>JACCDU010043477.1_pt1 | contig 169933 bp, 153 predicted proteins | sample 7446081 | NCBI WGS metagenome assembly JACCDU01 (sample SAMN15323447, study PRJNA562643) | freshwater metagenome | isolation source: river surface water | place: USA:Blue River Watershed | collected 2017-08-17
CTCCGGTTTGCACCTTTGCACAATCTCCTGCCCCTGTCCCTGCCCCTGTCCCTGCCCCTGTCCCTATAACCCCCATGTCCTCCCTCGACCTCTTCTCACTCAAAGGCCGTACGGCCGTCGTCATCGGCGGCACGGGCGAGCTCTGCGGCGCCATGGCCGAAGGCTTCGCCTCCGCGGGCGCGCACGTCATCCTCGTCGGGCGCGATCCGGCCAAGGCCGAGGCGCGTCTGGCCAAGATCAAGGCCGCGGGCGGCTCCGGCGAGTTCCTGTCCTGCGAGGCCACGAACAAGGCCGATCTCGTGAAGCTGCGGGACGCCGTGCTCGCCAAGCGCGGCAAGGTCGACGTCCTCGTCAACGGCGCGGGCGTCAACTCCCCGACCCCGTTCCTGGAGATCGACGAGGCCCAGCTGGACAAGATCCTCACGGTGAACGTCAAGGGCGTGGTCTTCGGCTGCCAGGTGTTCGGTGAGGCGATGGTCAAGGCCGGCTCCGGCTCGATCATCAACCTGGGCTCCGAGTCCGGCATCCTGCCGCTCTCGCGCGTGTTCACCTACTCGGCGTCTAAGGCCGCGGTGCACAACCTCTCGAAGAACCTCGCCCGTGAATGGGCGCCCAAGGGCGTGCGCGTGAACACGCTGGTCCCGGGCTTCTTCCCCGCCGAGCAGAACCGCAAGGTCCTCACCCCTGAGCGTGTGGCCACGATCCTCGGCAAGACCCCGATGAACCGGTTCGGCGAGGCCCGGGAGCTCATCGGCGCGTCGCTGCTGCTGGCCTCCGACGCCGGCAGCTTCATCACCGGCGCCGAACTCGTCGTCGACGGCGGCTTCGCGGCCATGTCCATCTGAGGAACCGGCCATGGCCTTCATGGACGACCACTTCATCCTGTCGAACGCGACCGCGCAGGGCCTGTACCACGGCACGGCCAAGGACCAGCCGATCGTCGACTACCACTGCCACCTCAGCCCCAAGGACATCGCCGAGGACCGCCGCTTCGAGGACCTGACCGCCATCTGGCTGGCGGGAGACCACTACAAGTGGCGCGCGATGCGGGCCAACGGCGTGCCGGAGGACATGATCACCGGCGACAAGTCGACGTCCCGCGAGAAATTCCAAGCCTGGGCCGAGACGGTGCCCAACACCCTGCGCAACCCCCTCTTCCACTGGACGCATCTCGAACTCCGCAGGCACTTCGGCATCCAGGACGTGCTCGAAGGCGCCACGGCCCAGAAGGTCTGGGATGAGGCCAACCGGCAGCTCAAGCACGGCGACCTCACCGCGCGCGGCATCCTCAGGATGATGAAGGTCCGCGTGGTCGGCACGACCGACGATCCGGCTGACTCCCTCGACCTGCACCACGCCATCGCGAAGTCGGGCTTCGTCACCAAGGTCGTCCCGACCTACCGCCCCGACGCCTGCCTCAAGGTCCGTCAGCCCGAGCGCGTCCAGGCCTGGGCCAGGCGCCTCGCCGAGGCGACGGGCAAGGGCGCTGACACCTTCGCCGGGCTGATCGACGGGCTCAACCGCCGCCATGACGACTTCGCCGCGGCCGGCTGCCGCGCCACCGACCACGGCCTGGACTCCCTGCCGGACGCGACCTGCACGGAGGCCGAAGCCAAGGCCATCTGGGAAGCCGCCATGGCCGGCAAGGCCGCCACGGCTGAGGAGGCCGAGAAGTTCACGGCCTTCATCATGCTGCACGTCGGACGCCTCAACCATGCCAAGGGCTGGGCCACCCAGCTCCACCTCGGCGCCGTGCGCGATCCGAACCTCGGCCTGCTCAAGCGACTCGGCTCCGACGCCGGATGCGACAAGATCGGGGACTTCCGTCAGGGGCCCGGCCTCGTGCGCTGGTTCGGCGCGCTCTCCGGCGAGAACGCCCTGGGCAAGGTCATCCTCTACAACCTGAACCCCGCCGACACCGCCCTCTTCGCCTGCATGCCCGGCTCCTTCCAGGACGGCACGGTTCCGGGCAAGATCCAGTATGGCTCAGGCTGGTGGTTCCTCGACCAGGAACGCGGCATGCGCGACCAGATGAACATGCTGTCCGACCTCGGTCTGCTTTCCCGCTTCATCGGGATGATCACCGACTCGCGCTCCTTCCTGTCCTATCCTCGTCACGAATACTTCCGGCGCATCCTGTGCGACCTCGTGGGGCAGGACGTCGAATCGGGGCGCATCCCCGACCGGAAGGACTGGAACGAGCGCCTGATCGCCGACGTCTGCTACGGCAACGCCAGCCGCTACTTCGGCTTCGACGGCTGAAGGCAAGGGACTGAGCGCCATGTCATTCGCGGTCATCGCCCTGGCGCTGCTGACCACGGCGCTGGCACGTTACCTGATCGCGTCCCGCGGCGGGGACTTCGGACATCAGGGCAGGCCGCGGAATCCGGGGGAGTCCGTTCTCGTCTGGGGCTCAGCGGCCATGTGCCTGGTCATCTCGGCGGAGCACTTCCTCGACCTCGGGCCCTGGCTCACTGAGCCGCATGCCCCTTGGACGGCCGTCCCGGCCCTGCTCTGGACCCTCGGCATGCTGGTGGCCGGCGAACATCCCTTGGACCGCACCGCGACCGGAGCCGGGCTGTCGACCGCCCTGCCCCACGTCTACCAAGGCGTCCTGGAAGGCGTGCAGATGCCCGCGACCTATCTCGCAGGCGGCCTGATTCTCTTCACGATGGCCTGGTGCTGGCGCCGCAAGGACGGGGCCGAAGCCTGAATGGTCAGCGGGCGGACTGCAGGCTGCGCCAAGTGAGCGGGAGACGCTCGCGCACGAGCGTGGCGGCGGAACCAGGGAGCATCTCAGGCCGCAGCGGAACCACCACGGTGTCCGAGCGCGTGACATCGCCGGCCGGGCGGCCGTACTTGTAGCCGCGGTCGAGTCCGCCGTCCGGTCCGAGCCTGTCTTTCCCCACCGCGGGCACTGAGATGAAGAATCGGTCACCCTGTCCGGCCGAACGGGCGAAACGGTCGGCCGACCTGAGCGCACGCCACAGCTCCTCGGCCGTCCAGGCGGCGGGGTCGACCTGGAGCAGACGCGGCGCGACCAGCCGTTCGTAGGGCCTTGAGCCGTCCGAAGCACGGTGATCGCGCCAGTGGGCGAAGGCCGCATGGATTTCTTCAGCCACCAGAGGGTAGTGCGTGCAGCCGAGCACGACTGTGTCGAAGGGCCGGTCCGGGGCGGAGGCGGCCGCAGCTTCAAGGAACTCGCCGACTTCGGCCCGGATGATGTCCCTCACCGAGGCCTTCACCGAGGAATCGCCTTCGATGGCGGCGGCCAGCGTGGCGGAGCCCAGCTGACGCACGGGACGGTCGGTCACCTTGGAGATCGCGCGAGGGTAGGCCTCGGAGGCGCACGTGCCCACCGTGGCCATCACGGCCACGCCCCCTTGAGCGCCCTTGGCCGTCTCCTTGAGTCCCTTGGCGCCGGCCTCGACCACGCCGACCAGGATGACCGGAAGCCCCCACGCCTTGAAGGCGGCGCGCAGGTCCTCGAGCCCGTAGGCCGTGGCCGTGTTGCAGGCGATCACGACCGCCTTCACCGGCGGCTTCTCCCCATGGAAGTGACGCCGGCCGAGGAGGAAGAGCGCGTCGCGCAGGATCAGCTCGCGCAGGAAGTCCGTCCGACCTGCGGCGGCGTAATTCCCATAGGGCATGTTGGCCTGGTCGCCGAGGTAGATGAATCTCTCGCCTTGGAAATCAGGGATGCCGTCCGGGCCTTCGGCGCCCGTGCGGTTGTCATGACGGTCGTGAGACTTGAGCGCCTCGAGCACCGTGAGCCCTCCGACGCCCGAATCGAAGACACCGATCGGCAGGTCGCGGAGGTCACCCCGATAATCCGAGGCACGGAAGCTCGCGGGGGCGTCCCCTTCCGGATGCGCGCGCGCGTGATTCACCACGCGGTCGAGCAGCTCGTCAGCCGGCGCGCCCAAGGCGGCCAGACAGGCCAGGAGACAGGCAAGCGGCGTCCTCATCTCAGGTGCGATCGGACCGGTAGATGCGCTGCACCCTCTGCGTCAGCGTACAGAGGGCCTCCCAGGGGATGCAGTCCGACCACGCGCAGAATTCGGCCACCGTGATGCGGTCCTCCCCTTGGGCTCCGAGCATCGTGGCCACGTCGCCGACCGCGGCTTCGGGGACGTCGGTGACGTCGACCACCGTCTGGTCCATCGTCACGCGCCCGAGGACCGGGCAGCGGCGTCCCCGGATGAGGAAACGTCCGCGGTTGCTGGCGGCGGTGGGCACCCCGTCACCGTAGCCGACCGCGACGACGGCCACGCGGGAGTCACGTTCCAGCACCTTGGTGCGTCCGTAGCTGACGGCCGTGCCGGCCGGAAGCCGTTTGACGAGCACGACGCGAGCATGGAAGGACAGCACCGGCTCTGGCCTGAGGCTCTGCAGAAACGAGCCCTCGGCCGGGGGGAGCCCGTACTGCATCAGCCCGATCCGCACGGCGTTGAACGGTGTCTCCGGGGAGAAGGTCTCCAGACCCGCGCTGTTGTCAGCGTGGATCATCAGTCGCGCGCGCTCAGCCTCGGGCACCGCGGAGAGAAGGGAGAGGAAGATGCGGCGCTGCTCCGCCGTGAAAGCATGGTCCGATTCGGCCTCGGAGAAGTGCGTGTAGAAGCCGCGCCATTCCAGGTCCCGGGATTCACGGACCAGGCGGATGAGCGCGGGGGCCTCCTCATGCCAGACTCCGGCGCGGCCCATGCCCGTGTCGGCCTTGATGTGGGCCCGGGCGCGCCGACCGGCGCGGGCGGCGGCCGCGGCGAGCGAGCGGGCTTCGTCCGCCGAGTTCAGCGTGAGGTCCAGCCCAAGGTGGACCGCGCGGTCATGCTCCTCAGGCAGGGAGGGGCTGAGCACCAGGATGTCCCCGTCGTGCCCGACCTCGCGGAGACGGGCGGCCTCGGAGACGTTGGCGACCGCGAAGCAGTCGACGCCCGCCTGAAGCAGCCGCGAGGCCACCTCCGGCATCCCATGGCCGTAGGCGTCGGCCTTGACCACCGCCACGTAGCGGATGCGAGCCGGCAGCGCCTGCTTGATCCGGCCGACGTTGCGGTCGATCGCGGGCAGGTCGATTTCAGCCCAGGAGCGGGCGGCGAATCCTGAAGCGTCCCTTCTCATTTGGGTCCGCGATGCCGCTCACCCGACCACACCGCGAATTCAGCGGCCGGGTTGAGCGCGTCCGGCCGGGCTTCGGCCTTGAGCAGCAGCCCCTGCGCGAAGAAAGCGGGCAGCTGCGGCCATGCGTCCGCCCCCTTGAGCGTCGCGAACGGCGCGCCTTCGGTGAGGCCCACCAGCGGCAGGCCCAGCGCGCCGACCTGCGCGGCCTCGAGCTCGACGCAATCGCCGGAAACGCCGTCCGAGGAGAACGGCATCACGTTCCAACGCTTCAACCGGGATTCCGAGACCACGGCGAAAGGCGGACTGATGCCGGCACGGGCCGTGGCCAGACCGACGGCCTCGAGCGCGTTCCAGACGAAGCAGGGACGGTCGGACAGGGCCGTCCATGTCCGGACCATCATCGCGGTGAGCCGTACGCCGAGGATCGAGCCGGGTCCCGCGCACACCGCGAACGAACGGACATCGTCGACCGAGAGGCCGGCCGAAGCCAGGGCTGACTGCGCGCAGTCCGCCGCGGCTTCGAGCGGACCCTTCTCGGAGGACGCCTCGGAGCGCCACCGTCCGTCCACGGACACGCCGACCCGGACCCCTTCTCGCGCGGAGCCGTCGAGGACCAGGCAGGGGAAGGCGGGCTTCATGGGTCTTCAGCCCGGAGGCCAGCCGAGCGCCCTTCCGCCGAGCAGGTGGACGTGCAGGTGGGGCACCGATTCGCCGCCGTCGGGACCGTTGTTGATCGTCAGACGGAAGCCCTTGGCGAGGTTCAGCGAAGCGGCGAGACGGGCGGCGACCAGCAGCAGGTGACCGAGCAGCTCACGATCCTCGGCCGAGGCCTCGGCCAGACGAGGCACAGCCTTGCGCGGCACGATGAGCACGTGCACCGGGGCCTGCGGAGCGATGTCATGGAAGGCCACGCAGAACTCATCCTCGTGGATGAGCTTGGCCGGAATCTCGCGATCCGCGATCCGCTGGAAGAGCGTCTTCGGGGCTGACATGGACTGATTATAGCACGACCACCGTGACCCGGCGTCGGCCGGCCCTGCGGGCGACGAGGGCCTCGATGCAGCCGACCGCCTCCTCGTAGGCCGCACGCTGGCGGGAGGAACGGCCCCTGGGTCCGGTCAGATACTGCTCCTGCAGCCCGACCGTCCAGAAAAGCACGTCCGGGGCGTCACCGGCGGAAGCGAGCGCCTCGCCCACCCTTTCCTCCGCCCAGAGCGGGTCAAAAGGCTCCTGCCGGTGGTCCAGCACCGCCACCGCCGGCGCGGGAGCGTCGGGAGAGAGCAGGCGGAAGATCTGGCTCACCGCCGCGGCGAGACCGCGGGCGTCGAGGCCGGGATCCGTCGTGTCATCGCTCTCGAAGACCCGCAGCACCGCGTCAACGTCGTGCCGGAGCTGGTGCGGCGAGCCCACCATGGACGCGATCAGCGCGTTGAGCGTGCGCAGCCGTACCGTCCTGGGCAGCGCGGCGGTCACTTGCCCTTCCCTCCGTTGCGCAGCTGGTCGATAGCCTTGGCCAGCTCGTCGATGTCCCGGAACTCCCGGTAGACGCTGGCGAAGCGCACGTAGGCGATCTGGTCGACCGACTGGAGGCGGCCCATGATCTCCTCGCCGATGGCGCTGGAGGGGATCTCGTCCTCGAACTTGGCCTGCAGCCCCTCGACGACCTCGGAGATGAGCAGATTGATGCGCTCGACCTCGACCGGCCGCTTGTCGGTGGCCTTGCGGATGCCCGAGGCGATCTTGGCGATGTCGAAGTCCTCGCGCGTGCCGTCGCGCTTCACGACCACCAGCCCGTCACGCAGGATCTCCTCGACCGTGCTGAAGCGGTGCGCGCAGGCCAGGCACTCACGGCGGCGGCGGATGGAGTGGCCGCCCTTGCCCAGACGCGTCTCCAGCACCTTGGTGTCCTCGTGTCTGCAACGCGGGCACTGCATGCTCAGAGACGCAGGAAGTTGCCCAGCAGGCGGAGGCCGTGCTCCGTCGCGAAAGATTCCGGATGGAACTGCACGCCCCAGACCGGCAGCTCGCGGTGGCGGAGCCCCATGACGAGCCCGTCCTCGGTCCATGCCGTGACCTCGAGGCAGGAGGGGAACGAATCGCGCTCGACCACGAGCGAATGGTAGCGGGTCGCGTTGAAGGGGCTCGGGATGTCGCGGAAAAGGTCCGTGCCGAGGTGGAAGACCGGCGACGTCTTGCCGTGCATGAGCGAAGGCGCGCGCACGACCTTGCCGCCGTAGACCTGACCGATGGCCTGGTGACCGAGGCAGACCCCGAGCACGGGCTTCCTGCCTGCGAACGCCCGGATCATGTCGCAGGAGACGCCCGCCTCGGAGGGCGAGCAGGGGCCGGGGGAGATCATCACCCGGTCAGGGTTCAGCGCAAGGGCCTCCTCGACCGTGATCTGGTCATTGCGGAAGACCTTCTGTTCGACTCCCAGCTGGCCGAAGTACTGCACCAGATTGTAGGTGAAGGAGTCGTAGTTATCGATGACCAGCAGCACGCGGAGACCTTCCTTTCACGCTCCCGCACTGTCAAGGAACGGACGAGCGTGTGAACAAGTGAACGTGCGTGCGAAGTCCGCCTCGAGGGACGCAGCCGGAGCTCGGGCGACGCGTTGTTCACATCATCCGATCGCTTCATCGTCCGACTTCCGGACCCTTCGCTCCGTCGTCCGCGCGCCTCAGACCCATCCCCGTCGGCATCGCCTTTCCAGCCCAGGCGCCACCCCCTTTCCGTGGTCTCCCCCGCCCCCCGTTCCCGCCCATCCCCCATCCACGTGAGTTCTGCCCAAACCCCTCAAAACTATGCCTTTACAGAGAGTTTACCCTGTGAATAACTAGGTGAAGGCATGAAACAGCGCACCCTCGGCAAAGACGCCTCGGTCAAGGGCAAGGCCCTGCACACCGGCCAGGAGGTGACCCTCACCCTGCGTCCCGGCGCCCCCGACACCGGCATCGTCTTCCGCCGCATCGACCTCATAGGCAAGCCCGAGGTGCGCCCGGTCTCGGAGATGGTCACTGAGTTGGAGAGGAAGACCACGGTGTCCTCGGAGTCGGTCAAGCTGCATACCATCGAGCACGTCCTCTCGGCGCTCAGCGGCATGGGCGTGGACAACGCCGTCGTGGAGCTGGACGCCTCCGAACCGCCGATCGTGGACGGTTCGGCCCGGCCCTTCACCACCCTCGTCCACCAGTGCGGCTTGGTGAACCAGGAGCAGGAACGCGAGACCTTCACGCTGACCCACCCGATCACCATCAACGAGGGCAGCCGGTCCATCATCGCCCTGCCCTTCGACGGACTGCGCATCACCTGCACCTCGGCGGATGACCGCGGCATCCACACCCAGCACCTCACGATCGACATCGACCCCGAGACCTACGCCTCGGAGATAGCGCCCGCCCGCACCTTCACCGTCTACGAGGACATCGAGAACCTCCTCAAGAAGGGCCTCATCCAGGGCGGATCGCTCGACTCCGCCATCCTCCTCAAGGGCGACAAGATCGTCAGCAAGGAGCCCCTGCGCTTCAGCGACGAGCTCGTCAGGCACAAGATCCTCGACATCATCGGCGACATCGTGCTCGCCGGCGTGCGCGTCAAGGCGCACATCATCGCCGTCCGTCCCGGGCACGCCCTGAACGCCCGTCTGGCGGCCGCCATACGCCAGCAGTGGCAGGAGTCCAAGACCGCCGCCAAGACGAAGTCCGCCCCGAAGGCCGCCAAAGTCGAGGCCCCCATCTCCCCCCTGGGCAACGCCCTGGACATCCGGCAGATCCTGAACGCCCTGCCCCACCGCTACCCCTTCGTGATGGTCGACCGCGTGGTGGAGCTGACCGACGACTCCCTGGTGGCCATCAAGAACGTCACCATCAACGAGCCCTACTTCCAGGGCCACTTCCCGGGCCAGCCCATCATGCCCGGCGTCCTGCAGGTCGAAGCCATGGCTCAGGCCTCCGGCCTGATCATGCTGCGCCGAGCCAAGGCCGATGAGGCGCCGAAGGTCGTCTTCTTCATGAGCGCGGACAAGGTGAAGTTCCGCAAGGCCGTGGTGCCGGGAGACGTGCTGGAGATCCGGGCCAAGCTGACCAAGGTCCGCGGACGGATCGCCGCGGCCGAGTGCGAGTGCTTCGTGAACGGAGAGTCGGTCTCCTCAGCCGAGCTGCTCTTCACCATCGCCGACTCGGTCAACCAGGACTGAAGGATGGCCGCCCGCATCCACCCGACCGCGATCGTCGAGCCGGGCGCCCGGCTGGGCGCCGACGTCGAGGTGGGCGCCTACGCCTTCATCGGAGCCGACGTGACCCTGGGCGACCGCACCAAGGTCCTGCACCACGCGACCGTCGAGGGCCGCACGGAGACCGGTCCCGACTGCGAGGTCCACCCCTACGCCCTCATCGGAGGCCGCACCCAGGACCTCAAGGCCCGCCCGGGACGTCCGGGCCTGCGCATCGGCGCCCGCAACGTGTTCCGTGAGTATGTGAGCGTTCACCTCGGCACCCAGGAGGGCGAATGGACCGTGCTGGGCGACGACAACGTGCTCCTCGCCTACTCGCACGTCGCCCACGACTGCGTCATCGGCAGCCATCTGGTCATGTCGAGCCACTCCGCCGTGGCCGGCCATGTGCACGTGGGCGACCACGTGAACATCGGCTGGAACGCGGGCATCCACCAGTTCTGCCGCATCGGCGACCACGCGATGGTCGCCGCTTGCTCCAAATGCGTCCAGGACGTGCCTCCCTTCGTCATCGCCGACGGCAACCCCTGCGAGACCAAGATGGTCAACGCGGTCGGCCTCAAGCGTTCCGGCTTCTCCGAGGATGAGATCGCCACGGCCAAGATGATGCACCGGATCTTCTACCGGGACGGACTCAACACCTCGCAGGCCGTGGAGAAGGCGCGCACGCTGCCGGAATCGTCCGGACGCATCGTCAAGGCCTTCCTGGATTTCGCGGCGGCCAGCAAACGCGGCCTGGCCTGAGGCCTGGGCGCTTGCTCCGACGGACACGGGCCCTAAGGTGAGGGCCATGAAGCGCCTCCTCACCCTCCTCACGGCCATGCTGGGAACGCTGGTGTCTCTGACCGCGGCCGTCGTCGAACGCCCCCTCGAATACAAGGCGGGCGATGTCCTTTGCGAGGGCTGGCACGCCTACGACGACACCACCTCCGGCAAGCGCCCCGGCGTGCTGATCATCCACCAGTGGACCGGCGTCAGCGACCACGAGAAGGAAGCCGCCCGCAAGCTCGCCGCCCTCGGCTACAACGTCCTCGTCGCCGACATCTACGGCAAGGGCGTCCGCCCGCAGCCTCCGGCCGCCGGCAAGGAAGCCGGCAAGTACAAGACCGACCGCGCCCTGCTCCGCGCCCGCGCTCAGGCAGCGCTCGACGTCCTCGCGCGTGACACCCGGACCGACGCCGCGAAGCTCGCCGCGACGGGCTACTGCTTCGGCGGCACTTCCGTGATCGAACTCGCCCGCAGCGGCGCCCCCGTGAAGGGCGTCGTCAGCTTCCACGGCGGGCTGGACTCCCCGACCCCGGCCGACGGCAAACGCATCATGGGCAAAGTCCTGGCCCTGCATGGCGCTGACGACCCCTTCGTGTCCGCCAAGGACGTGGCCGCCTTTGAAGCCGAGATGAAGGCCTCCGAAGTTGACTACAAGCTGATCAAGTACCCCGGAGCCGTGCACAGCTTCACCCACAAGGCCGCCGGCGGCGACAACTCCAAAGGCGCCGCCTACAACGCCGAAGCCGACCGGGACTCCTGGTTCCAGATGGAGCAGTTCCTGAAGGCGGCTCTCGGCCGCTGAACGAGGCGGGCTGAAGACAGAAGGGCCGCGGATCGCTCCGCGGCCCTTCTTCTTTTCCAGTCGGAACCGTTCAGGCCACGCGCTCGACGACGAGCGGGGGCATGTTCGGGCGCTTGGGAGCGAGACGGTAGGCGTCGCGGAAGTAGGGCAGCGCGGCGTCGACCTTGGCCTCGTCGTTGTAATGGATCATGATCAGCGGCTCGCCCTGCTTGACCTGCGTGCCGACCTTGCGGATTTCGGTGACGCCGACCGAGGGATCGAGCGTTCCGTCCTTGAGGGTGGCGAGCAGGCGCACGCCCTGGGCGATCTTGCCCGCGTCGATGGTGTGCACGTAGCCGCGCTTCGGGGCGGGCAGCTTGCGGATGAACTTCGCCTTGGGGAACTTCGAGGGATCGTCGATCCAGTCGGTCTTGCCGCCCTGGGCGCGCACCATCGCCTTGAACTTCTCGAGGGCGGAGCCGTCCTTGAGGTGCTTCTCGACGGTCTGCTTGGCGGAGAGGGTCGAACCGGCGACGCCGGCGAGGCGCACGACCTCCATGCCCAGCTTCAGGACGAGATCCTGCAGGTCCTCGGGTCCTTCGCCCTTGAGGAGGCGGACGGCTTCGAGGACTTCGAGGCCCGTGCCGACGGAGTCGCCGAGGGGCTGGTTGATGTCAGTCACCAGGGCCACGCACTTGCGGTTGAGCGAGCGTGCGACGCGGGTGACGATGCGGGCGAGCTGCTTGGCCTGCTCGAGGTCGCGGATGAAGGACCCGTTGCCCCACTTCACGTCGATGACGAGGCCTTCGCAGCCCTCGGCGAGCTTCTTGGAGAGGATGCTGCCCGTGATGAGCGGCAGGGACGGGATCGTGCCCGTCTTCTGGCGCAGGGTGTAGAGGATGTCGTCGGCGGGGGCGATCTCGCGGCACTGCTCGGTCACGGCGCAGCCGGTGCGCTCGAGCTGCTGACGGAACTGGTCCATCGTGGCCTTGCCCTTGAAGCCGGGGACCGAAGAGAGCTTCTCAACGGTGGAGATGCAGAACTCCTCGTCCTTGCCGTTCATGCCCGGCATGACCACGCCGGCCGCGGCTCCGAGGGGGCCGAGCACCATCGAGGTCTTGTCGCCCACCCCGCCGGTCGAGACCTTGGCGATCTTGGGCTGGGTGAGACGGTCCAGGTCGATCACGTCGCCGGAGAGACGAAGTTCCTCGGCGAGCAGCGCGGTCTCCTGGGCGGACATCTGCTTGAAGTAGATGGCCATGGCCAGGGCGGCCTGCTGGGCCTCAGGCATCTCGGCGTCCATGACCGAGTCCACGATCTGCCTGATCTCATCAGCGGTGAACTCACCGCCGTCGCGCTTCTTCTCGATGAGCGCGGCGAAAGTGGGCTTCTCCTTCTTCCTGATGTCCAAGATTTTTTCAGCCATAAGTGCTTAGGATTTAGAAGGTTAGGTCCGGCCTGCTGGAATGCAGGGAGGCGGACACGCTGATATGAAACTTTTCCTTGAAAAGTCGAGACAAAAGCGGCAGTCGGCCGGCCGAGTCGGCACCAAACGGTGAAAAGAGGCCTTTTGTGGGCTCGACCGACGTGAAAATCCCCAAAATCAACGGCCTAGCACGCCGCGGAAAAGCACATCATCCCCCAGTTTTTCAACCCTCACCGCGTTCAGGACCGGGGGTTGGGAGCCGAACCAAGGCCCGTGGGACGGGTCGCCTCCCAGCTTTGGTGCGACGTAGGCGAAGAGCATGTCGACGGCGTGGCCGTCCAGCAGCGCCGAAGAGAGCCTGGGGCCGCCATCGATCATCACTCCGGTGACGCCCTCGGAAGCGCAGCGCTCCGACCACGCGTCGATGAAGCCGTCGGAATCGCCCGGAACGGCCCAGGTGCGGACGCCCTCGGCCTCATACCAGGCGGCGTCGGCAGTACGGAGCTCCGAGGCGAGACCCACGACGACCGTACGGTCGCGATGATGGTCGCTGAAAAGACTGAGTCCGGAGCGACCTGCGGACCGGAAACGCCGATCGAGCACGAAGCGGATCGGGCAGCGCTCCGGACCGTCGTCGCGGGCGGTCAGACGGGGGTTGTCGGCCAGCAGGGTGTCGGCGCTGACCGCCACGGCCGGGAAGAGCCTGCGCCACCGATGCACGTCGGCGCGGGCCTGCGGACCCGTGACCTCGCGCGGAGCGCCGGCCGAAGGCACCAGCAGTCCGTCCAGCGTCGCCGCGACCTTGAGGGCCAGCAGCGGACGTCCCCGCGTGATCCAGTGGTTGAAGATGAAATTGAGGTCCCTGCAGGCCTCCTCGAGCACGCCCTCCACCACCGCAACGCCCGCCCTGCGCAGCAGGTCGAGGCCCTTGCCGGCATGCGCCGGGTTGGGGTCACGGGCGCCCACGACGACCGTTCGGATGCCGGAGGCGATGATGGCCTCCACGCAAGGCGGCGTGCGTCCGTGGGTGCAGCAGGGCTCCAGCGTGACGTGCAGCACGGCGTCGGGGGCCGGGCGACGCCCCAGGGCGCGCAAGGCGGCCACTTCGGCATGCGGACCGCCGGCGGCCTCGTGCCAGCCCTCGGCGACCGCCCTCCCCTCCTCGGTGATCACCGCGCCCACCATCGGGTTGGGGTGCGTGGCGCCCCAGGCCCGCCGGGCCAGCTCCAGCGCGCGGAGCATCGGAGGCTCGGCGGCGGATGCGGGCACCTTCAGCGGTTGCGCTTGCGCGGGCCCGCGGCGGCCTTGGGGCCTCCCGGGGTCAGCTGCGGCTCGGAATAATAGCGGAAGCCCTCGAGCTTGCGGCGCTCGATCGGCCTGCCCAGCAGCAGCTCGATCTGCTGCAGGTGGTGCATCTCGTCGGGTGAGAAGAGCGTGAAGGCCTCGCCCTCGGCGGAAGCGCGGCCCGTGCGGCCGATGCGGTGGACGTAGTCCTCGGCATGCTCCGGCACGTTGTAGTTGATGACGTGCGTCACGCCGCGGATGTCGAGGCCTCGCGAGGCGATGTCGGTCGCGACCATCACGGAGTATTTGCCGGACTTGAAGCCCGCGAGGGCCTCCGCGCGTTCGGTCTGCGAACGGTCGGCGTGCATCGTGGCGACGGGCGTGCCGTGCCCCTCGATCCATTCGGCGATGCGGTCGGCGTCGCGCTTGGTGCGGGTGAAGACGATGACCGACTTGTAGCCGCTGCGGTTGAGCAGGGCCAGCAGCAGGTCGTACTTCTGGAAGACGTCGACCGGGTAAATGGCGTGCTCGACCGTGTCGGCGGCGGTCGTGCCCGTGCGCACGTCGACCGTGACGGGGTCGCGCAGGGCCCAGCCGGCGATGCGCCCGATGGCGTCGCTGACCGTGGCGGAGAAGAGCAGCGTCTGGCGGTCCTTGGGGCAGTAGTTGACGATGCGGGACACGTCCTCGATGAAGCCCATGTCCAGCATGCGGTCGACCTCGTCGAGGATGAGCACCTGGATCGAACGCAGGTCCAGGATCTTCTGCTCATGCAGGTCGAGGAGGCGTCCGGGCGTGGCGATGACGACGTCCACCCCCTCCTCCAGCGCCTTGACCTGGGCGCCGTAGCCGACTCCTCCGTAGAGGAGAGCGGTGCGCGTGCCGAGGTGCTTGCCGTACTTGCGGAAATTCTCGTCGACCTGGATGGCCAGCTCACGGGTGGGAACCAGGACGAGGCAGCGGGGCTTGCCTCCGGCCGGCCCAAGCCGGGCCAGCGTCGGGAGGGCGAAGGCGGCGGTCTTGCCGGTGCCCGTCTGGGCGGCGCCGATGATGTCGCGCTTGGCGAGGATGGCCGGGATGGCGGCTGCCTGGATCGGCGTGGGATTGACGTATCCGCTTTCGGTCAGGGCGCGGAGCACGGGCTCGGGCAGGCCGAGGTCGGAGAACGTGGACATTGAGGAGGAAAGATGAACTGCGGGCGTCCCGAGGGGGCGCGGCAAGGGACAAGCCCAGCACATCCGCCTTGGCGATGCAAGTGTCCCCTGCCCTCGTGTCAGGGTTTGACAATCCGGGCCCGGACAATCTGTATTTACCTCCCTTTTCCCAAGGGAAGGGCGCACGGTGGTTGTAGCTCAGTTGGTTAGAGCACTGGTTTGTGGTACCAGGGGTCGGGGGTTCAAGTCCCCTCAATCACCCCACTTTGTGCAGGAGTCCCGGAGCGATCCGGGACTCCTCACTCAGTGCGCTCCCTTGGACTTGAAATAGGCCTCGAGGGCGTCGCGGATGGTCTTCTCCAGCAGGTCGTCCTTGGCCTTCACCTGTGCCTCGAGCTCGGCGTCGCCGACCACGGATCCCTTGCGGAAGGTCGGCCAGCCCGCGCTGAAGTCCAGACGCTGGGCGAAATAGGTCGGATAACTGACGCGGAACTTGTAGCCGGACTGGTAGTTCTCGAGCTGCACGGTGACGAACTCGACCGGGTAGTCGGCCTGGACCTTGCGCAGCGCCGTCTGGACCGCAATGAGCGCCTCCTTGGAGTCGCACTTGATGCGGTTGTCCATGAACCGTGCGTCCTCCGGAAGCTCCGTCTGGATGGGGAAGAAGACTCCGGGACGCATGCCGTTGAACTTGGAACCCGGGATGCCGTTCCAGAGGATGTATCCCGCGACGACGGGAATCAGCAGGAACAGGATGATCCCGAAGATCGGAGTGCGCTCCTTCTCAAGTTCGACGGCCATGGACGGAGCGTTGCTCCAACCGAGAAGGAGGCAATCCGAATGGTGTCAGCGCAGGGTCTGGAGGTAGGCCTTCACGTCCTCGAGCTCCTGGGGCTTGAGGATGAGACCCATGGGAGGCATGGGCGAGACGCCCAGCGCCTCATAGCCCTTGGCCAGGACTTTGTTCGGCTCGAGCAGCGACTCCTGGATGTAAGCCGGCGTGACGCGGACGGCCAGCTTGTCGAGGGCCGGACCGATGGCGCTGCCCTTCCCTCCCACCATGTGGCAGGTGGCGCAGGCGGCGGTGGGGTGGCTCCAGAAGAGACTTTCGCCGCGCTTGGCGTCGCCGGCGGCCAGGGGCGCCTCGTCCAAGGGCAGCAGCTCGCAGAGCTTCACGTCGTCGAAGTAGATGTCGCCCTTGCCGACGTGGAGCAGGTTGATGCTGGCCTTGGTGCGGGTGCCGGAGTTGAAGACGACCTCGACCTCGGTCCAGTCCTGGTTGCGGGAGATCGTGTTGGTCTCGGCGCGCCCGATGTGGTCGTTGAGGCTGGCCTTGCCGCGGAAGGCGTGGGTCTTGATCCAGGCGCTCAGGCGGTACTCGGTGCCGGGCTTGATCGCGACGTCGGCGAAGAAGCTCGTGTCGCCGTCCTCACGGGTGATGCCCCGCACGGCGTGCTTGCCGGAGTGGACCATCTTGGGGTCGATGACGATGCCCCACTGGGCGGTCGCGTTGCCCGGCCGACGGCCGTAGTCGCGCCGCTTCCAGCCCACGGGCAGCTTCTTGTCGTCGAGCTCCTCGAAGCCAGGATTGGGCAGGAGGTTCGGACCTTCGCGGTAGACGAGCGCCTGATGGCGGCGTCCGAGGGCCTTGACCGCGCCCGCGAGCCATTCGTCGGACTTCACCGCGGGGTCCGCGGCGAGACCGCGCACGAGCGTCTGTATCTCGGGGGTCGTGGGGAATTCGGAAAGCTTCACCAGGGCGGCCAGTCGCACGGCGGGATCCTTGTCGGCCACGAGTCCGGAACCGAAGAAGAGGCGGCGGGCGGCGTCATCCGAGCCCAGGGCACGGACGGCGTTGCGGCGCAGCTCGGCCGAGGGGGAAAGGAGGGCCTTGCGGTGGTCGTCCTCGGACAGCGCGCCGAGACCGTGCAATGTCCAGAGCGCGTGCAGTCCGGCGATTCCGTCGGCCGAGCCGAGGAGTTCGCGCAGCGCGGGGACGGCGGCGGCGCGGCGTCCCTCGACGAGCAGGCGCTGCGCGCGGAGGCGTCCGTACTGGGTCGATCCGGAGAGCCCCTTGACCAGCTCGGCGTCGGAAAGTCCCTGCGCGGGGTTCTCGACGGCGCCAGGACGGTCCCAGACGATGCGGTAGATGCGGCCGCGGGAATGGTCACGCAGCGGATTCTCGTGGGCGCCGCCCACGCCGGTGACGGCCTTGTAGCCGCCGCGCTCAGGCGAAGGCGTGGGGTTGTGCTGGATGATGAAGTTCTGGAAGTCCGCGACCCAGATGGCGCCGTCGGGGCCGACCTCGGCGAAGACCGGCGACAGCCACTCGTCGGAGCTGGCGAGGACGTTGAAGCCGTCACGGGCCTCATAGCCCGCACCGGCCGGCCTGACGTCCATGGCCGCGACCAGCTTCATGGTCGGCTCGCAGACGAGGGCGCGTCCCTGCAGACGGGGAGGAAGGGCCTTGGAGTAGACGAAGGTCGAGCCGGCGGCGGCGGTGTAGCCGCCCATCACGTCGACCTGGCGGAAGTTGGGCGTGACGGTGTGGGCTTCGCCGACGAGATTGATGCGCTTGGCGGTGAGCCCGCGGCCGCCCTGGCCCCAGGCCGAGGCCGGTATGCCGCCGAAGAAGATCGGCGCGTTGTTGGCCGTGCCGCCGAAGGCGTCGCCCGCGGCGTTGGCGCCCTGGCCCCAGGTGTTGTTGGTGAACTGATGGAGGAACTCCAGGGCCGAGCCGTCGGACTTGAAGCGGTAGCTGCCCATGGCGAAGCCGAGCTTCTTGCCGCCGACCTCGCCGTCGAAGCCGCTGTAGCCCACCGCCCCGCGGAGCCAGTTGTCGTAACCGTAGGAGAGGCTGCTGGCCTGGGCGTGCGTGTCACGGATGCCGAAGCCGGTCATGATGACCTCGCGGACGTCGGCACGGTCGTCGCCGTCCGTGTCCTTGAGGAAAACGAAGGTCGGCGACTGGGAGACGATGATGCCGCCCCGGGCGAAGACGAAGCTGGTGGGAATGTTGAGCTTGTCGGCGAAGACCGTGAACTTGTCGGCCCGGCCGTCGCCATCGGTGTCCTCGCAGATCTTGATGGAGTCATTGCCCATCCGCTGGTCCTCCATCACCCCGTGCGGGTAGTCGCGGGTCTCGGCGACCCAGAGACGGCCGCGTTCGTCCCAGGCGAAGGCGATGGGCTTGGCGATGTCCGGCTCGGCGGCGAAGAGCACCAGACGCATGTCGGCCGGGACCTGCGTGCGCTCCATGCTGCCCTTGACGGAGTAGGGTTTCTGGAAAGTCAGCGGCTCGGGGCGCTTCTCATAATTCGCGACATTGGGGTTCTTCTCGCGCTGCTCGGGCTCACGCTGGGCGAGGAAGGCCTGCCAGGCGGCCTTGCGCGCGGCAGGCAGAGCCTGCTCAAGGGCCGTGCGGAAGGCGGCGGGATCCTTGGCCTGGGCGGAGAGGTCGGGGAGGCCGGAACTCAGCGCGCCGCCGACCACGACGACGGCGTCATAGCGGCGGAGGTCATCGGCCGAAGGGGCCTCGCGGTGATAATCGAACCAGATGGCGTCACGTCCGTGGGCCGCCATCAGGTCGTGCAGGGGGCCCTTGGCGGCCTGCTCAGCTCCGGCGGCGTCGAGGTAGAGGACGCGGATCGGGGCGGCGCCGAGGACGGCGCACGCGGCGAGGGCGAGAAAGGCGAGAAGGCTTCTCATGGGGCGGACACCAGAGAAGCCAGACCTGACCCGGCATGCAACAGACGAAGCCCGCAAAAGATGCGACCCAGCCGCCCTGTCCCGCCCCCGGTGTCGCAAAGATGAAACCCCGGGCAAAAAAACGGCGCCCTTGCGGGCGCCGTGCTCAGTCCTGCCGGGCGGGATCAGTGGTCGTGGTGATCGCCGCCGGCCGCGGGCTTGGGATCCTCGGGCAGGTCGGTGATGAGGCACTCCGTGGTGAGGAGCAGGCCGGCCACCGAGGCGGCGTTGGTGATCGCGGTGCGGGTGACCTTGGTCGGGTCGACCACGCCGGCGGAGACCAGGTCCTGGTACTCACCGGTGGCGACGTTGTAGCCGTGGTTGCCCTTGTGCTTGAGGAGGACCTCCTGGACGATCAGGGAGCCTTCGACGCCGGCGTTGAAGCACAGCGTGCGGAGCGGCTCCTCGATGGCGCGGCGGACGATCTGGGCGCCGATCTTCTCGTCGCCTTCCAGCGCCTTGATGAGACCGTCGATGGCCTTGACCGTGCGGAGCAGCGCGACGCCGCCTCCGGCCACGATGCCTTCCTCGACGGCGGCGCGGGTGGCGTGGAGCGCGTCATCGACGCGGTCCTTCTTCTCCTTGAGCTCGGTCTCGGTGGCGGCTCCGACGTGGATGACGGCGACGCCTCCGGCGAGCTTGGCGAGGCGCTCCTGCAGCTTCTCCTTGTCGTAGTCGGAGGTGGTCTCCTCGATCTGGCGACGGATCAGCTTCACGCGGCCCTGGATGTCGGAGGACTTGCCGGCCCCCTGGATGACGGTGGTGTTCTCCTTGTCGACCACGATGCGCTTGGCGCGGCCGAGGTCGGCCACCTTGAGGGACTCGAGCTTGATGCCGAGGTCCTCGGTGATGAAGCGTCCGCCGGTGAGGACGGCGATGTCCTCCATCATGGCCTTGCGGCGGTCACCGAAGCCCGGGGCCTTGACGGCGCAGACGTTGATGGTTCCGCGGAGGCGGTTGACCACGAGCGTAGCGAGGGCCTCGCCCTCCACCTCTTCAGAGATGATGAGCAGCGGCTTGCCGGTCTTGGCGACCTCCTGGAGGACGGGGAGGAGGTCCTTCATGGAGCTGATCTTCTTCTCGTAGAGCAGGATGTAGGCGTCCTCGAGGACGGCCTCAAGCGTCTCGGCGTTGGTCGCGAAGTAGGGGGACAGGTAGCCCTTGTCGAACTGCATGCCTTCCACGACGTCGAGGGTGGTCTCGATGGTCTTGGCCTCCTCGACGGTGATGGTGCCGTCCTTGCCGACCTTGTCCATCGCCTCAGCGATGATGTTGCCGACGGACTCGTCCCAGTTGGCCGAGACGGTGGCGACCTGCTTGATCTCCTCGCGGGTCTTGATCTTCTTCGAGATGTCGGCGAGCTCCTTCACGATGGCTTCGACGGCCTTGTCGACGCCGCGCTTGACGAAGATCGGGTTCGCGCCGGCGGCGACGAAGCGGAGACCTTCGCGGTAGATGGCTTCGCCGAGGACGGTCGCGGTCGTGGTGCCGTCACCGGCCTTGTCGGCGGTGCGGGAGGCGACTTCGCGCACCATCTGGGCGCCCATGTTCTCGTAGGGATCGTCGAGCTCGATCTCCTTGGCGACGGTGACGCCGTCCTTGGTGACCTTGGGGGCGCCGAACTTCTTGTCGATCATCACGTTCCGGCCCTTGGGACCGAGGGTGACCTTGACGGCGCGGGCGAGGGTGGAGACGCCGTTCAGCACCTTGCGGCGGGCGGCTTCATCGAACAGGATCTGCTTCTTGGACATGTTGGTGTGGGTTGAAGGTTTTCAGGGGGACCGGATCACTCGATCACGGCGAGGATCTCGGCCTCGGAGAGGAGGAGGTAGGTGACGTCGTCGAGCTTGACCTCCTGGCCGGCGTACTTGCCGACGAGGACCTTGTCGCCGACCTTGACGTTGAAGGGCAGCTTCTTGCCGTCCTTGTCGAGGCCGCCGGTGCCGAGGGCGATGACCTTGGCTTCCTGGGGCTTCTCCTTGGCGGTGTCGGGGATGATGATGCCGCCCTTGATTTCTTCGGACTCCTCGATGCGCTGCAGGAGGACGCGGTCACCGAGGGGCTTGACGGAGGGTTTGGTGTTCTTGGCCATGTTGGTTGGGTTTGGGTAGAGGTACGTCCGGGTGGACTTCCGCACAGGTGCAGAAGGGATGCCAAAACCGCTACGGCTGGGATTAGCAACCGATTACGGGGTTTTTTTGAGGTTTGGGCGGACTCCGACCCGATTGGAGCCCCTAAAGGGTCGTTATTGCGGGACAGGCTGTCCCAAGCCACCGGCAGGGGTGTGTCACACCGCTCAGGCCAGATCGCCCTGCCCTGCGTCCGGCTCCTTGAGCTGCTGACCCCAGCCGAAAATGCGGGCCTGGGCCCCGTGATGCTCGGCCTTGGTCTTGTCGCCCCGCTCCATCCAGATGCGTGAAAGCGAGGTGTGCACGTGCACGTCCTTGGGACGCAAGCCCAACGCACGCTCGGCGGCGGCCAAGGCCTCGTCCAACCGACGGGAGGCGAAGTGGATCTCCGCGGCGGCCAGCCATGCTTCGAAGCAGGCCGGGTCGGCCCCCACCGCCGACTCGAGGCAGGCGAGCGCGGCCTTCTCATCGCCGACGGCGAAGTGAAACGCGGCCTCATCGGCCAGCCTTGTCGCGTCTGCGCCCGGATCGCTCATGCCTGCATGCTCATCCGCAGGGCGGAGTTCGCAAGCGCTCCTTTCGCCTTGGAAACGCCCCGCTCCGGGACAACCCTCCGGCATGGACCCTCGATACGGAAAACTGGCCGACGTGCTTTGCGGCTTCTCGACCCGGCTGAAGAAGGGCGAGAACGTGCTGATCGACGCGCATGACGTGCCGGACGACTTCGTGATCGCGCTCATCCGCGCGGCCCGGGCCCGCGGCGCCACCCCGATGGTGAACCTGCACCGCGCCCGCGTCGGCCGCGAGATGGTCAAGGACGGCACCAAGGCGCAGTTCAAGCTGGCCGCCGATCACGAGCTCGCGCGCATGAAGAAGATGCAGGCCTACGTCGCCGTGCGCGGCTCCGACAACATCTTCGAGGGCAGCGACGTGCCCGCCGGCCAGGCCAGGCTGAACTCCGAGATCATGCGCCCGGTCCTCGACCACCGCGTCAACAAGACGAAGTGGGTCGTGCTCCGCTGGCCGACTTCGTCCATGGCCCAGCAGGCCAAGATGAGCACCGAGGGCTTCGCCGACTTCTACTTCCGGGTCTGCACGCTCGACTACTCCCGCATGATTCCGGGCATGGAGGCGCTGAAACGGGCCATGATGAGGACCGACGAGGTCCGCATCACCGGCCCGGGCACCGACCTCAGGTTCAGCATCAAGGGCATGAACGCCGTCCCCTGCGGCGGCGAATACAACATCCCCGACGGCGAGGTCTTCACCGCGCCGATCAAGGATTCCGTCAACGGCACGCTGCAGTACAACTGCGCGACGATCTACCAGGGCGTCTCCTTCGAGAACATCCGCCTGGTCTTCCGCAAGGGCAGGATCGTCGAGGCCACCGCGAACAACACCAAGCGCCTCAATGAGATCCTCGACACCGACGCGGGCGCCCGGTTCATCGGGGAGTTCGCCATCGGCTTCAACCCGCACATCCTCAGCCCGATGCAGGACATCCTGTTCGACGAGAAGATCGCGGGCTCCTTCCACTTCACGCCGGGCAAGTGCTATGAGACGACGGACAACGGCAACCACTCCTCGGTGCACTGGGACATGGTCTGCATCCAGCGTCCCGAATACGGCGGCGGTGAGATCCGCTTCGACGGCAAGGTGATCCGCAAGGACGGACTCTTCGTCCCCAAGGAGCTCCAGAAGCTCAATCCCGCCTACCTGCTGGGCAAGTCCAAGTAAGATGGCGCCTCCTCGCAAACGCGCCAAGACCCGTCCGAAGCGCATTGGCTCCCGGCCGCAGGCCCGCACGGCCAAGGCGCTCGGACGAAAGGCCGGGCCCGCCCCGCACGTGCCCTACGCGTCCCGCCCGGCCAAGGCGCCGACCGAGGAGATGCGCCCGGATGAGATCTTCAGGACCCGCATCCCGGGCGAGTTCGAGCCCGCCCGCGCGGACAAGATCATCGCCACGCTGCTCGACGGCGTCAGCCGCTCGCGCGTGCAGAAGGCCCTCGACCTCGGCATGGTGAAGGTCAACGGCCGGCCGGCGGACTGCCGCACGGTGCTCAGCCCCGGCGACGCCGTCGAGGTCGCCCTGCCCTCGCCCGGCGAGCCCACGGCCCGCCCCGTGAAGATGCGCCTCGAGGTGCTCTTCGAGGACGCCCACCTCATCGCCATCAACAAACCGGCGGGACTCCTGACGCACCCCGTCCAGGGCTCCGACGAAGTCTCGGTGGTGCACGGCCTGCTCCACCACACCAAGGGCAAGCTCGCGCCGGCCGGCGGCGCTCCCCGACCCGGCGTCGTGCACCGTCTCGACCGCGAGACCTCCGGCGTCATCGCCCTCGCCAAGACCGACAAGGCCTACCACGCGCTCGTCGAGCAGTTCGCCGAACGCACCGCGCAGAAGGAATACCTCGCCCTCGTCGACAAGGCCCCGCGCCTGCTCTCCGGCGTCATCAACGCCAACATCGACCGCCACCGCACCGTCCGCGTGCGCATGGCCGTCCGCGAAGACGGACGCGAAGCCGTCACCGACTGGCGCGTGGAGGAGAAATACGGCGAGCAGGCCGCGCTGGTCCGGACCTTCCCGCATACCGGCCGCACGCACCAGATCCGGGTCCATCTCGCGCACCTGGGGCACCCGATCCTCGGCGACCGCACCTACGGCAAGTTCGACGTGCCCGCCTTCACGGGCTGGCCCATGCCCCGCGTGATGCTCCATGCCCATCGCCTGACGCTCACGCACCCGCAGACCGGCAAGCCTGTCACGATCGTCGCCGAACCTCCCAAGGACTTCCTCGATCTGCAGGCCTGGCTCGCCGGCCGTTTCGGACGCAGGACCTACTCGGCCCCGGGCTGATTCAGTAAGTGCCGCCGTGATGCCCTTCGCGCTTACGGTGCTGGGGCATGTCAGGCTCGACGTGCACGAGCACGGAAACGACCTCGGGGTGGGAGCGGAGGATGTCCGCCTTGATGCGTCCGGCGATGGCATGGCCTTCCGCCACCGTGGCGGCCTCGTCCACCTGCAGATGGAAATCGACCTCGAAGCGGTCACCGAGGCGACGGGCGCGGAAAGCGTGGAATCCTTTGGCGCCAGGAGCGGCGAGGATGTGCTCGCTGAGATCCTTGAGCACCGATTCAGCCGGAGCCCGGTCCATGAGGTCGGAGCAGGCGCCGAGGAAGATCCTCACCCCTTCTGAGCCGAGCCAACCGGCCAGCACCAGCCCCACCACGTTGTCGGCACCGGCCAGGTCCTCACTGAGATTGGCGACCAGCACCGCGACGAGGGCCATGAGCGAGGCGACGGCATCAGCGCGGTGGTCGGCGGCGTTGGCCATGAGGAGCCTGGAGCCCAGCCTTTCGGCCTGACGCCGGGCATAGCGGTAAAAACCCTCCTTCACGACCAACGCGACGCCTGCGACCCAGGCGGCGGCCACGCCCGGGACGACAGGCCTGCCGCCGTCGACCAGACCGAGGACCGATTGCCACGCCAGGCCGACGCAGAAGGCCAGGACGACGGCCGATATCAGGAGCGCGGCGAGGGTGGAGATGCGGTGATGCCCGTAGGGATGGTCCTCGTCCTTCGGAAGGTCAGAGTACTTGAGCCCGACGTAGGCGGCGACGTCGGTCACGAGGTCGACGAGCGAATGGACGCCGTCGGCGACCAGGGCCTGGGAGGAGGCGATGAAGCCGACGCTGAGCTTGGCCGCGGCAAGCACGACATTCACGCCGAAGCTGAGCAACGTGGTGAAGACGCCGTCACTGAGGGACGGGCGGCTCATCGAGCGGATTCGGTGCGGATGAGGTCGGACTCCGCCCGCCAGTCGATGCTCAGAAAATCAGCTGACGCCACGGCCGGCATGGCCCTGACCTGGTCGAGCAAACCGGGAAGACGGGACCAGTCCGGTCCGGACGAGGCGGCGACCCAACGGCCGAGGCGCAGCAAGGCCTGGTCGGCACGTCCTTCGACGGGCGACGCGACGTCGCCGGAGGGCAGGACGACCTCCTCGGCCTTGTGCCCGGGACGGAGCGTGACGACGATCCGGTCCGCGAAGAGGAAGGCGTAGTCGGAGACCGGGCCGTCCTCGGCCAGGGCGACGGCGGCGGCGTACGTCTCACGGACCAGCAGGTGCTCCTCAGGCAGCTCCCTCCCCTGGGCGTCATATCGACGACGGCCGCCGGTCACGATGGAACGGACCTTCGAACCGTCGGCACGGGTCTCGACCGACTCATGCTTCACATAATGACCGTAGAAACCGCGCGAGGTCGCCGCGTAGTCGTACATCATCCCCGGAAGATTGAGCGAGTCACGGACCTGACGGCGCCGGTCGCGCTCCGGCTGCGAGCGGGAATTGATGCCGAAGAGCAGGCCCACGCCGAGGAGGACGCCGACTAGGAAGAGAATGAACCGCTCACGCTGACCCATGCCGCATCTTCCCCCGGACCGAGGCCGGGGCAAGCCGTCAAAAGCCCAGGGTTTGGCATTGGAAACCCGGCCCGACGGGACCAGAAAGACGCCATGCCGGAAGCCAGCGTGGAGACCCGAGTGCGTTTCGCCGAAACGGACGCCATGGGCGTGACCTACCACGGCAATTACCTGCCTTGGTTTGAAATGGCGCGCGTGGCCCTCCTCGACCAGCTGGGCATCCCCTACCGGGAACTCGAACAGGAAGGATTCCTGCTGCCCGTGCTGGAGACGGGCCTGACCTACCACCGCCCCTCCCGATTCGACGACCGCGTCCGCATCACCGTGACCTTGGCTGAGAAGCCCAAGGCCCGCCTTCGGCTCACATACAGGGTCGAGCGTGAGGGCGAGCTGCTGGTCGAGGGCTTCACCGTGCACGCCTTCGTGAACCGCGAATTCAAGCCCGTGCGCCCTCCCGATCGCGCGGAGGATGCCATGCGACGCGCCTTCGGCGCCTGAGCCGCATGAAGCTCGCCTCCGCGGCCCTGGGCCCCTTCGAGACCAACGCCTACCTCATCATGGCGGAGTCCGGGCCTGACTGCTGCGTGGTGGACGCGCCCAAGGATTCGGGGCGCCTGCTGCTGGAGGAGATCGGCCGCCGGGGACTGAAGCTCACCCATCTGCTGATCACGCACGGACACTGGGACCACATGTGCGACGCCCACCTTTTCGCGGCGGCCGGCGCCAAGGTCGTCGCCCATCGGGACGACCGTGAACTGCTTGAGAACATCGAGGCCTACCGCAATCGCTACCGGTCGATGATTCCCACCCTGTCCGACGACGACTTCCGGTCCGTGAAAGTGGACCGCTGGGTCGATGAGGGCGACGTCGTCGAAACCTGCGGCTACAAGTTCGAGATCCGGCACGTCCCGGGCCACTGCCCCGGCAGCATCCTCTTCTACGAGGCAGGCCAGAAACTGGCCTTCGTCGGCGACGCCATATTCAAAGGATCGGTCGGCCGGACCGACCTGCCCAACGGTGACTGGAACCAGCTGCTGACCTCGATCCGCGCCCGCATCTACTCCCTGCCCGATGACGTGACGCTGCTGCCAGGGCATGGCGGGCAGACCAGCGTGGGTGCGGAGAAGCGGACCAATCCCTACGCCAAGCCCTGAGCCGCGTGCCGACGCCCTGCCCCTTCCTGCCCTCGTGCGGCCGCCCGCTCTCCTGGCGCGACCTGAATGCGCTGAGGAATGACCGAGGCCCGGAGCTCTATCGCCTATGCCTGGAATACGCCCAGCAGCTCTGGCTGGACGGCCTCCCCGCCCGCGCCCTGCTGGCCGTCGACCGTGCGCTGTATTGTGACGTGCCCTCGGGCGATGAGGCGCTGCGCGACTACCCCATGCCCTACCGGACGGTCGGATGGATGGTCGCCCAGCCCAGCGAAGCCTTCACCGGCAACGCCAGGGTGCATTACCAGCATCTCGCCGACCGCGTGAAGGGCGACCGGGCCGACCTCAAGAAATGGCGCGCCTGGGCGGCCTGGGCGGTCGTCCGGGCGGCACGGCCGGACCTGCCGGCCGATCCGAGGCACGCAGTGCGGGAGCCGATGCCGGACGAAATCGGACTCGGTCTGACGAACCACGGCGTAAGCGGAGAGGCCGCCGAGTGGCGGCGCGCCCTGGAGGATCAGCGGGAAAGGTCGGCGGAGACCGAGACTTCCATCCCGCCCATTCCGCCGACGCGCACGGTCTGACCGGGATTGAGGGTCACGGTCGTGTTCACCTCGGTGGCGCTGGCGGAGATGAGGGACTTGTTGAGCGAGAGCTCGTGCCTGGCTGCACCCTGCGTGATGACCAGAATCTGGGTCGCAGGGTCGTAGGACTCGAGCTTCCAACCGTTGATGGCCCGGCCGAGCGGCACCCAGCGGCGCGTCCCGGTGGAGTCACTCAGCGAGAACAGTTTCTCCTTGGGCAGCGCCGAATAGAACGAGGGAATGCCGTCCTTGCGTCCGGAAGAGGGGCCGCCCTTGGAGGCGAGCTTGGCTTCCTTCTTGGCCTCCTTCTCATCGACCGGCTGCTTGGATGGAGTGTTGAGGACCACGCGCATCGACACCGTGATCTCATTCGTCGCCGGATTGTAAGTCGGCGTGGCCGACATCTCCAAGGCGTTCTCGGCCGGCTTTCCGTCCGGACCGGGCCTGCCGCCGTTGGCCTGGATCTGGACCCGGGCCTCCGTGCCCGAGACGGCCGTGATGGAGGGCGTCGAAAGCACCTCGGTCTTGCCGCTCTTGTCGGGATGGCTGATGGTCGCACGAAGGCGTATCTGGGCCGGGGGAGCGGGCGGAGCGACCTTCACGGGCACCGCCGGCGCAGGGGCGGCAGGGGCGGCCTCCTGAGTCTCCTGGGCGGGGAGTGCGGCCGCCAGGCAAAGGAATAAGGCTGGAACGGCGCGAAGGCTCATCGGGGTGTCAGTGCTTATACCCCAAGGAACGCCCCAGGTTTCACCTCAGAGACGGCGGAACACCAGGGAGGCGTTGTGTCCACCGAAGCCCAGGTTGTTGGAGACCGCCACGTCGACCTTGCGGGTCTTGGCGACGTTGGGCGTGTAGTCCAGGTCGCAGTCGGGGTCGGGGTTCTCGTAATTGATGGTCGGCGGGATGACCCCGTGGTGGATGGCGAGGCAGCAGACCGCGGCCTCGACGCCGCCGGCGGCACCGAGCAGGTGTCCGGTCATCGACTTCGTGGAGGAGATGGAGAGCGTGCGGGCGTGGTCACCGAAGGTGCGCTTGATGGCGAGGGTCTCGCAACGGTCGTTGATCGGCGTCGAGGTGCCGTGCGCGTTGATGTAGCCGACTTCCTCCTTCTTCACGCCCGCCTCGGAAAGGGCGCGGTCCAGGCAGAGCGCCAGCCCCCTGCCCTCCTGATCCTGGCCGGTGATGTGATAGGCGTCGCAGGTGGCGCCGTAGCCGGCCAGCTCGCAGTAGATCCTCGCCCCGCGTGCCTGGGCGTGCTCAAGGGTCTCAATGACCAGGACGCCGGCGCCCTCGCCCATGACGAAGCCGTCGCGCAGCTTGTCAAAAGGACGCGAGGCCTTCTCAGGGGTGTCATTGAAGTCGGTCGACATCGCCTTCATGTTGCAGAACCCGGCGTAACCGAGGCGCGTGATGGCGGCCTCCGAGCCGCCGGACAGCATGATGTCGGCGTGCCCGTCGCGGATGTGCCGAAGCGCCTCGCCCAGGGCGTGGGAACCGGAGGCGCAGGCCGAGACCACGCCGAAGTTGACCGACTTGGCCTTGAACTCGATGGCCACGACGCCGGCGGCGATGTTGGCGATGAGAGAAGGGATGGTGAAGGGGGAGACGCGACCCGGGCCCCGCTCGAAGAGCACGCGTGACTGGTTCTCGATGGTCTCCATGCCGCCGATGCCCGAGCCGATGATCACCCCGAAGCGTTCAGGGACCAGCTTGGACGTGTCGACCTTGGCGTCTTCGATGGCGAGACGGGAGGCGGCGACGGCCAGCTGGGTGTAGCGGTCGTTGCGCTTGGCCTCCTTCGGGTCCATGTACTTGCCGGGGTCGAAATCGCGGACCTCCGCGCCGACCTTCGAGGGGAAGTCGGTCGGGTCGAAGCGGGTGACACGGCCGATTCCGGAGCGCCCCTTCGTGAGGGAGCCCCAGAATTCATCGAGGGTGCTGCCAAGGGCCGATATCGTGCCGATGCCCGTGACGACGACCCGGCGGGACTGGCTGGAATTGGCGCTCACAGTTCGGGCCTAGGCGGGACCCGCGCGGTCACTTGGTCGCGGTAGCCTGCAGATGCTTGATGGCGTCGCCCAGGGTCTTGATGCCCTGAGCCTTGTCCTCGGGAATCTGGATGCCGAACTCATCCTCGAAAGCCATGATGATTTCCACGAGGTCGAGGGAATCGGCCTTGAGGTCGCCCTGGAAGGTGGCCTCAGGCTTCAGCTGGTCGTCGGTGACGTTGAGCTGCTTCTTCACGATGTCCTTGACGCGCTGTTCGATGTTTTCGGGCATAAGAGAAGGTTTTTGTTGGTTTTGGGGTGTCAGATGGCCATCCCTCCGTCAACCGAAAAGACCTGTCCGGTGACGTAGCCCCCCTCTTCCGAGGCGAGATAGTCGACCATGGCGGCGATGTCGGTGACGGAGCCGAAACGGCCCAGGGGGATGAAGGAAAGGATCTTCTGCTTAACCTCCTCGGGCAGCTCGTCGGTCATGTCCGTGGTGATGAAGCCGGGAGCCACGGCGTTGGCGGTGATCGAACGTCCGGCAAGCTCGCGCGCGAGGGTCATGGTGAGGCCGTGGAGGCCAGCCTTGGCGGCGGCGTAGTTGGCCTGACCGGCGTTACCCTGCACGCCGGTCACGGAAGAGATGCTGATGATGCGGCCCCAGCGCTTGCGGGTCATCGGGCGCACGAGCCCCTTCACCCAGTAGAAGGCCGATGAGAGGTTGGTGGAGATGACGTCGTTCCAATCCTGCTCCGACATGGCCATGACCAGCTTGTCACGGGTGATGCCGGCGTTGTTGACCAGGATCTCGACGGCTCCGAACTCTGCCGTGATCGTCTCGCAGGCCTTGGCGACCGCGACGGGGTCGGACACGTCGACCTGGTAAGCCTTGGCCTTGAGCCCCTTGGCGAGGATGTCGGCGGCGACGGTCTCACAGGTGGCCGACTTGGACACGCAGAGCACGGTGTGCCCATGGGCCGCGAGGCGTTCGGCGATGGCCTTGCCGATGCCCCGGCCGGCTCCGGTGACAAGGGCTACGCGGGGGGAGTGCGTGAGATGCATCGGGAGCGATTTGTGCGAGGGCGCAGGCGGTAGGCAAGCGGCGAAGCGGTCCTCAGTAGACGTCGCGCTGATAACGGCCGTCCTTCTTGAGCTGCTTGACCCATTCGACGGCGGCCTCCGGGGTCATGGCGCCCTGTTCCGCCACGATGGTATGGAGCGCCGAGTCCACGTCCTTGGCCATGCGCTTGGCGTCCCCGCAGACATAGAAGGCGGCCCCGCCGGAGAGCCATTTCCAGAGCTCGGCGGCGTTCTCACGCATGCGATCCTGGACGTAGACCTTGGCTTCCTGGTCGCGGGAGAAGGCGGTGTCCAGGCGCGTCAATGCGCCGGACTTCAGGTGCCCGGCCCACTCGTCCGCGTACAGGAAATCGTGATCCTTGCGCTGGTCCCCGAAGAAGAGCCACGAGGGACTCCGCACGCCGCGTGCGGCGCGGTCCTGGACGAAGCTTCGGAAGGGAGCCACGCCGGTGCCGGGACCGACCATGATGATGGGGACGGAGTCATCGGCGGGCAGCCCGAAGTGCGATTCCGCGACAAAGACAGGCAGATCGGCCTCCCCCATGCGCGCGCGGTCGGCGAGATAGGTCGAGCACACGCCCTCGCGGCGGCGTCCGTTGGTCTCATAGCGGACGACCGCGACGGTGAGATGGATCTCCTGGGGATGCAGCGCCGGCGAGGAGGCGATCGAGTAAAGCCGCGGCATCAGCCGGCGCTGGGACTCGATCAGCTCCTGCGCCGAAGGCCGGGCGGAGGGGAATTCCTCGAGCAGGTCGATGAACTCACGCTGCTCAAGCCAGGCCTTCTTCTTCTCGGGGTCGGATTCGGCGATGCGCTCGGCCAGACGCGCGCGGTCGGCCTCTCCCGCCCGGTCATGAAGCAACTGGACGAACTTGTAGGTGGGTCCGTTGAGGGCCAGCCGGCGCGAGAGCGCCTCGCGGAGGGGAATCGGCGCCGGGTCCTTCGGGATGAGCACCGGCTCCGAGCCGGAGAAGCCGGCGGCCTTCAGGAGGGCGTCCACGGCCGGGGCGGCGTTGGTCGGAAACACGCCCAACGAGTCACCGCACTTGTAACTCAGCCCGCTGCCCGCGAGGGAGACGGAGAAATGCACCGTCTCCTTCTGGCTGGCGGGCGAGCTGAGCCTTCGCCGTTCGACGAGACGGGCGGCGAACGGGTTGGTCTTGTCGTAAGGCGCGGCCATGTCCCTCCGCAGGATGCCCACCCTGCGCGTCAGGCAAACCTCTTTTCAGAGAGACCGAGGGTCACTTCCAGACCTTGATCCAGTCGATCTCGACGTTGTCCGGGAGGCTCTTCTCCTTGAAGTGCTTGCGGTCGTCCTCGAGGAAGTAGTGGGTCGCGAAGACGACCATCGGCTTGTAGGGGTCGGGCCGGTCGATCTGCATGATCTTCTTCCCTTCCATGTACCAAGTGATGGCCTTCTCGGTCCAGAGCACGCCGTACTCGTTGAAGCGCTTGTAGCCCTTGCCTCCGGTCAGGATGCCTTCCCACTTCGGCGGGGTGGCGTCACGACTTCCCTGGTCGTTGGCGAAGCGTCCCCAGGGGAACATGCGGTCGAGACCGGCCCCTTCGAACTTGGCCGTGCCCGAAGGGATCTCGTCCATCTTCTCCGAACGGATGCCGAAGGCGCCGCGATGCCCTTGGAAGGCGTTGAAGCGGATGCTGGCCTCGAAATAGCCGAACTGCTGGCTGAACTTTCCCTGTGAGTTGATGTTTCCGCCGACGAAGCCTCCGGGCGTCTGCAGGAAGCCGAGGACGAGCTTGCCCTTGTCCACCTTGACCAGCTCGGGATTGCCGACGTTCCACTTGGAGGCGTCGACGGCGGGGGCGTTGAACTGGTCCTCCCAGACGACCTTGCGGCCGACCATGGGACTCTGGGCCGGGAGGACGGCGGCGCAGAGCAGGAGCAGCAAGTGACGCATGACCCGGAGAGGACTCACTTCCAGACCTTCACCCAGTCGACCTCGATGTCGTCGGGCAGGTTCTTCTCCTTGAAGTCCTTGCGGTCGGACTCGAGGGCGTCGTGACGGACGGACAAGGCCATCGCCTTCACGGGGTCGGGCTTCTCGATCTGCATCACCTTCTTGTTGTTGATGTAGAAGACGTAGGCCCTTTCGGTCCAGAGGACGCCGTAGGTGTTGAACCTCTTGGATCCCGCGGAACTGGGGAGATAGCTGTCCTGGGGCTTGTCGGGCGGGTAGTCGCGCGTGCCGGCGGCAGTGGCGATCCGGGACCAGGGGTAGGCGCGGGGCCCGCCGCCCTGGAAGGTCAGGGAGACGCCGGGAAGCTCGTCCTGCTTCGTGGTGCGCACGCCGATGACGCCGCGGTGACCGAGGTAGGCGTTGAAGCGCAGGTTGACCTCGAAGTAGCCGTACTGCTGCTCGAACTTGCCGACGGTGCTGATGCCACCGCCGCGCGGCCCCTCAGGAGTCATGTGGAAGCCGAGCACCAGCTTTCCGTTCTTGATGGAGACGTGCTGCGGGGTGTTGATCGACCATTTGGAGCCGTCGACCTCCGCGGCGTTGAACTGGTCCTCGAAGACGACCTTGCGGGCGTTGGTGGGACTCTGCGCCACGCAGAGTGCGGCGAGCAGGGAGAGCAGGAACGCGGGGATGGTCTTCATAAGGTCACTTGTTCACGTAGGCGCGCACCCATTCGATCTGGACGGGCTCGGGGCCCAGCTGGGGGTTGGGAAACTCCCGCAGCACGCCGCCTTCGGGCAGATGGTGGAAGAAATGGATGTTGAGGGGCTCCTTGGAGAAGTCGCGGCGGAGCGTGAACACCTCACGCCCGTTGAGGTACCACTTGGCAGCCTTCTCGGTCCAGAGCAGGCCGTAACGGTTGAACTTCTTGTAGGCCGCGCCTCCGTCGAGATTGACCGGAGACTTGTCGGGGATGAGCCGCTGCGCACCGCCGGTCTGCGCGTTGACGACCGTGGCCCAGACGCGGACGTTGTCCTCGCCCCGGCTCTCGAAGAAGAGCTCGCCCGCGCCGTTCTTCTTGTCGTCCACCGTGCGGAGGCGGATGCCCGCCCAGCGGTTCTTGGTCTGCTGCATGCGGATGGAGGCCTCCACGTACATGAGAGGCGCGGTGAACTTGGGGGTCAGGGTCGAGCTGCGCCACAGCGTGGGCTTGCCGGCGGAGACGATCTCAAGGCTGACGACCTGCTTGGTCTCCGAGCCGACCTTGGCCTGCACGAGACGGACATTGGTCTTGTCGTAAGACCACTTGGCCTCGTCAAGGACCTTGGCCTTGAAGGTGTCCTCGAAGGCGAGCTTCATGCTGGTCTCAGGCCCGGCGACCAGGGCGGCCGCGGCGGCGAAAGGAAGGATTCGGGAGATGTTCATGATGAGGAAGGAATCAGGGCTTGTAGATCTTGACCCAGTCGATCTGGAAGGGCTCCGGACCCTGCGTCGGGTCGGGGAATGACTTGAGGATGCCGCCTTCGGGCAGGCTGTGCCGGAAGTGCATCGCGACGTTCTGCCCCGGGACGCCGCCGGACTTCGAGCGATCGGAGCGGAAGACCTGCCGTCCGTTGATGTACCAGGAGAGCACCTTGTCGGTGAAAAGGATGCCGAAGGTGTTGAACCGCTTGTAGGCGACGCCGCCCTCCATGTTCACGGGATTCGGGGAAGGATTGTACCGGCGATGCCCCATTTCGGTGGTCTCTGCGAAACTCAGGCCCACGCCGTCTCCGCCGCCCGACCCGAAGCCGGTGGACAGGGAAGGAAACTTCTTCCCGGCGGGGGCGCCGATGTCGAAGCCCATGCCGCAGCCATGACCGCCCGTCTGCACCATGCGCATGCGGGCCTCGTAGTACCCGTAGGGCTGACGGAACTTGCAGTCCATGCCCGATCCGCTCCACAGGGTGGGCTTGCCACGGGAGATGATGTTGAGATTGACGACGGTGGCCTTGTTCGTGCCGTCCGGACTGGTCCCCAAGGTGACGACCGCGGGGTTGAAGTTCCACTTGGCCTTGTCGATCTCTTTGCCGTTGAACTGGTCCTCGAAGACCAGACGCATGGTGGACTCAGGCCCGGCCGAGACGGCCGAGGTGAGCAGAAGAAGCAAGGCGAGCCGACTTATCATCGTTTGGGGGCTTTGAACATTGAATGCCTCTTCCGCACAAAGGCAAGACCCCAAGCCCTCCCCTACTTGTCGAAAATCATCCCTATTTCCTTGATGGAGAGGGGTCTGCAGTCCCCAGGAGGCATCCGTCGCATGACGAGCTCGCCGATCTGGAAACGTTTCAGGGTCCTGACATGGAAGCCGAAGATCTCAAAGAGTCGCCGGATCTCCCGCTTGCGTCCCTGATCGAGATGGACCTCGAGGTGCGCCGGGTGGTCCGGAAGCCGGATGACCTTGCGGAAACGCAGGTGCTCGCCCTCGTCGACGGCGCCCTTGAGCAGGCGCGGCGTCAGGGCCGGGTCGTAGTCCCGGTTGAGCGTCACCTCGTATCGTTTGATCACGCCGCCCGAGGGATGCATGACCCGATTGGCCAAGTCGCCGTCGTTGGTGAGCAACAGCATGCCCTCGGAGTCCTTGTCGAGGCGTCCGACGCAGAAGAGACGGAAGGTGCCGAATTCGGGCGGGACCAGGTCGAAGACTGTCTGCCCGCCATGGGAGTCGACATTGGTGCAAAGGTAGCCCCTCGGCTTGTTCATCAGCAGGACGACCCTGCGGGCGACCGACTTGACCAGCTGCCCGCGGCAACGCACCTGATCGACGGCCGGATCCACGGGCTGCCCGACCGTGGCCGGACGACCGTTCACGGTCACCTTGCCCTCAGCGACCAGCTTTTCCGCCTCACGGCGAGAGCAGACCCCCGCGGTGGCGAGGAACTTGTGGATGCGCATGGGTCCTTCGGAGGCCACGGCCCATCTGTGTGGCAATCCGCCCCCGAGGGCGAGCAAAGTCGGCGGGCAGGACTTTGCTCGCCCTGCATGCCGGGAAGCCCCTAAAAGGGAGCCTGACATGCGACTCATCGACGGAAACGCCATCGCCCAGCAGGTCCTCGCCGAAGTGAAGGCGCGCGCCGCGAATCTGGCCCCCATCGTCCCCCATGTGGCCTTCGTGCGCGTCGGGGAAGACCCCGCCTCGGTCTCCTACGTGGCCAAGAAGCAGAAGACGGCCGCCGAAGTCGGCATGAAGGCCAGCCTCACCGTCTTCCCGTCCGAAGTCTCCAAGGCCGAGCTCTTCGCCCATCTGGACGCGCTCAACGCCGACGCATCCGTGCACGGCATACTGATCCAGGCCCCGCTGCCGAAGCACCTGCCCGAGACCGAGGTGTTCAACCGCGTCTCACCCGCCAAGGACGTCGACGGCTTCAGCACGCAGAGCATCGGACGCCTGGTGCAGGAACTCCCCGGGGCCTTCGCGGCCTGCACGCCCGCGGGCGTCATCGAACTGCTCCGCCGTTCCGGCGTGGAAACCGCCGGCAAGCACGCGGTCGTGGTGGGACGCTCGCTCATCGTGGGCAAGCCGGCCGCCGCCCTGCTGCTCGCCAAGGGCTGTGACTGCACGGTGACGATCGCGCATTCCAAGACCAGGGACCTCGCGGCCGTCGTCCGCCAGGCCGACATCGTGGTGGCCGCGATCGGTCGCCCGCGCTTCATCACCGCCGACATGGTCAAGCCCGGCGCGGTCGTGATCGACGTGGGGATCAACCGCGTGCCGGACGCGACCAAGAAGGCCGGCTACCGGATCGTGGGCGACGTGGACTTCGACGGCGTCTCCCCGAAATGCGAGGCGATCACGCCCGTGCCCGGCGGCGTGGGCCCGATGACCGTGGCCATGCTCATGATGAACACGCTCACGGCCTGCGAGCGCGCCCGTGGCTGAGCCCCCTCCGATCCCGCCGACGCCGGCCGGCTTCGGCTGGCGCTCCCTGGCCTGCCTCGCCGACATCATCCCGCTGTTCATCTGCGGCCACGCGGTCGCGGGGATGGTGGCGGACGCCGATGCGCTCGCCGCCTACGCCGCGCAGCAGAAGTGGACGGACGGGCTCTTCGAGCTCTACTTCCGCTCGCTGAGCGCACCCTCCTCGGACTCTAGCCGCCGGATCCTGGAATACGCCCTCAACCCGCCGAAGGAGGTCGTCGAGGCGGTGATCGCCTGGAGCTGGCATCTGGGGACGACGACGTTCCTGATCATGCTGTCCGCGCTCACCTCGCAGGAGACGCTCATGGGCACGACGCTCGGCAAGCGCATCTTCCGGCTCCGCACGGCCGAAATCCCCGGCGGCGGCCGGCCGCCCTTCCTCTCCTGCCTGATGCGCTCGGCCTGGAAGTCGGCTTTCTTCGCCCTGCCCAACCCGTTCTTCGGGCTGCTGGGCATCGTGAACTTCCACGTGCCGCTCTTCCGCAAGGACCGGCGCGCCTGGCACGACCTCTGGACGCGCACGCAGGTCGTCGAGGAGACCCGGCCGTGAGCGCCCGCCTCGGCATGCTCCTGATGGCGGCCTGCGCTCAAGCGGGTGACATCCCCTTGCCGGCCTTCACTGAAGGAAAGCCCGAGGCCGGACGCCGGGCGGTCGTGACGGCGCCGGAATATTCAGGGACCCGCGTCCGGCACGTCATCGCCCTCCCGGACGACTGGACGCCTGACTGGAAGGCGCGCGGCCGCAGCTGGCCGGTGATCGTGGAATACACGGGAAATTATTTCCCGACGTCCGGCTCGACCGGCGAAGTCGAGGGCGCGGGCCTGGGCTACGGACTGATGCGCGGGCGGACCATCTGGGTGGTCCTTCCCTACGTGGCCAAGGACGGCAAGGGCAACGAACGCACCTGGTGGGGCGACGTGGACGCGACGGTCCGTTACGCCAAGACCAACGTGCCGAGGATCTGCGCGGAGTTCGGCGGCGATCCTCGCAAGGTCGCGCTCTGCGGATTCTCCCGCGGCGCCATCGGCGTCTCCTTCCTCGGCCTCCATGACGACGAGATCGCCGGGCTCTGGCGGGCCTTCTGGACCCACGACCACTTCGACGGGGTGAAGGAATGGAAGGGTCAGGAGTGGGGGTCCCCGCTGCCACGCTACCGCGAGGAGGCGGTCGCCCGGCTGCGCCGGCTCAAAGGCCGCCCCCTGCTCATCACCGGCGGCGGCGAAGAAACGAGGCGCCTCCTGGAACCGCTCGCGGAGAAGGACGTCACCTTCCTCACGGTCGACATGAAGGCCCTCTACGGAAGGTTCCCGAATGAAGCCGTGCCGCATCCGCACACCGACCGCTGGCCCCTGCGCGAATCCGAGGCCCGGCGGAAGGCCGAACAGTGGCTGGAGTCGGCCCTCCGCTGAGCCTCAATGAGAATCAACCGCCTCTAATCAGGCGGAGAAGAAAGCCGCGGAGAGGCGTAGTGCATAACATGACTCGGGTTTGAGGCATTCATTCCGAGCAAACAGGGTGGCACGAAAGGCGCGTCTGTCTTTCTAATGCGCGCATTAAGCGGACGGATTCAGCACGTGACCGCCCGTCCTGATCGCGACCCGCCGGGACAAGGCGCCTCGCTTCGGCTTCGTGAGCGTCCGGCCGGATGGTAATATCAGGACGTCAAGCCGTTCGAGAGATGAACGCCCTCGCCATCACCGTCTTCTTCTCGGTCATCCTGGCCCTGCTCGCCGTGGCTGGATTCACCTGGGACCACGCGGCGAGGAAGGACGACGGCTACGACCGTGAATCCCTCCGCCCCCTCGACGAGGACGGCCCCGGCCGGCCCGCCCCCTGACCCATCTCATGCCCGAAGAACAACGCACCGAAACCTACGATGACGGCATCGTCCGTCACTTTACCCTGGCCTCGATGACCTGGGGAGCCGTCGCCCTGCTCGCCGGCGTGTTCATCGCCCTGCAGCTGGCCTTCCCCGCCCTCAACCTCGGCCTGCCCTGGACTTCCTACGGACGCCTGCGCCCGCTGCACACCAACGCGGCCATCTTCGCGTTCGTGGGCAACATGGTCTTCGCGGGCGTCTACTACTCCACCCAACGTCTGGTGAAGGCGAGGCTGGCCCTGCCCGGCCTCGCGCGCCTCCACTTCTGGGGATGGCAGTCCGTGATCGTGCTGGCGGCCGTCACGCTGCCGCTGGGACTCACCCGCGGGAAGGAGTACGCCGAACTCATCTGGCCGATCAACGTGCTGGTGGCCGCCGTCTGGATCGTCTTCGGAGTCGTGTTCTTCGCGACCCTGCGTCGCCGGCAGGAGCGGACGCTCTACGTGGCGGTCTGGTTCTACATCGCGACGATCATCACCGTGGCGTTGCTGTACGTCGTCAACCACCTGTCCCTCCCGACGTCGCTCCTGCACAGCTATCCCGTGTTCGGCGGCGTCCAGGACGCCCTCGTGCAGTGGTGGTACGGGCACAACGCCGTGGCCTTCTTCCTGACCACGCCGATCCTGGGCATCATGTACTACTTCATCCCGAAGGCGGCGGGCAGGCCCGTGTACAGCTACCGCCTCTCGGTCATCCACTTCTGGTCGCTCATCTTCCTCTACATCTGGGCCGGACCCCACCACCTGCTGAACACGTCCCTCCCGCCCTGGCTGCAGGGCCTGGGGATGATCTTCTCGCTCATGCTCTGGGCGCCGTCCTGGGGCGGGATGCTCAACGGCCTGCTTACGCTGCGAGGCGCCTGGGACAAGCTCCGCACGGATCCGGTGATCAAGTTCATGGCGGCGGCGGTCACTTTCTACGGGATGGCGACCTTCGAGGGCCCCCTGCTTTCGATCAAGTCCGTCAACGCGCTCGGACACTACACCGACTGGATCGTCGGACACGTGCACGGCGGCACGCTGGGCTGGAACGGCTTCATGGCGGCCGGCATGTTCTACTGGCTCGTCCCCAGGCTCTGGGGCACGACCCTGCACAGCGACCGTCTGGCCAACCTGCACTTCTGGCTGGGGATGGTCGGCATCCTCTTCTACGTCGCCTCGATGTGGGTGGCTGGCATCGGCCAGGGCCTCTCGCTCAACGAACTGACCCCGGACGGAGCCGCTCCGGCCAGCACTTTCATCGAGACGCTGAAAAACATCCTGCCGATGTACTGGCTGCGGGCCCTGGGCGGCGGGCTCTATCTGGTCGGCTACGTCCTGATGCTCTGGAATCTGTGGCGCACGGTGAAGTCAGGCGCGCCGGTGGACGGGACCTTCGGGCTCCGAGCCGTCCCGCAGGGAGAGCTCCGGCCGGCGCGCCCGTTCCCGGCCTATCTGAACGCGCCCGTGCTCTATTCGGTCGCCATCATCGGCAGCGGCTGCGTCTGGCTGCTGGCCAAGGACGCCCTGATGGTCGCCGGTCTGGTCGGGACGCTGGGCTTCGCCGTCGCGGCGGTCGTACACTTCGAGGCCAGGTCCTACACCTGGAAACGCTGGCATGACGAACTGCTCACCCATGCGCTACCGTTCTCGGTCCTGTCGCTCATCGCGGTGGCCGTCGGCGGTGCGCTGCAGATCGTGCCCACGGTCATCCTCTACCGCGGCTCCTCCGACGCGACCGCCCTGGAGGGCCGCCTGCAGCGCCCCTATCGTCCGCTGGAACTGGCCGGACGCGACCTCTACGTGAGCGAAGGCTGCTACAACTGCCATTCGCAGATGATCCGCACGCTCAAGCCCGACATCCTGCGTTACGCCGCAGGCCAGGGCTATTCCCGCCTCGGAGAGTCCATCCATGACCGGCCCTACCAGTGGGGTTCGCGCCGGGCCGGACCGGACCTCGCCCGCGAGGGCCTCCTGCGCCCCGACCTCGCCTGGCACTACCGTCACATGATCAACCCCCGCGAACTCGAGCCTGACTCGATCATGCCCGCCTACCCCTGGCTCGCGGAGCGGGTCGTGGACCGCTCGGAACTGCACGGCCGCATAGCGGCCCTGCGCACCCTGGGCGTGCCCTATGAGGCCGCCCGAAGCACCAACGCCGCGATCCAGGCTGATTACGACGCGCAGGCCTCTGAAATCGTCAAGGGGCTCGCCGAGAAGGGCGTGCGTGCCTCGAAGGACGAGCAGATCGTCGCCCTGCTCGCCTACCTGCGAAGCCTGGGCGACAACCTGGTCAAGCCCGCCGAAACGGGCGCCAGCCGCTGAACCTCCCGCCATGTTCAGACGAATCATCTGGGACGAGACCCTGCGCGACGTGCAGACGGCCGGCGTCTTCCTGCTCGGAGCGGCCCTCATCCTGCTCACCTGGCGGGTCCTGCGGACCCCCGAGGAGGAGCACCGTCGGCTCGCGGAGCTGCCGCTCGAGGACGAGGACCGCACCCCTTCCCGCTGACGACCATGACACCGGAACGACCCGAAGAACCCAAGGTGATGCCGCACGTCTTCGACGGCATCCAGGAATATGACCAGAGGCTGCCGAACTGGTGGCTCTTCACGCTGTACGGCAGCATCCTCTTCGCCTTCGCCTACTGGGCCTACTATTTCCAGACCGGATCCGGACAGGACGATCGCACGGTCCTGGACGCCGAACTTTCTCGCATCGAGGCGGAGCAGCTGGCCGCCGTGAGCAGCCTCGATGACGCGACGCTCTGGAAGCTGAGCCGCAATGCGGTCACGGTGGCGGAAGGAAAGGCGGTCTACGCCTCTCTGTGCTTCACCTGCCACGGCCCCGCGCTGGAGGGGATCAAGGGCGTGGGCTTCCGGCTCAACGACGACCTCTGGGTGCATGGCAGCTCCCCCCTCGCGATCCACCGGAACATCGCCCAGGGAATCACGGTGAACGGCCAGCCGACGGGCATGGTCGCGCAGCAGGGGCTGGGGGCCGCGCGCGTCACGGCGGTGACCGCGTTCCTGCTCTCGACCCAGCGCGAGGGCGCCATGCGGACCATCGCGAGGGAACAGGAGCCTTCCCAGAAGTAGGCGCATGAGGCAGGGACCGTCACGAGAGCGCGTCACGACGATCGGCGAGGACGGCTCGCGCCGCTTCCTCCAGCCGGCGGCCGTGCGCGGCCGGTTCGTGCGCGCGAGGATGGCCCTCGGCTGGATGCTCATCGCCCTGTTCGCCGCCATGCCTTGGATCGACGTGGGCGGCCATCCCGCGGTCTTCCTCGACGTGACCCACCGACGGTTTCACCTGTTCGGGGCCACGCTCGGCCTGGGCGACGTCTGGATGCTCTTCTTCGTCATCTCGGGACTGGGCTTCACCATCTACGCCATCACCGCGCTGCTGGGCCGGGTGTGGTGCGGCTGGGCCTGCCCCCAGACGGTCTACCTGGAGCATCTCTTCAGGGTCATCGACCGCGCCGTCGAAGGGGACCATCTCGCGAGGACCAGGCTCGACGGGCTGCCTTGGACGTCGGGGGAGAAGCTCCTGCGCCGCGGAACCCGGCTGGGGCTCTATCTGGCGGCCTGCTGGCTCGTCGCGCACATCTTCCTGGCCTACTTCGTCTCCATCCCCGGGCTCTATCCGATGATCTTCGGCGCGCCGGCGGCGCACCCCGCCGCCTTCGTGGCGATGGCCGCGGCCACGGGCGTGCTCTTCTTCAACTTCTGGTGGTTCCGCGAGCAGCTCTGCCTGGCGATCTGCCCCTATGGCAGGCTGCAGTCGGCGCTCATCGATGACGATTCGGTGATCGTCGGCTACGACGCGGGCCGTGGCGAACCGAGAGGCCGGTCCGCGGGCACGGCGCCCGCGGGAGACTGCGTGGACTGCGGACGCTGCGTCCAGGTCTGTCCGACGGGCATCGACATCCGGCAGGGGCTGCAGCTGGAATGCGTGGCCTGCACGGCCTGCATCGACGCCTGTGACGAGGTCATGACCAGGCTGCGGCGTCCGCCGGGACTGGTGCGCTACGCCTCGCTCAGGGAGCTGGCGGGCGGGCGGACGCGCTTCATCCGCCCACGCACCCTGCTTTACGCCGGACTGCTGCTGGTCGGCGCGACCGTGGCCGGAATCTCGCTGCTGCGCGTGCAGTCCCTGGGATTCAAGCTCTCGCGCCAGCCCGGAGCCGACCTGTACGACGTCTCCGGACCGGTCATCACGAACGTGTACCGTGCGAAGGTCATCAACAAGGGAGACCGTGCCGAACATTACTTCATCGAAGCCGAAGGCGGTCCGGCCGGCCTCCGCATCATCAACGCGGACGCGGGCTTCGAGCTGCCTCCGCAGGCCGAAGTGGCGCTGCCCGTCGCGGTCCAGCTGCCCAGGGCCGACTGGAAGGGCGGCTTCGACTACCACCTCCGCGTCCGCACGGCCGACGGACGTTCTGCCGTGCGCCAGAAGGCCCACTTCATCGGACCGGAGGCCGGCGAACGGCGATGAAGTCCCTGCTGCGGAGGCACCCCTGGCTTCCGCTCGCGGCCCTCTTCATGTCCTTGGTCGCCGCGTGGATCGCCTGGCTGGCCCTCGCCTCCAGGCACGCCCCCGAAAACGTCCCGCTCGAACCCGTACGCAACGATGTTCCCGCCCGTTGAGACAGGATTCGCCGCCTTTCTGGCCGGACTGGCGGTCTCGCCTCACTGCGGCCTCATGTGCGCGCCCCTCACTTGCGCGCTGGGACCCTGGAAGGGCAGCGACGCGGAGCGCACCGCCTTCGCCTCCTGCTACCACCTGGCACGCGGCCTGGAATACGCCGCCGCCGGGGCCGTCGCGGGAGCACTGGGAGGGGCCTTCGGACAGTGGCTCGACGCGCCATCAGCCTCATGGCTGCCCTGGGGCATGGTGGTTTTCATGCTGGCCGTCGCCGTGGGGATGGACCGCGGGCTGCCGCTGCCCGGCCCCGTGAGGAGACTGCAGGCCGGACTCATGATCAAGGCGCACGGAGCGGGCCCCATGCTCAAAGGCGCGACAATGGGCGCGCTTTCGCCGCTGCTGCCCTGCGGCCCCCTGCACTACCTGCTCGGACTGGCCCTGCTCGGAGGCTCCGTGACCAAGGGCGCTGAAATCGGCCTGGGGTTCGCGGCGGGCACGCTGCCGCTGCTCTGGGCGGCGCAGACGGGATGGAGAAGCGTGCTCCTGCGGCTGGGCGACAAGTGGGCGGTGCGGGCCCGACGTGGCGCGGCCGTGACCGCCGCCGTCGTCATCGCCGCCCGCCTGATCTGGCAAGGAGGCGGCTCCGGTGTCTGCCTCTGAGCGCGGCAGAGGCTGCCTCCACTGCGGCTCGCCCGTGCTCCACGCCTGGGCGCCCGAGGGCTTCTGCTGCGCCGGCTGCGCCCAGGTGCACCGGCTGATCCTCGACTGTGGACTCGGGAAGTTCTACGAGCTGCGGACGGAAGTCACCGCGCCGGTCGATCAGGCCGCGCTGTCCTCGGACGACTTCGGCTGGCTGGAGGACGCGCGGCGAGACTGCGAGGAGAGGGGCGCCTTCACGCTGAGGACATCGCTGCGGGGACTTTCCTGCGTGGCCTGCGTTTGGCTGGTCGAGAAGCTCCTCAAGGAAACCCCGGGTGTCACCGCCGCGCGCGTGAACGCGCATCGCGCCACGCTGACGCTGGAATGGAGGCCCGGGGCGGACCTCCGTGAGGCGGCGCGAGCGATCGCAAGGTTCGGCTATCTGCCCGTGCCCGATGACGGCCGGCCCGCCGGGGAAGACGACGGGCTGACGCTGAGGATGGGACTGGCCGCCGCTTTCGCGATGAACGCGATGCTCAATTCGGTGCCGGGCTACCTGGGCATGCGTTCGGACGAGGCGTTCGCCGGCGTCTTCCGCACCCTCGCGGCGGCCTTCGCCACGCTGTCGATGCTCACGGGCGGCTCGTACTTCATCACCCGGGCCTGGGCGGGACTCCGCGCCCGCCGGCTCCACATGGACCTGCCGATCGCCCTGGGCCTCGTCGCGGCCTACCTGACGGCGTTCGTCGGCTGGGCGCTCGGCCGCCCCGACCTCGAGTACTGGGATTTCGTCAGTCTCTTCACCTTCCTCATGCTGGTCGGGCGATGGACGCAGCAGAGGGCGATCGCGGCGAACCGTCGGAGGCTCCCGCCCACCGCGCCGACCGTCCGAGAGGTGCTGGTGACGGACGCGTCAGGAGCGCAGTCGAGGCGGGCGGTCGAGGGGATCGCGCCCGGCGAGACCTACGCGCTGCCTCCGGGTCAGGTCGCCCCGCTCTGCGGCCGGCTCCTGGAAGGACCGGCGGAGTTCAGCCTCGCGTGGATCAGCGGCGAATCGGATCCGAGGACGTTCCATGCCGGCCAGCTCGTGCCATCCGGCGCGCTCAACCTCAGCCCCGGCGACCTGCGACTCAAGGCGGCGGAACGCTGGGACGGCTCGATGCTGCGCCGCCTGACCGAGGCGGGCGGAGAGGGCTCGTTCAGCCCGAAGCTGCTGGAGAGCACCCTGGGCGCCTACCTGGCGGCCGTGCTCGCGGTCGGCGCAGCCGGCTTCGCCGCACGGTTGTGGCTGGGCCACGGATGGGCGGACTCCCTGCAATCGCTGATCTCGGTCCTGGTGGTCTCCTGCCCCTGCGCAATCGGCCTGGCCTTCCCCCTGGCCACGGAACTCTGCGTGGGCGCCTTGCGACGCTCCGGCGTCTACGTGAAGGACGAGGCGGTCTGGGAACGGACCCTCCGGATCGGTCGCGTGGCCTTCGACAAGACCGGGACCCTCACCATGGAGAGGCCGGAGCTGATCGACCCGGAATCGCTTGAAGCCTTGGACGCGGAGGCGCGCTCCGCCCTGCTTGCGCTGACGGAGGGCAACCTGCACCCCTGCGGCCGGAGCCTGCGCGAGTCCCTGGCGCGCTACCGCGACCTGACGGCGACGGAAGGCGAGATCGTTTCCGTCCCGGGATCGGGCATGCGACTCATCGGCCCATCGGGCGTGTGGACGCTGGGCAGGCCCGGCTGGGCCGCGGATTCCGAACGGCAATCGGACGGCGTGGAACTGGCGCACGATGGACGGACCATCGCGCTCTTCACCTTCCGCGAGGCGCCGAGACCCGGGGCCCGCGAGGAAATCGGCTGGCTGCGAGGACAGGGCATGGAGGTCGCCGTGATCTCCGGCGACTCCCCGGACAAGGTCACCGCCCTGCTCCGCTCCCTGGGCCTGCCGGACGCGGCCGGGACGGCCGCGATGAGTCCGGAAGCCAAAGCACGGTGGGTCCGCGATCATGACGGCGCGTCCACCCTCGTGGTCGGCGACGGGGCCAATGACGCGCTGGCCTTCTCCGAAGCCGCGCTGAGGGGCACCCCGGTGGTGGACATCGGACTGCTCGAGCAGAAGGCCGACTTCCATCTGCTTGGACGCGGTCTGGGCGGCGTCCGCCGGCTGATCGAGGTCGCGCGTCTGCGCCGCCGCGTACTCACCGAGGTCTTCCTGTTCACCCTCGTCTACAATGGGGCGACGATAGGACTCTCCTTGGCGGGCAGGATGTCGCCGCTCCTCGCCACGGTCCTGATGCCGACCAGCGCCGTGCTGCTCTCGCTGCACGTAACCTGGCGGCTACGGAAGGCGTGAAAACAGGAAGCCCCGGCGGGGCCGGGGCTTCGGGCAGGACTCAGGCGGACGCTCAGGCGTCGCCGCCGCGTTCGCGGAAGGGACGGCGCTCGCCGCGGTCAGGACGGTCGCCGCGGGGGCGGTCCATCGGCTTCGGGGCGGGCGTGTACTCGCGGCCTTCCTTCTCGGCGATGGCGGCGCGGCGCGAGAGGCGCACGCGGCCCTTGTCGTCGATGCCGACGCACTTGACGATGATCTCATCGCCCAGCTTGACGACGTCCTCGACGCGTTCGACGCGCTGGTCGGCGAGCTCGGACACGTGGACGAGGCCTTCCTGGCCGGGGAGGCATTCGACGAAGCAGCCGAACTCCTTCACCGAGCGCACGATGCCCTTGTAGGTCTTGTTGATCTCGATCTGGGCCGAGATGAGGTTGACCTCGTTGACCGCGCGGGCGAGGGACTCGCCGTCGGTCGCGAAGATCGTGACCCAGCCGGAGTCGTCCTGGTCGATGTCGATCTGGCAGCCGGTGTACTCCGTGATGCGCTTGATGTTCTTGCCGCCCGGGCCGATGAGCGCGCCGATCTTGTCGGACGGGATCTTGATGCGGTGGGTGCGGGGGGCGCAGGGCTTCAGCTCGGCACGGGTGGCCGGCATGGTCTTCGCCATGGTGTCGAGGATCGCGTCACGGGTGACCTTGTTCTGGGCGATGGCCTCCTTGGCGATCTCGAAGGGCAGGCCGTGGATCTTGAGGTCGAGCTGGAAGCCCGTGATGCCATCGCGGGTGCCGCAGATCTTGAAGTCCATGTCGCCGTAGTGGTCCTCGGCGCCGATGATGTCGGTCAGCACCTTGTGGCGGACGACGCGGCCGTCCTTCTCCTCGGTGACGAGGCCGCAGGAAATGCCGGCGACCGGGGCCTTGATGGGCACGCCGGCGTCAAGCAGGGCCAGGGTGCCGCCGCAGACGGAGGCCATCGAGGTGGAGCCGTTGGACTCCATGATCTCGGAGACGAGACGGATGGAGTACGGGAAGTCCTGCTCGGACGGCAGGACGGAGAGCAGCGAGCGCTCGGCGAGGTTGCCGTGGCCCGTCTCGCGGCGGCTGGTCATGCCGAAGCGGCCGGTCTCACCCACCGAGAAGGGCGGGAAGTTGTAGTGCAGCAGGAACGACTTGGACTTCGGGCCTCCGGTGATGGAGTCGAGGTCCTGGGCGTCCTTCGAGGTGCCGAGCGTCGCGAGGACGAGGCCCTGGGTCTCGCCGCGCTGGAAGACGGCGGAACCGTGCACGCGGGGGAGGACGTCGACCTCGCAGGAGATCGGACGGAGGTCCTTGGTGCCGCGGCCGTCGGCGCGCTTGCCGCTCTCGATGATCGCGTTGCGGTAGACCTTCTCCTGGAGCTTCTCGAAGGCCATCTTGATCTGACGGGCGTCGAAGGCGTCGCCGAGCTCGGCCTTGCAGGCCTCCTTGGCCTTCTCCACGACGGCCTTGACGGCGTCACCGCGCTCCTTCTTGGAGGCGAGGAAGATGGCCTTCTGCAGACGGTCGCCTTCGGCGGCCACGCGCTCGCAGATGGCCAGGGCGCGGGCTTCGCAGACGACGAGGGGGAACTGGCGCTTGGTCTTGGCGCAGAGGGCGGCCAGCTTGCGCTGGGCGGCGATGATGGGCTGGATGGCGCGGTGCGCGAAGGCGAGGGCCTCCACGAAGTCGGCCTCGGGCAGCTGGTCGGCGGAGCCTTCGATCATCATCATGTCGCGCTCATTGCCGACGTAGATGAGGTCGAGGTCGGACTCGTACTGCTGCTCGTGGGTCGGGTTGACCACGAACTGTCCGGCGATGCGGCCGACGCGGACGCCGCCGATGGGGCCGTTCCAAGGGATGTCGGAGCAGAGGAGCGCGGCGGAGGCGCCGTTCACCATGAGGATGTCCGAGTCATTGATCTGGTCGGCGGAGAGGAGGAGGCCGATGACCTGGACTTCGTTGAGGAAGCCCTCGGGGAAGAGCGGCCGCAGGGGGCGGTCGCAGAGACGGGAGGTCAAAATCTCCTTGTCGGAGGGCTTGCCCTCACGGCGGAAGTAGCTGCCCGGGAAACGGCCGGCCGCCGCGAACTTCTCGCGGTAGTCGACGGTCAGGGGGAAGAAGTCCTGGTCGGGGGAACGCAGGTCCTCGGCCGCGGTGGCGGAGACGAAGAGCGTGGTCTCGCCCTTGCTGATGGTGACGGCTCCGTTCGCCAGTCTGGCGTAGGTGCCCGTGCTGATGGTGATGCCGAGTTCGTCGACGGTCACCGAGTGCTTTTGCTTCATGTTTTTGGTTTCTTTTTGTTGTGCCGGACGGGATGTCCGGCGGGTTTGTGGTGGTGGGTGGGAAAGAAGGCGTCCCAGCTTGGGCTGGGACGCGCTCAGGGTGCCTGCGCCCGGAGGGCGCGGGTCACTTGCGCAAGTTGAGCTTGGCCAGGAGCGCGTTGTAACGCTCGAGGTCGCTCGACTTGAGGTAGTTGAGCAGCTTGCGGCGGCGGTTCGTCAGCATGATGAGGCCGCGGCGCGAGTGGAAATCCTTGCGGTGGGAACGCAGGTGCTCGGTCAGGTGGTTGATCCGGGCGGTGACCAGGGCCACCTGGACTTCGGGAGAACCGGTGTCCTTGGCGCCCTGCTGGTGCTTCTTGATGATGTCCGACTTGTCGACCGACATGGTGTGTTGTGTGGTTAGTTTTGTGGGTTGGCCGACCTGGGAGGAATTCCCGAAAGTCCCGCCTTCAGGCCGGACTCTCCGTCTGGAAGGGCCTTGCGACCCCCGGCCAGCGTGAGAAGGGCTCCACCCCTCCCCCTAACGAAGTTGACCCTGAGAAATGACGGCCGCCCACGGTTCCTGCAAGCGGAAAAGACCCCCTTGGGAATGCCCAAAAGTCCCGAGAATCCCGCCGGACATGTCCGTTGACTCCCGCCCCGGGCGGCGGAAAAAGAAGGCATGCCCAATGGCGATGCAGAACGGCCCTCCCTCACCGGAGCCGAACGCGGCAAGTTGCGCAGCCTCGCCCAGACGATCGAACCCAAGGTCTTCGTGGGCAAGGCGGGCGTGAACGCGGGAATCGCCAAGCTGCTCAGGGACGCCTTCCGCAACGCCGACCTGGTCAAGGTGCGCTTCAGCGCGGAACGTGACGAGATGGCGGCGCAGGCGACCGAGCTCGCGCGGCTGACGGACAGCGAGATGATCGGATCGGTCGGGCGCACGGCCTGCTTCTTCCGCACGGGAGGCGGCGGCTGAGCGGATGGACTCCGCGTCCTTCGATGCGAAGCTCAAGGCGCTCACGGCCAGGGCCGAGGAAGGGCTCCGGCGCCTGACCCCTCCGGCCGACGCGCGGCCGGCCCGGCTCCACGCGGCGATGCGGCATTCGCTGGACGCGGGCGGGAAGCGGCTGCGTCCCGTGCTCTGCCTGGCCTCCGCCGAGGCGTTCTCTCCGGGCGCCGACGCCGACGCGGCGGCCGTCGCCCTGGAGTGCGTCCACACCTACTCGCTCATCCACGACGACCTGCCGTGCATGGACGACTCCGACCTGCGGCGCGGGCGCCCCTCGTGCCACAAGGCCTTCGACGAGGCCACGGCCCTGCTGGCCGGAGACGCGCTCCTTGCGCTGGCCTTCGAGCTGATCGCCACGGGCCATGCGGAACGGCCCGGGCTGGCCGCGTCCCTGGTGCGCGAGCTGGGCCGCACCGCAGGCTCGACGCTGCTGGTGGGAGGCCAGGCGGAGGACATGGGCGGTCTCGCCGCGGGCGCGACCGATGACCGGCTCGACTTCATCCTGGAAGGCAAGACTGCGGCGATGATCGGCTCCTCGTTCGCGATGGGCGCGATGATCGGAGGCGCCGACGCCGTGGACGTGGACCGCTTCCGCCGGGCGGGCCGCGCGGTCGGCCGGGCGTTCCAGCTGGTGGACGACCTGCTGGACGTCACGGCCGACTCGGCCAGCCTCGGCAAGCCGACGGGCGCCGACGCCGAGAACGGCAAGCTGACGTTCGTGTCACTGCACGGTGCCGAAGCGACGCGCGCGCGCATCGCCGGGCTGACCGCCTCGGCCGAAGCGGAACTGAGCGCGTCCAAGGCGGACACGGGATTCCTGATTGAACTGGTGCGACGGATGTCCGCCCGCCGCAATTAGTCGTCGGCGCGCCGACCGCCCGAAGGCAGCTGCTCGGGAAGGAAGCCGTAGTAAGTGCCGAGCCACAGGCGCCAGGACAGCCCGTTGAGCAGCACGGGCAGAAGCAGCACGGCGGCGACGGCGAGCTTCACGGCGGCGCCCGGGCCGATCAGCCCGGTCCCATGCGCGACGGCCACGGCCGGCAGGGCTCCGAAGGCGATCAGGCCGTAGTTCCATACGATGGCGCCCAGGAAGAAGCCCCCTCCCCTGCGCAACGCCATGCCGCAGGACGGGCATGACGGAGGCACGTCAAACAGGGCGTTCCAACCCCTTGGCAGGCTCGCCCCGCAGTCAGGACAGCGACCCAGGGCGCAGCGCCAGAAGATGCCGGGTCGGAAAGTCACGGACGCATGCTGGACGAGCGGAAGCAGGTGTAAAGCAAAGGGGCCGGCCCTCGCGGACCGGCCCCCGTGGGACGGGCGATCAGTTCACTCCGCGGCCGTCTCGCCCACTTGGAAGCGGACGAAGCGGACGACGTTCACCTCTTCGCCCAGACGGGCCTTGGCGGCCGCGAGCAGGTCGGAGATCTTCTTGTCGGTCTCACGGAAGTAGACCTGCTCGAGCAGGCAGGCCTCGGCGAAGAACTTGTCGACGCGTCCCGAGACGATCTTCTCGAGATTGGAGAGCTGGCTCTTCTTGCGCCCCTCGGCGGCGGCGGCCTGCTTCTCCGAGACGGCGATGCGCTTCTCGAGCTCGGCCACGGCCTCGGCGTTGCCGGCGGCCTTCTGCTCGGCGAGCTGGCCGCGGTAGTCCTCGACGACGCGCTGGGCCTCGGCGATGGCCTTGTCGGCCTCGGACTTGGTGAACTCGGCGGCGATCTCCTTCTCCTTGGACACGACTTCGGCCGGCACCTCGTCACGGCGCACGAAGCGCGCGTTGTTGGCGACGACCTGCATGGCCAGGTTGCGGGCGAGGTCGGCGACCTCGGGGCTGGAGGAGGCGGCGGAAGACTTGAGACCGAGCTCGAGCAGCACGGCGATCTTGGCGCCGGTGTGCACGTAGGCGGAGACGCGTCCGGTGCCCGCGGCCTCGAAACGCAGGACGCGGGAGACCTTGAGGTTCTCGCCGATCTTGGTGACCTGGTCGTTGAGGAAGTCGTTCACCTTGCGGGAGGGGTCGCCGTGATAGGGCTGCTCCAGCAGGCCGTCGACGCCCTTGAGGGAGGCCTGCTTCACCAGGTCCTTGGAGAGCGCGAGGAAGTCCTCGTTCTTGGCCACGAAGTCCGTCTCGCAGTTGAGCTCGAGCAGGGTCGCGTGGCGTCCGTCCTCGGAGATGTGGACCGCGAGCACGCCTTCGCTGGCCTTGCGGTCGGCCTTCTTGTTGCGCGTGGCGACTCCCTTGATGCGGAGGATCTCGACGGCGCGCTCCATGTCGCCGTTGGCCTCGGTCAGGGCCTTCTTGCAGTCCATCAGGCCCGCTCCGGTGCGCTGGCGCAGGTCATTGACCGTCTGTGCGGTGATCGCGGACATGGCTCAGCTCACTTGGTGGACTTGCGGCCGCGGGGCCCCTTGGTGGCGCCGGCTTCGCCTTCGGCCTGCTCGCTGCGCTCGTTGGCCTTGAGGAGGTCGGCCGAAATGGTCACCTCGGGGAGGACGGTCTCTCCCGACTCGTCGCGGCTCACCGGGGTCACGGTCTTGCGGGGGTCACGCTCGACCTTGCGGCGGGCGAGACCGCTCTGGACGGCCTGCGTGAGGGCCTCGACCACGAGACGGATGGCCTTGGCGGCGTCATCGTTGCCGGGGATGGGGTACTGGAGGACGGTGGGGTCCGAGTTGCTGTCGCAAAGCCCGATGACCGGGATGCCGAGACGGTTGGCCTCGTTGACGGCGATCTCCTCGAGCTTGGTGTCGACGACGATCACGGCCGAGGGCAGGTCACGATACTCGAGCAGGCCCTCGAAGTTGCGCTGCATGCGGGCCATCTCACGACGGACGGCGGCGCCTTCCTTCTTGTGCATCTTGGCCAGCGAACCGTCCTGCTCCATGCGGAGGTAGGTGCGGTACTTGTCGAGGGACTTCTTGATGGTGGCGAAGTTGGTGAGGGTGCCTCCGAGCCAGCGGTTCACGGCGAAGGGCATGCCGGTGGACTGGGCGGCCTGGCGGACGACGTCCTGGGCCTGGGGCTTGGTCGCGACGAAGAGGACTTCCTTGCCCTTGGCGGCGACTTCCTCGACGTAGGCCGCGGCGGCCGCGAGGCACGCGTGGGTCTTCTCAAGGTCGATGATCGACACGCCGTTGCGGTGGTCGAAGATGTACGGGCGGGACCGGGGGTTCCATCGGCGGGGCTGGGGTCCGGAGTGGACGCCGGCGTCGAGGAGGTCTTTGACTGTGATGTTCATGGTTTTCGGGCTCCGTATCCCGCATCCTGCCGAGGAGGGGACTTTGGATCAGTGGTGTTTGACTGCTGTTTTGGTTGTTATGCCCGGGCAGGTCGGCGGCCTGCTCAAGCGGTGGAAGGTCGGTTCAAACGATCTCCAAGCCCGGGCGCAAGCGGTAAAATGGAGCCTAAAAGGGGCGGTTTGGGGCTGACAGCGATGTGCGGGTGAGCAGGGTCAGAACGGCGATGACCTGGGTCTACCGGATACTTTTCCCCACCCTCCTGGTCCTCACCCTGCCCTATTACCTGTGGCGCATGATTCGCCGGGGCGGCTACGGGACGGACTTCAGCCATCGTCTGGGCTTCTTTCCGGACCTGGGACCCGTGCCAGCCGGCCGACGACGATTCTGGATACAGGCTGTCTCCGTGGGTGAAATCCAGGCCATCGGCCCCCTGCTGCGGAGGCTCAAGGCGGCCGGAAACGTCGAAATCGTCCTCACGACCACGACCAGCACCGGGTACCGCATCGCCAAGGAACTCCATGCGGCGAACGCCGACCGGATCGGAATCTTTCCCGCCGACCTCTGGCCTTGCAGCGCCCTCGCCTGGCGGCGGATCCGCCCGGACGTCGTGGTGCTCGTCGAAGGGGAGCTCTGGCCCGAACATCTCGCGCAGGCCAGGAGCCACGGCGTGCCCGCGGTACTGATCAACGGACGGCTCTCCGACCGCTCCTTCGCGCGTCACCTGAGGCTGCGTCCGCTGTCACGCCGGCTGTTCTCGAGATTCTCCGCCATCCTCGCGGGAAGCGAGGAGGACGCCCGCAGGTTCCGCGAGCTGGGCCTGTCTCCGGTCAACACCGGCAACCTGAAGTTCGACGTGGCTCCGCCCTCCGCGGTCGACGCGACCGCCGCCTCGCGGCTCCGCGAATCGCTCGGATTCGCAGGCTGCGAATGCGTTGTGCTGGGCTCATCCACCTGGCCCGGCGAGGAGACGATGCTGCTCCGCTCGATCGCCGCCCTCAGAGGCTCGGGCCTCGACGTCAGGCTGCTGCTGGTGCCCCGGCATGCGGAACGCAGGCACGAAGTCTCCGGGGAGGTCGAAGCGTCCGGCCTGAAGTGGCACCTGCGCTCCTCCGGCGCCGCAGCTCCGGCCGGCACGGTGGTGCACGTCGCCGACACGACGGGGGAACTGCGCACGCTCACCGCGGCGGCGGACCTGGCCTTCTGCGGCAAGAGCCTGCCCCCCAATGAGGGCGGACAGACCCCGGTCGAGGCGGCCGCGGCCGGACTGGCCATCGTGTACGGCCCGAGAATGACGAACTTCCACGAGATGTGCCGCCAGCTGGAATCTTCAGAAGCCGCCTTCAGGACGCAGGACGCGGCGCAGGCCGAGGCGGTCATCGCCCGCCTCGTCCGCGACCCTCAGGAGAGGAGATCCGTCGGAGCACGCGCGCTGCGCTGGTGCGCGGACAACCGTGGCGCCACGGAAAGGACGGCCGTGGCGCTGCTCAAGGCCGCAGGTCAGGCCTCGTAAGCCTCACGCAGGCGCAGGAGCTCGTCCCGCAGGCCGCCGCCGAGGACGATCGAACGCGCGGCCGCCGCGCCGGCGCCGGGATCGGAAGCGCGACCGGCCACCCAGAGGGCCGCGCCGGCGCTGAGACAGACGGTGTCGAGCAGGCCCTCCGGCACGGCTCCCACCAGGAGGTCGGACAGGAGGGCGAGGTTCTGCTCCGGAGTTCCGCCACGCAGGTCCTCCACCGGGCAGGTCCGCAGACCGAAGTCCCCTGGCAGCCAGACCGCGTCGACTGAGGCGAGTTCGCCGCAGCCACGGACACGGGCTTCGCCCGCGGTGGTGAGCTCGTCCATGCCGCCGCCGGCGCGGGAGTGCACCACGATGCCGCGCCTGACCCCGAGGCCGCCAAGGGCGGCCGCGATCGGCTCGACCCAGCGTTCATCGTAGACTCCGACCATCATGTGGGCGGGAGAGGCGGGATTCACCAGCGGACCGAGGACGTTGAACACGGTCTTCACGCCCCGCTCAGCCAGCGAACGACGGACCGGCCCGACCGCCTTGAACGCGGGATGGAACGCGGGGGCGAAGAGATAGCAGAAGCCAGCCCGGTCCAGGGCGCGCCGCAGCCCGGCGTCATCGGCGTCAAGCCTCACGCCCAGACCGGCGAGAAAATCGGCGCTGCCGGACTTGGAGGTGATCGACCGGTTGCCGTGCTTGAGCACGGGGACGCCGGCCGCCGCGACGACGAGGGCGCTGGCGGAGGATATGTTGAAACTGCCGGAGCGGTCCCCGCCCGTGCCGACGATGTCGATGGCGCGCGCAGGGAGGTCTCCGAAGTCCGGACGGCGGCAGACGCCCCGGTAGGCGGCCGCGAAGCCGAGCACCTCCTCGGCCGTCTCCCCCTTGCGGGCGAGCGCCAGCAGGAAGGCCTCACGCTCCGGATCCGTGACGGATTCCGACACCAGCGAGAGGGCGGCCCGCGAGGCCTCGTCCTTGGAAAGCCCGCGGCCGGCGGCCACGGCCTCCGTGAACTGGCTCAGAACGGGGTCCATGCGTGCCATTACCTGCCGCCCGGGCCGGGCTACAAGGCAATTTAGGGGAGCAGGAGGGTTGCAACGGCGGCAGAAACGGCATCATGGACTCCATGCGAGACGGCGACCAGCCACAGGGCGACCAGGACGGCTCGGGCAACGCGCCTTGGAACGAGTCCGACTGGTCCGGCTACCTTCGCCGCAACGACCTGGAGGTGGGACGGTTCCTGTCCTACTACCATGAAGTCCGCAAGCTGCCCGACCGGCTCGACCTGAGCGCGCGGCGAATGGGCTGGGAGATCGCCGACTGGGCTCCGCCGGAAGGCTTGGTCGAGGATGCGGCGGAGGACTCCGACCCGCCCGAACTCCCCTACTGCATCCATCAGCACCCGGTCTACGTGGTCTCCCGGGCCCTCGGAATGGAGCTCACCTCCACGTTCCGCGCCCTCTGCGAAAAGGCGGGCCATGCGATGACGCCCGTTCAGGCCGCCGACCTCGTGCACGCATTCTGGGAGTCGCAGCATGAGATGATCATGGCGGTCAACGCCACGGACACCGGCGACCCCGCCCTGGCCCTCGTCCACATGAAACGCGCCCTCGGCGCGCTCAACCACGCCATGGGCCTCGTGGCCGGACTCGCCTCCGAGGCCCGCATGTCGGCCGCCGAGGAGGCGGAGTCCCTCGAAGCGGGCCTCTTCGACCTGCGCGAGGTCTGCCTCCGGGTGATGGCCGACTGCCGCTGGGAGAATCCGGGGCGCTGAGCTCAGTCCGGCTTCTGCTGGGCCATGTGCTGGATCAGACGCTCGCTGAACTCCTGAGCGGAGTCATGCCCCATGCTGCGCAGGGCCTGCACCATGGCGGCGACCTCCACGAGGCGCGCCATGTCACGGCCGGGGCGGACGGGAATCGTCATGTGCGGGACCTTGCGTCCGAGGATCTCGAAGGTGTCGTGCTCCAGTCCGGAGCGCTCCTCGTCCATGCCGGGCTGCCAGAGCACGAATGATACGACGAGATCGACGCGCTTCTCACGTCGCACGGAGCGCACGCCGAAGATGGACGCGATGTTGATGATGCCGATGCCGCGGCACTCCATGTAGCCGCGGTTGAGGTCCTTGGAGGCGCCCTGCAGCTCGCGGTCGCCGATGAGCGTGACGATGACGTAGTCGTCGGCGACGAGCGAGTGGCCGCGCTCGATCAGGGCCAGGGCGCACTCGCTCTTGCCCACGCCGGAAGGCCCGCGCATGAGTACGCCGACCCCGCGGATATCGACCAGCGTCGCGTGGATGTTGGTCCGGGGGGCGAACTTCTCCTCGAGGAGCACGGTGGCCTCGGCCGAGAAGTCCTTGGACTTGAGCTGGGTGCGGATGAGCGGGATCCGGTGACGGTCGGCCAGCCGGAGGAGCACTTCGTCCACGTCAAGCCCGCGGGAGACGACCACGGCGGGAATGCCCTTCGCGAACACGCCCTCGAGCAGCCGCTCCCGGTCGCCCGCGCTCTGGTCGCACAGATAGGCCATCTCGCCCGCCCCGAAGAGCTGCAGGCGACGGAAGGCGAACTCCTTGAAATAGCCGGTGACGGCGAGCGCGGGACGGTTGAGCGACTTTTCCGAGATGACGTTGTCGAGCCCTTCGCTCCCGGCGAGCAGCTCCATCTGGAGCATGTCCTTGAAGGAGTCGTAGAACTCCCTCACGGAGACGGATTCCGGACGGGTCGTGGGCGCTTGGTCGGACATGGCGTTCAGATCTTGAAGCCTTCGCCGAGGTAGTGGCGGCGGCTCTCAGGATTGTTCACGATTTCCTCCGGAGAGCCAGAAGCAAGCACGCGCCCCTGATGGATGAGGTAGGCCCGGTCCACGATGGACAGGGTCTCGCGGACGTTGTGGTCGGTGATCAGCACGCCGATCCCCCGCTGCTTGAGGCGGCGGACGATGGACTGCACTTCGGCCACGGAGATGGGGTCGACGCCGCTGAAGGGTTCGTCCATCAGCAGGAAGCGCGGGGAGGTCGCGAGGGCCCGCGCGATCTCCAGACGGCGGCGCTCGCCGCCTGAAAGGGTGAAGGCCTTCTGCCGGGCGAGCCGCTCCAGGCCGAGGTCCTCCAGCTGACGCTGGACGCGGTCATGGCGCTCCTTGGGAGCGAGGCCGAGGGTCTCGACGACGGCCATGACGTTCTCCCAGACGGTCAGCTTGCGGAAGGCCGAGGCCTCCTGCGGAAGGTAGCCCAGCCCCCCGCGCGCCCGCCGCCACATGGGCATGGCGGTCACGTCAACGCCGTCCATGCGCACCCTGCCGCTGGTGGGCGGCACGAGCCCGACGACCATGTAGAAAGTGGTGGTCTTGCCGGCTCCGTTCGGCCCGAGGAGCCCCACGATCTCACCCGCCCTCAAGGTGAGGCTGACGTCGAAGACGGCGGTCTTGTCGCCATAGCGCTTGGCCAGCGCGTCGACGCGGACGAGGCCCTTCTCACTGCTGTCGGCCATGGCGGGAGGAGGAAGGGGTCAGCGGGGATTGTCGAGGCTTTTGACCTCGGGCAAGGTGAAGTCACGCCCCAGGTAGATGCGCGGGCGGACGACCTGCCCGGGCACGCGCTCATCCTGCGAACTCGGCATCCTCCAGGCGCGCCTGCGCATGTCGTACACGAGCTCGCGCGCGGGCAGGCCCAGCGTCCCGTCCTTGGCGAGGATGGACGCGTCACCGGACAGTCTGGCCTCACCCACGGACGGCGAAACCTCAAGCGTGCGGCCCTGGGCGCGCGTGCCGGCGCCCTCGACGATGACGGCGCCCCGCCCCACGACCTGACGCGCCTCCAGACGGCCTTCCTTTCCCGGCGCCGCAAGACCTTCGAGGAGGTCGCACTTCGCCTTGGTGTCGCCGGAATCCATCGTGACGGACCCGCGCAGGAAGAACTTGGTCAGCTGGGGCGAATGGAGGACCTCATGCGAATCGGCGGTGAAGACGGAAGCCTGCCCGTCCGAAAGGCTCAGATGGAGCCTGGGGCGCGTCTCGCCGGCACCGCCGGAAAGGGTCAGCAGCCGTGGGCGACCGCGGATGGCGTCAGCCTTGACGACCTCCTCGACCTGCACGGCCGGAACAAGGTCGACGCGCTCAGCCACGGCCTTCAGGCCGGCCTGGGCGTAGCGGACATTGCCGACGGCGATCGCCTTGGAGAGCTCATGGCCGCGCTCGGCGCCCTTGGGCCGGGGCTTGCCGTCCGTCGCGACTGGCAGGGCGAAGGCGACGAACTGGTCGGAATCGATGGCGACCCCGTCGCCCGAGTATCGCACCGAGCCGAGCATCTCCATCTGCAGGGCGCCATCCTCGTCCAGCACGACGACCTGATCGGCCTCGGCCCTGCCAGGCGCGCCGTCTTTTTGCGCGGAGGGCACAGTGACGGCCGCACGGGCGGCGGAAGCCCCGCGGACCTCGAAGCGGCTGCGCACGAGGTCGGCCCGGATGGAGTCTCCCGTGGCGACGAACCCGCGCGGGTCCGACACGCGGCACGGCGGTCCGGAGAGGTCCAGCCGACGCAGCGCGCGGTTCCAGACCGCCCGCCCGCCCTGGATGGCGCGTCCCTCGACCTCGCCGGAGACGGAGCCGGAGGCGATCAGGAGGCCGGAGCCGTCCGCGGTGTCGCTCGCGGAGATCGCCTCGGCGGTGAGGCTCGCGGTCGGCGTCAGGTAGGCGGCATGACCCTTGACGTCGAGCAAAGTCAGGACCTGGCCGGGCCGCCGGGCGAAGGCGACGGCGTCACCGGAGAGTTCCGCGGGCTCCTCGCCCTTGCGCACGAGGTGCAGCAAGACCGGCGCGGAGTCTCCACGCCTGAGCGACGTCCTGCCCGGTCCGGCCTCATGCCTCAGCGACGCGGCGGAACCCGAGACACCCTCGTCCTCGAAGCGGACGCCTCCGGTCATCTCAAGGACGTCTTCGGCCAGGTCAAACCGTGCGACTTCACCCCTGAGGGTCTGGGCGCCGGCGGTCCGCCGGACTTCGCCGACTGCGTCGATGAACCGGCAACGGGCGCCTCCCTTCGGGTCATCCTCAAGCAGGCAGACCACGCGACGGCATTCGATGCGCTCACCCTCCCGCGTCATCGTCACCCCGCCGTCGAACGTGAGGGCGGTGCCGCCTTGCGCGGGCACGGCCTCCATGCCCTTGGCGCTCACGGACCAACGGCGGGCCGGCGGACGGTCCAGGTCGAGCTGAGCCCGAACCTCGGAGAAGATCGAGAACACGTCGCCCTTGGGGGTCGACCGCCACTTCCAGCCCTTCCCCGCCAGCGTGAAGGCGGAGGAGGAGGCCTCGAGCGCGCCGGGTCCGACCGCGGACCGGTCCGCAGGGTCCAGCGTGCCCGAAGGACTGATGAAGGACACGGCGGGCTTCGCGTCACGAAAAGAACGGAACTGCAGCTGCTCCATCTCCCAGCGGCCGCCTTGGACCGGCGTGGAGCGTCGGGCGGAGGCGTCCCACGCCTTCTCCGCGCGCTCATCCTCGTTGAATCCCGAGAAGGTGCCGCCGGTCACCTGACGGAACGCGATGCCGCCGCGGTCCTCCGCGGGCTTCGGCTGGGCCGCCAGGAAGACGGCGGACAGCGTCGCGAGGAGGAGCGTGCGCATGCTTAATAACAGCGGACGCCGCCCCGCCAATCAAGCGCTTACGCCCGGCCCGGACGTGGGAAGGGAGCGACGGAGACCAGGGGCGGCATCGGCGCCGACTCGATGCGCTCGCCGATGACGAAGGGATGACCGGACAGGAACTCGGCGGCCGGAAGCATCCGTCCGCCGGGACGCTGCAGCCGCGTGATGAGCAGGGCCCGCTCTCCGCAGGCGATCAGCACGCCGGAGCGGCCGGCCGCAAGCACCGTCCCCGCCTCACCGGAGCCGTCGGCGACCTCGGCGGCCCCGACCTTCACCGTCTCGCCGCGGTGCGTGAAGGCGCTGCCCGGCCAGCCCTCGAGCGCCCGCACGCGTCGGTCTAGCACCTCCGCCGGTGAAGCAAAGTCCAGGGCCGCGTCCGCCTTGGAAAGCCTCCTCGTGTACGTCACCGCCGACTCATCCTGCGGGACGGGCGAGGAAGTTCCGTCAAGCACGGCCGGCAAGCTGGCCTCGGCCATCTCGCCGGCCAAGAGCCCGATACGTTCACGGAGCGATGCCCTGCCCTCGGTCCGTCCGGGCTCAAGCATGGCGTGGGCGTGCACAGGGCCCGCGTCGAGCCTGCGCACCACCTGCTGCAAGGTGACGCCGGTCGCCGGCAACCCGAGCGCGATCGCCGCCTCGACCGGCGTGGCGCCCCTGAGCGAAGGCAGCAGCGAGCCGTGGAAGTTGACGAAGCCCCTCGCGGTCGCGGCGAGAAAATCATCCTTGAGCAGCTGGCCGTAGGCCATGACGACGCCGAGGTCCGCGCCGAGCGAAGCGAGCGACGCGGCGTCCTCCGGGCCGAGACGCTCGGGCTGGAGGAGTGGCAGGCCTTCGGCACGCGCCCAGGCTGCGACCGGATTGGGCCGGATCTCCTGGCCGCGTCCGGAAGGACGGTCGGGCTGCGAATAGACCGCCACGACCGTCACGCCGGGCAGCGACTTCACCGCGCGGAAGGCCGGCAGCGCGATCTCATCGGAACCCAGCAGGACGACCTTCGGCATGGCTCATTTGCGCGCCTGACGGGCGGCCCTTCCCTTAAGCGAACGGGGCTTGTCCCAACGGGAGAACGACTTTTTGCGGGCCGGCGTCGCGGCCTTGCGTGACTTGCCCTCGCGCGGTCCCGAGGCTCCGGCCTTGGTCGGACGTCCCTTGGAGCCCGCGGAAGGCGCGTCTTCGGGCTTCGTGCCGGGCGGGGCGAAATACTTGCGACCCTGCTGCTTGGGCTTGCCGACGACGTCGAGGAAGACCGGCACGCCCGCGAGGTCGAACGATTCGTGCACGCCCTTGACGAGGTAGCGCTGGTACGCGTCCTCCAGCCGCTCCTCCGAATTGCAGAAGAGCCGGAAACGGACGGGCCGCGAGGAGACCTGCGTCACGTAGTAGCACTTGAAACGTCGGCCCGAGACCATGCGGGGCGGACGCTTGATCATCAGTTCCTGGACCAGGCGGTTGATCTTGCCGGTCGAGATGGCGGTGCCGGCGCGGAGGAAGACCCCTTCGGCCGCGTCGAGCAGGTCCTCGGTGCGCAGCCCCGTGCGGGCGGACACGAAGAGCAGCGGCGGATCCGGCAGGAAGAAGAGCTCACGGCGCACCGCGGCGCGGAACTTCGAGCGGAACTCCTCCTCGTCCTCGTAGCCGTCGACCTGCTTCGCGCGGAAGGCCTCCTTGGCCAGGTCCCACTTGTTGACCACCACGACGATGCCGCAGCCGAGCAGCGCCAGCTCTCCCGCCAGCTGCTTGTCGATGCGCGTCACGCCCTGCTGCGCGTCCAGCACCAGGAAGACGACGTCGGTTTCGGAAAGGATCTCCTCCGCGCGGGACTGCGAGAAGAAGTCGAGCGTGTCCTGGCGCGTGGCGGCCCTGCGGCCGGCCGTGTCCACCAGGACGAAGCGGGTCTCTGAGCCGTCGGCCTTGGCGCGCCGGAGCCTCGCCCGGACGGGGTCGCGCGTGGTGCCGGCGACCTCGCTGACGATCAGCCGCCCCTCGCCGAGCAGGCGGTTGCCCAACGAGCTCTTGCCCACGTTGGGCCGGCCGGCGAGCGCCAGCCGGATGGGTCGGCCCGTCTCGGGCTCGGGGGGCGGAGGGGGAGGCCCCAGTTCGGCCAGCACCCTCGCCCGGAGCGCGGGGATGCCGCGTCCGTGCTCGGCCGAGACCAGCAGCGGCTCGCCGAAGCCGAGCTCGAAGAACTCCGCCATGCGTTCGTCACGCTCCTCGGTGTCGGCCTTGTTCGCGACCACGGCGACGCGCTTGCCGGCCTGGCGCAGGCGGTGGGCGAGCTCCAGGTCCAGCGGGGCGCACCCTTCCGAGGCGTCGACCACGAGCAGCACCAGACGGGCGGCGGCCAAAGCGAAGCCCACCTGCTCCTCGACCGCCTCGGCGACGACCTTGGGCGTGAGCTCGGCCTTGAAGAGACCGATGCCGCCCGTGTCCATCAGGGTGTAGGCGCCGTCCGTCACTTCGGCCGTGATGAGGTCACGGGTGACCCCCGGCATGTCGTGCACGATCGAGATGCGCCGGCCGACGAGACGGTTGAACAGCCGGCTCTTGCCCACGTTGGGCCGGCCGACGATGGCGACGGCACGGGCGAGCTCGGTGTTCCGTTCCATGCCCGGAGGGTCGTGGCGGCCCGGCCGCGTAGCAAGCCCGGACGCTCAGCCCCGGCGGACGTCGTCAAGGAAGCGGGCGATCCTCTCGCAGGCTTCGTGGATCCGCTCGTAGCTCGTGGAGAAGGAGGCGCGGCAGAAGCCGGCGCCCGCCGCTCCGAAAGCCGTGCCGGGCACCATCGCGACCTTGCGCTCCTCCAGCAGGCGCCGGGCGAAGTCCAATGAGTCGAGGCCGGTGCCGGAGACCTTGGGGAAGGCGTAGAAGGCGCCGCGCGGAGAGTGGCACGGGAGGCCGAGCTCGTTGAAGCGGCGGACGATGAAGTCACGCCGCTCGCGGTACTTGTCACGCATGTGCAGCACGGAGTCGCGTCCGTTGCGCAGCGCCTCGACGGCCGCCTCCTGGCTGACGATGGACGCGCACATGATGCCGTACTGGTGCACCTTGAGCATGCCGTCGACGACGGCGGCGGGACCGCAGGCGTAGCCGATGCGGAATCCGGTCATCGCGAAGGCCTTGGAGAACCCGTGCAGGAAGACCGTGCGCTCCCGCATGCCCGGGAGCGAGGCGATGGAGACGTGCCCGCCCTCGAAGGTCAGCTCCGAATAGATCTCGTCCGAGGCGACCAGAAGGTCCTTCTCGACGGCGAAGCGGGCGATCTCCTCGAGCTTGGCGCGGTCGGCGGTGCCTCCGGTCGGATTCGTCGGGAAGTTGAGGATGAGGAGCTTGCAGCCCGGGCGCCAGGCGGCGCGCAGGGCGGCGGGATCCAGCGCGAACTGGTCGGCCTCGGTGGTGCGCACGGGAATGGCTTCGGCGTGGCAGAGGGCGACGCTGGGCGCGTAGGAGACGTAGCAGGGCTCGTGGTAGAGCACCTTGTCGCCGGGGTTCAGGGTGGCGCGCAGCAGGATGTCGAGCGCTTCGGAGACGCCGATCGTCACCAGGATCTCGTCGTCGGGACGGTACTCAGGCCCGTAGTTGGCGGCGACGTAGCGGGAGATCTCCTCGCGCAGCTGCAGGGTGCCGCGGTTGTCCGTGTAGGAGGTGCGGCCCTTCTCCAGGGCGTTCATCGCGGCCTCCCGGATGTGGAAGGGCGTGACGAAGTCGGGCTCGCCGATGCCCAGCGACACGGCGTCCTTCATCTTCGAGACGATGGCGAAGAAGTCGCGGATGCCCGACTTGGGCAGGGACGCGACATGTCGCGCCACGAAGCGGCCGGATTCGTCCATGAGGAACGGGCTCAGGGGCTGACGGAAGGCCGGTCCCGGCGGGAACCGTCGGCCGAGACGATGAAGCCGTCGCGCTTGTAGGCGCGGAGGAAGAAGTGCGTCGAGGTGCCCTGCACGCCTTCGATGCGGGCGAGACGCTCGTGGACGAAGCCGGCGACCTTGTAGAGGTTGTCGGCCGTGACGACGACCAGGAGGTCGTAGCCGCCGGACATGAGGTGGCAGCTCTCGACCTGCTCAAAGGAGCTGATGCGCTCGGCGATGCCGTCGAAGCCGCCCAGGCCCTCGGGCCGGATCTTGATCTCGATGACGGCGCGGACGCGGCTCTCAGCCTCGAAGGCGGGATTGAGCACGGGGCGCATCCCGAGCAGCACGCCCTGCGAGCGCAGCTCGGCGAGCTGGCGCTCGACGGCGTCGGCGCCGAGGCCGAGGATCCTGCCGATCTGGGCGGTGTCGAGGGCCTCGCCCTCGAGGAGCAGCTTGAGTACGGAGTTCATGGAATCAGGAATCGCGGCGACGGCGCACCGCGGCGGCCAGGGCGTCCAGCACGGGCACGGTCTGCTCGAAGGAGATGCAGGCGTCGGTGATGCTGCAGCCGTAGGCGGAACCCTCGGGGCCCTTCCAATCCTGACGGCCTTCGGCGAGATGGCTCTCGATCATCACGCCGGCCAGGTGACGGGAGCCGCCCGCGACCTGCGCGGCGAGGTCCTCGGCGACGACGGGCTGACGACGGTGGTCCTTGGAACTGTTGCCGTGGGAGCAGTCGACGATCAGGCGGGAGGTGAGCCCGGCCTTGCGGACGCGCTCAGCGGCCTCGGCGACGGCTTCGGCGCCGTAGTTGGGCCCGGTGCGCGAGCCGCCCCGCAGGATGACGTGGGCGTCGGGATTGCCCGAGGTCTCGAAGATCGCCACGACGCCGTCCTTGGTCACCGAAGGGAACCAGTGCGAGGAGCGGGCCGAGAGGCAGGCGTCGACGGCGACCTGCACGGAACCGTCGGTGCCGTTCTTGAATCCCACCGGCATCGACAGGCCGGAAGCGAGCTCACGATGGATCTGGCTCTCGGTGGTGCGGGCGCCTATGGCGCCGTAGGACACGAGGTCGGCCACGTACTGCGGCGTGATGGGGTCGAGGAATTCGGTGGCGGAGGGCAGGCCGGACTCGGCGATGTCCGCCAGGAGCTGACGGGCGAGGCGCAGACCGTCGTTGATGCGGAAGGAGCCGTCGACCCGGGGGTCGTTGATGAGACCCTTCCAGCCCACGGTCGTACGGGGCTTCTCGAAATAGACCCGCATGACCACGAGCAGGTCCTTGCTGAGGCGTTCAGCCTCGCGGCGGAGCAGTCCGGCGTACTCCTTGGCGGCCCTGACGTCATGGACCGAGCAAGGACCGACGATGACCAGGAGGCGGTCGTCCTGCCCGGAAATGATCCGGGAGGCGTCCCGACGGGCCGAGGAGACCACCTCGGTGGCCTTTTCCGAGGGGCGGATGTCATGGAGCACGATCGCAGGGGACAGCAGGGGCTGCTGGCTGCGGATGCGCAGATCGTCCGTGTTGTGGTACATGTCAGGGGCCTTTCCCGCTGGGAAAAGGGTTCAATGAAGGGCGGGGGCTTCCCGGTGTCAATGACACGTCCCGGGCTTGACGGGCGTCCAGCCTCATCTCAAATGTGTCTCAAATAAGGATGACCAAGCCGTCTTCCACGGACTCTCCGGAGCACTCCGGCGCCTTCCGGGCCTTCATCGCCCAGAAGGGACTCCGTGCGACCAGACAAAGGATGGCGGTGTTCGAGGCGGCGCGCTCCATCAGCGGGCACTACACCGCCGAGGATCTCCTGCGCAAGGCGCGCGCGCTGGACCGCACGGTTTCACGCGCGACCATCTACCGCGCGCTGCCGCTGCTCGTGGGCAGCGGCGCCGTGCGTGAAGTCGACGTCGGACGCGACCACAAGTACTACCTCGCCGAAGCCGGAGGGAGCGCCTTCCAGGCGCAGCTCGTCTGCGAGGGCTGCGACACCATCGTGGAGGTCGACGCGCCCTTCATGGAGTGGTACGGGAAGGCCGTGGCCGCCAAGCACGGCATGCGCCCGATCTCCCAGAAGCTCCAGGTGACCGCGCTCTGTGAACGCTGCCAGAAACGCCGCGCCGCCAAACCATGACCCCCTTCCCCGCCGCCGCCGTGTTCCCTCCCCTGAGGGACTCCCTTCCGCTGACCGACCTGCAACGCGAAGTCCTCGAGCTCAAACGCGAGAAGCGCGCCGTCATCCTCGCGCACAACTACCAGTGCGAGGACATCCAGGCGGTGGCCGATTACGTGGGTGATTCTCTGGGCCTCGCCTACCGGGCCGCCGAGACCGAAAGCCCGACCATCGTCTTCTGCGGCGTGCACTTCATGGCCGAGACGGCCAAGATCGTGAACCCGGAGCGCAAGGTGCTGCTGCCGGACATGGACGCCGGCTGCTCGCTGGCCGACTCCTGCCCGGCCGAGAAGCTGGCCGCCGCCAAGGCGGCCGACCCCTCGCTCTACGTCGTGGCCTACATCAACTGCAGCGCCGCCGTGAAGGCGCTCTCCGACGTGATCTGCACGAGTGGCAACGCCTCCAAGATCGTCAGCCGCGTGCCCGCGGACCGGCCCATCCTCTTCGTTCCGGACCAGAACCTCGGACGCTGGGTCTCCGCCCGAACGGGACGTGCGATGCGGCTCTGGCCGGGCAATTGCTACGCGCACGTGCAGTTCACGCCCGGCGCGCTGCTGCGCGCCAAGGCCGCCCATCCCGGAGCGCCCGTCGTGGCGCATCCGGAATGCACCGAGGCCGTGCGCGACATGGCGGACATGGTCTGCTCGACGGAACTGATGGTGGCCTGGTGCAAGGAGCAGAAGGCCGACACGGTCATCGTGACCACGGAGTCGGGCATGATACACCGGCTTCGCCGCGAAGTTCCGGGCAAGACCTTCGTCGCCGCGCCGACCGACCGCTGCTCCTGCAACGAGTGCAAGTTCATGAAGATGAACACCCTTCAGAAGGTCAGGGACTGCCTGCACAGCGGCTCACCGGAAATCACGCTCCCGGAGGAAATCAGGTCCCGGGCGGAGATTCCGCTGCGCCGCATGCTGGAATGGAGCCGCTGAGAGGGCTCGGACGGCGCCCCGGGTTGACTTCCCTCAGAAAATAATAAAATAGGGAACGTGCCCGTGAAAGCCCCTGTCTTAACGACAGGAAGCCCTTCCGCCGTGAGCCACAGAGAACAAAGAATTTCATCCATGAAGATCGACCTCGATCCCTCCGCATTCAGCTCCAAGGACGCCTACGTTCGTGCGGCGCTCTCCAAGGCCCGCGACCTCGCCGTCCGCAGCTGGGAGGACGAACACACCGAACGACGCTCGCTCATCGAGCGCGAGGTGTCCGCCCTCTCCAAGCACGAGCTCGCCCGCAGGCTCATCAAGATCCTGTCGCGCCCCAACCGGGCCCGGGCCCAGATTTCCGACTCCATGCGCAACCGCGCGAAGGCGATGCGGACGAAGGGAGCCCCGGTCCGCGAGATCGCCGCTGAACTCGGCATCTCCATCCCCTCGGTCTACAACATCACCAAGGACTGACCTTGCCCGGACTCACGTCGCCGCTTGAATGCGGCGATGGCCGAGTGGACGAGAGGAGACCCTGCGCGAGGTCCCGCACGGGCCCCTGTCGCCTCCGGGGGCGAACTGACGCCCTCCTCCCTGCTGGGCGCCTACCGCGCAGGCGTCTTTCCCTGGTATTCGGAAGGAGAGCCGGTGCAATGGTGGTGCCCCGACCCGAGGTTCGTGCTGCGCCCGGAGGACGCCCGCATCTCGGAGAGCCTGCGCAAGACCCTGCGCGACCCCGCCTGGGAGGTCTCCTGCGACCGGGACTTCGAGGGCGTCATGCGCGCCTGCGCAGAGCAGCCCCGGCCCGGCCAGACGGGCACCTGGATCACGGAGGACATGGTCGCGGCCTACTGCGCGCTGCACCGGGAGGGCTCGGCCCACAGCGTCGAGGTCAGACGTGACGGCAGGCTCGTCGGCGGCCTGTACGGCGTGACCGTCGGGAGGGTCTTCCACGGTGAATCCATGTTCCACCGCGTGACCGACGCCTCAAAGGTCGCCTTCGCCCATCTGGTGGACCGGCTCGCCGCGGCGGGATACCGTCTCATCGACTGCCAGGTGCCCACCCGGCATCTGGCCTCGCTCGGCGCCTTCGCGGTGCGACGGGAGGAATTCCTGCGCGCGCTCCGGGAATGGGGCCGGGAAAAGCCCGCAGGCGACGCGTGGGTCAGCCCTCCTGGCGACGCCCCATGAGGGCCCTCGCCTCGCGGTCGTAGACACGGGTGACGATGTCGCAGAGCTGCTGCAGGGAGCGCCCGTCCGTGTACACGGCGACGCCGGCCCGCAGGTAGGCCTGCTCGCGTTCGCGCATCAGCTGACGGATCCTCGTCTCGAGATCCTCGGCCTTGAGCAAGGGCCGTCGGCTGTTGCCGGCGGTGCGACGCAGGATGGTCTCGACCGAGGCGAAGAGGCAGATGACCACGCCCTTCGACCTCACGAGCTCGGCCATGCCCTCGGGGATGACCAGCCCGCCTCCGCAGGCGATCACGGCGCCCGAGGCGGGCAGATGGCCGGTGACGACCTCGCGCTCAAGCTCGCGGAAGCGGGCCTCGCCGTGCTTCTCAAAGATCTCCGGGATCGTCATGCCAGCAAGACGCTCCACGACCTCGTCGGTGTCGACGAAGGGCCTGCGCCACCGCTTGGCGAGCTGACGGCCGAGCGCGGACTTCCCCGTGCCCATGAAGCCCGCCAGAAGCAGGTTGGGCGAGGGAGGCCTCGGCGCTTCGGACGTCATGACCAACAAGGCAACGTCGGCCGACCGCCTCCGCAAGCCGCAAGCGGCTCAGCGCAACGGCTCCAAGGCGGCCTTGGCGCGGGGGGCCAGACGCTCCGAGAGACCCTGCGCGGCTTCCTCCAGCTGAGGCAGGTCCTTCTTGGTGAACAGGCGGGGGACGGCGTCCCAGGCGGCCTCGCTCACCTCGTTGGCCGGACCTTTGAGCAGGGGCAGCACGGCGGACTTGTCGGCCTTGACGCCGGGACGGCAGGCGATGACGCGCAGCCAGACGGCCTTGGCGGCGAGCGACGTGCCCGCGGGCGCGGATGGAGCGGTGCGGGCGGCGGTCGAAGCGGGCAGCCGCAGGATCTCGTCCTCGATCTCCTGGGCCTGGGACCGCTGGGTGACCCGGGAGAGCCGGTCCCAAAGGATGGGCGCGGCTTCCTTGCTGTTCACGCGACGCAGCAGCCGCGAGGCCCGCTGCGCGGTCGCGAAGTCCTCAGACTTGGCCAGGGCCGCCAGGTCGGCTGACTTGAGCGGAAGCTCCTTCTCGGCCTTCCTCAGGTCCAGCAGTCGCTCCGTCTCCGCGAGCTTGGTCTCGGGCGTGGTCCCTTCGGGCGCAGGGTAGTTCCGCGGCACCTTGCCGTGGATGGAAGCCGGGCGTACCGCGGGATCCATGGCCAGGACCGCGTCCAGGGCGGCGAGCACCTCGGGATTCTCCTGACGCTCGCGCGCGGCCTTCACGGCGGCGAACCAGGCCTTGGAGGCGTCGTCGGCCCTGGCATGGGAACGGGCCCGGTCGAAGATCTCCTGCTGGGCGGCCACCCGCGTGGCCGGATCGGCCAAGCGGCTGAAAGGAGGCTCATCCGGGCCGGGAGCCGCAGTGCAGCCGGCGGCGAGGAAGGTGAGCAGGAGGAGCAGCTGAGGGATGTTCATGTCAGGAAACTTGGGGGAGTTCGTCGCGGATGCGGCCGAGCGAGGACGCGTGCGCGCGGGCGAGGAGGATCGTGCCGCCGAGGGCGCCGATGAGGGCGCAGAGCATGTCGGCCTGCGTGTCCCAGACGAAGCCCTGCGTGCCGAGGAAGGCGTCCGAGGACTGCCCCAGGAGGACGGCGACGAGCCACTCGAAAAGTTCGTACAGGGCGCTGAAGGCCAGCGCGAAGCAGACCGCAACCGCCGAGGCCAGCGCGAGGGGACGCACGGATTCCGTCTTGAGCAGCCACTCCTTGGCGAAGACCGCGGGGGTGAATCCCTGCATCAGATGGCCGAGACGGTCATAAGGATTCCTCTCCTGGCCTAACCATTGGGCGACGACGCGTCCGGCGGGCACTTCCGCGTAGGTCCAATGGGCCCCGACGACGAGGACGAGGGCATGCAGGAACATCGCGCGTCCCAACAAACGCGAGGGCGGCGAGGCGACCGCCCAGGCCAGCGGGGCGACGAGGAACACCGGAAGGACCTCGAGGCACCAGGTGGGCACGTCCTTGCAGCCGAAGAAGCTCAGCGCCGCGACGACGAGGGCGGTCGCCGCGAGCGCGCGGAATTCCCGGCGGGCCGGAGCTGGCCTCAGATCGACCATGTGCCGCGGAACGCGGGGGTGTGCAGACGGTTGGCCTGATCGTCGCCCACGAAACCGCCGCCGTCGGACTTGAAGGTGAGCTTGCGTCCGAGACGGACCGAGAGCGCGGCGAGATTGACCAGGGTGGAGCTGAAGAAGGCCTCCGAGACGCCGTAGCCGAAGGGACGCTTCTCGCGGGCGCAGAGGTCGAAGTCGTCCTCCTGGAACTCGGGGAGCGGATATTCGGCCGCCTTGCGGAGCAGTTCAGGCCGGTCGCAGCGCATGCCGGCGAAGAGCTTTCCGTTCGGGCCCTCGAGGAACGGGCTGTCCGGACGGCGCTCGGCGAGCTCCGATTCGAGGATGATGCGCGTGCCGTCCTTGTAGGTCAGCGTGACGGTCTTCCAGACGCCGCAGGCCACGGGATCCTGGGGCGGCGCGTCGCACTCGACGGTGACGGGGTGCTCACGGTCCTTGCCCAGGAAGTACTGCACCGGGTCGAGGAAGTGCTGCCCCATGTCGCCGAGTCCGCCCTGGTCGAAGTTCCAGTAGCCCCGGAAGGAGCCGTGGGCACGGTGCGGGTGATAGGGGATCAGCGGCGACGGCCCGCAGTAGAGGTCCCAGTCGAGATGCGACGGCACCGGCTCGGGCTTCAGGTCGGGCCGGCCGGTCCAGAGGTTGACCTTCCACTGGATGCCGCCGACCGGAGCGAGGCGCACGGTGAGCGGGCCGCCGAGCACCCCGCTCGCGACGACGCGGCGGATCTCCCGGGCCGGTCCCACGCCGTAGTAGTTGGTGCGGTTGAGCCGGAACCAGGTGTTCACCCTGAAGGGCACGCCGGTCTGCTCCACGACGCGGCGGAGGGCCAGCCCCTCGCCGATCGTGCGTGTGAGGGGCTTCTCGCACCAGACGGCCTTGCCGCGGCGCGCGGCGGCCGCGGCGATCACGCCGTGCCAGTGAGGCGGCGTGCAGACGTGGACCACGTCGGCGTCGGGCAGCGCGATGACGTCACGGAAATCCTTGGCGATGACCGGCGTGCCGCCGCCGGCCTTGCTGACCTCGTCGTGCTTGGCCTGGGCGCGCTTGGAATCGACGTCGCAGACCGCGACGATCCGGTGCGCGCCGGTCATGCGCGGTGAGCTGTGCATCTTGGAGATGCCGCCGCAGCCCACGATGACGTGGTTGAGCGTCTCGCTCGGCGGGATGAACCCGCGGCCGAGCACGTGACGGGGCACGATGGTGAAGCCGGCGGCCAGGGCGGCCTGACGGATGAATGCACGACGGGGCGATCGCATGCGGAGGGGTTAGGTGATTTGGCGACACCGTTCAACAAACTTGGTTCCAGCGCCCCCTATTTGCGGACTTACGCTCGATAACCCGGCGGATACGGGGTTTCAGGCTGGAAAAGCGGTCAAACCGAGGCAGTGTCAGTTCCCTTTCACGCCCATGGAAGTCTACATCGACGGCAAGTTCCACCCGAAGGCCGAGGCCAAGGTGTCCGTGTTCGACCACGGCTACCTCTACGGCGACGGCATCTTCGAGGGCATCCGCCTCTACCAAGGGTGCGTCTTCCGGCTTGAGGAGCACCTCGAGCGCCTCGAGATGTCCGCCAAGGCCATCTGCCTCACCCTGCCCTGGAGCCGCAAGGAGATCTCCGACATCGTCTGCGAATCCTGCCGACGCAACGGCCTGACCGACGGCTACATCCGCCTCGTGATCTCCCGCGGCGTCGGCGACCTCGGCCTGTCGCCCAAGAACTGCGCCAAGCCCTCCGTGGTCTGCATCGCCGACACCATCAAGCTCTACCCCGAGGAGCTCTACGCCTCGGGCATGAAGATCATCACCGCCCCGACCCGGCGCATCAGCCCGGCCGCGCTGCCGCCGATGATCAAGTCGCTCAACTACCTGAACAACATCCTGGCCAAGATCGAGGCCCAGCAGCACGGCTATCACGAGTGCCTCATGCTCAACGACCAGGGCTACGTGGCCGAGTGCACCGGGGACAACGTCTTCCTCATCAGCAAGGGGCGACTCATCACGCCCGCGCCCCACTCCGGCGCGCTCGTGGGCATCACCCGCCAGGTCGCGCTTGAGATCGCCGCGACGCTCAGGATCCCCGTGGTCGAGACCAACGTCACCCGCTACGACGTCTGGAACGCCGACGAGTGCTTCCTCACCGGCACCGCCGCCGAAGTCATCCCCGTCACCGAAGTGGACGCGCGTCAGATCGGAGACGGCAAGCCCGGTCCGCTCACCGCGGCCATCCGGGCCGAGTTCCGCAAGAAGGCCTCCCGCGAGGGCACGATGATCCGCTGAGCGGCCGCGACGTGGCATGAACGGGCCCAAGGACCAGCCGCAGGGAGGCGACGCCACCCTCCGGAGGCTCCTCGTCATCGCCTGGTCCTACCGGGCCGACTGCCTGGCGCTCCTCGCCCTCCAGCTGGCCGCGGTGCTGCTGACGGTGGCGGTCTTCGCGCTGGCGGGCGTGGCGGTGGACCACCTGCGGCACTGCGCCGACCCGACGGCTCCGGCCCCCGCCCTCCCCTTCTTCGTGCCGCACGGTGCGACGCCGGGGGCGGCCACGGCGTGGCTGGCCGGAGGCATCGTCGCCGCCGCGGCGACGCGCGCCGCGCTTTCGTTCGCCTTCGGGCTGGTCTCCGTGCGCTTCCTGCACGGCCGGATCGTCGTGAACCTGCGCGCCCAGGTCTTCGCGAAGCTCCAGCAGCTCAGCTTCCGGTTCTTCGACTCCAACGCCAGCGGATCGATCATCAACCGCGTCACCTCGGACGCCCACTCCGTCCGGCTCTTCATCGAGGGCGTGGTGCTCCAGCTGGCCGTCATCGGCCTCACGCTGGCGGCCTGCTCAGCCTACATGCTGCGCACGGACTGGCGTCTGACGCTGGCCTGCCTCGCCACCTTGCCGGTCCAGGCCTGGTTCGCCGTCCGCTTCTCACGCAAGGTCAGGCCGGCCTACGAGGAGAACCGCGAGCTGATGGACCGCATGGTGCTGGGCTTCTCCGAGAACGTGCAGGGGGTGCAGGTGGTGAAGGGCTTCTCGATGGAGGAACGGGTGGCGGAACGGTTCGGACGCTGGACCGAGGACATCCGGCTGCAGAAGCGGAAGGTGTTCGGGGAGGTCGCGCTGTTCTGGCCGGTCATCGACGGCCTCAACCGCCTCTCCATGGCCATCCTGCTCTGCTTCGGCGGATGGCTCGTCATGCGAGGCGACATCCCGCTCGGGGCGGGGCTGGTCGCCTTCGCGGGACTGCTGCAGCAGTTCGCGACGCAGGTCACCACCCTTGCGGCCGTGGTGGACAACGCGCAGGTCTCGCTGGCCGGAGCCAAGCGCATCTTCGAGATCCTCGACACCGACCCCGGCGTGTCCACGGCGCCCGGGGCCGCCTCGCCGGGCCGTTTCCTCGGCCGCGTGGCCTTCGAGGACGTGACGTTCGAATACCGGGAGAACGCGACGGCGCTGCGCGGCGTCAGCTTCACCGCCGAGCCCGGCAGCCGCATCGCCGTGGCCGGCGCCACCGGCTCGGGGAAGACCGCGCTGCTCTCGCTCATCCCGCGGTTCTACGACCCGACGACCGGCCGGGTCACGCTCGACGGCCGCGACCTGCGCACGCTGCCCCTGGAGGAGCTGCGACGTCAGGTGGGCATGGTGTTCCAGGACAACTTCCTCTTCTCGAACACGGTGGCGGCGAACATCGCGTTCGGCCACCCCGACGCCGGACAGGACCGCATCGAACGCGCCGCCCGCATCGCCGGCGCGCACGGCTTCATCAGCGCGCTGCCCGAAGGCTATGAGACCCATCTCGGCGAGGGCGGGGTGAACCTCTCGGGCGGACAGCGCCAGCGTCTCGCCATCGCCCGGGCGCTGCTGCTGGAGCCGACGGTGCTCCTGCTGGACGACCCGACGTCCGCCATCGACCCGGAGACCGAGCGGGAGATCCTCGAGGCGATGGAGTCGGCCATGGTCGGTCGCACGACCTTCATCGTGGCCCACCGCCTGAGCACCCTCCGGCGCGCCGACCTCATCCTCGTGCTTGAACGCGGCCGGCTGGTCCAGGCCGGCACGCACGAGCAGCTGATGGCCCAGGACGGGCATTACCGCCGTTCGATCCTCGTCCAGTCGGAAGGAGCGGCGGCATGAGGCGCGACCTCGAGATCGCGGTGCGGCGGGTCCGGCCCGACGAGGAGGAGCCGGACCGGATGCCGCTGCGCTGGTCGACCGTCACCCGGCTGCTCGCCTTCACCGCGCCGCATGCCGCGCAGCGCAACGCCCTGCTCCTGCTCTGCGCCTTCCGCGCCGCCGCCCTCCCCTGCCTCGCCTGGGGGGTGGGCGCCATCATCCGGGGTCCGCTCGCGGCGGGCGACCTGACGGGCACCCTGGCCTGGTCGGCTGCCTTCATCACGGCGGTCATCGTCGCGGACGTCGGCCTCTACTGGCGCATCCGGCTCGCCCATCAGATCGGCGAGTCGGTGCTGAGGGACCTGAGGGACCGGCTGATGCGGCACCTGCTGACCCAGCCGCTGTCCTTCTTCCACGCCCGCCGGCATGGCAGCCTGATCAGCCGCATGATCTCCGACATCGAGGCGATGCGCAACGGGATCCAGAACAACTTCTTCATCACGGTCGTCTCGGCGGGCCAGATGCTCTGCGCGGCGGCGCTCATGCTGATGGCGGACCCCCGCCTGTTCCTGGTGCTGCTCGCCATCGTGCCCTGCCTGCTGGGCGTGCACGCCTTCTTCCGCGGGCGGATCCTGCACGCCTCGCGGGTCCAGCAGGAGAGCTTCTCCCGCGTGACCTCCGCCCTGGCCGAGACGGTGCAGGGCATCCGCGTCACGCAGGGGTTCGCCCGCGAGGAGACGAACGCCGGCATCTTCACCCGGCTGGTGCGCACGCTCGCCGGCAACGTCGTCGCGACGGCCAGCCTCAGCGCGCTCTACCTCCCGCTGCTCGAATTCAACGCCCACGCCTTCCTGGCCGCGCTCGTCGGCGTGGGCGGGTACGCCATCCTGACGGGCGGAGGCACGCAGCTCTTCGACCTGGTGACGTTCTTCTTCCTGGCCGACCTGTTCTTCGCGCCGATCACCATCATCGGGACCCAGCTGTCCGAGGCGACGCTCGCCATGGCGGGAGCCGAGCGCTACTTCCGCACGCTCGACACGCCCCCGGCGTGGGCGGACGCGCCCGAAGCCCGGCCCTGCCCCCGTCTCCGGGGCGAGGTGGAGTTCAGGGACGTCACTTTCTCCTACCAGCCGGGACGGCCGGTGCTGCACGGGCTTTCATTCCGGGCCGAACCGGGACAGGTCGTCGCGCTGGTCGGCCACACGGGATCGGGCAAGTCCACGGTCATCGGACTGCTGGCCAAGTTCCAGCTGCCCGACTCGGGCGCGGTGCTGGTCGACGGACTGGACCTGACGGAGGTCACCCAACGCTCCCTGCGCACCCAGACGGGATTCGTCTTCCAGCAGAACTTCCTCTTCGCCGGAACGGTCGCGGAGAACGTCCGCTCGGTCCGCCCTGAGGCCACCGACGAGGACGTGCGGCAAGCGTTCCGAGACCTGGACTGCCTCGACCTCATCGAGTCGCTGCCGGACGGCATCCACACGCAGGTGTCGGAAAAGGGCCGCGGACTCTCGCTGGGCCAGCAGCAGTTGGTGGCGTTCGCCCGGGCGCTGGCCGCCGACCCCCGCATCCTGGTGCTGGACGAGGCCACCAGCGCGGTCGACACGATCACGGAATCAAGGCTCCAGGTGGCTCTGGCGCGTCTGATGCGCGGCCGGACCTGCTTCGTCGTGGCCCACCGCCTCAGCACGATCCGCAAGGCCGACCAGGTGCTGGTGCTGGCGGACGGGAGGCTGGTGGAACGCGGGACGCACTCGGAACTGCTCGCGATGGACGGGCATTACGCCCGGCTGCACCGGGATTTCCTCAGCTCGACCCACTGAGGCGCTAGCGACCTGCGTCGAACTTGGGACGGGGCCGTCTCTCCCCGGGGGCTTCCTCGACCGGCGCGGGGAAGGCCGAGGGGAGAGGCCCGGTGTTGAGGGTGACGTACATGTCTCCGACCGGGGAGATCCTGACCACGTCGAAGGAGAGGCCGCCGGGACCCTGGGCCACGTCAAGTCGGACGGACTGACGTGAGGATGACACCGGATGCGTCCTCAGCGCGCCATCGGGACCCAGGTGTGCGACGGTGCGGCCTGCGGGGTCAGAACCGCCGGGTATCTGCCACGTCTGGGCGCCGGGCGGAAGCGCGGGCGCAAGGACGATGAGACGTCGCACGGGGCCGCCGGGATTGCCGGGATAGGTGAGACGTTTACGCCAGAGAGGCCAGTATCGTCGGCCGAGATCATCCTGCACGACCGTGCCGCCGGGACCCTCCGTCACCAGGTACAGCTCCTTCAGCAAGGAAGTCTCGTCCGGGGAAAGCGCCACGGCTGAGGCGCCGGCCAGCGGAGCCGGCGCCTCAGCGGCCGGGACATCCGCGGAAGCCAGGAGGAGGACCTCGACGGGACCGGCCACCTGATGGTCGATGGCGGCGATGACGCCGTAGGGAATGGCGGACATGGCCGCGGACAGCGTCAGGCCGGCTCCGACGGCCAGGCCCGTCCCCCGCGACAGCAATGCGGTGAAGAGAGCCGCGCCGGCGAAAGCGGCGGCATGCACCGCGATGTCCGTCCCCAGCATCCACGAGGCCGCCGCGAGATCGTCCGGCGAACCGAACCAGCGCACCTTGAGGAACATCAGTGAAGCCCAGACGGATCCGACCGCGGCGCCGAAGACGGGGGCGAACCGTGCGCCGATGCGGACATAGGCCGGCCGCAGGGCGGCGGCGGGGATGGCCGCGACCAGACCCCCGAAGAACGCGTCCTTGACCGAGGCCACGCCCGTCAGCGCGGCCGCGACGAGGAGCAGGGCCCAGGTGAACCAGTAGGTGAAGCCGAACCCCTTCATTCGCCGACCACCGTTCCGGGGGCCACGACGGCGCCCTTCTTGACGACGATCACGCCGTCGCGGACGAAGAGTGCCTCATTCTCCCATTTCTCCGGAAGGCCGGTGGGCGCGAGCCGACAGTTGGCGCCGATGCGCGCGTTCTTGTCGATGATGGCGTTGCGGATGAGGCAGCCGGGGCCCACGCCGAGGTCCGGACGGCCCAGCCCGTGATTGCGCGCCAGGTCGTTCGGACGTTCGAAGGAGTCAGCGCCCATCATGACCACGTTCTCCAGACGGGAACCGGCGCGCACCACGGAGCGCACCCCGATGACGCAGCGGCTGAGCTCCGAGTCATCGACGATGGCCCCGTCCGCCATGAGCACGCGGGCGGAACGCGCGCCGTTGAGCTTGGCGGGCGGAAGGAACCGCGGGTGCGTGTAGACCGGGTTGTGACCGTCGAAGAAGTCGAAAGGGGGCACCGGGTCGGTCAGGGACAGATTGCACTCCCAGAAGGAGCCGACCGTGCCGATGTCCTCCCAGTAGCCGTCGAACACGTAAGCCATCATCCGCTTGGTGGAAAGCAGCCCCGGGATGACCTCCTTGCCAAAGTCCGTCTGCGCAGGGTCGGCCAGGGCCTCGCGCATGACGCGGCCGGAGAACATGTAGATGCCCATCGAAGCCAGGCAGTATCCGCGGTCGGACTGGTCAGAGAGACGCGCCCGTGCCGGACCGGTGAGGATGAGCGACGAGATGACGGCGGGGTCCTTGGGCTTCTCCGCAAACTCGACGATGCGGAGCTCCGGGTTGACGCGCATCACCCCGAGGGCGGAGACCTGGTCGGAAGGCAGCGCCTTGGCGGCGATGGTGACGTCGGCCGCGGATTCGACGTGCTGTCTCGCGAGCTCCTCGAAATCGAGACGGTACAGCTGGTCGCCGGAAAGGATGAGCACCAGGTCGTCATCCTTCAGGTCGTAGTGATGCAGATTCTGACGCACCGCGTCGGCGGTCCCCTGATACCAGGACTCCTTGTCGCCCGTCTGTTCGGCCGCGAGGATGTCGACGAAGCCCCGGCCGAAGCCGTCGAACTTGTAGGTCTGCTGGATGTGCTTGTGAAGCGAGGCGGTGTTGAACTGCGTCAGGACGAAGATCTGGTTGAAGCCCGAGTTGAGGCAGTTGCTGATCGGGATGTCGACCAGACGGTAGTTGCCGGCGAGCGGGACGGCCGGCTTGCAACGGTCCTTGGTCAGCGGATAGAGGCGGGAACCGCGCCCGCCCCCCATGATGATGCTGATGACTCGGGGCAGTGAGGGCATGGTCGGAACCATCATCCCGCGCCCTCCGGACCTCACAAGCGGAAAAGCCGATGCGGCTTGAAGGCCGCCCTCGGACGGCTTCCATCCGCCGTCAGCATGGCGTTCGCCTTCCACATCCTCGGCACGAGCAGCTCCGGCAACTGCTCAGTGATCGAGGCCGGGGGCGCCAGGGTGATGCTTGACGCCGGCTTCCAAGGCCCCCGGCTCGAGGGCTCGCTGCAGTCGCTCGGTCTCGCCGCGGCCGCCATCGACGCCGTGCTCATCACGCACGAGCACGCGGACCACTGCGTGGGACTGGCCGCCCTTCTGCGGAGGCACCCCGGCCTCAAGGTCTTCGCCAATCGGGAGACGGCGCGCCGCATCCAGTCCACGCTCAAGGTGCGGCCGGACTGGCAGCTCTTCGAGACGGGCGCCTCGTTCGACTACCGCGGCCTCACGATCACGTCCATCCCGATACCGCACGACGCCGCGGACCCCGTGGGCTTCGCGGTGGACTGCCCGGCGGAGGACGGAGCCGCGGCGCGACGCGTCACCTGGCTCACGGACCTCGGGCACGTCACCGACGTCGTTCGTCACCATGCGGCGCTGGCGGACGTGCTCGTGCTTGAATCCAACTACGACGACGAGATGCTGGACCTTTCGAAGCGGCCGCCGCACCTCAAGCAGCGCATCCGCGGGCGCCACGGGCACCTCTCCAACCACGCGGCACGCGACCTGCTCACGGGACTGAGGGAGTGGCGGGCGACGGAGCTCTGCCTCGGTCACCTGAGCAAGGAGTGCAACCGCACGGTCCTCGTCGAGGAGGCGATGCGCGAGGTGCGCGAATCACGCGGCGACCTGAGGGTGAGCGTCTTCGACCCCCTGGAGGACCGCCCGCTCACCATCAGCTGACGCTCAGGCCCCCTTGGCCTTGCGGGGCACCGGCACCTCCTCCTCGGCGGAAGGAGGAGGGGCGGGCGTCGGCGAGGCCGACTTGACCGGCGCGGCGGAAGCCACGTCGGAGGCGAGGCGCTTGACCGAGGCGGCGCAGGCGACCGAGGCGGGGTTGAGGTCCTGCGCGGCGAGCCAGGCGGAAAGCGCCGCCGCCTGGGCGCCCTCCTTCTCGAGTTTCTCAGCCAGACCGATCAGACGAGCGTAGTCGGCGACCAGCGGCGCGATGTCCGAGCGCGTCTTGGCCAGCACGAGGTCGTCGCCTTCGGTGCGGGAGACCTCGATGATGACGTCCCAGGCGAGGTAGGGATTTCCCTGCGAGGCCAGCACGGCGGCCTTCTGGATGTTGGCGTCAAGCTCCCCGACCCGGTTCACGATCTGGCGCAGCTTGTCCGAACGCTCCTTGTCCTGGGCGAGCGCCAGGGCGAACTCTAGCTTCTTGTTGTAGAGGTCGCGCCAACGGGCCTCGGCGACCATGCGGTCGAACTCGGGCACCATCATGGCGAGCTTGTCCTGCCGGCTGACGACCTGGTCGGCGAAGGCCTTGACCGCGGGGTTCTGGGGCCAGATCTTGGTCGCGCGCTCGAGGGCGGCCTCGACCTTGGCGGTGTCGCCGGAGAGGGCGGCCTGCTTGGCGGCCAGGATCGACATGTTGGAGGCGTTGATGGCGTTGTTGACCTTGGAGAGGACGGCCTGACCGGGGAAGTCCCTGGCACGCCCCTTGACCTTGTTCACGTAGCCCTCGACGTTGGCCAGGTCACGCTCGTCCCCGAGACGCTGAAGCTCGCGCAGGTCCCGCCAGAGCTCGAGCATCTCGCGCTTGCGCTGCTGGGGGTAGGTCGTGACCGGGGGCTCGAACTCGCCGAGGAAGTAGGTCTCCTGGAGACGCTCGAAGGCGGCGTAGTATTCGCCGGCCTTGGTGTGCTCCTCCACCGTCTGCATGCCCACGGCGACGTCGTTGATGGCCTCACGGGCCAGGGTGTCGAGCGACTCCAGGGTGGGGACGAAGTCGGAGACGGGGAAGAACTCCTTCACCTCCTTGGCGCCGACCCTGATGCTCTGGTTGCCGCTCTTGAAGAGCACGCGGTAGAAGGCCGAGGAGATGAGGCAGTGACGGTAGCGCCGGGCCAGCATGAACCCGACCATCTGGGACTGGAACTCAAGCTGGGCCTTGAGACCGAGGGCGACCATCTCGGCGTCCCTCGCCAGGATCTGGGCCTGCGTACGGGCCTCGTCCTTGGTGCGGAACTGGAGTTCCGTGGTGCCGCTCACGGTCTTGCCGAGGTTGACCGCCTTGCCGTCGTTCGTGGTGGCTCCGGACCGCTCGTCATTGGCCAGCTCGAGCTTCTCGGCCCGGTTGATGACCACGCCCTCCTGGACCTTGCGAATGACCTCCAGCTGGTTCTTGCTCACCTCAAGCCCGCGGAAGTCATACTTCATCTGCCAGACCTTGCGCACCTGGGCCGCGATGGTGAGGCAGTTGTTGGCGTCGACCTCGAACTCGGCCGCCTGGAAGAGCAGGTTGAAGGCCTCCTGCTGGTTGACGATGTTGTTGGCGTCGTTGATCACGCCCGGCGAAAGGAGCTTCTGGATGCGCTTGAGGATCTCGTCGTAGCGGGCCGCGTCGCCCCCGACCGCGGGAGCGGCCAGGTAGCGCTCGAAACGGGCGCGCATGGCGCGGGAGTTGCCCAGCGCGAAGGTCTTCCCCTTCCACTGCATGGATCCGTTCTCCATGTCGACCGAGTCGCTGTTGACGTCGAAGAGCCGGTCGGCGCCGCCCTCGACGGTGGAGCTCTTGTAATCGCCTCCGCCGGGGCCAGTGACCGCAGCCCCGGGAGGAGGGGCCTGGGCGAAGCCCAGGGCGAAGGAGGCGCACCAACCGAAGGCAAGGAGCAGGGTTCGCATGGGATTCAGAAACGTTCGAGCCCCTCGACGACGAGGAGATCCTGGCTTACGCGGACGCGGCAGCGGAAACGCTGGCCGACCTCGAAGGAGTCGCCGGAGCCGGCAGGGACGAAGATGGGGATGCGTCCGCCGCCGCGGGAGTCGTCGGTGGGCTTCACGGCCAGCACCCTGCCCTTGCCCTCGACGTAAGCCAGCTGCTGCTCAATCTTGCAGTCCAGACGGTAGGCGTTGCCCTGGAGGGTGGCCCAGTCCTTCCGGTAGGCCTCGGGTGAAAAAGGCGACAGGTCGCCGAACTGACCGCCGCCAGCCAGCCTGGGCAGCACGATGGCGAGCAGGACGACGATGACCAGGACAGGGATGCCCAACGCGAAGAAGAGAGGGTTGATTTTGGACATGCGATAGGTCCCGCACCAATGATACTAGCGGGATTCCGCCTCAGTTCCAGCGCTTTTGCTGACAACCGACCACCACGAGGCACACCCCCGCCAGTCCTTGGGCCAGCAGCACCATGAGACCCAGGGCCGTGTCGGCCACGTAGGCGTTCTGGTTGGGCAGACTGGCGGTGTACGCGTCCCAGAGCGGATGCCCCCCCATGGCCTTCATATAGCCGGACCAGCCCCAGTAGGCGTTGATGAAAGGCCGGCAGACCCAGGTCAGCGCCTCGGGCAAGGCCAGGACGACTCCCGAGAGAGGCAGCTGGAAGCCGACCAGGTAGATCGAGAGCAGCGATGACTTCTCGGGCGAAGCCAGCATGGCCGAGAAGCCGAGGCATACCACGGACATCGAGACGCAACTCGCGGCGAGCACGGCGCCCTGCTCGAACCACGGTCCGGGGAAGCGGCAGATGAGCTTCACGAAGAGGCACATCCAGAGCCCCTGCATCAGCGCGACCAACGAGACGAAGGTCACCTTGGAGAATGCGTAGGCCCACGGCCTGAGACCGGTCATGCGCTCCTTCTCATAGAGCACGCGCTCGGCGGAGATCTCGCGGCCGCCGTTGTTCGCCCCCATCAGGGTGAGGAGGATCACCTGGAACATCACCAGCCCGGCGGCGAGTCCGGCCACCTGCGCATTGGAGACCTGCACGGCCACGGCCTGCTGGATGGCCTCCATCGAGGCCGTGTTGCGGTCCATCGGGATCTTCCTCACCTCCCACGCTCCGTCCAGGTTGAAGATGATGACCAGCAGCGGAAATCCGAAGGTGATGGCCAAAGTCAGTCCGAGGTAGCCGGTGTCCCTGAAGAAGAGCCGGAGCCGGCGGGCCAGGAGCGTGACGAACTGGGACGTGCCGCCGGGCACTTCGGGCTCGGGAAGTTCCGGAGCCTCCCGGGAGCCGCCGGCCGACGAAACCGCGGCGTCGTAGGCGTCGGGATTCGCCGACTGATGCGCCGCCCAGCGCTCGCGCCAATGGTCGAGCGTGCCGGCGTTCAGCACTTCATACAGACGCAGGCCGTCGGGGATTCCGAAGTAGCCGAGCAGGTCGGAAGGAGAACCTTGGAAGACCACGTCTCCCTGGTAGACCACGGTGACCCAGTCGAACTGCGAGAGTTTGCCGAGGTTATGGATGATGCAGACGAAACTCTTGCCACCGTCATCGGAGAGCTGGCGGAGCAACGCCAGGATCTGGTCCTCCGACTGCGGATCGAGACCGGACGTTACCTCGTCGCAGACCATGCAGGGCGGATCGAGCGTCAGCTCGATGCCAAGCGAGAGCCGCCGCAACTGCCCGCCCGAAAGGGAGGAGACGCGCTTGTCGCGGTGAGGCGCCAGGCCGGTGACCTTGAGCACCGACTCCAGGCGGCGCTTGCGCTCCGCGGCCGAAGGCACGGCGAGGCGCAGGGCGTAGTCCAAGGACTCGTTGACGGTCAGCTGCGCCTGCGCGGCCGTGAACTGCGGAGCGAAGCCGACCTTGCCCACCAGGTCCTCGGTGCAGGTGATGGGACGTCCGGCGAGGCTGGCCTCCCCCTCCGAAGGCAGGATGCCCAGAATGGCCTTCATCAGGGTCGTTTTCCCGCACCCCGAGGGGCCGATCACGGCATTGAGCCCCTTGGGAAGGAACTTGGCCGTCGCTCCGTCCAAGATCACCGGGCCGTCGGCGCCCGCCCTCACGGTTAGGTTGGCGCAGCTCAGCATCGAGGAGGAATCTTGCCTACCCCCCGCCCTGCGTAAAGAATTAACGCCATGAACAAGACCGCCTTCCTCGCCGCCTGCGCCATGCTTCTGGGACTCACGCCCGAGGCCCGCGCCTTCAAGATGCACACGAAGAGGATCCCCAACCAGGCGATCTTCGGCATCCAGGTGGAGGGCACCGACCTGAGCTTCTACGGTCAGGCCGACTCGATCCTTTCCGTGTCCTTCCAGGAGTACACCACGGGGCCGCTCATCGTCGCGGAAGTCGTCATCGACCTGCGAGGCTCGAACCAGCAGCTGCGTCTCTACGCCTCGCGCCCGCCCGGCACCGCGGACGTCGCCGACCGGGCGAACCGCGCCAGCGCGGCGAACTCCGTCAACCGCGGACTCGATCCGGCCGCGGCCACGAGGCTGGCCATCCCCGGCCCGCTCTCAGCCATCGAGTCCAAGGTGAACAACGTGGCCACGGAGACGACCGCGGGCGTCGTGGTGAAGACCTACCCCAACACGACCCACGCCAAGACCGTCGAAATGGTCGTGAGCTCCAAGGCGGAGCTGATGAAGTTCTACTCCAAGCTCACCTGCCTCTACACGGGCATTCCGGTCTCCGTCTCGGCCGACGGCACGACCGCCGAAGGCGCCAACGAGGCCAACGCCGCGGCCACCGCCGCCGGCCAGTCGGGAGCCCTGATCCGGATCACCCGCGTGGGCGGGGTCCTTTTCTCGCTCGAGTGAGGGCGGGCCGCCCCGGGCTCCCGGGAAGGGCCTGACCGGGCAAGTCCTGCTTGACCGAGCCAAGCCGGACGGCTTGGCTGACCCTTCCCTACTCCCATGCCCAGCCTGCCCGTCAACCGGATCAAGAAGAAGAACATCATGAGCTACAACGGCGAGCTCTGCATCGTGCTCGAGTGCCTGGTCCGCACCCCCCCGAACAACGCCTCCTACTGCCAGATGGAGCTGCGCTCGATCAAGACCGGGTCCAAGATCCCCGTCCGCTGCGGCATCAACGTCAGCTTCGAGGTCTTCGACAATTCCATCAAGCAGCTCGAGCTCTCCTACCAGGCGGACGGCAACTACGTCTTCACCGACCCCAACACGTTCGAGGAGTTCTACGTGTCCGAGACCTCGCTGGAAGAGTCCAAGGACTTCCTCATCCCCGGCACGTCCTACCAGGTCCTCTTCGTCGAAGAACGCCCCGTGACCGTCGACCTCCCTCCTTCCGTGACCGTCAAGGTCCTCGAGGCCCCTCCCGCCGTGAAGGGAGACACCGCCGGCAACGTCCAGAAGACGGTCACCTGCGAGAACGGCCTTTCCGTGAACGTCCCCCTCTTCATCAAGGAGGGCGAGATGATCAAGGTCAGCACCGAGAACAAGGAATACCTCGGCCGCGCCTGAGGGCGGGGACGATTTTCCGCAGCACGGACCCCGGACCGCCGGGGTCCTTCTTTTGGCGCGGCGCACGGCGCGTAGACCCGCAGGGATTCGAACCCCGACAAGGAGAACCAAAATCTCCTGTGCTACCGTTACACCACGGGTCTGCGCAGGGCGTATGAACACGCTCCGCCGCCGCCTAGTCAAGCGAGACCAAGGCGTGGTTGACTCCCCCGCCGCCGCCGTCTCTTTTGCCACCATGCCCGCCGCCGCAAAGAAGCCGAAGTATCCGCGCATCGTGCTCAAGATCAGCGGCGAGGCCCTGCGCAATGACGCGACCGGGGAGCCGATCGACTCCCAGGTGCTCGACCGGCTGGCCGACGAGCTCCGCTCCTTGCAGAAGATCGGCGCCCAGGTCGCGGTGGTCGTGGGCGGAGGCAACATCTTCCGCGGACTCGCGGGCGCCCGCACCAACGGCACCGACCGCACCACGGGAGACAACATGGGCATGCTCGCGACCGTCATCAACGGCCTCGCCCTGATGGACCGACTCGAGAAGGCGGGACTGGAGGTCCGCGTGATGACCGCCATCCCGATGGACCGCATCGCCGAACCCTTCATCCAGCGTCGCGCCACGCGCCACCTCGAGCGCGGACGCATCGTCATCTTCGTCGCCGGCACGGGCAACCCCTACTGCACCACCGACTACGCCGCCGCGCTGCGCGCCAATGAGATCGGCGCCGACGCCATCCTCAAGGCCACCAAGGTCGACGGGGTCTACGACAAGGACCCGATGAAGCACCGTGACGCCCGACGTTTCGACCGGGTCTCCCACGAGGAGGCGCTGCGCAAGCGGCTCGGCGTCATGGACGCCGAGGCGTTCTCACTCTGCGAAGCCAACCATCTTCCGATCATCGTACTCTCGATGGCCGAGAAGGGCGCCGTTCTGAAGGCCGTGCTCGGCCAGAAGGTCGGCACGCTGGTCGGCTGAACGACCCATTCAAACCACCCAAGCCCCATGGACATCAAGAAGACCATCAACGACGGCGCCAACGGCATGAAGAAGGCCGTCGACCACACGCTGCACGAGTTCGGCACGCTGCACACCGGCAAGGCCTCGCCCACCATGGTCGAGAACATCCAGGTGCACGTGGAGGCCTACGGCATGACCCAGCGGCTCAAGGACATGGCCGCGATCACCACGCCCGACGCCCGCTCGATCGTGATCACGCCCTTCGACAAGGGGGTGATGGACGACATCCGCAAGGCGATCCAGGCCGCGAACCTCGGCATCAATCCCGTCCCGCAGGGCGGCTTCCTGCGCTGCCCCATCCCCGAACTCTCCGGCGAGCGCCGGCTTGAGCTCACCAAGGTGGCCACACGCATGGCCGAAGAAGGCAAGGTGCGCGTCCGCAACGCCCGGCGCGACTGCCTCGAGGCCCTGAAGAAGGGGCACAAGGACAAGCTGGTGACCGATGACGACCTGAAGCGCTCCGAGAAGGAGGTGCAGACGCACACCGACCGTCACGTCGCCGACATCGAGAAGCACCTCGACGCCAAGATCTCCGAACTCAAGGGCTGACCATGAACATCCACGAATACCAGGCGAAGGCCCTGTTCGAGAAGTTCGGAGTGGCCGTGCCCAAGGGGGTCGCCGTGCAGAAGGCCTCCGACTTCGAATCGGCCGTCGGCCAGCTGGACGCCAAGGGCGGGCTGATGGTGAAGTCCCAGATCCACGCGGGCGGACGCGGCAAGGGGATCTTCACCGACGGCTTCAAGGGCGGGGTCAAGTTCGCCCCGACCCGTGAGAAGGCGCTGGAGCACGCGAAGGCCATGCTGGGCAACACGCTCGTCACGGCCCAGACGGGACCCGAGGGCCGCAAGGTCCAGACGATCTACTTCACGGAGGCCGCCAACCTCGGCAAGCGCCCCGACGGCCGGGATGACGAATACTACCTGGCCATCCTGCTCGACCGCACGACTTCGCGACCGGTCATCGTGGCCTCGACCGAAGGCGGCGTGGAGATCGAGAAGGTCGCGCACGACACCCCCGAGCGCATCTTCAAGGTCCACGTCGACCCCGCGGTCGGCCTCCAGGCCTACCAGGCCCGTCAGATCGCCTTCGCCCTGGGCTTCACCGGTGAGCTGCACAAGCAATGCGTGGCGCTGGTCTCCAAGCTCTACGCGTTCTTCTGGGAGAAGGACTGCTCGATGGTCGAGGTGAATCCGCTGCTGGTCACCGCCGAAGGCCGCCTCCTGGCGCTCGACGCCAAGGTGTCCTTCGACGACAACGCCCTCTTCCGCCACCCCGACGTCGTCGCGCTCCGCGACCTCAATGAGGAGGACGCCAAGGAGATCGAGGCCTCGAAATTCGGCCTCTCCTACATCGCCCTCGACGGCAACATCGCCTGCCTGGTCAACGGCGCAGGCCTCGCGATGTCCACCATGGACATCATCCAGCACTTCGGCGGCAGTCCAGCCAACTTCCTCGACGTGGGCGGAGGCGCCTCCAAGGAGCAGGTCGCGGCCGCCTTCAAGATCATCCTCGGCGACCCCAACGTGAAGGGCATCCTCGTCAACATCTTCGGCGGCATCATGGACTGCAACGTGATCGCCACGGGCATCGTCGAGGCCGTCAAGGAGACGGGGCTCAAGCTCCCCCTGGTGGTCCGGCTGGAAGGCAACAACGTGGAGGCCGGCAAGGCCACCCTCGCCGCCAGCGGCCTCACCATCGTCTCCGGAGACTCCATGGCCGACGCGGCCAGGAAGATCGTCGGCCTGGTCACCAAGTAAAACCCGCTTCATCATGTCCATTCTCGTCAAGGAAGACACCCGCGTCCTCGTGCAGGGGATCACCGGCGACTTCGGCGCGCGCCACGCGCGCCTGTCGATCGACTACGGCTCGCAGATCGTCGCCGGCGTCACGCCCGGCAAGGGCGGCCAGGTCTTCGAGCACGGCGGCAAGAAGGTGCCGATCTTCAACACGGTCGCCGACGCCGCCAGGCAGACGGGCGCCACGGTCTCCGCGATCTTCGTGCCCCCGCCCTTCGCCGCCGACGCCATCCTCGAGTGCGTCGACGCCGACCTCGACCTGGCCGTGGCCATCACGGAAGGCATCCCGGTCCGGGACATGGTCCGCGCCAAGCGCGCCATGCAGGGTCGCCGCACCCGCCTCATCGGCCCCAATTGCCCCGGTCTGGTCACCCCCGGACGCGGCGACAAGTCCCACGGCGGCTGCCGCATCGGCATCGCCCCGGGCTACATCCACCGCCGCGGCAACGTCGGCGTCGTCTCCCGCTCCGGCACGCTGACCTACGAGGCCGTCTGGCAGCTCACCTGCCGCGGCAAGGGTCAGTCGACCTGCGTCGGCATCGGCGGCGACCCGGTCAACGGCACCTCGCACCTCGACGTGATCAAGCTCTTCAATGATGACCCCGAGACGGAGGCCATCATCATGATCGGCGAAATCGGCGGCAACGCCGAGGTCGAGGCCGCCCGCTGGATCAAGCAGCACTGCAAGAAGCCAGTCGCGGGCTTCATCGCCGGCGCCACCGCCCCCGCGGGTCGCCGCATGGGCCACGCGGGAGCCGTCATCGGCGGAGCGGAGGACACCGCCGCGGCCAAGATCAAGATCTTCAAGGAGTGCGGCATCTCGGTCGCGGAGACTCCCTCCGACATGGCCGACGCCCTGCTGCGCGTCTGGAAGGGCTGAACTCCTCCCCAGGACTCCAAGAGGCCCGGCGACGGGCCTCTTTTGTTTTTACAGGCAAGCGGAAGCCCCCCAATGGTGTCCCCATGTGGTACTACCAGCAGGGAAATGAACGCAAAGGCCCGGTGGACGAGGCGACGATCCGGTCGCTCATCTCCGGCGGGGTGATCTCCATCGACACCCTCGTCTGGACCGAGGGCATGCCCAGCTGGGTGGCCCTCCAGCAAACCTCCCTCGCCGCCGGCCTGCCGGTGCCCCCGCCCTCCCCGGCCGCATTCCAGGCCGCCGCCAATGCCAACGCCAAGGATCGCGTGGCCTACGTCCTGCTGGCCGTGCTTCTCGGCTGCGGCATCCACAACTTCTACGCGGGCTACAGCACCAAGGGCATCATCCAGCTCCTCGTCTCCATCCTGACCTGCGGAATCGGCTGGGTCTTCATGTGGATCTGGGCCATCATCGAAGCCTGCACGGTGACGAAGGACGCCAACGGCGTCGCCTTCAAGTGAACGGACCTTCAGCCCCGTGAAAGCAAGAAGGCCGCCCTCCGGGCGGCCTTCTTCTTGGCTCAACGTGAGTCGCGTCGGCTCACTTGCCGGCGACGTAGGCGAGCCCGCCCGCGGTCTTGTCCACGGCGGCCGCGCCGTCCAGAAGATCGGCGATGGGGTCCCACTTGCCGTTGATGAGTCCGTCGCGGGCGGCAGCGGGCATCGTTGCCTTCCAGGAACGGCCGGCGCAGGAGACCCGGAGGCCCTCGACGTCGACGGTGACCTCGATGCCGGGCTGCTTCTGGACGATCGCATTGAGCTCGGCAAGGTCCTCCTTGGAGAGGGACATGCAGGGCACGCCGAGCGCGGTGGAGTTGCCGAAGAAGATTTCGGCGAAGCTGCCGCCGACGATGGCGGTGAAGCCGAAGCGCCATATGGACTGGGGTGCGTGCTCACGGGAGCTCCCGCAGCCGAAATTGAAGCCGACGACCATCACGCCCTTCTTCGCGGCGGCGACGGCCGCGGCCTCGGGGGTGTTGAGCGGATGGGCGCGCTCCTTGCCGTCGGGGCCGGTGCGCTCATCGCGGAAGGCGTGCTCACCGAGTCCGTCGAAGGTCACGCAGCGGAGGAAGCGCGCGGGGATGATGCGGTCCGTGTCGATGTCGTCTCCGGGGACGGCGACGGCGGAGGCCTTCACTTGGGTGATCTTGGCTAGGGACATGGTTTCAGGAAGAGGATGCGGGGATGAAATGGACGGGCATGGGAAGCGCCGCCGCCAGGGAATCGCGACGGGCGCGCGCGACGGCGACCGGAAGACCGGGCTCAGATTCGAAGACCGCCCTGCCCTCCAGCACGACGGGCACGGTCAGGGTGCAGACGGGCTTGCCGTCATGCAGGGCGTCGACGATCACGTCTCGGGCGAATTCCACGCCCGCCTCGCTGGCCAGACGGGTGAGCTCCTCGACGCCGGAGGCGCCGCGGATGAGCCGCTCCGCTGTCGCGACGGAGTCCATCAGACCTTGAAGACCTCGCGGGCGTCGGCCACCTGGCCGGTGATCGCGGCCGCGACGACCATGATCGGGCTCATGAGGATGGTCCGGCCCGTCTGGGATCCTTGGCGGCCCTTGAAGTTGCGGTTGGAGGAGCTGGCGCAGAGCTGGTCGCCGACGAGCTTGTCGGGATTCATCGCGAGGCACATGGAGCAGCCGGCGCCGCGCCACTCGAAGCCGGCCTCGGTGAAGACCTTGTCCAGGCCCTCGTTGACGGCCTGGATGGCGGTGAGCTGGGAACCGGGCACGACGATGGCCTTGACGCCGGCTCGGACCTTGTGGCCCTTGAGGTATTTGGCGGCCTCGCGCAGGTCGGAGATGCGGCCGTTGGTGCAGGAACCAAGGAAGCAGACGTCGACCTTGGTGCCCTTGATCGGGGTGTTCGGCGCCAGCTTCATGTGGGCGTAGGCGTCCTCGGCGGTCTGGCGGTCGGCGGCGTTGAGGGTCTCGAGCGCCGGCATCTTCTCGTCGATGAACACGGCCTGCCCGGGCGTGATGCCCCAGGTGACGGTCGGACGGATGTCCTCCGCCTTGAAGACCTTGACGTCGTCATACTGACAGCCCGGATCGGAGGCGAAGGATTTCCAGCGGACCACCGCGGCGTCCCAGTCCGCGCCCTTGGGGGCGTAGGGACGTCCCTTGATGTAGTCGAAGGTCTTCTGGTCGGGATTCACGTAGCCGCAGCGCGCGCCGCCCTCGATGGACATGTTGCACACGGTCATGCGCTCCTCGAGCGTGAAGGCGTCGAAGGTCGAGCCGGCGTATTCGTAAGCGTAGCCGATGCCGCCGTTCACGCCCAGCACGCGGATGATGTGGAGGATGACGTCCTTGGCGTAGACGCCGGGGGCGAGCCTGCCGTTGACCTCGATGCGTCGGACCTTGAGGGGGCTCAGGGCGAGGGTCTGGGTCGCGAGCACGTCACGCACCTGGGTGGTGCCGATGCCGAAGGCGATGGCGCCGAAGGCCCCGTGAGTGGCGGTGTGGGAGTCGCCGCAGGCGATGGTGGTGCCGGGCTGGGTGATGCCCTGTTCCGGACCGACCATGTGGACGATGCCCTGGGTGCCCGTGTTGGTGTCGAAGAAACGGATGCCGAAGTCCTTCGTGTTCTTGCGCAGGGCCTCGATCATCTCCTGGGCGATCGGGTCGCTGTAGGGCTCGCGCAGTTCGTTCGTCGGCACGATGTGGTCGACGGTGGCGAAGGTCCGCTGCGGATACTTCACCTTGAGACCCAGGTCCCGGATCATCCCGAAGGCCTGGGGGCTCGTCACCTCGTGGATGAGGTGCGTGCCGATGAAGAGCTGGGTCTGCCCGTTCGGCAGCTTGCGCACGGCGTGGGCATCCCAGACTTTTTGGAACAGTGTCTTGGCCATCTTCGGTGAAGTCGAACGGCCAACCTAGGAGGGGGCAAAGGGGGGTCAATCCCGCAGGCGGGCTCCGGCGGCGGGCCGGAACCCGCCGTTGACCCACGCCCCCGACCCTGACAAATGTCCGGGCTGCGCATGGACCGGACCCTGACCCTCAGCTTCTCCTGCCCCGACGCCAGCGGCATCGTGGCCGCGGTCTCGTCCTTCATCGCCGGACACCGGGGCTGGATCACCGAGGCCAGCCAGCACACCGAGCATGAGCTGTCCCGCTTCTTCATGCGGGTCGAAATCCGGGCGGACTCCCTCGACTTCGCCGCCGAGGAGTTCTCCGGCCGCTTCCGGGAGATCGCTGAAAGGTTCCAGCTGGAATGGCGCCTGTCCGACTCCTCCAGACCCAAGCGGGTGGTGATCCTCTGCTCCAAGCAGGAGCACTGCCTCTACGACCTGCTGTCACGCCAGGTGGCCCAGGACTTCCGCTTCACGGTGCCCTGCGTCATCTCCAACCACGAGACGCACCGCAAGGTGGTCGAGGCCCACGGGATTCCCTTCCATCACTTCCCGGTCGACCCCGCGGACAAGGGCCGCGCCTACCGCCGCATCGAGGCCCTATGCCATGAGGCGAAGGCCGACCTCGTGGTCCTGGCCCGCTACATGCAGGTGCTCGACGAGGAGGCCTGCCGCAATCTCGCAGGCAAGGTCATCAACATCCACCACTCGTTCCTGCCGTCCTTCGCCGGCGCCAAGCCCTACCATCAGGCTCACCGCCGGGGCGTGAAGCTCATCGGAGCCACCTGCCACTTCGTCACGCCCGACCTGGACGAAGGTCCGATCATCGAGCAGGACGTCATCCGCGTGGACCACTCCGACACGCCCGAGGACATGGTCCAGCTCGGCAAGGACATCGAGAAGGTCGTTCTGGCCAGGGGGCTTCGCGCCACGGTCGAGGACCGCGTGCTGCTCGCCGGCAACAAGACGGTGGTGCTGCGCTGATCCTATAGGATGACATGCGGGCGTTTGCGCACCCGTTTAGGACGGAATGAAGGCGTATTGGCTCGCACACCGAGAATCTCATCAGGTTTAGGGTTGGTCGGCGTCAAAGGGTCGGCTCAATGAAGGCATGCGCCTACCCATCGCACTGGCAGTCCTTTCGCTCTCCTGCTCCGCCGCCCCGGAGGACATCCGGCCCGATGAAAAGAAGCCGTTCACGCAACCCGCCGAAGCCGAGCGGGCCGCGCTGCACCGGTCGATTAAGGACTACATGGCCCTCGACCCGGCCAAGGTGACCGCGCATCCCGCGGCGGCGGATTTCCCCGGCGCGGTCAGCTCCAAGGATCGCGTGACGCTCACGGTGAGCTACGATCCTAATCTCCTACACCGCTGGGACGTCAAGGCGGGCAACGCGCCGAACCTGGCGACGGGACCCGATGCCTGGCAGGAAACCGGGCTCTACGCCGCACCCGGAGAAACCGTGGTCGTCGAAGCCCCCGCCCTGCCCTCCGGACGCAAGGTGTCCGTGATCATCGGCTGCCATCGCGACAGCCTGCTTCGGCTCGACAAATGGAAGCGCTTCCCGGTCATCACGCGCGCCTTCGAGCTCAAGGCAGGACGCAATCCGATCGCGAACGCCTTCGGAGGCCAGCTCTTCATCCAGGTCCGTGACGGCGAGACCGGCAAACCCGGCACGTCCTCCGCCCAGCTGAAGTTCTCCAACGCCGTCGAGATGCCCACCTACGTACTGGGACGGGACACGCCCCAGTCGTGGGCCAAGTCGCGGACCGCGCCGGCGCCCTGGGGCACGCTCGTGGGCCGAGGCGCCATCCTCCACGTCCGCACGCAGGACCTCGTGAAGATCGACGACCCGCAGCCCCTGCTCGAATGGTGGGACAAGTGCATCGGCCTCGAAGGCGACCTGATCGGCCTCCGCCGGCTGGCCCCGGAACGCGTGGTGCCCGACCGGCAGATCTCCGCCGGCTACATGCACTCGGGCTACCCCTTCATGTGCTGGATCAATCCGTCGGCCAAGGACATGGTCGACCTGACCAAGCTCACCAAGGAGGGCGACTGGGGCTTCTTCCATGAACTGGGACACAACCATCAGCGACGCGACTGGACTTTCGACGGACAGGTCGAGGTCACGTGCAACTTCTTCTCGCTCTATCTGATGGAGAACCTCGTGGGGAAGCCCATGGGCCAGGGACACCCTTCGATGAAGGACATCGACGCCCTGCTCACCAAGCGCTTCGGTGAGCCGGAGAACAAGGGGCCGTTCGAACAGCTGGCGACCTTCGTCCTGCTGATCCGGGCCCACGGCTGGGGTCCGCTGCGCTCCACGCTCCGCTCCTACGCAGACCGAACGGCCCCCCTGCTGAAGGACGAGCAGCAGAGCTTCTTCGTCGAACGTTACGGAGAATTCGCAAAGGCTGACGTCTCGGACTATTTCATCAGGATGGGCTACCACGTGAGCCCAGGAACCCGGACGAAGCTGAAGGGTTTTCCGAAATTCCAGCCCGCCCTCCCCCCTGCGCAGGGCAAGTGATTGTCGGGCAAAGGGTCGGAACGGGGGGCGTTAGCGCTCGCCCTTGCGTAAGACATTCTTCTAATGATGCTTACGAACCGACCCGCCACGTCAGACCATGTCCCTCATCTCCCGACTTTCCGCCAGGCTCCAGAACCACCCCAAGCGCGTGATCTTTCCCGAGGGGGCCGACCCGCGTGTGATCCAGGCCGCCCGCCAGTTCGCCACGAAGAAGCTGGGCGTGCCGGTCCTGCTCGGCGACCGCCAGCGCATCAAGCTCAACGCCGCCCGGCTCAACGTCCGTCTCGATGACATCCGCATCCTCGAGCCGGAACGCAGCGACGAGCTCAAGTCCTTCGCCGAGAAGCTCGAATCCATCCAGAAATACGGTGACACGAACCTGAAGGGAGATCCGCGTGAACTCGCCCTCAACCCCAGCTACTTCGCCTGCCTGATGGTCGCCACCGGCGCCGCGGACGCGCTGATCTCCGGCGCCACGACGCACGCGGCTTCGGGCCTGCGCGCCGTGCTGCAGACGATGCCCCGCCAGACCGGCGTCGACACGGTCTCATCGATGCAGATCCTTGAGTCGGAGGAGGGACGATTCGGCCACGAGGGCGTGCTCTTCCTCGCCGACTGCGGCGTCATCCCCGAGCCGACCGCCACGCAGCTGGCCGACATCGCGGTCACCACGGCCGGCCTCGCGGGACACCTCACCAACTCGCACCCGAAGGTGGCGCTGCTCGCGTTCACGACGCATGCGTCCAACCCCCGGCTGGAATCGGTCAAACGCGTGCAGGCGGCCACGGAGCTCGCGCGCCGCAAGGCCCGCGAACTTTCGATCGCGTGCGACATCGACGGCGAGATGCAGGCCGACGCCGCCATCAACCCCTTCGCGGCCCAGTCCAAGGAGGTGCAGGGCGCGGTCGCGGGCCGGGCCAGCGTGCTGGTCTTCCCCGACCTCAACTCGGGCAACATCGCCTCGAAGCTCGCCCAGCACATCGCCGACATCCCGGCCTACGGCCAGATTCTCACCGGCCTCGAAAGGCCCGCCGCGGAAATCTCGCGCGGCGCCAGCGCCCATGACATCTTCGGCACGGCGGTCATCGTGGCGGCCCAGGCCGTGGACAAGGCCTACCTCTATCCGACCGCCGCCGGACCCGGAAAGGCCTGACCATGGCCCCCAAGCGCCGTTTCGCCGAAAACGTGCCCGGGCTGCTCACGCGCCCGATGAACCGCGACACGCGTCGCATCTTCGTCGCCGCCACGCGCATGAACGACGGCAAGACGACCGCGTGCCTCGGCCTCACGGCAGCGCTGCGCTCCATGGGCCTGCACGTGGGCTACATCAAGCCGATCGCCCAGCGCGTCGTGCAGTCGGGCGACGACCAGGTCGACGAGGACACGCTGCTCATCAACGGGCTCTTCGACCTCGACGTGCCGATCGCGGCGATGTCGCCGGTGGCGATCGGACCCGACTTCACGAAGCAGTATCTGGAGAATCCCAAGGAGATCGGCCCCCAGATCACCGACCGGATCTGCCGCGCTTTCGACCGCACGGCCTACGGCAAGGACGTGGTGGTGGTCGAAGGCTCCGGCCACGCCGGCGTGGGCTCGGTCTTCGGCGCGTCCAACGCGGACAACGCCAGGGTGCTCGGCTCCAAGGCGCTGCTGGTCGCCGCGGGCGGCATCGGCAAGCCGGTCGACGAGATCGCGCTCAACAAGGCGCTCTTCGACCAGGCCGGAGTCCAGGTGGTCGGAGCGATCATCAACAAGGTGATGCCGGACAAGCTGGAGTTCATCCGTGACTTCGCAGGACGCGGCCTGCGCCAGCTCGGCGTGCCTTTGCTGGGCGTGGTGCCCCTCCAGGAGACGCTCGCCTACCCCAACCTGGACCAGGTCGCGGAAGAGACGCGCGCCCGCTGGATCCACCGTCCGCCGGGTCTCCGCCGCATCCGGCGGGTGATCATCGGGGCGATGTCCGCACGTCGTGCGGCTGAATACCTCAAGACCACGGGCACGCTGGTGATCGTGCCCGGTGACCGCGAAGACCTGCTGGAGGCGCTCGTCGCAGGCGCCGGCACGGGCAACCTGGCCGGGGTCATCTTCTCCAATGGGCTGCTGCCGGGCGAGGATACGCTGAAGAAGCTGAAGGAAGCCGGCCTGCCCCTGGCGTCGGCCGAGACGGAATCGTTCGCGGTCACGGCCCGCATCAACAACATGACGGTGAAGACCATGAGCCAGGATGCGGACAAGATCCCCATCATCGAGAAGATGATCCGGGAGTCGGTCGACATCCCGTCGCTGCTCAGGTCGCTCTAAAGGGGACGAAGCACCTCGGCCAGCCGGGTGAAATGCTCCGGGCCGAACCCGGAGGCCTGCTTCAGCATGCGGTCGCGGGCCAGCGGATTCATCTCCGCGGAGGCTGCCCGACGGTCTTCAGGACCGATCACGCCTCGCAGCCATGGCCAGAGCGCGCCGACGGGTACGGGATGGTCGCTGCCGTGCAGGAAGCGGTCGCGATGCCGGCATGCGAGGATGGCGCGCAGGATCGCGCTGCGCACGGGACTGTTCAGGGCGCTGGTGTCGGCGTAGAGCCGAGGAAACTCATCCATCAGCGCGAGGAGCTCATGGAAATGGCCGCGGCTCCAGGGAATGCTGGAACTGGCGCCATGGGCCGCGATGACCTTCATGCCGAGCTCGAGGGGGCGACGCAGGACCCGCGGATCCTCGAAGGCGCGGTTGAAGACGGGCACGGTGAGCTCACCGCCGGTGTGCGAAAGGAGCGGAAGTCCCGAGGCGGCCATCTTCTCCCAGAAAGGCCGGTACTGCGGCAGGGAGCAGTCCACGTTCTGACAGTTGGGCAGCAGCTTCAGGGCCCGCGCCCCGAGGGCGAGGCAACGCTCGAGCTCCTCCATCGCACCGGGGCGCCCGGGATGGATGGAGACGGCGGGCAGGAACGACGGATGCCTGCGGCACACCGCGAAGAGGTGGTCGTTGGGGACGTGGAAGGAGCCGAAGTCGGCCTTGCGGCCGTCCTCGTGGTAGACCTCGTCCTGCGCCAGCAGCAGCGCACGGTCAAGTCCGCTGCCGGCCAGCATGGCCGTGATCGAACGCTCATAGGCCTCGTCAAAACCTGGGTCGGAGGCGGGGGCCCCGATGCCCGCCTCACTGACCATGGCCCTGGCCAGCAGGCGATGCCAGAGGCCGTCGAGCCTCAGCCAGCAGCCGCTGCCCGACCCGCCGTTGCCGACGAGGTGCACATGGCAGTCATGGGTGAGGGCGGCCAATCAACGCGCGTCCTTGTCGGACAGTCGGCCGTAGATCCAAGCCACGGCGAAGAAGGCAGCCGCCAGGGCGGCGCAGGCAAGGATGCGGCCGAGCAGGTCGGTCACGTCATGGGTCACGATGCGCAGGGTCACGAGGGCGAGGCCGACGAGACCGACCATCCGGAAAGCACGGGTGGCCATGAGATGGCCGACGGTGAAGGTGAGCATGGCGGCCGCAGCCCAGCCGAGCGAGCCGCCGACCCCGGGAAGGCCCCTCAGGAGCACGAAGGCGCCGACGAGCCAGGTCGAAGCGAGGAAAGAACGCTGCATGACACCCCACTGTCCGGAATCCCGGGAGGAGGCGGCCAACGTATGGAGATGGGCCCCGAGTCCGACGATCAGGACGCAGGCGGGAAGGATGAATCCACCGTCCCGTGCGTAATTCCAGCCGTCAGATCCGATCAGCGCAAGCACCTGGACGAACACGCCCAGCGCCGCGCCCCAGGAGAGCAATGAGAGTTCGCCTCCGACCAAGCCGGATCCGCCGATCTTTCGCACGCTGCGTCGGACCAGGAAGTCGGCCACGGCCAGGACGATGCCGGCGCATGACCATGCGACCGCAAGCCGCCAGCTGGGTGCGATGGCCGCGCTTGCGGTGAGGTGGAAGGCGCAGAGGAAGGCCAGATGGCCGGCGAAGAACGCCAGCAGATGCCGGATCACGGCGTGATGGGAGCGCAGTGCGCCCACGAGCAGGGCCTGGAGACCCAAGGCGAACAGGAGCGCTGACCAGAGCGCCGGCACGGAATGCGATGCGCTCTGCGCGAGCTCCCCCCAGAAGGAGAGCACGACCAGGCTCCAGAGGAAGGACGGGATGACGGAGAGTCTGAGCGCCACGGAAGGCAGAATCATGCCGACGCCCAGCGCGATGATCCAGGGCACCACGGTGAGGGACTCGGGAAGGCGATGCTGGCAGGCCAGCAGGACGAGCGACATCGAAAGTCCGCCGGCCACGGAGAAAGGCCACTTCACCCCTTCGTCACGGTCACGTGCCGCCAGCAGCAGGGAGAAGAGCAGCGCTGCGAGCAAAAAATGCCCTTTCTCGGCCTGAAGGGAACTGGCCTGATCGAAGTTGATGGCAGCCAATGCCACGAACGCCTCCGTCGCGATCCTCAGGACGGTCGAGCCGGTGCGGCGATGGGCCAGGAAAGCCAGCCCACCGGCCAGCAGCCACACCAGCCAGTCAAGTCGTTGCTCGACACCCAGGGCGAGACCGACGGCGGCCAGGCCCAGGGCGGCCGAAAGCAGCACGGAGGCGGCCACCGGGAAGGCCGTTCGCTCGACGAACCAAAGGACGAGCGCGACGGCGGCGCATGCGATGACCACCTGCTGGCGATGAGGTGACCCCAGGGCATGATTGACCGTCGCCAGGACCGGGAGCAGGAAGGCGCCCAGGGAGAAGACGAGTCTCTCGTTCTCCGACGCGAAGAGACCGCGCGGACGCATGAGTCGCTCGGCGGTCCAGCACACGATGAAGGAACCGGCCGCACCGATGACGACCCCGGACAGGTCGAGTCCTCCGCGGAACAGCGCGAGCTGGGATCCGATGAGGCCGATGATGCCGGCGGAGGTCCATCCGCCGCGCACCATCAGGACGGCGCCCAGGATGGCGACACAGACCACGGCGAAGCCCGTGACCTCAGGCGAGGGCGAGGCGGACTTGACGGAAAGCAGGAGGACGGCCGCGGAGAAGCCGGTGGCGAGCTGCCCGAGCAGGCGGTCGGCCTTGGCCAGGGCCAGGGCGGCGATGGCGGCGGCGGTGAGCAGCTGGACGAAGACTCCGAGCTGAGGGGAGTCGACGACGCGCATCCGATCCAGACCCTGCGAAGCCCAGGCCGCGAACTGAAGCACCGAGGCCCCGACGGCGGTGATGACACGCCCCAGGTCGGGCCTCCTGCGGACGACATTGAGTCCGCCCACCAGCACCGCGGCCCCGATCAGCACGACCTCGGCGAGACGGAGCCAGGCCGGGAGCTCGGAATTGAGGTTGAGCCAGACGCCCAGGAAGACGACGGCGGCGACACCGACGAGTCCGCCGATTCGGGCCGCCCACCAGGCGCCGAAGGCGCTCTCTCCGGACATGCCCTCGGGCGGCAGCAGGCCGATCTCACGCAGTCGGGCGGCCAAGGGCGAGGGACCCGCGCCGCCTGACGGCATCTCGGGCCTCTGCGGCAGGGACGTGGGCAGGGGCGGAGGCACGGAAGCGGAGGCTTGGGGGACGGGCGACGGCGCGGAGACGGGGGCCTGCACGGACGGAATCGAAGCAGGCTTCTGCGAAGAACCTGACTTCAGGCGCTCCACTTCCCTGTCCAACCGGCTGACCTTCACCAGCAGAACCGTCAGCAGGACAGGGACGGCGAGAACGGCCAACCCTGCGATCAGGACAAGCAGTTCCAGCGATTCTGAGCGGGACATGCGGCAGGTTAAGCCCGCACACCTGCCCGTATCAACCAGCGATTGCCGTTCAGACCATCCTGACGCCGCCCAGCCACACTTCTTTGACCGCAGGAATCGCCCGCGAACCGTCCCAATCGAAGAGGAGGACGTCGGCACGGGAGCCGGGCTTCAAGGCGCCCCTGCCCTTCACCCACCTGCCGGGATTGACGGTCGAGAGGGACAGCGCTTCGGAGAGTCCGAGCGAAGCCTGATGGACGAGCACGGGGATGGAAGCGATCAGCGGCAAGGCCGCGCCGGCGAGATAGTTGCCCGTGCCGTCGTCGAGCGCGAGGTATCCGTCCTCTCGGAGGATGACCTTGCCGCCGACGGAGGTGGCGTAACGTCCAGCGGGCATGCCGCCGAGCGCAACGGTGTCTGAGACGACGAGCGACCGGGAAAGGCCCTTCGCGCGCAGCATCGTCTTGAGGGCCGAGGGGACGAGGTGATGCCCGTCGGCGATGAACATGGCGGTGAGCGCGTCTTCCGCCAGCTGGGGCCAGAGGACGTTGCGCCGACGGTCGAGCGTCGCGCTGCAGCCGTTGCCGAGGTGGGTCGAGAGGCGGGCACCGGCGGCCACGACGGCCGCGATGCGGGCCTCGTCAGCCGAGGTGTGCCCGACGGAGACATTCACCCCTCTGGCGACGAGATGACGCACGTAATCGGGCGCCTCAGCCCAGTGGGGAGAAAGGGTCACCAACGTGATCAGGCCTCCGGCGGCCTCCTGCCAGCGATCGAACTCCTCCCGGGAAGGGGCGCGGACATGGGCGGCCGGATGAGCGCCGCGCGGACCGTCCTCGGGCGCGATGTGCGGACCCTCGACATGGATGCCGACGATCATCTGCGCGGCAACGGGGTCGGACTGCACGGCCTGACCGACGGCCTTGAGCGAAGCCAGGATGGCGCCCTCGGCATGGGTGATGACGGTCGGAAGGAAGGCGGTGACGCCCACCTTGAGCATCTCCTGACAGAGACGGGAGATTTCCAGCGCGGAGGGCGAGGCCGCGTTGACGTCGCGACCCATGTATCCGTTCACCTGAAGGTCGACCAGGCCCGGGGCGACCCAGGACTTGACGTCGTGGGACTCCTCGCGGACGGCGCGCACGAGGCCCCCGGACACCTCGACCGCGACCGGACGCGAGGTGGCGGGATCGAGTCCGCGGACGGTGTGCGCTTCGGCGGGCATGTCAGCCCTTCGCCGGCGGATGGGAAAGCGATGAGGCGGACGCCTGATCGAGATGCAGCGTGCAGTCAGCGTGTCCCTGCACCACGGAAGCGGGACAATGCGGCGTGACCGGCCCCTCCACCGCGCCCTTGACGGCTGCGGCCTTGCGCTGGTCGGGCACGGAGAGGATGATCTTCTTCGACCGCATGATCTCGCGGATCGACATCGAGACCGCCTGCTTCGGCACGTCATCCATGGTCGGGAACCAGCCCTCGCCGAACTGCTGCCGACGGCAGGCGTCGTCCAGGTCGACCACGATGTAAGGCCGGGCGGTCTCGAAATCCGCCGGCGGATCGTTGAAGGCCAGATGGGAATTCTCGCCGATGCCGGCGAAACAGACCTCGATGGTGGTCTTGGAGATCAGGGAGGAAAGCCGATCGAGCTCGGCGCGCAGGTCACGGGCGTCCGCGTCCACGGGAATGAACTCAGGCCTGGCCGGAAGCAGGTTCACGAAGCGCTCACGGAGATACTTGCGGAAGCTGGCCCCGTGCGATTCGGGCAGGCCCACGTACTCGTCGAGGTGGAAGACCGTGACCCGCGACCAGTCGATGCCGGGCGCCTTCACGAGCGCCTTGAGCGTCTCGAACTGGCTGGCGCCGGTGGCGACGATGATGCTGATGCGGTCCTTGCGCGCGAGCGCCTGGCGGATCGCCTCGGCGCCCTCGGCGGCCGCGGCCTCCCCCATGGCGGGAGCGTCCTTGTGAGTTCTGATCTTCATGACGGGGTGCGGAAAGACTGTCCCGGACCGCCCCGTGCGGGCAAGCGCCTAACGACGTCTGAAACGGGCGCTTTCGTCCGATTATCCGACGAGTTCAAGCCCGCTGAGCGTGCCGGTGGACGAGGCGAACCTGTCCGCCTCGATGCCCATGCGCTGGAGCATGGAGACGAAGAGGTTCGGCAGAGGATAGTTGTTCTCCGTGTCGAACACGTGGTGCCGGCCGTGACGGAATCCGCCGCCCATCAGGAGCGTCGGAAGGTTCGTCGTGACGTGGGTGCTGGCGTTGCCAAGGTTGCTGCCGTAAAGGATCATGGTGCGATCGAGGAGCGGCGCGCCGTCCTCCTTGGCCTCCTTGAGGTCGGACATCAGCTTGGCGAGGAGCGTCATGTGCATGCTGTCGATCTGCCTGAGCTGCTCGAGCTTCTTGGCCGACCGCCCGTGGTGCGAAAGGCTGTGATACCCGTCGGTCGTGGTGTGCTCGTGGTCGATGTCGAGGGCGGGCGTGTTGACGCTGTCGAGCATCAGGGTCACCGAGCGGGAGGAGTCGGTCTCGAAGCAGAGCCGGGCCATGTCGTACATCAGGCGAACCTTGTCCATGTACTCCTTCGGGCTGGCCGGATCGCGGGGAGCCGGCGAGGTCGCCATGGGGCGGGGTCTGCGTTCCCATTCCTTGGTCATCTGCATGCGCTTCTCCAGCTCACGCACGCTGGTGAAGTACTGGTCGAGACGGTCGCGGTCACGCGCGCCCATCGAACGGCGCAGTTCGCCCGCTTGGTCGCCGACGGCGTCGAGGATGCTCTGACCGAGCTGCAGCCGACGCTCATGAGCAGCCACTTCCGCCTCGGAGCCGCCCATGAACATCCTGCGGAACACCTCCGAGGGGCGCTCTTCGGTCGGGATCATCACGCCGCCGGCGGTCCAGGAGAGACTGCGGGAACCGCGGGCGCAGTTCACGCCGAGCGTCATGGACGGGAAACGGGTCAGATGGCCGATGCGCTCGGCCATGAACTGGTCGAGCGAGATCGTGTTGCGGAATCCACCGCTGCTCGGATGGGGAGCCGCGGTGAGGAAGCAGTTGTCGGCCGGGTGGCCGCCATCGACATCAGGATGGGAGACTCCTGAAAAGACGCTGAAATCATTGCGGTGCGCCTGCAGGAGCTGGAGGTAGGGCGAAGGCCGGTAATCCCTGCCCTTCCCGGTCGGAAAGAAGTAGTCGGGCACCAGACCGAGGTTGTTGCAGATGCCCAGCATGCGTCTCGGCGTGGCCGCCGGAGCGGGAGACGAGGCGAACGCCGGGGTCATGGCCTCGAGCATCGGCAGGGCCATGAGCACGCCGGCTCCGGCGAGGAAACGGCGACGGGACACGGCGCGCTGGAACGCGACGAAGGGGGCTTGGGCCGGGCGGAAGGATGCCATGGGGTCAGATCACTTGTTAAGGAAGAGTTCGCTGGTGACAAGACCGCGGACCAGGTCGCGCACGCCGTAACGGCCGGCCCTAGCCCCGTCGAGGACGGCCTCGACCTTGGCGCGGTCGGCGAATCCGACGGGCGCCCCGGTGGCGTAGACCGTGAACTGGCCCAGGAGATTGCGGGCGAGCTGACGATCGTCGGCGGCGACCAGACGCTTGAAGTCCCGGATGTCCTTGAACGGCTTGGCTTCGAGCTCGCCATAGGCCTCGACGGGCAGGGCGTTATGGAAGGCGAAGGCCTGCCCGTTCTTGCCGATGCCGACCTCGGGCGTCTTGCCATCGAGCGCCCGGTACCGCTCACGGAAACCGCCCATGACGTCGAAGCTCTCCAGCGCGAAGCCGGGCGGGTCGATCTTGGTGTGGCAGGCGGCGCAGGACTCCAGGGTGCGGTGCTTCTCGAGCTGCTGACGGATGGTCACGGCGCCACGGGTGTCCGGCTCGACGGCGGGCACGCTGGGCGGCGGGGGCGGCGGTTTGCGGCCGAGGATGCGCTCCATCACCCAGGCGCCGCGGACGACGGGCGAGGTCGTGGTGCCGTTGGCGGTCACTTTCAGCACGGCGGCCTGCGTCATGAAGCCTCCGCGCACGCTGTCCGGAGGGAGGGCGACTTTCCGCAACTTCACGCCCTCGACCGGCGGCAGCCGGTACAGCGAGGCGAGCCGCTCGTTCACGAAGACGAAGTCGGCGTCGACGACCGCACGGGCCGGAAGGTTGCCGTGCAGGAGTTCGGCGAAGGTGGCACGGCTCTCGTCACGGGCCGACTCAAGGAGATGGTCGTCGAGGTAATAGTCCGGATAGAGCAGGCTGTCCGGGTCGTTGGCGCCGGCCTTGCGCAGGTCCAGCCAGTAGTCCGTGAAGGACTCGGTGAACCGGGCCGAACGGCCGTCGTCGAGGAGACGGTCGGCCTGGGCCCGCAGGACGGCCGGGTCACGCAGCTTGCCCGCCGCCGCCAGGGCGCGGAGTTCGTCGTCGGGCGGCGAGTTCCACAGGAAGAAGCTCAGCCGCGAGGCCAGCGCATGGTCGTCGAGCGGACCGGGCGCCTCGCGGAGGTAAAGGAACGAGGGCGAACAGAGGACGGCGGCATACCCCGACAGCATCGCCTCGGCGAAGGAGCCGCCTGACTTCATGGCGCTCCGGATGACAGGCAGGAAACGCACCTCCTCCTCGGCGGAAACCGGACGACGGTAGGCGGAACGCACGAATCTTCTGAGCAGTCTCTCCGCGTCCGCCTCGGGGTCGCGCGGCGTCACGGCGTAAGGCAGGGAGGACCCCTTGGCGGCCGGCTTGACCGGGAGGTCGTCGAACAGCACCGCATAGGGCGCGGCGGGCCACTGCGGGGACAGGGGGCCTTTCACGTCGATCCAGCGCATGACCAGGCCGGGCTGGCCTTCGGGCGTGGCGAGAGGATTGGTGGCCCGGGCCGCACCGGGACGGGAGCGGAAGAACCGGGTCACGTCGATCTGGACGCTCTCCCCGGCCTTCAGGAAGACGTCGAGTTCGGCGACGGTCACGTCCGTCCCGAGGTCGATCGTGCCGATGCGACGAAGGACGCGAGGAGGCGTGAGGGCGTAGACCGTGACGGGCTCGGGCCGCCGTCCCTTGGAGATGTCGTCGAGGTCGGGAATCTGCCAGCGCAGCACGCCCTTGGCCTTGGTCTTGCCGGGTCCGACCCAGACCGAGTGACCGCAGAGGCTGATCAGATACCGGCCCGACTGCGGCGCCCGGAATGTGCCGAAGAACGGCTCGACCGGCTCGTAGGAGCCGTGCACCACCCCGACGCCCTCTTCGTCACGCAGGGCGGGGTCGGCCTTGCCCACGGTGGCGGGGGCGTCGCCGGCCCGGACGTCCGGCTGCCCCTTGAATCCGAGGGTCGGGAAAGTGGCCCGCTCCGGCGACTGATTGAACTCGGAGAACTTCATCCTTCCGACATAGCCGCCCTGCTGGCGGGCGTAATGCCGGCGCGACGCGGATTCGTCCGGAGAGACGGAAGAGATGAAGGCGGAACGCAGGGCCTCCTCGGCCGCCGTCAGCGTACGCTGAAGCTGGACGTGCGAGACATCCAGGGCCTCCCCGCTCTTGTTGAAGCGATGCGCCTCGGTGTCCTCAGGCAGGGACTCCTTGATGTCCAGCCACGGCGCCCTCAGGAGGTCGCGCAAGGCGTTCTCATATTCGAACCGGTTCATCCTGCGCTCCACCGAGCGACCCTGCGCCACGATGCGGGCGGACTCCTCGCGGAGGATGCGGGAGGAGAGGTCTCCCAGGAAGGCGGCCTGCGCGGCGGGCTCAGGACGTTCCTTCTTCCTGGGCGGCATCTCACCGCTGGCCGTGCGGTCGTGGATCTTCACCCAGACGGCGAGCGTCTTCGGGTCTCTCAGGTCGGACTTGAGGGCCGTCATGTCCAGACCGCCCTTCCTGGCCTCGGAGTCATGGCACTCGACGCAGTGCCTCTCAAGAAAAGGAGATGCGGCGGCGGGGCCGGCGGCCGGGCAGAGCAGCAGAAGGGCGAGGACGACCTTGGATTCCATGCAGGCAATGAGACAGGCGGGGAACCGGCCGGTTTCCCATCATTTTAATCCGCCTGCCTGATTTTGGTTAGCCAGCCGAGGGAGATCAAAGCACGATGCGACCATGCGATCCGCCCCTCATCGCCGCGACTTCCTGCGCCAGCTTGGCACCGCCGCCATGCTCGGTCTTGCGACCCGCGGCCTCACGGGCCGAGGCAACGCCGCCGAACCGGCCGTCCTCGAGGCGCCCAACGCCCGGATCAAGGCCGACCGGGACGTGGCCCAGGGCGTGCTCAAGCCGTCGGCGCGCGACCTTGAGCATGGCCTGCGCCTGCACGCGGAATCCCTGGTCTTTGAGAGCTACGGCTTCGCCCCTCGGGCCGCGATCGACGGCGACCGCTTCGCCGCCATCGCGGCGACCGGAGCCGGGGCGACCGAACTCAACGACCTGCGCGAGGAGATGTCCATGACCCGCTGGGCGACCGACGCGGCCGAGCGCAAGGAGTTCCTGGCCGCGATGCGCGCCGCAGGCGTCACGTGCGTGTTCCAGAACACCGGGGAGGAAGGCAACGACCCGCTCCGGCTGATGAAGCGGCTGGCTCGGTTCACCTACGCGACCGACGTGGCCCGGGCGGACTGCCCCAAGGCGGTCTCGGCCGACGACATCCTCGAGGCGAAGCGCCTCGGGCGGCACTGCCTCTGCTTCACCACCAACGGCGTCCCTCTGCCGCAGGACTGGACCTCCGCCCGGGACGAGCTCCGCATGATCCGCCTCTTCCACCAGCTCGGAGTGAGGATGATGCACGTGACCTACAACCGCCGCAACCCGCTCGGCGACGGCGTGGGCGAGCCCTCGGACGGCGGCCTGAGCGACTTCGGACGTCAGGCCGTGGCGGAGATGAACCGCGTCGGGGTGATCGTCGACGTCTCCCATTCCGGCTGGAGGACCAGCCTGGAGGCCGCAAAGGCCTCCGCAAAGCCCATGGTGGCCAGCCATACGACGTGCGCCGGGCTCTACCGGCACTTCCGTTCCAAACCCGACGACGTCATCAAGGCCGTCTGCGACACGGACGGCCTGATCGGCATCTGCGTCATCCCGCGTTTCCTGGGCGGCACCGGCGACATCTCCGCCTTCCTCGACCACCTCGACTACGCCATCCGGAAGTTCGGGGCCGGCCGCGTGGCCATCGGCATGGACGTGTCTTACGTCTCCTCACGGGACGCCGCAGAGCGGGCCAAGCTCCCGAAGAACCTGCCCCGCATGACGGAACCCGGATGGGAGCACCTCTGGCCTCAGGACAAGTTCGTCGCCGCACCCCACGCCGAACGAAGCCTGACCTGGACGAACTGGCCGCTCTTCACCGTCGGCATGGTGCAACGCGGACATGACGACGCCACGATCCGCAAGGTGCTCGGCGAGAACATGCTGAGGGTCCTCAGGGCCAATCAGGTCGGCTGATCTCGGATTCCGCCTCAGGAATCCCCCTCACGCGTCACGGCTTGAGGCGTCCGTCGTCGACGGCATCGCCGACAGGATGCTTTCCGTCATCCGTTCGGGCGCGCTGGTCGGCGTCGAGGCCTTGCCGGTCGAGGTCGAGGTCAACTCAGGCGAGGTCGGCGAGTTCGGGCTATGGCTGGTCGGGCTGCCCGACGCCGCCGTGAAGGAATCGGAGGACCGGGTGACGTCCGCGCTGCAGAACGCGGGCCTGCGCCTGCCGGAGACGCGCACGACCATCAACCTGGCGCCGGGCGACCTGCGCAAGGAGGGCGCTTTCTACGACCTGCCCATCGCGCTCGGCCTCGCGGCGGCCACGGGCCAGCTCGACCGGAAGCGGCTGGGGGAATATCTCATCGCGGGCGAACTCGGGCTGAGCGGCGGCACGCGGCCGGTGCGCGGCGGCGTGGCCTTCGCGCTGCTGGCGAGAAGGATGGGGCTCAGGGGCGTGGTGCTCCCGCGCGCGTCGGCGACGGAGGCCGCGTTGGTCCCGGGCATCGAGGCGTTCGCAGCCGATTCTCTGGACGGGGCGCGACGCTTCCTCAACGGCGACCCGGGTTTTGCGCCGCTGCCGCCGACGACGGCCATGCCCGTCGCCACGGGAGTCGACCTGCCCGACTTCTCGGAGGTCAAGGGCCAGCTCGCGGTGCGTCGGGCGGTCGAGGTCGCCGCGGCCGGCGGACACAACCTGCTGCTCATCGGTCCGCCGGGCTCGGGCAAATCGCTCATCGCGAAACGCATCCCGACCGTGCTGCCTGAGCCCGACCCCGAGGAACGGCTAGAAATCCTTTCCGTGCACTCCGCGGCGGGCGCCTGCCCTTCCACCCACGCCCGCGCCTGGTCGCGGCCGTTCCGCTCTCCCCACCACACCATCAGCGACATCGGCCTCATCGGCGGCGGCAGCATGCCCGGTCCGGGAGAAGTCTCCCTCGCGCACCGCGGCGTCCTCTTCCTCGATGAGCTGCCGGAGTTCCGTCGTTCCGCCCTGGAGGTGCTGCGCCAGCCGCTGGAGGACGGACAGGTGACCGTCTCGCGTGCGGCCGCCAAGGTCACCCTCCCCTCTCGCATCATGCTCGTAGCGGCGATGAACCCCTGCCCCTGCGGCCACCTCGGCGACCGCATGCGCGAGTGCCGGTGCGCCCCTGCGCAGATAAGACGCTACCGCTCACGCGTTTCAGGTCCGCTCCTCGACCGCATCGACGTGCAGGTGGAGGCGCCGGCGCTGACGATCGAGGAACTGCGCTCCGCCGCGCCCGGCGAAAGTTCGGCGGAGATGCGGTCGAGGGTCGAGGCGGCCCGGGCGGTCCAGCGCCTGCGTTTCTCGGGCCGGCCCGGAGGCTGCAACGCCGTGCTCGGCGGGCGGGACCTCCGTGAACATTGCGCGCTCGAACGCGCCCAAGGAGACCTGCTCCAGCAGGCGATGGAGAAGCTAGGTCTCTCCGCCCGGGCCTACGACCGCATCCTGCGCGTCGCACGCACGGTGGCCGACCTGTCCGCCTCCGAGCGCATCGCGACCGCCCATCTGCTCGAGGCCATCCACTACCGGTCCCTCGACCGGGGCTGAAAAACGCTCGCCGCCCGGGGCCGCCGGCGTTCATATGACGGCCCCATGAACCCCATCCGCCACTGCATCACCGCGGCCCTCGCCCTCGCCGCCGCCGTCCTCGGAGCCGCCGAGCCGGTCAAGGTGCTCATCATCGACGGGCGCAACAATCACGACTGGCAGGGCACGACCGCCGCCCTCAAGGCCACCCTTGCCGCCGTCGGGGGCTTCCAGGTCGACGTCTCCACCGCGCCTCCCGCCTTCACCAAGCGCGCCCCTCAGCGCCCCAAGAAGATGGACGCCAAGCAGAAGGCCGACTTCGAGAAGGCCCTCCAGGCCTGGAAGGACGAGGAGACCGCCTTCAACCGCGCCCACGCCGGCGAATGGGAGAAGTGGCTGCCGGAGTTCGGCAAGTACCAGGTGCTCGTGAACAACTACAACGGCGCCGAATGGACCGACCCCGTGAAGCAGGCCTTCACCGCCTACGTCCTGCAGGGCGGAGGCCTGGTGAACGTGCACGCGGCCAACAACGCCTTCACCAACTGGGAGGAGTTCAACGAGATGATCTGCTTCGGCTGGCGCGGCGAGAGCTTCAAGGACCGCGTCGCGGTCGATGACGCCACGGGCAAGGCCGTCGCCGTTCCCCGCGAGAAGGAGAAGTTCCAGGACCGCGGCTTCGGCTCCGGCCACGGCCCCAAGCACGCCTTCGTGCTGAAGGGACGCAACATGGACCACCCCATCCAGAAGGGCATGCCCGTCGAGTGGCTGCACGCCTCCGACGAGCTCTACCACCGCATGCGCGGCGACGCCGGCCACGTGGACATCCTCGCCAGCGCCTACTCCTCCCCCGAAGACCACGCCAAGGGCACCGGCATGCACGAACCGATGGTCTGGTGGGCGAAGTTCGGTCAGGGCCGCGTCGTCACGACCTCCATGGGACACCTGATGGGCGGCGTCCCCCTCGACCCCCTCCACTGCGTGGGCTTCCAGACGGTCTTCGCCCGCTCGGTTGAGTGGGCCGCGACCAACAAGGTCACGCTCGAGGTCCCGAAGGAATTCCCGACCAAGGACAAGGAGAGCGTCGTCGAGCCCTCCAAGGTCAGCTGGAAGCGCTCGAACTGACGGTCGGATGGCTTGAAGCCTCCGCGGGGCGTGGCAGATTCCTGCCATGCCCCGCTTGTTTTCAGCCCTCCTCGCCCTGTGCGTCGGCGGCTTGGCCTCGGCCGAGACCTACGAACTGAGCAACGGCGACCTGGTCCGTCGCTTCGAACTGAAGGACGGCCGCTTCCGCACGCTCGGCTGGACGGACAAGGCGACCGGACGGACGCTCGACGTGGACAGCGACGAGTTCGCGATCCGTCTCACCGACGGCACGGTGCTCACCGCAGATGACTACGAGGCGAAGACGGTCAAGTTCGCGAATCGCGGCGAGGGCATGCGCAGCAGCCAGTCCCGGTCCCTGCCGGACATCGAATACGTCCTGCGGGCGGGACGGACGGGCAACCCGCTCGCGCCGCCCAAGGTCCATCAGACGTTCTACCTCGCGCTGAAACCCCACGAAGCGCCTGCGCCCGGCTCACGAAGCCCGTCCGCCATCTACAAGACTCTGGAAATCGCATGGGCTCACGGACAGGCCGACCGGACCGCCGCCGTGGAGACGGAGCGTTTCCGGACGAAGGCCCGGGCAAGCCGGGGAGGCCGCGGCGAACCTGTCGTGCTCGATGACGCCTGGATCGTCATGCCGCATGCGCCCACCACCCTGACCCGCCACACCGACGGCAACCAGCCCACGGCTTACGCCCATCGGTACGAGAAGGTGGGCAACCACAGCTTCGTCGACTTCGAGAAGGCGGACATGGAGACGCGCCCCCGACCAGGACTGGTCCGTTGCCTGTCGTTCCCTCCGACCGCGGTCGGGGAAGACCCGCGCACCTACACGGACGCGGTCGCGGTGTTCGCCGTTCCCGCAGGCCTGACTCCCGAACAGGCGGTCATCGATTACAGCCGGACGAAGGGTCGCACGCGCAGCTACACCCACTACAACAACTGGTTCGACCCGGCAGGCAAGAACCTGAAGGGAGACAGTCTGCCATCGATCCACCGGCAGTTCGTCGAGGCGCTGAAGGGCTCGGGCGTCAGGGTCGACGGCATGGTGCCGGACAACGGCTGGCAGGACCGCAGATCCGTCTGGCAACCGGCGCCGGACGCCTTCCCCGGCGGCATGAAGGACCTGAACGGGCTCAGCGAGAAGCTCCGCGCCCAAGGTTCCTCGCTCGGGCTCTGGATGGCGGCGGACGGCACGACGAATGACATCGGCTGGGGCGTCAAGGAAGGCTTCGCGAAGGCCCAGCCCAACGCCTACTTCAGGAAATACTTCGCCCACCACTCGCTGGCGGATGAGAGATACGGGGACGCGCTCCGCCGGCAGGTCCGTGAACTCGCCGCCACGACCAGAGTTTCCTACCTGAAACTCGACTTCAACCATCTGTCCAACACGGTGCCGACCGACCGGCACGGACATGAGGCCGAGTTCCGGGAGTTCGGCTTCGCCACCCTGCCCGCCCGGGACGAAGGCGTCTTCATCAACGCGACGAACTGGACGTGGCATTCGCCGGCCTGGCTGAACTACGCCGACTCGGTCTGGCTGCTGGCCGGCGACGACGGCTTCAACGGCAACTGGCCGGAACTGGCCGGCCGCGCGCAGGCTACGACCGACCGTGACGTGTTCTTCTGGCGGATGTGGGGCGACCCGTCCGACCGTCCATGGTTCCCGATCGCGAACATCATGACGCACGGGATCATCCGCAACGCCCGCGGACAGATGTCCTACGAGACCGACCTGCCGCGCGACTGGTCCGACTACGTGCTGATGCACTACGGTCGCGGCACGCTGCTGCGAGAATGGTATCTGTCCCCGGCTTCGGTGCAGCCGCACGAATGGCAGGCGCTCATCGCGATCCACCGCTGGACGGAGTCCCGCCACGCCGACATGATCAACACCTGCTACGTGGGCGGGCGCCCCGACGAGGGGTCGGCCTACGCGTTCGTGGGCTGGTCGCATGACGGGACCACCGGCACGCTGGTCGCCCGCAACCCGCGAGCCGAGGCGCAGACGCTGCGCTTCGGGCTGGATGCGACCACGATGTTCCGGGGCGCTCCGGGCAAGCCTTGGCGCGGCCGGATCGTCTACCCGTACCGGCAGGAGCTGGCCCACGGCTTCGAGTCGGGCGCCGTCGGAGAGATCACGATTCCGGGCTACGAGACGGTGGCGATCGAGCTCGAGCCGGGCGCCGCCCGCGGACCGACGCTCAAGCTGGCGCCGACGGCACGCATCGAACCGGGCGTCCAGCCGCATGAGGCCAGGATCACGGTGACCGAGTTCGCGGGTGAGCGCCGGGAACTGCTGGTGATGGGCTACCCCGTCCTGCCCCAGGTCCTCCTCGACGGCAAGCCGGCCAAGCCCGCGCGTGTCACCCGGAGCCGGCTCAACGCCTACCCGAGCTACGCCCGCGACGGCATGCCCAGCGAAAAGGCGCGCGCCTGGGAGATGGCCGGATTCGACCTGGCCGCGCATGGCGGCGCAGAGGTGACGGTGCGCTTGGCCGGCGCAGATGAAGCGACCAAAGCCGAGGTCTGGCTCCTGACCGAGCGACCCTTCGGCGAGCAGGCGGGCAAGGACACGTTGTCGCCGCTGACCTTTCCCGGGGCCTTGCGCCACACCGACGCCGTGCTGCGTGAGACTGGCCTGCCCGCGGTGCCCCCGCCCAGGCTCGGGCTTGGCGCCGAGGACCTGCGCGGCGTGAAGTCGGCACGTCTCGAGGGAGAATGCTTCGGCGTGAATCAGGGCTTCGGGGAGAAGACCGTGAGCCTGAACGGTCTCGCGGTGGGCCGGCTCCCGACCTGCGGGGACGCATGGAAGACTTTCGGCTTCGAGCTGCAGGAACAGGGGCGCATGAAGCTCGCGCCGCGCAACGTGGCCGAGGTCTCAGTCCCGCTCAATGAGGACAAGTTCAAGGTGCGCAACCTGCGGTTGGTCCTGACCTTGGGAGACGGCCGGACCGTGAAGGCAGGTCCGAAGGCGGTCTTCACCAGCCATGCGGACTGGGTCCACTTCGAAGGCGACGCCTTCGAGGTCGACTCCGCCGCCAAGGTCCGCCGGACGCCGCGCATCCGGATCGACGTCGACTGAGGGCCTAGGCGTCCCGCAGGAACGTCGCGACGGCCGCACCAAGCGCCTCAGGCGAGGAGGCGACGTCCAGGGTCAGGCAACGTTCGTCCGGCGCGACGGGGGGCTCCAGCGCGTCCAGCTGGCTGTCGAGGAGTCCGGGCGGCATGAAGTGCCCCTTGCGCGCGCCGATGCGGGCGGCCAGGAGCTCCCGCGAACCGGTGAGATGAATGAAGATGAGGTCGGGGTCGGCGGCGCGCAGGCGATCGCGGTAGGCCCGCTTGAGCGCGGAGCACGTGATGACCATCGCCTCGCCGCGCGTCCTGCCTTCGGCGATGCGCCCGGCCATGGCCGAGAGCCAGCCGGCGCGGTCGGCGTCGGTCAGCGGGGTGCCCGAACGCATCTTCTCGACGTTGGCGGGCGGATGGAAGTCGTCGGCCTCGATGAGCGTGGCGCCCGTCGCCCCGGCGTGCAGCGCGGCCACGGTGCTCTTGCCGCAGCCGCTCACGCCCATGAAGACGAGGTTGTGCCGTCCTGATCCCACGGTCAGAGCTCGACGGTGCGCCCTTCGCGGAAGGAGCGGTCGGCGGCGTGCACGATCCGCATCGAGTTCACCGCGTCGTCCATGTGGGCCGTGAGGTCGAGGTCCTCGCGGATGGCCCGCTCGAAGTAGGCCTGCTCGCGCTCGCAGAGGCCGTCGTGACCGGGGTCGGCCTCGGTCGGAACGATTTCGTCGGGCTTGAGGAACCTGCCGTCGGCCCCGAGCGCCGCGTGGTGTACCTTGAGGGCCTGCGCGGCGGAATGGGAGTCGACGTCGGCCGACTTGCCGGCCTCGGCGGCCTTGCCGGCGACGATGGAGACGCAGCCCTTCGGGCCGATGACGTCCTTCACGAAGAAGGCCTCCTCGGACATCATGGGCCCCCAGCCGGCCTCGTACCAGCCGACGGAGCCGTCGGCGAAGGTCACCTGCAGCTGGCCGTAGTTGATCTGCCCCGCGGGCATGTCTTCCGTCAGGCGCGCGCCGATGCCGGAGACGCGGACCGGACGGCTGCCGGTCATCAGGCACATGATGTCGACGTAATGCACGCCGCAGTCGACCACGGGGCTGCAGCTCTGGAGCAACGCGCGATGGGTCTTCCACATGTCGCCGAAGCTCTGCTGGTTGAGGTTCATGCGCATGACCAGCGGCTTGCCCAGCTTCTGGACCGTGGCGACGAACTGCGTCCAGGCGGGGTGATGGCGCAGGATGTAGCCGATGACGACCTTGCGCTTCACGGCCTTGGCCTTGGCGACGATGCGCTCGGCCTCCTCCACCGTCACCGCGAGCGGCTTCTCGACGAAGACGTGGCAGCCGGCGTCCAATGCCGCCACGGCGTATTCCGCGTGGGTGTCGGGATAGCTGGAGATGGACACCGCGTCGGGCTTGGTGCGCGCGAGGGCTTCATGGAAGTCGCCGAACTCGGCGTAGCCGCCGCCGAGCTCGGCGTTGAGCCTGGCGCGGGACTCGGCCGAACGGGTGACGAGGCCCACGATTTCGAAGCCGGGCAGCTTGTGGTAGGCGAGGGCGTGCGAACGGCCCATGTGGCCGGCGCCGACGCAGAGGACGCGGATTTTTTTCATGTCGGTGGAAATCAGAGGCCGAGGGGCTGGTTGAAGCCCTTGGCGCGCTCGGCCTCGAGGGCGGCCTTCAGGCGCGCGACGACATCGGGATTCGCGGCGGCCACATTGTTGCGCTCGGACGGGTCGGCGAGCAGGTCGAAGAGGCGGTCCTTGCCCTGCTCCGCGGCGTCACGCTTGAAGTCCTCGGCCTTGCCGGGCTGGACCGCGACGGATTTCCAGGCCGCCTTGCCCTGCTTGCCCGTGCCCGGGATGTATTTCCAGCGGGCGTCGCGGATGGAAAGCTGACCGCCCTGGACGCTGGAGATCAGGAGGTCGCGTCCGGCGCCGCCGAGCAGGGCCGCGGAATGGTCACGTGCGTCGACGGAGGCGTATTCGGCGGGATCGCCGCCGGCGATGCGGAGGAACGTGGCGGGTAGGTCGACCTGCGAGACCAGGGCGTCGGACACCTTGCCCGCGGGCGCTCGACCGGGGAAACGCGCGATGAACGAGACCCGGGTGCCGCCCTCGAGGATGGAATACTTGCCGGACCGGAACGGACCCGCGGGCTCATGCCCGGCCTTGGCGTTGAGCTCGGTCGACTGGTCCTTGTAGCCGTCGTCGAGGATGGGGCCGTTGTCGGAGGAGACGACCACGAGCGTCTTCTCCGCGAGTCCGTGGCGGTCGAGTTCCGCGAGGATGCGGCCCACCTGGTCGTCGAACGCGACGACCGCGTCGCCGCGGGGGCCCAGCGGCGTGCGGCCGGCGTAGCGGGGGTGCGGCAGGCGCGGCACGTGGTTCTCATGCGAGGCGTAATAGAGCAGGAAAGGACGGTCCTTGCTGCGCGCGATGAACGCGCAGGCCTTGTCCGCGAAGGTGTCGCCCATCGTCTGGTCGTTCCAGACCGCGGCCTTGCCGCCCTTCATCCAGCCGATGCGTCCGACGCCGTTGACCAGCGCCATGTTGTGGCCGTGCGACCAGTCCATCTTCAGCTTGGCGCGCTCGGAATCCAGTTTGAGGTCGGGATCGCCCGGGTAGGGAGCCTTGTAACTGACCTCGATGGGGTCCTTCGGGTCGAGCCCGACCACGCCCCCGTCCTCGACGTAGACCGTCGGCACCCGGTCGCCGGTCGCGGCCATGATGAAGGAGTAGCTGAAGCCGATCTCGTTCGGCGAAGGCGAGATCCGCCTGTTCCAGTCGACGTCGCCGGAGCCGAGGCCGAGATGCCACTTGCCGACCACGCCGGTCGCGTAGCCCAGCTTGGCGAGGCTGGACGCCATCGTCGGGCGCCCCGGCCGGATGATCATGCGCGCGTCGCCCGGGAGGACGCCCGTGCCTTGCCGACGCCATGCGTACTCGCCCGTCAGCAGGGAGTAGCGCGAAGGCGTGCAGGTGGCCGAGGTGCAGTAGCCGGCCGTGAAACGGACGCCTTGCGAGGCGAGCCGGTCGAGGTTCGGCGTCGGGATGACCTTGGCCCCGTAACACCCGAGGTCGCCCCAGCCGATGTCGTCGGCGTAGAGCAGCACGATGTTGGGCCGGTCGGCGGCCGGGACGGTGAGCGCGGCGAACAGGGCGAGAAAAGGGGCGAGTCGCATGCTGCGTGCATAGCGTGGGGGCAACCTTTGCCAAGCCATCCCCGCGTACGCTTGCCAAAGGAGCGAAAAACGCCAATCCCGACCGCATGCGCTTCGCGAAGTATCACGCCCTCGGCAACGACTACCTCGTGCTTGAGCCGAAGGACTGCCCCGCCCTCTTCCCGACGGACGCGATCCGCAAGGTGTGCCACCGTCATTACGGCCTCGGCTCCGACGGCATCCTCTACGGACCGATCGCGCGCACGGACGGACTCATCGGGCTGCGCATCCTGAATCCCGACGGCTCCGAGGCGGAGAAGTCCGGCAACGGCATCCGCATCTTCTGCCGTCACCTCCTCGAGACCGGCCGCGTGCGCGAGGGGCAGGAGTTCCGCCTGCACACCCTCGGCGGCGTCGTCGGCTGCGCGGTGTTCGAAGGCGGACGGCGCATCCGCGTCGAGATGGGCGGCGTGTCCTTCCGCGCACCCGAGATCCCTCACGTCGGCCCCGACCGCGAAGTCCTCGGCGAGGAGATCGCCGTCGCCGGACGGACCTTCCGCTACTGGTCGGCCACCGTGGGCAACCCCCACTGCGTCATCCCCGTCGACGAACTCAGCCCCGACCTGGCGCGCACCTACGGACCGCACCTCGAGGTGCACCCCAACTTCCCCAACCGCACCAACGTCCAGTTCATGAAGGTGCTGGACCGGCGCAATGTCCGCATCGAGATCTGGGAGCGCGGGGCCGGATACACCCTCGCCTCCGGCTCCTCGTCCTCGGCCTCGGCGGCCGTGGCCCGCAAGATGGGCCTGGTGGACGCCGACGTCACGGTGCACATGCCCGGGGGTCAGATTAGTATTGGCATCAGCCCGGACTACTCCATCGTGATGACCGGACCGACGACCCCGGTGGGCATCTTCGAGATGCACCCCGGAGTACCGGACCAGGACGTCGCCCTCTGAGGCGCCGCCTATCCCTTAAAAGTCATCATTTCCTCGGCCGCCCCTCCAAGGGCGAGCCGTTCGAACCTACCTAGACCCATGGCGGCCCCGACGCCGTTGCCCAATATTTCCGAAGACGACCTGATCGACCTGGCCGGAGGAGCGACCGTGCTTCAGGCCAAGGCCCTGGTGCTCAAGGGCAAGGTGCGGAAGGCCACATGGAAGGCCCCGCTGGTCGAAGCCCTGGTCGAGGAGGACAAGGGCAGCCGCGAAGCCAGGTGGAACCTGCGCTCCGTGACCTTCCAGCGCAATGAATGCGGATGCGAGGTGTCCGTCGTCAAACGCAAGCTGTGCGTCCACTCCGTGGCGGCCTACCTCGCCCTCGCGGTCAAGGAAGGCATCGTCAAGCTCGAGGAGGAGAAGCCCGCCGCCCCCGCGCCGACCTCGGAGAAGCAGGCTGACCGGCGCACCGCCGCCGAAGCCGGCGCGGGCCCCCGCCTGCGTTCGATCAGCCTCTCCTCGCGCAAGGGCACGCCCATCGAGGTCCGATTCATCATCCCGCCCAACATCCCGACCGCCGCCGCGCGCGATGAGATCATCTGCCGGCTCGAGCTGCGGGTGGAAGGCGTGCAGGTCGCGCCTGAGAACCTCGACCGCGGCAAGGCCTGGAACATCGAACCTGAGACGGTCTTCTTCCTGGCGATCCTCGAGAACCTCTGCAACGGCAAGCTCCAGGGGATCCTGCCCCTGACCCGCAGGCACCTCCGCCAGCTGCTCTCCGTCGGCAAGGGCCTCGCCATCTTCCGCATGGCCAACGCGCCCGAGGCGCCGCTCGCCTGGGAGGGCGACCGTCTCGCCGGCGTGCACGCCCACCTCGACGACCCCGTCTCAGCCCCGCAGGCCGCCCTGGCCGGAGACCCGGAGGAGGACGGCGACGAACAGGAGGTGCGCTCCACGGACCGTGGACGCGAGGACAAGGTCTGGCTCGACGGATCGATGAAGTGGCTGCGCGTGCGGCTGCCCCAGCAGTCCTCCGGACCCGTGGCCGAACTGCGCGAGGTGCTCCAGCGGAGCGGCTTCACCCTCGAGACCGCCAGCCGCGAATGGTACCTCGCCGGGACCATCCAGGTGCTCAACTTCCTGGCCCGCCACCATCGCCTGCTCCTGGAGCAGAACGAATCCTTCTTCTCTCACAACCTCAGCAACTCCCTCAACAAGGTGCAGCTCGCCAAGGCCCGTTGCGACGCCTCCGAGGCCGAAGGCGGCTTCAACTTCGCCGTGGGCATCGACCCCGAGGGCAAGTCGCCGAAGGTCATCCAGGAGGCCCTGTCGAGCGGCCGCATGTTCTTCTACACCGACCACGGCCCGCGGCTGATCACGCCCGAGCTGCTTGAGTCCATCCGCAACGCCCAGCGCCGCATCACGGGCGACGCCAAGCGCGACGTGGACCTGGACCTCGAACTTAAGATCGGGTACGCCGACCTGGCCAGCGCCGACGCGATCGCCGAGGAACTGCAGGCCGCCTTCGCGCCGCCGGAGACCTGGTCCAAGCGCTCCGACGCGATCCGCAACCTCTCCAAGCTCCAGCCGGCGCCCGTCCGTCCGGAGCTCGCCGCGATGCTGCGCCTCTACCAGCAGGTGGGGGTGGCCTGGCTCTGGCACATCCACTCGAGCAACCTCGGGGGGCTGCTGGCCGACGAGATGGGCCTGGGCAAGACCGTGCAGGCGCTCGCGTTCATGGAGGCCCTGCGCACGCACCGCAAGGAGGACGGCCCCTGCCTCGTGGTTTGCCCGGCCTCGCTCGTCGAGAACTGGCGTCGCGAGGCCAGACGCTTCACCCCCGGCCTGCGCACGCTCGCCCACCACGGACAGGCCCGCGTCGTCTCGCCCGAATACCTGGGCAAGTTCGACCTGGTCGTGACCTCCTACGGCACGCTCGCCCGCGACATCGGCGCGTTCTCCCTCATCACCTGGGGGGCCGTCACCTGCGACGAGGGCCAGAACATCAAGAACCCGCGCTCGCAGGCGGCCAAGTCGGTCAAGCAGCTGATCGCCAAGGGCCGCTACATCCTCACTGGCACGCCGGTGGAGAACTCCCTCGAGGACCTGCGCTCGCTCTTCGGCTTCCTCATGCCGGGCTACCTGCCCAAGGCCCAGGAGCGGCTTACCGGCGAGGACCGCAAGTGGCATGACGACAGGCTGCTGCAGATGGCCGCGCCCTACATCCTGCGCCGCTCCAAGGCCGCGGTCGCCCCGGAACTGCCGCCCAAGATCGAGCAGCTCATCTACTGCGACCTCGAGGACGCGCAGAAGAAGCTCTACGACGAAGTCCAGGAGACGATCAGCAAGGAGATCTTCGAGATGGAAGTGGGCGGAGCGAAGGAGAAGGACGTGCGCATGCAGGCCTTCAAGCTCCTCACCCGGCTGCGCCAGACCTGCGCCGATCCGCGCATCCTCGACCCCAAGCTCGAGGAGACCGATTCCGCCAAGCTCCAGGCCCTGCTCGAGCTGCTCGAGGAGGCCAAGGACGCCGGCCACCGGCTGCTGGTCTTCTCAACCTTCGTCTCGGCCCTGCAGCTCATCCGGGAGTCCCTGGAGGAGCGCGACATCCCCTACTGCTACCTCGACGGCTCGACGACCGACCGCCAGGGGGTCTGCGACAAGTTCAACGGCACGCCCTCCATCCCAGTCATGCTGATGTCGCTGAAGGCCGGCGGCACGGGCCTCAACCTGACCGGAGCCGACACGGTCGTGCACTACGACCCCTGGTGGAACCCCGCCGCCGAGGCCCAGGCCACCGACCGGGCCCACCGCATCGGCCAGACCCGCACGGTCACCAGCATCAAGCTCATCGCCGCGGGCACCGTCGAGGAACGGGTCATGGACCTGCAGAAGGGCAAGTCGGAGATGTTGCGTAAACTGCTCAGCGAGTCAGATTCTGTCTCGTCCTCCCTGTCCCTGGAGGACATCAAGGAACTCCTGCGCAAGGACTGACCCCGATGCTCTCCAGCTTCATCAGAAGGAACAAGCCGAAGGCCGAGATGACGTTCCTCGAGCACCTCGACGACCTGCGGGTCTCGATGCTGCGCGTCCTGGGGGTCTTCGCGGTCGGCATGGTCGCGGCCCTGATCTTCTACGAGGAGACGCCCGTGCTCCTCAACCTGCCCCTCGAGTGGGCCAAGCATCCGGAGACGTCCCCGGTCGGCTTCGTGCTCGGCCAGTCCAGCGAAGGCCTCAAGGCCATCCCCGAACTCAAGGAGTTCACGTTCATGGGCGTCTGGAAGGTGCTCATGTACGCCGCCTTCGGCGTCGGCATCGCCCTCTCCTCGCCGGTCTTCCTCTATGAGACGGCGCGCTTCGTCGGCCCGGCCCTGACCGACCGCGAGAAGCGCGTGCTGGTGCCCTTCTGCTTCGCCGCGCTCATCCTCTTCCTCGCGGGCGCATCACTCGCCTTCCTCTGGCTCTGCCCGATGTCGGTCCAGATCTGGCACCACTTCGCGGTCGGCCTCAAGATGGACGTGATCTGGCAGGCCTCCGACTACTACGGGTTCGTCATCATGATGTGCCTGCTGACGGGGCTGACGTTCCAGTTCCCCCTGGCGCTCATCGTGGTGATGTGGCTCGAGATCGTGCGCCCGCGCACGCTGCTGAAGCACTGGCGCGGGATGCTCTTCGGCATCATGTGCCTCGTCGCGCTGATCACGCCCATCGCCGAACCGGTCTCACTGCTGGTGATGACGGGCGTGCTCTTCAGCTTCTACCTGGTGGCGGTGGCCGTCGGCACGGCCGTGGTGCGCCGCAAGCGCGTCGCCCGCGGTGACAGCGCCGATCCGGAGGACGATGACATCGACGACGATGACGACGGTCCCGACGGGGACGACGATCCGGACGGCGGCCCCGACGCCCCCGTGAGGTCAAGCTCCTCCCGGACCTCCTCCACGCCCGCCCAGGCGACCGAGCCCGAGCGGCCCAAGCGGCTGCCTCCGCCCTCGGAAGGCGACCTCAGCTCCCTCGACTGACCCTCTCATGCGCGCCCTCGTCCTGACCCTGCTTTGCGCGGCCCACGCCGCCGCCCAGGAGCCTTCGCTCTTCGGCTTCAAGAAGTCGCCCGCCCAGGACGCCGCGGCTCCGAGTTCAGGAGTCATCGGCGCCTCCCCCTCCGTCGCGGTTCCCGAAGACCCCGAGGACACGTCGGTGGTGATCTCGCCCTTCCGGCCGCTGAAGCGCCCCGAAGCCAAGGAGACCAGGGTCTTCAGCATGGCCAGGCTCAACCGACCTCTCGCTTACGAGACGACCAGGGAGCTGCAGCGTCTCTTCACGGCCTTCATCCAGCAGCATGTGCAGGACGCGGCCGGACAGGAGCTGGTCCCGGCCCCCGGCCCCGTCACCACGCTGGAATACGTCGTGCAGCAGGACCTCGGCGACGGCAGGCTGCTGGTGAAGGCCAACTGGGTCGCCTCGGGCGACGGACTGCTTCCCGCCGCCACCGAGGCCTACGCGGTCCTGATGCCCGAAAAGCCCAAGGCCGTCGGAGACAAGGGCCAGTCCGTGGTCACCGGCGTGGGGATGGTCTCCGTTCGCTTCACGCCGACCTTCGCGCCTCTGGCCGGGCGACGCCTGACGCTGCGACGGGAGGCCTTCATCGAGTGCTCACTCATTCCGGAGACCGTCGCGAGCCAGCAGAAGTTCATGGACCTCGTGAAGTCGGGCGCCGAACTTTCGGTCATCACCGCCGAGAAATTCCCCTGCAAGGCCTGCGGCGGCCTCGGCTTCACCCGCGAGGCCCAGAAGGGCAAGCTCGACGACAAGCGCATCCCGTGCACGTCCTGCGAATCCGGCAAGGTGACGGTGCGCATCGAGACCAAGTTCACGCCCTGAAGCGGCCGGGGCAACCTGCGCTTGCGCCGGATGGGGCGGAAGCACAACTTGCAGGGGTGTCCACGCCCCTCCATGCCGGCCTCGAGGAGCACTTCGCCGCGCTGGAGAAGTTCCTGAAGGCGCAGGAGTCCGCCTTCGAGCCCGAGGTGCGCCCGATGGTGCGCGACGTCCTCGCCCACCCGGGCAAACGTCTCCGCCCGCTGCTGGCCTTCGGCTCGGGCGCCGGAGGCCCTCCCTCCCCCGCCCTGGTGCGGGGGGCGGGCATCGTCGAGCTGGTCCACCTTGCCACGCTGGTCCATGACGACGTGCTCGACGGCGCCGACCGACGCCACGGGGCGGACACGCCCAACCGCACCCACGGCGCCCACGCCGCGGTGCTCTTCGGCGACGCGCTCTTCGCCCACGCGCTCGTGCTCGCGGCCGAGCACACGACGCCGGAACTCTGCCGGATCGTGGCACGCGCCTCCCGCGAGGTCTGCTCCGGCGAGGTCTGCCAGACGTTCTCGCGCGGCGATGACGCGCTGCCGGTCGAGGCCTACCGACGCCACATCCGTCTGAAGACCGCCGAACTCTTCGAGGCGGCCTGCCGGGTGGGCGCGCTGCTCGCCGCCCGCCCCGCGGAACATGTCGAGGCCTGCAGTCTCTTCGGACGCCACCTCGGCATCGCCTACCAGGTCTACGACGACCTCGCGGACCTGCTGCAGGACGAGTCAAAGGCCGGCAAGACGCTCGGAACCGACGTGGCCAGCGGCAAGCTGACGCTGCCGATGATCCTGGAACGGGAACTGAACGGCCCCGAGGGCGTGCGCCGGCTGCGCGACGGCGAAGACCCCCGGCGGGCCATCTCGGCCGCGGCCTGGAAGGAGTCGTTCCGCACGCTGGACGCGGAGATCGCCGCGGCCGAACTGGCGCTCGCTCCCGCGGAAGGCTCCCCCTCGCCGTTCTTCCTGCTGCGGCTCACAGGCTACCTCCGCGATGCCGCCGCCAAGCTCGCCCCCGCCTCATGAGGATCTTCCGCACGACGGCCTCTGAACGTCTGGCGATGACGTTCTGGCTCTCGCTGCTGGCGGCGGCCGCCGGACTGCTCCTGGTCTGGCGCTCGCTCTGAGCGCTCAGGGCAGGTATCGGGTGGAATCGAAACCTCTTGCCGACAGGCCCCGCCGTACGGCCTCAAGGTCGACGCGCGCCCCGGCGCTCACGCGCTGGCGCTCAAACCAGCCAGCGGGCATCTCCACGGCGAGACGCACATCGTCGGACTTGGATTCGACCGCAGTCAGGTCCAGAGCCCGCATGGTGCGCACCTCGAGGATCTCGCCCTCGGCGGAGACGAAGGCGATGTCGAGGTCCAAGGGAGTGTCCTTCATCCAGAAGGAGGCCCGCTGGGAGCGTTCATAAAGGAAGGCCATGCCCTCGGTGTCCGGCAGCTGCGCGGTTCCCATCAGGCCGCGCGCCTTCTCGAGGTCGGTCACGGCGAGACGGAGATTCACCACCGGTCGTCCCACGGCGACGGGGAAGCGGACCTCGATGCCGGCCTCGGGACCGTTGCGCACGGGAGCCGAAGGTCGGCCCGAATCGCAGGCGACCAGCGTGAATGCGAGGGCGAACAGGACCGGGAGACGCATGCGGCAGGATTCCCCGCAGTTGCCATGGAGGCAAGAGCGGGTTGGCTGATGTGATGGAACGGGACCGAAGGGCGCACTGGCTGGAAGCCGCGACGGCGCTGCACTATGCCCGCGCTGCGGCGCAGGTCGGCCTCTGGGCTTCGGAGAAAATCATGGCCGAAAGGCATTTCGACAAGGCCCATCGGCTGCTGGAGGTCGGAGCGGGCGCAGGCCGCGCCGGCCTCGGCCTCCTGAGGCTCGGATACGCGGACCTCATCATCACGGACTTCTCTCCGGCGATGGTCGAGATGGCCCGCGGCGTGCTGGCGGAGGCGAATCCGGGCTGGCAAGGGCAGGTGCGGCAGGCCGACGTGACCGACCTGCCCTTCGCCAACGGGACCTTCGACGGCGTGCTGGCGGCCTTCAACGCCCTGATGTGCCTGCGAGGACGCGCCGACCGAGAAAAGGCGCTGAGGGAGATCCGCCGCGTGCTGCGGCCCGGCGGACGGCTGGTGTTCTCGGCCAATGACCGCGAACGGGGCGACAACCGGGACGCATGGGCACGGCACGCCCCGGAAGCGGGCCTCGAACCCGGGGAACGCTGGCACGACTCGCCGACATCGCCCGTGTTCATGCGCAGCTGCACGGAGCAGGAGATGCGGGGCGAACTCGAGGCCGCCGGCTTCACCCTGCTCGAATCGGCCCTCACGACCGAACTGGCGGACGACGGACCCGCGGCGCGCGCGTTCGCCGGCGTCACGCGGCTCTATGCCGCCGAGCGCCCCTGATCAGCGGGCCTTCACGCTCCGCTCCTTGAAGAAGCGGACGATGAGTTCGGAGGCACCCTTGGGGAACTCGTGCCCGCCGTCATGGATCACGGCCACGACGGGCGCCTTGTCCGAAGTCCAGATCTCACCCTTGAGCTCGCCGGCCTGGGCCCAGGGCTTGGATTCATCCACGCAGCCGTTGGCCTTGCGCGCGGCGAGGATGCTGGCCTGCTGACCGGCGAACTTGACGATGGCGTCCTTGCGTCCGGCCACGTGCAGCACGGGCATGGGCGACAAGGCGTCGTCCTTCAGTCGGGATGTGATCACGCCGGCCACGGGCGCGATGGCGGCGACTTTGTCAGCCCGCGTCTTCCAAAGCAGGTAGGTGAACACGCCGCCGTTGGAATGACCGAGGGAGTAGACCCGGCCGGCGTCGGCGCCGAAGTCCTTCAGGACGTCCGCCAGCATGACGTCGAAGAACTTCAGGTCGCGGTCCTCCTGTCCGCCCTGCCGGGTCTGCCAGCCGTTGCCCTTGCCGCTGGGGTCGTTGACGGTGGCGGTGGGGAGGCCCTGCGGGAAGACGAAGACGGCCTCGGGCCAGAGCTTCGTGATGTCCCAGGAGCCGGCGACGCGGGCGGCCGTGCCGTAGTGACCGTGCCAGCCGAAGACCACGGGGGGCTTCGCCTCGCCCTTGGTCAGCGGCGCACGCACGATGGCGGTGCGCTTGACCCCGCCGACGTCCCAGGCGCGCTCCACGCAGCCCTCGGGGGGCTTGGCGGAGATGAGTTCACGCAACTTGCCCTGACCTTGGGATGCCGAGGCCAGGACGAGGAGAAGCAGGCAGGGGGCGAGACGCATGGAAATGAAAAGGGCTCCCGATGGAACACCGGAAGCCCCTTAAGGTTGTCGCGCCGTTCAGTCGTCGCGGCGGTCGAGGAACAGCCGGATGACGTAGAAGAGCAGCGTGACGAAGGAGGAGAAGAGCACGAAGGCCGCGGCCACGTGCTGGTCGGTCTCCATGGTGTTCTTGATCTCGTGGGTCTGGTAGAGGATGACCGAGGCCATCAGGACGATCATCGCGATCGAGAACCACGCGCCCAGCGTCCAGCCGGCGATGATCGAGACCACGATGGCCCCGAGGGCGCAGAAGCTGGCGATGACGATGGCGGTGCGCAGGAAGGAAAAGTCCGTGGAGGACATGAAGACCGTGACGGTGAGGCCGGCGGCGAGCACGCCCGTGACGAGGCAGGCCGGCACCAGGATCTCACCGGGGTTGCCCTTGGTGACCGCGGCGGTGTAGGCGATGATCGGGATGAAGATGAGGGCCTCGAGCAGGATGTAGAGGCCGAGCCCGGCGTACTGGGCTCCGCGGGAGGCGCGGTTGAAGGCCAGCGACTGGGCGACCGTCGATCCGCCCCAGAAGGCCAGCATGATCAGCAGCATGCTCCAGCCGCCGAGCGATCCGAGCATCGAGGCCAGCCCGGTCATGACCGAATGGGCGACTCCCGAGACGAACATGCCGTAGAGGGCCGCGCCGAAGGCGACTAGGGATGCGGCCACCAGGCCGTAGGTGCGGCGGTAGAAGGCCGCGCGGGCGGCGGCGGGGGCGTCGGCGACGATGAACGGATTGGATTCGTACATGGGTGTCCCTCCAGTTTACCCGCCCTGCCCGGCAGTCAAGCCGGAGCAAGCCCGCCTCCTTAAGGATGATTGATCGTCATAATCTTAAGCCGCCGGCCCAGATGGGCCGGCAAACCCTCCGTTGTTGCAGTCCTTTGGACGATCAAACTGACGGAAGCACGACCATGCTCTCCGCTCACGGCCACCCTGAGATGGAAGGTGTCGCCCCGTACGGCCAGCTGAGGACTGAAGAGCTCCATGATGTCAGCTGAGGATAGCCGGAACGCGATGCCGCCCGAAGCGTCTTCCACGCGGATGTTCAAGGAGGCCGAAGCAATCGCCCGCTCCATGACCCCGCTTTCATGAAAAGCGGCCAAGGAGGGGAAAGGTCCGCATCGCGCGACCTCCGCAGCCAAACCCTCGGCCAGCCTTTCAATCTGTGTCCGCGAGAGGAGCCTGACCGGCTGGCTAAGGACAGTCTCTCCAAGGGCCGAAGGTTCCAGACGGTCGACCTCGTGATCCTCAAGGGGGCGCGGCACTGACAAGCCCGTCAAAGGCACGTCAACCGTGGACGGACGAGTCGGAAACGCGGCTGCGGCGGGACTGAAAGGAACGGCCCCCGCTGACCAGAGCAAGTTTACCCATTCTTCAGAAGCGGTCGAATTGATGTTGAACGCTCCGTCGATGAAGTAGTCCGACGCGACAGAGCCTGCCGCACCATCCCAAGTCCTCAGCCTCGGATGGGAGGGGATGCCGGCGCGGGGCAGGAATGCGGCGGAATCCAACGCCTGAGTCCAATCAGGGTCGCCCAGGTGCCTCAGAGAGCCGGACGAAAGCACCGGCCTGAGAGGAATCTCCGGGCCGACCGCTCGGCCGAACCTCAAGGGAAGCACCGGACCATGCGCGTTGGGTGCCTCATCCCAAAGAATGTCTCCCGGCCTGCGCATATGATCTTCTTCCGGCCTGCCGAAGGCAAGAGGATGCCGTTCGGCCCAAAGAAAGGGTCGCATCGAGCGGGCCTCATTCCGCCACCGCAGGAAGTAGTCGGAAGAGTTGACGTCCGGGAAAGCGGCCACGCAGGCGCGACGCTCCGAGATCCTGTATCCTGAGCTGTCGGGACGCGAATAGTCCTCCCCGTTGGTTTCGATTACGAAGGACTCAAACCGGAGTCCTTCGACCGTTTGGCAGACTTCTCCGGCGTAAGAATCAAGGTCGGCGCCCCTGACCGGGTCACCCACGTACCTCCTTACGACCACGGATGACTCGCCTTCGAACCGGAAGCTTATGTGGATGCGATCCGCAGGAGTCATGACGTCGGGCCCAGGCCTTCGCCAGCCTGGGCCATGGGGGCGCCGATCCATGCGCCAGGTGACGGGGCTCAGGATCCGAGCCAGTCCTTGAGGCTGGGCCGCGGGCGACGGGGACACGAATGCGTAGGACTCGCCCGCGAGCAGTCCCGGAGAGGACATGGGCGAAACGGTGGCATCATCGACGCCGGCGATGAACCACAGACTGCGTTCACGCCTGCCCTGCTCAAGGGTGCCGAGGTCAAGCTCGGACAGATCATCCAGATCGGCTTCGACCTCCGCGCCCGAGTCCAGGTTACGAATCGTGACGATCGGCGCCCCCTTGAGCTCGACCAATAACATCCGGCCGCGGCCTGAGGACGCCAATGGCACGCCGAGGTCGTTCCACATCAGCCCCGATGCGTGAAATCGTATCCTATGCCTGCCGTCGGCCCTTGAATTGAAAACCCCGACGCTGAAAGCGACACCCGCCAACAAGGGACAGGGAACCCCGCGTCCTCCAAGGACCATGCCCCTGTGCGGATCGACCCCTGAGACGAGACCGCTCCAGGTCCGGTGGACATCGTGACCCAGTCTCGACTGAAGATTGCGCTCTTCAGACAGGTCCGACCGAAATCCGCCGCGAACCGGATCCGTCAGAAGCCCGCGCGAACCCTTTCCACGCGGCTGAGTTGGAGCGGGAGACCACCCGAGCTCCAGAGCCATCCGTTCATCGGCCCCGAGCGGCTCAGCGGACATCCTCAGCGGCACCTTGCCACGCCCATGGGCCCCCGCAACCCATGCGTCGGACGCCAACGTCGCCCGGCGTTGCGCATCGAAGTCATGGACAAGCGACAAATCGCTGCCCTCCCAAGCCCAGCGGAGATGTGCCACGGATCCAGAAAGAGGCTCGCAAGGAAGCCCAGGGCCGGCCGCCCAGTCGACGGCGTCTTTTCTGAAAGTGTGGACGTCATCCCTTCCAACCGACGACTGGAGACTGGCCAGGGCCAGAAAAGAGGCCTGTTGCAAATCAAAGCGCAGCTTGGCTGCCGAAGCAGCGGCTGCCACGGCCCGCATTTCGACCGTCAGAAGCGCTTGGGTCGCAAGGGTCGTCAGGAGAATCAAAGAGAGACAGGACAAGGCCAGGATGAGGGCGAATCCGGAGCGCTGGGTCATGGGTAATGACCCCTACTCTCTTAGGATTGGAGGCTTCTACAAAACAGGAGATACCCCACGCATGAGTCCAGCTACCCGACGAATTCGCATCACCCGCCCCGCTGCATTGCCGAATTCGCCGCGCCCGACTCCGACGAAAGCTGCCGGCAAGCGCCGCTTCGTGGTCATCGAGGACCAGACGGCGGTGCGGGAGCTGATGTGCGAGACGATCGCGGCGAATGAACGCTGCGAGGTGGTGGGCTCGAGCTCCGACGGGCAGGAAGGCCTGGCCATGGCGCTCTCGCTCCGGCCCGACGTGCTGGTGGTCGACATCCTGATGCCCGGGCTGAGCGGAATCGACGTGCTCCGGCGGCTCTCCGGCGGACGCGACGGGATGCGGGTGCTGGTCTTCTCCGCCAAGCAGGAGCCCCATATCGTCCGTTCACTGGTCCAGATCGGCATCCACGGCTTCGTCAACAAGGCCTCGTCGCTGTCGGAATTCCGACAGGCGGTCGACGCCCTCTCGCAGGGTCGCAACTGGTTCACGGATGACTTCGACCGCACGGTCCGCGAGGCGCTCGCCAGCCCGTCCCAGTCGCCCGACGGGCTGCTCGACCTGCTCACGCCCCGCGAACGCGAGATCGCGGTGCTCATCACGCGCAGCCATTCGAGCAAGGAGGTCGCTTCGCGGCTCAACATCAGCATCAAGACGGCCGAGAACCACCGCGCCAACCTGATGCGCAAGCTCGGGGTGCGCGACGTGGCCGGGCTGGTCCGCTACATCATCCGGCAAGGGCTGGTCGATCCGAACGCCGGCTGAGGTTTTTGGTGGAAAGGTCCTGGGGAATGGACTTCATAGGTCGCCATGGGTTCCCCCTCCGCCCCGCAGAAGACCGTCGTCATCGTGGAAGACCAGACCGCGGTGCGCGAACTGGTGACGGAGATGCTCGAATCCAGGGGCAAGTACAAGGTGGTCGGCTCCACGGCCGCGGGACAGGAAGGCGTGGACATGGTCATCAAGGTGAAGCCCGACCTGCTCATCCTCGACATCCTGCTGCCTGACATCAGCGGCATCGAGGTGCTGCGCCGGCTGCACGACGCGGCCCCGAACATGTCGGTGCTGGTCTTCTCCAGCAAGTCGGAGAAGCAGCTCGCCCACGGGCTCCTCGACCAGGGGGTGCGCGGCTACGTCAGCAAGGCCGCCCCGCTCTCCGAACTTCGCCAGGCGCTCGACGCGCTCGCCGCCGGGGACACTTGGTTCAGCGACGCCTACAACGCCGCCCTCGAACGCGCCCGCAAGGGTCCGGAACGCTCGACGGACGAGAAGGGTGTGCTGCTCACGGACCGCGAACGGGAAGTGGCGGTCCTCCTCGCGCGCAGCCACTCCTCCAAGGAGGTCGCCGCCCGGCTCAACATCAGCTCCAAGACGGTCGAGAACCACCGCACGAACCTGATGCGCAAGCTCGGGGTGCACGACGTGGCCGGGGTCATCCGCTTCGTGATCCGGCAGGGGCTCTTCGATCCCAGCGAAGACCGATGAGGTCCGCCGCCCTGGCCTGCGCGCTCCTCACGGCCGCGCTAAGCGCCGCCGACGCCTCCCCTCCCGCCTACGTGACGAGCGACCTGCGCGGCTGGACGCTCCACGTGCGCAAGGAACTGACGGCTCCGGACAAGGCCGCGGTCACGGAACGCGCGATCCGTCTCGTGGGCGCCCAGCTGGACGACGTGGTCCGGCTGGTGCCATCCCCGGCCGTCGCCGAACTGCGCCGCATCCCGCTCTACTTCTCGCCGCAATACGCGGGCACGCCCATGCGCGCGGAATACCATCCCGGCAAGCAGTGGCTGTCCGCCAACGGACGCGACCCGGCCATGGCCAAGGCTGTGGAGTTCACGAATCTGGACATCCTCGACAAGGAGGTGCGGCGGATGCCGATGCTCACGCTCCACGAGCTCGCTCACGGCTACCATGACCTGGTCCTCGGCTACGGGCACGCCGGAGTGCTCGCGGCCTACGCGGCGGCGGACAAGGCCGGCACCTACGCCTCGGTGAAGCGGCGCGACTGGCAGGGCAAGGAGACGACGGGCGTGCGCGCCTACGCGCTCACGAACGCCAAGGAATACTTCGCGGAGACGACGGAGGCCTTCTTCGGGAAGAACGACTTCTTCCCGTTCGAACGCCGGGAGCTCGAACGCGCCGACCCCACGGGCTTCGCGATGCTGCGCGAGGTCTGGGGCGCGCGCTGAAGGGCTCAGAGGCGCACGCGCAGGCGGGGCGAGACGGGCACGCCCGCATCCTTCGGCGCCCCGCGCCCGGGGCCGTCCTCCGCTCCGCCGAGGGCCTGGCTGAACTCCTCCGGCATCGGCGAGGCGGCCGAGAAATAGACGCGCTTGCCGGCCCAGTCGAAGGAGAGCTCGGTGGACGCGGCATGCAGGAAGAGGCGCCGGAAGCCGCGCGCGGTCCCCATGGTCTTGTTGAAGTCGAAGTCGCCGTAGGTGCGGTCGCCGAGGATGGGATGGCCGTGCATGGAGGTCTGCACGCGCAGCTGATGGGTGCGTCCGGTGCGGGGCTCAAGGCGCAGGAGCGAGATCGGCAGGCCTCGCAGGGCGGCGCGCTGCCAATGGTAGAGGGTCACCGCCGGCGCACCGGAGCCGCCCGCAGCGGAGGAACGCACGCCCCCGCCAGGACCCTTGGACTTCACGAGGACGTCCTGCCAGGTGCCGTGCGGCTGACGGAGGCCGCGCCCCCGCACGAGGGCGTAGTAGCGCTTGGAGACGGCCGAACGGGCGAACATGCGGCGCACTTCGGCGGCGAGGGCCGCGTCCAAGGCGAGGAGGAGCACGCCGCTGGTCGGAGAGTCGAGGCGGTTGAGGAGGTGAACGCGACGCACCCCGCCCTGCCCGTCCCGCACGTGGAAGGCCTCCTCCTCGAAGGAGTAGTTGCCGGGGATGAGCACGTTGTCGCGGGCGCCCTCGTCCTCGGGGTTGGGATGCGCGAGCAGGCCGTGGGGCTTCTCGACGGCGATCAGGCCGCACGGATGCTCGGCGACGACCTTCACGCCCTCCGCGAACGGGATCCAGTCGGCGGAGGACATCAGCGGTAGTGGAAGGAGATCGTGACCACGTCCTCCTCGCCGTAGAGGGCGACCATGTCGGCCCGCCATGCGTCGTAGGGCGCGGGCGCCATGACGGCGTCCTTGCAGGCGAGGGCCATCATGCGGGGGACGTCGGTCCGCAGGATCTGGGCGTCGCGCACGGTGCCGTCGCGGCGCAGGACGAAGCGGACGACGCAGGATCCGGTCGCCACGGTCTCGAAACGGGAGCGCTCGATGATGTCCCACCAGCTCGACTGGATGGCCTCCATCATGCGCTGCACGTAGTCGCCATACTGGCTGAAGCGGGCGTCGACGGCGACGAGGCCGGCGCGATTGACGCCGACGTTGTTGCGCAGGAGGAGGCCGGCGGTGCCGGAAGGCACCATGGCCTTGGGGCGCTCAGGGTTTACGGGCTTGGGGACGTCGGCCGCAGCGGGCCTGGGCGCGACGGCGGGCTCGGGCTTGGCCTGAGGCGCCTGTCCGCCGGCGCCGACGGGTCCGGGACGGTTGCCGGGCGCCATGCCGATGGCGATCGCCGAGGTCCCGGGCCGGTTCTCCGTCGGGGCGACGGACGACTCCTGGATGCGCCGCGGGACGCCCTGACTGACTCGCATCTCCTGTGAGGTGCCCTCGGTGCGAGGCAGCGCGGATTGGGTCGGGCTCTTCTCCGGGACGGGCTGCGCCGCGGTCTGGTTTCGGGCGGCCACGAAGGGGGTCTTCTCCGGCACGGCACGGTTGGCGTTCGCCGGCGCCTCGATGACGCGTGGACGCATGTGCTCAGGCAGGCGCTGGGGGGACACTTCAGTGGGGGCGACGGTGACCTTCAGCGGACGGACGGGAGTCGTGGATACGGGAATGGCGAGGACGGCGCGGAAGTCGTTCGGCAGGACGAGATACAGAAGGACGTGCAGCAGCAACGACGCCACGGCGGCCGTGATGACGGAGGCCGGGTCGAATGAGGAGGGCTCCTGCACGGAAGGGAGTAAACGCGCCCGACAATCGACTTCAAGCGCCACCGCCCTTCAGCGGGCGGGGCGAACGGCCGAAAGGGCCCGGAATGCGGCACGGCAGTCATCACGGGAGCCGAAGACGACGGCGCAGCGGAAAGGATGCTCCCCCGCAGGGATGGGCCGGTCGGACCGCAGCCTCACGACCAGGTTCCACTTGGCGACGTCATCCCGGGCGAAGAAGAAGCTGCCGTAGCCGGGCTTGGAATACGAAGCGCCCGGACTCGAGAGCAGCAGGACCCCCATGGCCAGGCGGCCGTCGGCCGTGGCGAGCGCCACGGGGGCGGCCAGCTCGCCCTGCTTGGAAGGATCGCGCGGGATGAATTCGCCCTTGGTGGCGTCGAAGGAGAGGGGTACGGAGAAGCGTGGCGGCATGTAGCCGGTGAGGACCTCGAACTGCAGGTAGCGGTGCTCGCGGTCCGCGGGCACGGTGAAGGCCACGGCATAGTCGAGGGCGTTCTCCACGCCGTCGCAGCCGAACTTCACGCTCTTGCGCAGGACGTGCCCGGAGACGACCTCGCGGTTGAACGCCGGCCGGCCATGGGAACTTCCGCCCGGAGGCAGCCAGAAGGCCATGCGCGTGCGTGTCGAGAGCACGCCGTCCTTCACCTGGATGCCCTCGAGCACGCTGCTGGACGTCGGACCCAGCGCGTCCGCCACGGATCCCGCCTCGGTGGGATTGTAGGTCTCGATGAAATACTGTCCCTCAAAGTCAGCGTTGACGGCCGACTGCAGCTGACGGCCGTGGTCATGGGTGTCGATGAACTCCTCGCCGCCCCAGCGCAAGGAGTCGATCGCCCCGGCCGTGCGCGCGGTGGTGCGCAGGACGGCCGGACGTCCGAGGACGGTCGCCCGCAGCTCGGCGTCGCCCGAGGGAGCGGCCGCACAAAGCAGGCCGGGCAGCAGGAGCAGGGCCGTCCTCATGCGCGCAGTCTGTCCAGCACGCCGAGCGCGCGCAATCTCGCGACCACGAACTCCACCGGCAGGCCCATGATGGTGGAGACGGGCTCCTGATGGGCCGCGATGATGATTTCCCTGCCCTCCTGGATGCCGTAGGCGCCGGCCTTGTCCAAGGTGTTCACCAAGGACTGGTAGCGGGCGATGTCCGCCTCGCTCAGCGGCTTGAAGCGCACCCAGGCGGTCACGTCATGCGCCTCATCGATGCCGAGCGCGGGACACAGCAGGCAGACGCCGGTGTGCACGACGTGCTCCCGGCCGGAGAGCGAACGCAGCATGGCGGCGGACTCCGCGAGGTCGGCCGGCTTGTTGAGCGCGCGGTCGCCGAGCGCCACGGTGGTGTCGGCCCCGAGCACGAGGGCGTCAGGATGCAGCGCGGAGACCGCCGCCGCCTTGATCCGTGCGTTGTGCAGCACCATCACCGCGGGATCCGTCGAAGGATCCTCATGCTCGGTCACCGCGGCCGTCACGACCGCATGCGGGACGCCCGCCTCGGACAGGAGCTGCGTCCGACGCGGGGAGGCCGAGGCCAGGATGAAACGGAGCGGTTCCACCGCCCGAAAAGGGGATGCGAATCGCTGAACTTTCAACCCTTATCCCCGTGGCGGCTATTGAGGAGGCGGGCGGGCGGCGCATGATGGCGTCCATGCGAGCCCTGCTCATCCTGCTCTGCCTGACCCTGGCCGGCCATTCGGCCGCCGCCGACAAGACGCCCTCCGCCAAAAGGTTCCTGAAACGGGACGCCGCATGGTTCCGCAGCGAGGAGGCCCTGCGCGTCGCCGACAACCTCGTCACCTGGCAGGCCGACAACGGCGCCTGGCAGGAGGAGAAGGACCTCGTCTCCGCCCCCTACTCCGGCGATCGCAAGAAGCTCAAGGGCACCTTCGACGACCATGCGACGACCGACGAGGTGCGGTTCCTCGCCAAGGTGATCGCAGGGGGCTCGTCCAAGCCCGCGCACCGAGAGTCCTTCGACCGGGCGCTGCGCTGCATCCTCTCCGCGCAGTATGGGAACGGCGGCTGGCCGCATCGTCCGCCGCCCGTCAAGGGCTACGACACCCGGATCACCTTCAACGACAACACGATGTCCCGGCTGATGTGGCTGCTGAAGGAGGTCGCGAATGACGGCGTCTACGCCTTCGTGTCCGCCGAGACCAGGCAGGCCTGCGCGAAGGCCTTCGACCGTGGCGTGCGCTGCATCCTTCGCTGCCAGATCATCGTGGACGGAAGGCCCACGGTCTGGTGCGCCCAGCACGACGAGGTCGACTTCTCGCCGCGTCCCGCGCGCACCTTCGAACTGGTCTCGTTCAGCGGCATGGAGTCGATCGATCTCATCCGCATCCTGATGAGCGTCGAGAAGCCCGACGCCGAGACGAAGGCCGCGGTCGAGGGCGCATGCGCCTGGCTGGACGCGCATCGCATCAAGGGCATCCGCGTCGAAGAACGGTCCGGCCTCCTGAGCAAGGACAAGGTCGTCGTGCAGGACCCGAAGGCGCCCGACCTCTGGGCCCGCTTCTATGACCTGAAGACGGCCAAGCCCTTCTTCTGCAGCCGCGACGGGGTCCCCCGCGAAAACCTCTCCGAAATCAGCCACGAGCGCCGCAATGGCTACAGCTGGTACGGGGAATACGCACGAGACCTGCTGGCCAAGGACTACCCGGCCTGGAGGCAGCGGCTCGGCCTCTGAACTGGGAACATTTCCTAGGGGGTTGCGGTCACCTGCTTAACCCCTCAAATGGAGGGGTCTGATGCCCCTCCGACCCGCCCTGCTCATGCCTCTGCTGGCCGCCCTCCCCGGGCTGGCCGCGGATGATTTTTCCGAAAAGGCGCTGAGCATCCTCGATCGGCGCTGCTTCGAATGCCACAGCCATTCGGCCGGGAAGAACAAGGGCGGATTGGTGATGGACGCCGCGCAGGGCCTCACGGTCGGCGGCGACTCCGGCACGGCCCTGGTCGCCGGCAAGCCCGAGGACAGTCTCTTCATCCAGCGCATCCTCTCCACCGACGAGGACGAGAGGATGCCGCCGAAGGGCGACCGTCTGACGGCCGAAGAGGTCGCCACGATCAAGTCCTGGGTCTCCGCCGGCGCCAAGTGGCCGGCCAGCCGCGCCGCCAAACCGGTGAGCGGCAAGTATCTGCCGGGCAGGATCAATGATCAGGACCGCTCCTGGTGGGCTTACCGTCCGGTCGTCCGCACCGAAGTCCCCGCCCCCGCCCTGCCCTCCACCGGCGCCAATCCCGTCGACCGCTTCATCGACCAGCGCCTCGCCAAGGAAGGGCTCACGCCCGCCCCCGAAGCCGCACGCACCGCCCTCATCCGCCGCGTGACCTTCGACGTGACCGGCCTCCCGCCCACCCCTGAGGAAGTCGAGGCCTTCGTCCAGGACGCGGCTCCCGGCGCCTACGAGCGGCTGGTGGACCGGCTGCTCGCCTCGCGCGGCTTCGCCGAACGCAACGCCCGCGTCTGGCTCGACCTCGTGCGCTACGCCGACAGTGACGGCTTCCGTGCCGACGACTACCGGCCGACGGCTTGGCGCTTCCGCGACTACGTCATCCGCTCCCTCCACGCCAACAAGCCCTATGACCGGTTCCTGCAGGAACAGGTCGCGGGCGACGAGCTCTTCCCCGGCGACCCCGACGCCCTCACGGGCACGGGCTTCCTCCACCACTGGATCTACGAATACAACCTGCGCGACGCGCGCGGACAGTGGACCACCATCCTCAACGACGTCACGGACACCGTGGGCGACGCCCTGCTCGGAGCCGGCATGCAGTGCGCCCGCTGCCACGACCACAAGTTCGACCCCATCCTGCAGCGCGACTACTTCGCCCTGCGCGCCTTCTTCTCCAACATCCTGCCGGTCGAGGACCGCGCGGCCTGGACGAAGGAGGAGGCCGAGGCCCATGGCCGCAAGCTCGCGGTCTGGGAGAAGAAGACCGCCTCCATCCGGGAGGAGATCGCCAAGATCGAGCAGTCCTACCGCGAGAAGGCGGCGACCAAGTCCGTCGGCATGTTCCCCGAGGACATCCAGGCGATGATCAACAAGCCGGCGTCCGAGCGCGCGCCGATCGAGGCGCAGCTCGCCGCTCTCGCCTGGCGCCAGGTCGACTACGAATTCGCGCGTCTTGACCGCGTGATCAAGGGTGAGAACCGCACCCGGCTGGACGACCTCCGCAAGCAGCTCGCCACGTTCGACGCCGAAAAGCCCGAGGAGCCCCCCTACGTGCTCGCCGTCCGCGAGCCCGGCCGCTCGGCCTCGCCTGTGACGATTCCCAAGAAGGACGCCCCCGTCGAGCCCGCCTTCCTCTCCGTCCTCAGCAAGACCGTGCCCGCGGCGCCCGCCGTCATCCCGCCCGCCCCCGAGGGGGTCGAGTCGTCCGGACGACGCGCCGCCTTCGCCCGCTGGCTGACGCAGCCCGAGAATCCGTTCACCGCACGCCTGGCGATGAACCGCCTCTGGCAGCAGTACTTCCGCCGCGGTCTCACGCCTTACGCCAGCGACTTCGGAAGGCTCGGCGAACCGCCCTCGCATCCCGAACTGCTCGACTGGCTGGCCTCCGAGTTCGTGCGCCTCGGCTGGGACGTGAAGGCGATGCACCGCCTGGTGCTGACCAGCGCCGCCTACCGCCGGTCCTCCGAGCACCCCGACCCCTCCGCCGGACGGACGAAGGACCCGCTCAACGTGCTCGTCTGGTGCTTCCAGCCCCAGCGGCTCGAGGCCGAACAGATCCGCGACGCGCTGTTCGCCGCCTGCGGCGACCTCGACGTGAAGAAGCAGGGCGGCGAGGGCGCGCTCTTCTCCGAACCCGTGCGCAGCGTCTACACCCGCGCGATCCGCAACAACCGCGACCCGCTCATGGACGTCTTCGACGCGCCGGAGTGGTTCAATTCCTCGTCCTCCCGTCCGGTCACGACCACGCCCATCCAGTCCCTGCTGCTCCTCAACAGCCCGTTCATGCTCAAGCGCGGCGAGACGATGGCGCGACGGCTCAGGGCCGAGCTGCCCTCGGGCACGCCGGAGCAGCATGTCGCGCGAGCCTACGCCCTCCTGCATGCCCGCGCGCCCAGCCCGAAGGAGACCGCCCGCGGAGCGGCGTTCATCCGCGCCAACACCAAGGCCGCGCCCGAGAAGGCCGCCGCGACCGCCGCCTTCAATCCGGAGAAGATCCCCAACCGCGACGGCCAGGCCGCCCGGCTGGACATGGACCACCGCACGCCCCTCGTGGCCGCCGGCACCGAAGGACTCGACTTCTCCAAGGGCTTCACGGTCGAGGCGGTCATCGTGCCGCGCTCGGTCAGCGACAGCGGGGCGCTCCGCGTGATCGTCGCCAAGGGCTCCGGCTCCTCCAAGGAATCCTACTGGCAGCTGGGCATCACGGGCATGCGCTCCCGCCGGGCGCCGATGGTGCTCGCGCTCCAGGCCTTCGGCACGCTCAAGGACGGCTCGTTCGGCGAGGCGGTGCATTTCTCCGGCCTGCGCATCGAGATGAACAAGCCCTACTTCGTCTCCGCCGCGGTGCGCTACGCGACCCCGGAATCGCCCGGCGAGGTGACCTTCGCGGTGAAGGACCTCTCCAACGACGACGAACCCCTGCTCGTCGACAAGGTGGCGAGCAGCCTCGTCGCCCTTCCGGCCAATCCCCACCCGGTCAGCCTCGGCGGACGCGCGTCCTCCTCGCCCTCGGGATTCCATGGCGCGCTGGACGACGTGCGCATCAGCTCCGGCGCGCTCGGCACGGGCGACCTCCTCTTCACCAGCGAGGATCCGAGCCCCCGCACGATGGGCTTCTGGCGCTTTGAGAACAAGGTGGGCGTGATGTCCGACTCCTCGGGCCGGGGCCACCTGCTCACGATGGGCATGCCGGCCGCGAACAAGCCCGGCAAGACGGAGGCCAAGTCCGACTCCAAGCCCGGCGCCCCGCTCTCCCCCGCGGACCGCGCGCTCGCCGCCTTCTGCCACGCGATGCTCAACGGCTCCGAATTCCTCTACGTCGAATGAACGACCCACGCTGCCACCGCTACGAGAAGCCCCGCTCCCGGCGCGACTTCCTCTTCAACGCCGGCCTGGGCGTCGGCTCCATGGCCTTCACGGACCTGCTCGCCCGCGACCTCCGCGTCCCGGCCGCGGGCACGCCGAAGCGAGAGGGCGTGGGTTCCATCGCGCCCCGCGCCAAGAGCGTGATCTTCCTGTTCATGGAAGGCGGGCCGTCGCAGATGGACCTGCTCGACCCCAAGCCGCTCCTGCAGAAGCTGGCCGGACAGAGGCTGCCCGAGAGCTTCGGCAAGGTGATCACCGCGATGGGCGAGGTCGGCGCGCCCCTGCTCGCCTCGAAGCGGGAGTGGACGCGTCACGCGAAGACCGGACAGTGGTTCTCCGACTGGATCCCGCACATCGGAGGCTGCTCGGAGGACATCGCGGTCATCCGTTCCTGCAAGTCCGACGGGCTCAACCATTCCGCGGGCGTCTGCCAGATGAACACGGGCTCGATCATCGCCGGCAAACCCTCGCTGGGCTCCTGGGTGAGCTACGGCATCGGTTCCGAGAACCGCAATCTCCCGGACTTCGTGGTCATGCAGGACAACCAGTCCTCGGTGGTCAACGGACCGCGCACCTGGGGCTCGGCCTTCCTGCCGGCGGTCCACCAGGGCGTGCGCATCCAGGGCGGCACCGAACCCATCCCGAACCTGCTCACGCCGGATTCCGTCGGGCCCGAGATGCAGCGCGCCAAGCTGGACCTCATCGGCGAGCTCAACCGGGACTACGCGGGCCGCTTCCCCGACCAGTCCGAACTCTCCGCCCGGCTCGCCGGCTACGAGATGGCCTTCCGCATGCAGGCCGAGGCGCCCGGCGTGGTCGACCTCAACGGCGAGACGGAGGCCACGCGCAAGCTCTACGGGCTCGATGACAAGACGACCGAGACGATGGGACGGCTCTGCCTGCTCTCCCGCCGGATGGTCGAACGGGGCGTGCGCTTCGTGCAGATCTTCCACGGGGCGGGCTCCAAGTGGGACGCCCACGCCAAGATCGAGGACAACCACTCGAAGCTCTGCGCCTCCATGGACAAGCCCGTGGCCGGCCTGCTCAAGGACCTCAAGTCACGCGGGCTGCTCGATGAGACGCTCGTGGTCTGGGGCGGTGAGTTCGGCCGCACGCCGATGTCCGAGAAGGGCGACGGCCGCGACCACAACCCGACGGGATTCTCGATGTGGATGGCGGGCGGCGGCGTGAAGGGCGGCCAGACGATCGGCTCCACCGACGAGCTCGGCCTGCGCGCCCAGGAGACGCCCCTGCACGTGCACGACCTGCACGCGACCATCCTCTGGCTGCTCGGCATCGACAACATGGGGCTCTCCTACCGATTCAAGGGCCGCCCGGAACGCCCGACGCAGAACGAGGGCGGCCCATACAAGAAGATCGTCGGTTAGGCGGAGCCTAACCGAGGGACAGGGGCAGGGACAGGTAATGATGGCAGGCTCTAGCCCTGCCCCTGTCCCTGCCCCTGTCCCTATCTCCATCTCTCCCCAATCCTCCCCAACTTCTCCCCGGCCGCCCTCAGGGTCTCCTCCTTCTTCGCGAAATGGAAGCGGACGTAGCGATGCTCGGGCTCACGGAAGAAGGAGGATCCGGGCACGCCAGCCACGCCGATCTCCTTGATCAGCCACTCGGCGGCCTCGGTGTCCGTCCTGAATCCCAGCGGTGAAACGTCGAGCAGGGTGTAGTAAGCGCCCTGCGGCACGGTGGTAGCGAGACCCGTACGGGCGAGGATGCCCAGGAACAGGTCCCGCTTGGCGGCGTAGGAGGCCAGCAGGCCTTCATAATAGGAGTCCGGCAACTCCAGGCCCGCCACGGCGGCCTCCTGCAGGGGGGCGGCGGCCCCGACGGTCAGGAAATCGTGCACTTTCCTCACCTGCTCGATGACGGCGGGCGCGGCTTGGACGTAACCAAGGCGCCAGCCGGTGATGGAGTAGGTCTTCGAGAGCGAGTTGCAGGTGATGGTGCGCTCGAAGGCGCCCGGCAGCGCCGCGCAATGCACGTGCTCACCCGGTCGATAGACGATGTGCTCGTAGGGCTCATCGGTGATGACGAAGGCGTCGTGCTTCTCCGCGAGCGCCAGGATCTCCTGGAGCTCGGCCCGGGTGAAGACCTTGCCGCAGGGGTTGGAGGGGTTGCAGACGATGATCGCCTTGGGCCCCTGCGCGAAGGCGCGCGCAAGCTCCGCGGAATCATAGGCGAAGTCCGGCGCGCGCAGATGGACGTAGATGGGCTCGGCGCCGGAGAGGATGGCGTCGGCGGCGTAATTCTCGTAGAAGGGCGAGAAGACGACCACCTTGTCGCCCGGGTCGCACACGGCCATCATGGAGGCCATCATCGCCTCGGTGCTGCCGCAGGTGACGACGTAATGCCGGTCAGGGTCGAGGTCGAGGCCGGTGAAGCGTCGCACCTTGCCGGCGAGGGCCTGACGGAACCGCGGGGCGCCCCAGGTGACGGCATACTGATGATGCGGACCTCGAGTCGCTCGCTCCAGAGCGGCCAGCAGGGCCTCAGGCGGATCGAAATCCGGAAAGCCCTGGGAGAGGTTGATGGCGCCGTGTCGGTTGGCCAGCCGGGTCATGCCGCGGATGACCGATTCGGTGAATCCGGCGAGTCTGTGGGCGGTCTTCGGCATGAGGCAGATTAGGGCCCGCGGACGAGCGGCCGCAACCACGGGAAAACGGCAATGAAACGTGGTTTAGTGATTCGGTTTTTCGTGGCAAAGGCCGACTTTTTGGGAAGCGTCATTCCGGCTACAGGACAGGAACCCCTCCCTGCCGGCCTTGTCCGAAAACCATGCCCCTTTTCCGCCGTTCACGCCTCCTCCTGGCAGGCCTCTGGTTCGCGCCGCTCATGGCCCGTGAACAGGCCTGGTCGTTCGACGCCGAGACGGGCGGACTGCGCGCGGAGGGCAAGGTCGAGCTGGCCCAGCCGGGCCCCCGCCGCCCGGACTATCCGGGCTTCGCCCAGACGAACCGCGCGGTGCGCCTCGACGGCAAGGGCGCGCGTCTGGTCGTGGATGACCCGGGCACGGACAGCGTTTTCGATTTCGCCAACGGCGACGCGATCACGCTCGAGGCCTGGGTGAAGCTCGACGGCATCCGCAAGGGCGAGAACGTCTACCTCATCGGCAAAGGCCGCACGGACCCCAAGGCGGCCGCGCCCAACAACCAGAACTGGGCGCTGCGTCTGCGAGAGATGTACGGATCGGCCTGCGTGAGCTTCCTCTTCGCCTCGCCCAACGGGCCGCGTGACGTGGACTGGCACCGCTGGACGACCTTGTCCGGGCTGCGCGACGACGGCCGCTGGCACCACGTGGCGGTCAGCTACGTCTTCGGCAAGCCGGAGACCGTGCGCGCGTTCATCGACGGCAAGGCGATGAAGGGAGCCTGGGACATGTCCGGCGCCAGCGCTGACGCCCCGGTGGTCGACGACGCCCCGGTGTGGATCGGCTCCTCGATGGGCGGCAACTCCGGCAGCAGTTTCAAGGGCTGGATCGACGAGGTCGCGGTGCGCCGCACGGCGGTCCCGGACCGGGAACTGGCCGCCCGCTTCGTCACCACGCTCCCCCCGATTCCTGAAAAGCAGCTCGCCGCGATGGGGCCCAGCCCCAACGCGGGCAATGACAGTCTCGGCGGCACGGCCAAAGGGCCGAACGCAGGCATGCCCACGGTGACGGCAGCCCAGCCGACCGACTGGTCCAAGGTGCCCGCCGGCAAGGTGCTGGTGGAGCTCTGCGAGGAATGGAATCCCTCCTCGAACGCCTGGCCGCAGGAGACGCTCAAGGTCACGGAGCGCTACGAGGCGCCGGCGTTCGGCTTCTTCCGTGTCCCGCACAAGTACGTCGACACGGGCGTGCGCACGGCCCGTCCGGATCCGTATTTCCTCCGCGCCCACGCGACGGTGACGCTGCCCCCGGGCAAGCACCGGCTGCACCTGCGCGCCCGCGGGGCCGCCGCGCTCTTCGTCGACGGCAAGCCGGTCGCCATCACGCCCTTCCCTCCGCCCGGCACGGACGACAAGCCCGTGAAGGTCCAGGACAAGTTCACCGACCTCGGCGGAGATTTCCGCTTCGCCCCGCCCGGCAACCGCGACGCGTCGTGCGAGTTCGAGACCAAGGGCGGCGAGCACCGCATCACGCTTGAGACGGCGGTCGGCTACGTCATCAACGCCAAGTCGCGCCGGCGCCCCGAACTAGGGGAGACCGTCGCGGCCTGGTCGCCGGAAGGCTCGAAGGAATGGCACCTGCTCGCTCCGGGCGCTGACCGTCCGGACTACGACGACGCCGGCTGGGCGCGCTACGAGGCCGCCGAGGAGTCGCGCCTGGCCGCCATCGACGCGGCGGCACGCGGTGCGCTGCGCGAAGCCGCCGGCGAATACTGGACGCGCCGTCGGAAGGCCGCCGCGGACTGGCTCGCCTCGACCCCGGAGGTGAAGGTCCCCGCCCTGCCCCCGGGCTTCCCCGCCAACAACGCGGTCGACCACTTCATCGCCGAGAAGATCGTCGCGCATCGCGCCCAGTCCGTCTCCGTGCCCAAGGGCGGCGTCGACTTCTACGAGAAGATCCAGCCCATCCTCGAGGCGCGCTGCCTTGAATGCCACCAAGGCGGCAAGTCGAAGGGCGGACTTCACCTCGATTCCCTCGCCGGCGCGCTCAAAGGCGGGAAGTCGGACGGCGCAGCCGTGGTGCCGGGCAAGCCTGACGAAAGCCCGCTGCTGCTGCGCACGCTTTCCTCCGACCCCGATGAGCAGATGCCGCCCAAGGGCCACCGCCTCGCGAAGTCGGAGACGGACCTGCTCCGCCGCTGGATCGCCGAGGGCGCCGTCTGGCCGGAATTCCGTCCGGTCCCCACGGCCCTCACGCCCCTCGCCGAGGACCTGGCGTTCCTCCGACGCGTCACGCTCGACACGGTCGGCGTCGTGCCGACCCCCGCTGAGATCGTCGCCTTCGAATCGGACCGCTCCGCCGACCGACGCGCCAAGGTCATCGACCGGCTGCTCGCCGATCCGCGCGCCGCGGACCACTGGATGGGCTACTGGCAGGACGTGCTCGCCGAGAATCCCAACATCCTCAACCCGACCCTCAACAACTCCGGGCCGTTCCGCTGGTGGATCCTTGAGTCGCTTCAGGACCGCAAGCCGCTCGACCTGATGGTCACCGAGCTCCTCAGCCTCGGCGGCAGCGCCAAGGACGGCGGTCCGGCCGGGTTCGGCGTGGCCTCGCAGAACGACGTGCCCCTCGCCGCCAAGGCGACCGTGGTGACCACGGCCTTCCTCGGCGTCGAGACCAAGTGCGCCCGTTGCCACGATTCGCCCGCCCACACCTCGAAGCAGGAGCAGGTCTTCGCCCTCGCGGCCCTCCTCGACACCAAGGGCGTGAAAGTGCCCGCCACCTCGAGCGTCTCCATGGCCAAGCTGCGCGAAGGCGGCCGCAAGCCGCTCATCGAGGTCACGCTCGAGCCCGGCACGGTGGTCGAACCCCACTGGCCCTTCCCTGAGTTCGCCACGGAGAGCGTCGCGGACGAACTCGCCCGGGATCCCGACTCTTCGCGCGACCGTCTGGCCACGCTCATCACCGCCCCGCAGAACGAGCGCTTCGCCCAGGTCATGGCCAACCGCCTCTGGGCCCGCGTGATGGGCCGCGGCATCGTCGACCAGCCCTGGGACTGGGAACGCTCGAAGAACTCGCATCCGGAGCTGCTGCGCTGGCTCGGACGCGAACTCGTGCGCTCCGGCCACTCGGCCGACGCCCTGCTGCGCATCATCCTGAACTCGCACGCCTACCAGCGCGCGACCGATCCGTCGCTGCGCCAGACCAGTCCGCTGTTCGCCTCGCCGGCGCCTCGTCGCATGACCGCGGAGCAGATCGTCGACGCGGCGTTCGCCGCCACGGGCAAGCCCTTCCGCACCGAGGAGGCCTCGCTCGACATCGACAGCATCCGGGAAACCGCCAACTCCGTCTCCCTCGGGCAGCCGAGGCGCGCATGGATGCTCACCTCGACCTCGAACGAGCGCGACCGACCCAGCCTCGCCCTGCCCCGCATCCAGGCGGTCTGCGACGTCCTCGCGGCCTTCGGCTGGCGCGCGAGCCGGCCGGAGCCGCTCACGGACCGCGAAGGCGCGGCCAACTCCCTGCAGCCCGCCATCCTGAGCAACGGCACGATGGGCGTCTGGCTCACACGCCTGAGCGAAGACCATGCGGTCACGGATCTCGCGCTCAAGGCCGACAGCGCCGAAGCGCTGACCGAGTCGCTCTTCCTGCGCATCCTCACCCGACGTCCCACGGCGGCGGAAAAGGAGAAGTTCACCGCCCTCCTTGCCCCGGGTTTCGAAGGACGTCGCGTGGACACCTACCCCGCCCGCCCCGACGGCCCCCGCAAGCCGCCCTATTACGTCTCGTGGTCCAACCACCTCGATGCGGACGCCACCCTCGTGCGTCAGGCCCAGGAGGCCGACTCCCGACGGGGCGACCCTCCCTCCCCCCGTCTGAAGGACGAATGGCGGCGGCGGGCCGAGGACGTCGTCTGGGCGCTCGTCAACTCGCCCGAATTCATCTTCACTCCCTGAACCCCATGGACCGCCGCGCCTTCGTCACCGCCCTCGGACTCGCCCCGTTCGCAGGACCGCTCCTGGCAAACGCCCCCGCGGCGTCGGTCAAGGGCCGGGCCGAACACTGCATCTTCATCTGGCTCGGGGGCGGCATGGGCCAGGTCGACACCTTTGACCCCAAGGCCGTGGGCGACAACAAGGCCACGAAGAAGAAGCCCGGCTCGCTCTACCCTTCCATTGAGACCTCCGTGCCCGGCGTCCGTCTCTGCGAACACCTGCCCAAGACCGCGCGGCTGATGGAGCACGTCACCGCGGTGCGCTCGGTCAACCACAAGGTCATCGATGAACACGCCTTCGCCACCAACCTCGTGCACACCGGGCGCATGGTCAGCGGCAACGCGGTCTATCCGTCCATCGGCTCGATCGTCGCGCACAAGCGCGGCGCCGTGGACCCCTCGGTGCCGGCGTACATGCTCATCGGCTATCCGAACGTGTCCCGCGGTCCGGGCTTCCTCGGCATCAAGGACGGCTACGTCTACCTGGTCGACACCGAGACAGGCCCCGCCGGGTTCTCCCGTCCGGCCGGACTCGATGACGCCTCGGAATCCCGACGCCGCGCCCTGCTGCAGGGACTGGGCGGAGAACCGGTCGAAGGGTCCGCGGTGGCCGACTACGCCGAGGCCCAGCGCGAGGCCTTCCGTCTGGCCGGCCCGCAGTTCATGCGTCACTTCGAGCTCGCGAAGGAGCCCGCCGAGGTCCGTCGCTCCTACGGCGGCGAGTTCGGTCAGCGCTGCCTGCTCGCCCGGCGCCTCATCCAGGGCGGCGTGCGCTTCGTCGAGGTCTCGCACAACCTGAACTTCATCAACGGCGCCGGCTGGGACGTCCACAACGAGGGCATCAACAACCAGCACCTGCTCATCCGAGAGATGGACGACGCGCTTTCGGCCCTCATCACCGACCTGAATCGCACGGGTCTGCTCGACCGCACGCTCATCGTCATCGCGACGGAATTCGGACGTCCCCCCGAGTTCGACGGACGCGGCGGACGCGGCCACCAGGGCACGGCCTTCTCGATGGTGCTCGCAGGAGGCGGCCTGAAGCACCGCGGCGCCTACGGGGTGACCGACGACCTCTCCAAGAAGGTCCTGGAGAACCCGGTCAGCATCCCGGACTTCCACGCGACCATCCTGGCGGCGCTGCAGGCGGACCTGTCCCAGGACCTGATGGCCGGCACGCGTCCCGTGCCTGTAACGGACGGCGGCACGCCGGTCTCCGCGCTGTTCGCATGACGCGCGCGCTCGTCGCGGCACTCGTCGCGGTCACCCTCCATGCGGGCACTCCCGCAGGCGACCCCGCGGTCGTACGTGGCATCCCCGGCCTCGTGGCTTTCTGGACGTTCGGCGAGGAGAAGGGCCCCCGGCTTTCGCAGGGCACGAAGGAAGCGCACCCGCTTGAGACGGTAGGGCCGGAACCGTCCCTGCTCGACGCTGGCCCCTACTCGGGACGCTCGCTCCGCTTCGAGGGCCGGAGTTACCTGCGCATCCCCTACGCCCGCCTGGGCGGACTCAACCTCTCGGGCAAGGACGCGCGCGTCTCGATGTTCGCGGTCGTGAGGATGGACGAACTGAAGCGCGGCTCGACCATCGCCGGCATCTGGAGCGAAGGCAAGGGGGCCTTCGACGACACGGGCACACGGCAGTATGCGATGCTGCTCAACATGCCGATGTACGGGGGCAAGGGGCAGCTCACGCCGCACGTCTCCGGCGTGGGAGGACACTCCCGCCGCGCCGACGGCTCCGCCCTGCCCTGGTGCGTCGACTACGCGGCCAACGTCACGCCCCTGCCGATGGGACGCTGGGTGACGCTCGGCTTCACCTACGACGGGCGCTGGATCCGCGCCTACTACGACGGAAGGATGGAAGCGCGCACGGTCGATCCGGTGAAGGACAACCGGACGGACGCTTACTTCACGAAGGAGGGGCCGGACGGCGGGCACCGCGGCATCAACCCCTACTTCTACGACAAAGGGATCTTCGCCTACGACCCGGCGAAGCACGCCAGCCTCAAGCCCGGCGGCGGCGCCGACTTCACCGTGGCCGCGCGCTATGCGGTGGGCTCGATGCTCGGAGAGGCGCTCAAGGGCGCGCTCGGCGGGCTGGCGGTCTTCGACCGCGCCCTCACGGACGAAGAAATCGCGTCCCTCCACGCCTCGGCCGGAGTGGACAGGCTCAACGCCGCCCGCTGAGGGTCAGTGGTGGGAGGCCTGCCAGGAGCCCGCCCGCGCGGCCAGGTACTTCACGTAGACGTCCTGGTCGTTGAGGCAGGGGATCTGCTCGAAGGACTCGCCGCCGGCGTGCAGGAAGTCCTCCTTCCCCTCCTCACTGATCTCCTCGATGGTCTCGAGGCAGTCGACGGTGAAGGCGGGGCACATCACGAGGAGCTTCTTGACGCCTTCTCCGGGGAGGGCCTCGAGGCGCTCGTCGGTGTAGGGCGGCACCCACTTCTCGGGACCGAAGCGTGACTGGAAGGAGATCTCGAACTGCTCGGGCCGCAGGCCCGCCTTCTCGGCGAAGAGGTGCGTGGTGCGCACGCACTGGTGCTTGTAGCAGTTGGCGTGCGAGGGGCACGGCTGGAAGCAGCAGTCCTTGACCTTGGTGCAGTGGGCCTTGGAGGCGTCGCCCTTGCGCAGGTGCCGCTCCGGCACGCCGTGGTAGGAGAAGAGCACCTTGTCGAAGGGCTTCGAAAGCCAGGGGCGGGCGGACTCCACCAGGCAGTCGATGTAGGCGGGGTCGTCGAAGTAGGGCTGCAGGACGCGGTACTTGAGTCCGGGCGCGATGCGCGCGAGCTCCTCCTGGAACTTCACGACGACGGTCTCATAGGACGACATCGCGTACTGGGGATACTGCGGCATGACGAACAGGTCGTCGATGCCGAGCTCAAGCACCTTGCGGATGGCCTGTTCGCAGGAGGGTTCGCCGTAACGCATGCCGGTCACGACGGGCAGACCGGTCGCCGTCTCGAGCTTGGCCCGGAGTTTCTCGGTGGTGACGAGTAGAGGGGCGCCCTCGGGTGTCCAGACGGTCGCGTAGGCGGCCGCTGACTTGCGGGGACGGGTGCGCAGGATGATGCCCTCGAGGAGGAGGAACCGGAACCAGGCCGGATAGTCGATGACGCGGTCGTCGCCGAGGAACTCCCGGAGGTAGGTCCGTACGTCGGCGACCGAGGTGCTCTTCGGGGAGCCGAGGTTCAGGAGCAGGATGCCTTTGCGGGCCATGACAGCATCCAGTCGAACCGCGGCCCGGTGTCAAACGGGCTCGGAAATCAGCCCGCAGCCACGGCCTCCAGCACGGCCTGCACGGTCTCGATGCGGGCGTCCGGCGTGATGCCGTGTCCGAGGTTGAAGACGTGCCCGGGATCGCCGGCGTTGTCCGCGAGCACCGCCCTCGCGCCCACGGCGGCGGCCTCGGGCGCGCCCGTCATCAGCACGGGGTCCAGGTTGCCCTGCAGGCAGATCGGGCGGCCGGCGAGGGCGCGTACCCGCGAGAGGGGCATGGTCCAGTCGACGCCGAGGCAGGGCACGCCGGTGGCGGCCAGCGCGGCGGCATCGGGTGACTTGCCCTTGGCGTAGAGGATGACCTTGGCGTCCTTCGGGAGTCGCTCGAGCACGGCGCGGACGTAGCGCAGCGAGAATTCTTCGTAGTCAGCGCCGTCCAGCGCCGCGGCCCAGCTGTCGAAGATCTGCACGGCGTCGGCGCCCGCCTGGAACTGACGGCGCAGGTATTCCGCGACGGCCTCGGCGAGCAGCCCAAGCAGACGGTGCATGAACGCAGGGTCCGATTTCGCCAGCGCCTTGGTGCGGGGAAAGTCCTCGGAGCCGCCGCCCTCGACGAGGTAGCAGGCGAGGGTCCAGGGCGAACCGGCGAAACCGAGCAGCGCTTTGCCGTCACCGAGCTCGCGGCGCAGCAGGGACAGCGCCTCGTAGACGTAGGCGAGGCGGTCCGCAGCGCCTTCCGGGCGCAGGGTGGCGAGGTCGGCGGCCGATGACAGCGAACGCTCCATGGCGATGCCGCCCTCATCCCGGAAACGGTAGCCGACGCCGAGGGCCTCGGGGATGACCAGGATGTCGCTGAACAGGATCGCGGCGTCGAGCTGGGCGAAGCGCCGCAGGGGCTGCAGGGTCACCTCGACCGCAAGATCGGGCGTGCGGACCATGTGCAGGAAGTCCGACTTGGCCTTGAGGGCGCGGTATTCGGGCAGGTAACGGCCGGCCTGACGCATGATCCAGACGGGCGTCCGGTCGTGCGGGGCGCGTCGGAGGGCGGCAAGGAAGCGTTCGCGCGAAGTCATCAGGAGACCTTCAGCCAATCCTGCGGCTTCAGATAATGCGAGACTAGTCGTTCCTCGGGCGTTCCCGGCGCAGGCTGGTGGCAGTAACGCCACTGCACCCGGGGCGGCAGGGACATCAGGATCGATTCGGTGCGTCCGCCCGACTGCAGGCCGAAGATCGTGCCGCGGTCGAAGACGAGGTTGAACTCGACGTAGCGTCCGCGGCGCACTTCCTGCCACTCCTTCTCCCGTTCGCCATAAGGCGTGTCCTTACGGCGGCGCAGGATCTCCGCATAGGCGGGACCGTAGGCGTCGCCGACCTTCCGGGTGAGCGCGAAGGCCGCGTCAAAGCCGCCCTCGTGGAAGTCATCGTAGAAGACGCCGCCGACCCCGCGCGTCTCCCCGCGATGACGGAGCTGGAAGTAGTCGTCGCACCAGGACTTGAACTTCGGGTAGAGCGGCCCCGTGGCCGCCTGCGCGGCGCGGTGCCAGGAGACCGCGTCCTCATCGAAGCCGTAATAGGGGGTGAGGTCGAAGCCGCCGCCGAACCACCAGACCGGATCGGGTCCCTCGGTGGAGAAGAACCTCACGTTCATGTGGGAGGTCGGGCAGTAGGGATTGAGAGGGTGATGCACGACCGAGACCCCCATCGCGCGGAAGGCGCGTCCGGCGAGCTCCGGCCGGGAGGCGGTGGCGGAGGGCGGCAGGGACTTGCCCCGCACGTCGGAGAAGTTCACCCCGCCCTTCTCGATGACCGCGCCGCCCGTGAGCACCCGGGTCCGGCCTCCGCCGCCCTCGGCGCGGGTCCATTCGTCAGTGAAATAGCGGGCCTTCCCATCGACCTCCTCCAGCAGGCCGCACAGGCGGTCCTGCAGGCCGAGGAGGTAGTTGCGGACGGAATCGATGTCCATGGAACCATGCTCTCACCGGACCGGACTTTGGTCAACGGACGGATTGGACCGACGGGCGATTCCATGGCCGCTAATCCCCCCTATGCATCACGCTCCTCCCGCCTTGAAGCGGAGCCGCTTACCTCGCACGTTGGGACGGTGCCGGGACTCCAATTCAAGATCCTGCTGGCCCTCTGCCTGGGCGGAGCGTTCGCGGTGCTACTGCCTTGGATGGCCTGGCGCCGGCTGCTGTCCCTGCGTCGGGCTCACGGCGGCGCGCTCCTCGTGCGGGGCGTGAGCGGGGCGCAGGCCGCGCGCATCGTGCTGCTGCGCGGCGAAGTGCCCCAGGTGGACGTCGATGAGACCTCCCTGGCGGTGAACGACTTCTATTCGGCGCACGAGCCGGCCATCAAGCTGTCGCCGGAGACTTACCACGGACGTACGCTCTTCGACGTCGCGCGGGCGGCGCGGCTCGCGGGGCACGCGCTGCAGCACCGAGATCGGAAGCTAGGCGGGCTGTCCGCATGGGACTCCTTCATGATCCTCTGGGGCAACGCCTGGCCGGTGCTGTTCGTGCTCCTGGCGCTGGGCGGACGCGGACGCATCCTCTGGGCCTCCGCGGGCTTCGGGGTCCTCGCCATGGTCCTGGCCTTCGCGCACCTGCTCAAGCACGCGCATGTCAAGGACGCCGCCCGACGCGGACGCGCAGAACTGGAGAGCGCGAAGCTGCTCGACGGGCATCCGCCGGAGGAGGTCGAGGCCGCCTTCACGGCCGCCTGCATGGAGCACCTCGCCCTGCCCTATTCCCGTACGTGGTGGAAACTGCTGATGTTCCGCTGAAGCGGACGCAATAAGCGTCCGCGGGTCGTCTGGCGTGTTGCCATCGGTCGCGTCCCGGGAGAGAACGGGGTCATGAACGAGCGCGCGACCTTCCCGAGCCGGACGGCCTACCTGTTCATCGGCGTACCCGCCTCGCTCCTGGCCACCTCGCTGGTCACGGCGCGCCTGACGCCCGCCCTCAGCAAGGTGCTGGCGCGCAGCTGGTCGGAGAACGCAGGTTCCTACGAGATGACGCTGCTGATCGGCTGCGCGCTCGCCCTGGCCGTCTCGCTCGTCATGGCGACGCTCCGGGCCGGCCGCCTCGGCTGGTCGCTCGCGCCTCTCTGGGGCGCGCTTTCCTGCGTGCCCATCCTCGGGGCGGGCGTCGCCTTCTGGCTCGGCGCCGCCTCGGACGAGGACGAAGGCGATGGCGTCTGGAGGCTGGCGGGACGTCTGGCCGTGCCGGCCGCGATCTGCTGGCTGTGCGTCGCAGCCTTCAGCTGGGGCACGGCGTGGTTGGTCAGTGAGCACAATCGCCACCGGCCCGACGGGGGATCGGTCGCCGGATACCTCATCTTCAGCGCCGTCATCCTGGCGCCGCTCGCCACGGGATTCGTGGCGGGCTTCATCTCACGGCGGGCGGGGCGGAGCAGCGGACACTCCGTCGGCGCGGCGATCTGCACCTTGGCCGCCGTCATGACGATGCTCGGCTTCGCGGCGATGGAGGGGGTGGCCTGCATGCTGATGGCGGCCTTGCCGGCGCTCATCCTCGGCGCCCTGGGTGCGATCGTCGGACACCTTGTGGCGGGACGCACGTCGCTGTCGGAAGGGCGGATGCAGTCGGCGGCCTGGCTCGTGTTGCTCGCGATGGCTGGCGGAGAACGCCTCGCCCCGCCCTCACCCCTCGAGGACGAGGTCAGCTCCGTCGTGACCATCGATGCCACGCCGGCCGAGGTCTGGGCCCAGCTCAAGGACATCCGCGGCCTGCCCGAGCCCAAGGAAACGCTTTTCGTCCTCGGCGTGGCCCATCCGCTCGAAACCTATGTCGAAGGCGAAGGCGGGGTCGGCGCCCGCCGGGTCTGCCGCCTGAGCACGGGAGACATGCCCGAACTCATCACGGTCTGGAAGCCGGGCGAAGAACTACGCTTCAAGGTCCTGGAGACGCCCGCGCCGATGAAGGAGGCCGCGCTGCTCGGCCGGGAGATCGACGCCCCGCACCTGCACGGCAGCTACGCGAGCCTGGAGGGCGGCTTCCGGCTCGAAGCCCTGCCCGAAGGACGCACGCGTCTCACGGGCACCAGCCGCTACCTGCTCAACCTCGCGCCAGCCTCCTACTGGAACCTCTGGACGCGAGAGATCGTCGCGCAGGTGCAGCTGCGCGTGATGAACCACGTCAAGGCCCGCGCCGAGGCCCGCTGAGCGTTCAGACGCGCCTCACGCCGTCGACCAGACGCGCGATGCCGAGAGGATTCGATTCCTTGAGCTCGTCGGGCAGCGACGCGTCGGCGAACCCCTGGTAGCAGACCAGGCGGGTGAAGCGATAGATGGCGTTGGAGCCGACCGAGGTCGTGCGTCCGTCGGACAACGAAGGATAGGGTCCGCCGTGGACGATGGCGTGCGAGACCTCGACGCCCGTGGGGAAGCCGTTGAGGATGACGCGCCCGGCCAGTTCGCTCAGATGCGCGAGCAGCGCTTGTTGCTGCGGCAGTTCGGCGTCCGAGGCGTGCAGGGTGGCGGTGAGGCTGCCTTCCATCGAGGCCAGGGCGCGGTGCAGCTGGGCGAGGTCGTCGCAGACCACGATGAGCGAACAGGGCCCGAACACCTCCTCGTGCAGGGCGGTGTCGGCGATGAAGTCGGAGGCCGAGACCTGCAGGAGGACGGCTTGGGCGCCGCAGGACCGTTCGCTGGAAGGCCCGGTCGCCAGCACGCGCACATCCTTGCGCGCGGATCGGGCGGCGACGGCCGAAGCGTAGGCGCGACGGATGCCAGGCGTGAGCATGACGCCCTCGGGCGCGGCGGAGAAGAGCGCGGAGAGCTTGGCGGTGAAGGCCTCCGCGGCGGCGGAACGCACGAGCAGCAGCACGCCCGGCTGCGTGCAGAACTGTCCCACGCCCAAGGTGCAGGAGCCGACCATGCCGGCGGCGATGGCTTCGCCGCGTGAGGCCAGCGCGCCCTCCAGGAGGACGACGGGATTGACGCTGCTCATCTCGGCGTAGACCGGGATGGGCGAAGGCCGGGCGGCGGCGAGGTCCATCAGGGCGCGGCCGCCCGCACGGGAACCCGTGAAACCGACGGCACGCAGCGACGGATGCTTCACGAGGCGCTGGCCGACGTCGCGTCCGTCGCCCTGCACCATCGAGAACGCGCCTTCGGGCAGGCCGGCTTCGCGGACGGCGGAGACGACCAGTCCGGCCATGATCTCGGCGGTGCCGGGATGGGCCTGATGCGCGACCACGACGACGGGGCAGCCCGCGGCGAAGGCCGACGCGGTGTCACCCCCGGCCACGGAGTAGGCGAAGGGGAAGTTGCTGGCGCAGAAGACCGCGACAGGGCCGAGCGGGCGGCACATCGAACGATGGTCCGGCTTGGGCACGGGCTTACGCTCGGGGTCCGCGTGCTCGATGCGCGCGTCGACCCATTCGCCCTTCTCAACGAGAGCGGCGAAGAGGCGGAGCTGTCCGACCGTCCGGCCGATCTCCCCCTGGCATCGGGCTTCGGGCAGCGCGGTCTCACGCATGGCACGGGCGGCGAGGGTCGGCGTGGCGGCGGCGATGCGGTCGGCGAGCGCACGAAGGAACGCGGCCTTGGCCTTGCCGGAGAGAGCGGCCAGGACCGGAGCGGCGGCCGCGGCCAGTTCAGCCGCACGGTCGATCTCATCGGCGTGAGCCGTGTGGAATGACTCGGGCAGCTCGGAACCGGCGGCGGGGTCGAAGGCCCGCCAGGTCCGGCCGCCGACGCGGCCGCGGGTGAAGCCGATGAAGGAGAGCCCGGTGATCGGTGCGTCGCTGGACATGAACCACTATTGGCGGGGTTTGCGGCCCTGAGTCGAGGCAAAGGGCCACAGGACGGAACTTCCCCCTTTTCGGGAGGTTTAAAACCCGTAGAAAAGACTCACCCCATGGCCTCCAGCCGCTCCTTCATCATCCTAGCCGTCGGACTGTGCGTCCTGACAGGCATCGGCGTCAGCCGCTACGCGACGCCGGTGAAGGAGGCCGTGGCCGAGGCGGCCGCCGCCCAGAAGAAGGCCCCCAAGCGGACCTCCGCGGTTCAGCCAAGCGGAGAAATCAAGGCCCGCAGCACCAGCGGGCTGGTCCTGAACTCGAAGGAGAACGTCCGTCCGGACTTCGACCGCAACAAGGAGATGGTGAAGGAGAAGTCCTCCGCCGCCAAGGCCGCGCTCGAGGAGAAGTTCGCGAGCTTCAACGACAACAGCCGCAAGATGGTCGAGGAGATCTCCGGCGGTGACCGCGACAAGATGCGGGCCGCGTTCGGCGCCGCCCTGCAGGACGAGAAGTTCAAGGAGATGTTCCGCCGGAGACACGAGCTGGAGGGACAGTGGAAGACGGCGACCGACGGCGAGAAGGAGGGCATCATGCGGGAGATGGAGCAGATCCGCACGGCCGGCCTCGCCCGGCTCAAGGAGGAGATGGGGCGCATCAACGGCGCGCCGCAGGGCGAAGCCCTGCCCCCCGGCGTGCGCGTGCAGTCGGTCACGCTGCCGGCCAACCAGAACGGGGCCGCGCCCGTCGCGCCCGCGCCGGCTCCGGCGCCGGCGCAGCCGGTCATCATCCAGTGAGACCCTGACGTGGCCTCGTCCCGCGTCTGGCCCACGGCCCTGCTGACCGCGATCGTCGCGGCCGGACTGACTTGGGCGCTGATGCGGGAATACCCTGAGAAGGACGCGTCCGCTGGTCATGCGGGCTCCGCTCCGGGCCGCCCGCTCAAGACCGGGCCGGAGGTGAAGGGCACGAAACCCCGCAGCGCGGCCGACCTGAAGCTGGATCCGAGGGACAACGTGGTCTCCGCCCCGGCCGAGCTGCGCAAGGCGATGGTGGTGCAGGAGGGCGTGCGGGTGATCAACGAGCTCAAGGCGGCGAACCCGGCGACCTTCGACGCGGCCGCCAAGCGCTGGATCGAGACGCCTCGGGTCAAGGAGCTCATCAAGGAGTGGCAGGCGCTCGAGGCCGGATGGAAGGACGCCACCGAGGAGGCCCGTGAGGCGAGGCTTCCGGACGCCAAGGCGATGTGGGACGAGGCGATGACGCTGCTCCGCGCCGAAGTGGCGAGGCCGGCGCCTGAGCCCGTAGTCACGCGCTGAGCGCCCCGCGGAATTCCGTCAGCACGTCGCGGATGCGGGCGAAGCCCGGGTGACGGAGACCGGTCGACTCATCCATGTAGAGGTCGCGTCGCACCTCCACCATGATCGCGCTCACGCGCGCGTCACGGCCGAGGAAGGCCGAAGGGACCATCGCCCCGCTGAACGGCACGTTGACGCCGACCTTGAAGCCGCGGGCGCGGAGGAAAGCTACGGCTCCGTTGAGCAGCGCCGACGGCGTGTGTCCGGGCTCGGCGCCCAGGCCGATCTCGGGCGGATCGCCGAAGTCCGACTGCGTCGGCAGCGCGCGCGAGGGGAACGAATGCGCGTCCAGGACCAGGCATCGCCCGAACCGCTCCAGCCTGAGTCGCGCGGCTTCATCGAGCCGACGATGATGCGGACGGTAATGGGCCTCGAGCAGGGCCGCCCTCCTTTCCGGCGACAGTGAACGCAGGACCAGGCCGTCGGTCGTGCGCACGTAGGTCGCCCCCATGCCGACCTTGGCGCAGGGCTCGCGCGCGTCGTCCTCGTAACGTTCCACGTCCACCACCAGCCGGGAAACCCGGGCGGCGACCACGTCCCCCGGATCGGCCCCTTGTGAATAAAGTTCATCCGTGAACCAGTCCGTCAGCCTGAGCCTCTCCCGGTCCAGAACCTCCTCCGAAACGAGGAAATCAGCCCTTTCCGCCGCCGGGACCAGATCGGAAGCGTGGGGAACATGGAGCAGGAGGGGGGTCACGCCCCCACCCTGGCCCCGATGGCGGAGGGTGCCAGCCGCTGAAGCGTCATAAATCAAATAAGAGATTTGAAACTCCCCGGGCCTTCGGGGGTTATCTAGGTGCATCCCCATACACACATGAAGCACCTCCTCACCATCCTCGCGCTCGTCCTCACGGTCGGCGTCGCCACCGCTCAGGACAAGAAGCCTGAAGGCCAGCCCCCTGCCAAGAAGGAAGGCAAGGGCGATAAGAAGGGCCCGGTCCGCCCCGAAGGCGTGGACGAAGCCACCTGGAAGAAGTTCACGGACGCCATGAAGGCCGCCCAGTCCGACGACGCCGTCAAGGCCGCCAAGGCCAAGCTCGCCGAGGCCAAGTCCGAAGACGAGAAGAAGGAAGCCGGCAAGGCTCTCCGTGAGGCCACCAAGGCCGCGGTCCTCAAGGCCGACGCCTCCCTCGCCGAAGTCTTCGCCAAGCTCGAAGCGGCCGGCAAGGGCAAGGGCGGCAAGGGCGGAGAAAAGAAGAAGAAGAAGGAGTAATCCTTCCTTCAGCCTCGAACGAACCCCGGAGACCCCGGGGTTCTTTTTTGCCCAGATCGGTCTGGAACCGGGGCGGGGATGGGAGCCCCGGAAGATTTCCTGGCTGGCAAAAGGCCCGCTTAGGCCAGTTTCCGCCGTGATTCGAAATGTTACGGACGTGTGACCGAGGGGAAACATCTCCGCGATGCAGCTGACGCGTATTGCGTCAGCCCCGCCGGCATTGTCGAAACCTGTCAGCCCAAGGTCTGCCTCGGGCTTTTCACCCATACCCAAATCCAAATGTTACGATTGTCACCTTCACGCAACATCTCGGCGCTCACGCTGCTGTTCGCCGGCCTCATGTCGCCGCTCGGCGCTGCGCCGGACGCGAAGACGCTCCAGGCCGAAGCCGTGAAGGATCGGAGCCTGAAGGATCGCTACGAGAACCTCGGTCTGCTGCACAAGGATGCGAATCACCCGTGGCTGCAGGAGTTCTGGGTGCTGGGACGCTACCACGGACACCATCATGACACCGAGGGCAGCCACGGGGACGACGCCGGCTACGAGAGCCGCCGCGTCCGTCTCGGCTTCCAGGCCACGATGTTCAAGGACCTCACCCTCCACGCGCAGGCGATCAGCGGCAGCGACTTCGAGCCCGGCTACAACGGCTTCACCGAGCTCTGGGCCCGCTGGCATTTCACCGACGCCGTGAACCTCACCGTCGGCCAGCAGAAGCATCGCTTCACCCACGACCGCAACGTCTCCAGCCGCTACATGAGCTTCATGGAGCGCTCGATGTTCACCAACATGATGGGGCTGGACTACACCCCGGCCGTCACCCTCTCGGGCCGGATCGAGAAGCTCGACTACTACGCGGGCGTCTTCTCCAACGCCACGGGCCGTGACATGGGCTCGGCGTTCACCGAGCTGCACTCCGGCTCATCGTTCCTCGCGGCCGGCACCTACGACCTCGGCACGCTCCTCGGCGCCGACTCGGCGCAGTTCTACGGCAGCTACCTGCACACCGAGCTCGGATCGGGCGCCACCAACCTGACGCGCTTCGACAGCGCGGTCTCCGGAGCGCTCATCCTGACCGAGGGGTCCGCCGCCCTGGTCACGGAGCTCACCGCCGGCTTCGGCGGGCAGCGCGGTGATGCGATCGGCCTCAACGTCCAGCCGAGCTACTTCCTGACCGACACCCTCGAGGTCGTGGGCAGGTACCAGCTGGCCACGTCCAGCCATGCGAACGGCCTGCGCGCCCAGCGTCGCTACGAGAGCCCGGCCGGCATGCTGGACGGCGACTCCTATCAGGCCGTCACCCTCGGGCTCAACAGATACGTCGCCGGCCACCGCCTGAAACTGATGACCAGCGTCGAATACGCCAAGATGGACGACCGGGACGTCTTCACGTTCTTCGCAGGTTTCCGCATGTTCTTCGGCCCTCATTCCAACGCGCCCTTCCCCGGCAACAAGCTGCTCAAGGGGCGCTGGTAAGGCCGGTTTTCAAGGCGCTTTCATGTGAACTTTCCGGCCGGGCGGGTGTTACAGGAAGAGCATGAAGCCCCTGTTCCTGTCCATCCTCGCCCTGTGCCTCGCCGTCATGGTTTCGGCCGAGGACAAGCCTGCCGCGCCCCAAGGCGAGCAGCCCTCCGCCAAGAAGCGGGCGGGCAAGCGAGTCACCGGGAAATCCGCGCCCTTCGTGCCGGAGAAGGTCGAGGGCGTCTCGGAGGAGCAGCTCGCCAAGATCCGCGAACAGCTGCCCAAGGCCTACATGAGCGCCGGAGCGGCCGCGGCCCGGAAGCGTCTCGCCGAGCTGAAGGAGCAGTCTGAGTTCGCCTCCGCCCTCGAGAAGAAGGACATGAAGGCCGACTTCGAGAACGCCACCTACGACATGCGCAAGGCGCTCAAGGAGGCCATGATCGCTGCGGATCCCGCCATCGAGAAGGGCGCGATCGACCGGGTCTTCGCCGAAATCGAGAACATCAACCGCGAACGCGCGGAAGCCGCCAAGGCCGCCAAGGGCAAAGACGCGCCGAAGGGCAAGACTCCCCCGAAACCGTTTCCCTTCGGCGAGAAGAAGCCCGAGGAAAAGAAGTGACCGAAATCTCACCCGCATAACACCATGTCGTTCCGCGAAATCCTCCCCCTGATCATGGCCGCCGCCCTGGGCAGCGCGGCCACCTACATCGCCGTGCGCCCTGCCGCGCCCGCCGAGACGAAGTCAGCCAAAATCGAGGCGCGCGAGCCCGCCGCTCCCGTGAAGACCGTGGCGTCCGCCCCGCTCGAACAGCCGACGCCTCCCGCCCCTGAGGCGCCCAAGGGCGAAGCCCCGAAAGGTCAGTTCGGCGGCCGCTTCAAGGGCGGACAAGGGATGCTTCCCGACGTCGAGGGCGTGGCTCCTGAAGTGATGGCCAAGTTCCGAGCGGCCTCGATGAAGGCCTTCCAGGATGAAAAAGTGCGCGAAGTGTTCGGCAAGATGGGCGAGCTTCGCAAGCGCGGCGAGTACGCCTCCGAAAATGAGAAGCGAGACCTTGCGCAGGAATTCCAGGCCATCGCCGGAGACCTCCGTGAGGCGATGAAGAACGCCGTCAAGGAGGCCGATGACTCCATCCCCGACAAGGACATCGACGCCATCCTCGACGCCCAGGCGGAACGCATGCGCCAGCGCGCCGAGCAGGCCAAGAAGAAGTGATTGGGGGCAGGCTGACCGCCTGATCGGTCAGCCGCTGCATCCGGGGGCACGTGGGCACAGGCGCACCTGTTGCCTCTAGGCCGCCCTGCCTCTGCCCTGTGCCCCCGTTTCACCGCGCCCACGCCCCCTCTCCATTTCACCTTTGCACAGGAGCTCCGCTCCGATTCGCACCTTTGCACCCGGACCGCCCCTGCCCCAGCCCCTGTCCCTGTCTCAGTCCCTGCCCCCGTGTCACCTTGCCAGCTCGCGGCTATGCCGCGCACACCTTTGCACTTTTGCACGCGGCTCCGCCGCAGTTGCACCTTTGCACGGCATCGCCCTCGAGCCCTCCGGCTAAAGGGCCAACCAATCAACCGTTCAACTGTCCCAGCCCCTGTCCCTGTCCCAGCCCCTGTCCCTGCCCCCGTCCCTGTCCCTGTCCCTCACAGCACCCACATCTGGCTGGAACTCCCCCGCCCTTCGGCCATCTAATCGGGGCATGATCCCCCGTCTGCTCGGCCTCGTCGGCCTGTCCCTCCTCTTCACCGCCTCCGCCCTCCGTGCCGAGACGGTCTTCATCGAAGCCGAATCCCTAGCCCAGCACGGCGGCTGGAAGCTCGACACCCACTTCACCCACATCGTCGGCTCGCCCTACCTTCTGGCCCATGGCCTGGGACGTCCGGTCGCCGACGCCGCAGGTTCCTTCCAAGCCCCCGTCGCCGGGGAATATCGCGTCTGGGTGCGCACCAAGGACTGGGTCGCCCCGTGGAAGGCCCCCGGCGCCCCCGGCCGCTTCCAGGTCGTCATCAACGGACGCGCGCTCGAGCCCGAGTTCGGCACCAAGGGCGCCGACTGGCACTGGCAGGACGGCGGCAAGATCTCCCTCACCGCAGGGGAGCACAGGCTGGCGCTGCATGACCTGACGGGCTTCGACGGTCGCGTCGACGCGATCGTGCTGACCACGGAGTCCGCCATCCCGCCCGACCAGGCGCAGGCACTCGAGAAGTATCGCCACGGCTTCATCAATCCCCACGGCCCGGAGGACGCGGGTGAATTCGACCTGGTGGTCGTCGGTGGCGGCTACGGCGGCCTCGGCGCCACCCTCTCCGCGGCCCGCCAGTCGCTTCGCGTGGCCCTCATCCAGGACCGCCCCGTGCTCGGCGGCAACGGCAGCTCCGAAGTCGGCGTCTGGGCCATGGGCGGCACGATGCGCGGCAAGTTCCCGCACCTCGGCGAGATGATCGAGGAGATCGCGGACCGCGCCCCGGACAGCCCCGGACGCGTCGATTCCTTCGCCGACGACCTCAAGGAGCGCGTCGTGCGCGCCGAGAAGACCGTCTCGCTCTTCCTCAACCACTACGCCACCGGCGTGACGATGAAGGAGGGTCGCATCGCCTCGGTGACCGCCATCGACACCCGCACGGGTCGCCAGCGCGTCTTCCGCGGCAAGTTCTTCGCCGACACCACCGGCCACGGCCACCTCGGCGCGGCGGCCGGCGCGGACCTCGAGATCGAGCCCAAGGGACGCATGGGCATGTCGAACATGTGGTTCTACCAGGACGAGTCGACGCCCCAGTCCTGGCCGGCCACGCCCTGGGCGCTGCCCCTCGAGATGGGGGACTTCCCCACCCTGCAGCGCTCGAAGTCGTTCCTGGAGGACAAGCCCTTCTACAAGGCCGAGTGGTTCTGGGAGTCCGGCTTCGACAAGGATCCGATCAAGGACCTGGAGCTGATCCGCGACTGGAACCTTCGCGCGATGTACGGCGCCTTCTCCGCGCTCAAGAGCGGCAAGGATAAGGACCGCTACGCCAACGCCGCCCTCAAGTGGGCCTCGCACGTGGGCGGACCCCGCGAATCCCGCCTGCTGCGCGGCGACATCGTGCTGACCGGCCCCGACATCGTGGCCAAGCGCGACTTCCCCGACGGCACCGTGCCCACCACCTGGGACATCGACCTCCACTACCCGCGCGAGCAGTACGCCGCCAAGTTCCCGGACAATCCCTTCATCTCCCGCGCGGCCTTCGGCGCCCGCGGAGCCGAGGGCAAGGCCGCGGTCGACCGCCGCAACGGCTACCCGCTGCCCTACCGCCTGTTCTACTCCCGCAACATCCCCAATCTCTTCATGGCCGGAAGGCACATCTCCGTCACCCACGAGGCCCTCGGCACGGTGCGCGTGATGCGCACCATCGGCATGATGGGCGAAGTCGTCGGCAAGGCGGCCTATCTGGCCGTGCGCGAAGGCACCACGCCCCGCGGCGTCTACGAGAAGCACCTCGCCGAGCTGCTGCAGCTCCTCGAGCAGCCCGGACGCATGCGCCGCGACTCCCTCGCCGGGTCGCTGCGCCTCGACGGCTCGATCGCCGACTTCAAGGCCCTGCCGGTCGGCCGCATGAACCGCGACCTGCACGGCGGCGGCGCGCCCGAGAAGATGGGCGAGCATGAGCTGGCCCTGCTCAAGAAGCTTCCCGGCGTGGTGGCCGACGACTCCGACGCCAAGTTCACGGGCAAGTGGACCAAGGGCGAAGGCCTGCCCCACTACGGCATCGGCTACCACTACGCCGGCAAGGGCGCCAACGCCGCCCGATTCACGCTCAACGTGCCCAAGGCGGGGCGCTACGAGCTCCGGGTGCATTTCACGGGCCATGAGAACCGCTCCCCCAACGCGCTCATCATCCTCGAGCGCGCCGGCGCCAAGCCGGTCGAGAAGCGCATCGACCAGACGCGCGGCGAACTGGAGAAGCCCACGGTCATCGGCGCCTACGACTTCACCGCAGGGGAGCACGCGGTCGTGCTCTCCACCGCGGGCGTGAAGGGCAACGTGCACGCCGACCTGGTGCAGCTGGTTCCGGTGAACTGAACGATGGCCTCGGGCCCCCAGGCCTGGCTCGCCCGCCTCTGGAGGCCGCTCGCGCTCGGCGCGGCGGCCTTCCTGCTTCACGCCTCGGATCCCGCGGCGGGCGACCCGCCCGCGCTCTCCCTCGCCCAGGCCCGGGCCTTCTTCCCCGACGCCTCCCGGCTCAAGGCCGCCCCTGACCGTTCGTTGCTCGCGCTCGACGCCTTCGGCAACCGGGTCGGGCGCCTGGTCACGACTTCGCCGGAAGCCGACGGCATCGTGGGCTACTCCGGCCCGACCAACGTGCTCGTGGCGCTCGACAACGACGACCGCGTGGTCGGCACGCGCATCCTCTCGAGCGAGGACACGGCGGCGCACGTCGCGCAACTGAAGTCCGACCCGGCCTTCGCCGCCTCGTTCACGGGCTGGACGCCGCGCACGCGCCCCGCCCCGAAGCTCGAAGGGATCGCCGGTTCGACGCTCACGGCCTACGCGGTCGCGGAATCGATCCAGCAGCGGCTTTCCGGCACCTACGCCTCGCTGCGCTTCCCCACGCCCCTGTCGCTCGAGGAGGCGCGCTCCGCGGGCTTCACGGACGCGGCCGCGCTCGAGAGCGGCTCCCCGCGTCTGGGCTGGCATCGCGTGAAGGACGGCGGCGGCGCCACGCTCGGCTTCCTCGTGCGCACCTCGCCCTCGGGCGACGAGGCCACGGGCTACGCGGGGCCGACGGACACGCTCGTGGCGGTCGCGCCGGACACCCGCACGATCCGCAAGGTGCTCATCCGCTCGACCTACGACACCGCGGACTACGTGCGTCGTGTGAAGGAGGATCCGGCCTACCTCGCCACGCTCGCGAAATGGGACGTCGAACAGTGGGCGACGCTCGACTTCAACAAGGCAGGCCTGGAAGGCGTGGCGGGCGCGACGATGACAAGCTTCGCGGTCGCCGAAGGGTTGCGTCGCAGGTTCGCCGACGACCGACGCGCCGCCGCCGCGGCCAAGGAGGAACGTGTGACCTGGGTGCGTCGCGCCGCCGCCGGCCTGCTGCTGCTCGGGGCGCTGGCGATGGCGTTCACGCGGCTCAGCGGTCGCCCCTGGCTCCGCACGGCCTGGCAGGTCGCTCTCGTCGGAGGCACGGGACTCTGGCTCGGCCAGCTGGTCTCGCTGGGGCTGTTCTCGGGCTGGGCCAGGCACGGCCTGCCTTGGAAAGCCGCCCCCGAACTGGTCGTCCTGGGGGCCATCGCCCTCCTGGTGCCCTGGGCAACCCGGAAGCAGATCTACTGCCACCACATCTGCCCCCACGGGGCCGCGCAAGAGCTCCTGGGGCGCTTCAGGAGCCTCCACAGGCCCCTGAGCGGCTCCACGCACGCCTGGCTGTCCAAAGTGCCCTCCTGGAGCCTCGGAGCGGCCTTTCTGACCGCCCTGGCCCTGCCCGCCTTCGACCTCAACCGGGTGGAGCCCTTCGACGCCTGGATTCTCGGGGTTTCGGCGGCCATCCCGCTCGGTCTGGCGGTCGTCGGACTGGTCGCCTCGCTCTTCATCCCCCAGGCCTATTGCAAATATGGCTGCCCGACCGGCGCCCTCCTGAAGTTCGTCCGCACGACGGCCTCGGACGAGGGCTTCACGCGGCGCGACGGGGTCGCCTTGGCGCTCCTGACCTTGGGCGGGGCGCTGGTCTGGGCGCGCCCCGCGGCCGCCCCGGCCGAACCCCCGCCCCCGCCCGTCACGGAGATCCATGGCGCCGCGTTCGGCACGACGTGGACGGTCAAGGTGCGGGGCGACGGCTTCGACGTCGACATCCTCAAGCGCGAGCTGGAAGCGGAGGCGGGACGGGTGGAGTTCTCGCTCTCCCACTGGCGCGACTCCTCCGGCACTTACGATTTCAACACGCGGGACACGCTCCGCCCGTTCGGAGTCACGGATGAGCTGATGCAGCTGGTGCTGCTGGGCCGGCGGCTCGGCGAGGCCACCGGCGGCGACTATGACCTCACCGTGGCGCCGCTGCTCGACCTCTGGGGCTACGGACCCTCAGGCAAGCGTGCCACGGCTCCGACCGACGCGGAAATCGCGACGGTCCTGCCCGCGGTCGGCTGGGCCAACCTCGTCACGGACCCCAAGGCGCTCACGCTCGCGAAGAAGCACCCGCGCACGGCGCTCGACCTGGGCTCGTTGCTGCAGGGCCATGCCGCGGACCGTCTGGCGCAGATCCTCAAGGCGGAGGGCCACGACGAGTTCCTCATCGAGGTCGGCGGTGAACTTCTCGCCGCCGGCACCTGGCGCGTGGGCATCGAGGACCCGATGAATCCGGGACGTAAGCTCGACACGCCCGAACTCAAGGACCGCGCGCTGGCGGTGTCAGGACTCTATCGCGCCCGTCGCAAGCTCGAGGGACGCGAAGTCGGGCACATCCTCTCGCCGCGCACCGGCAGGCCCGTCACGCCCACCCTGGAGATGGCGGCCGTCTATGCGTCCAACTGCGTCCTTGCGGACGGCTGGTCGACCGCGCTCATGGCCGCCGGCTTCGAGAAGGCCAAGCAGATCGCGGAACGCGAGCGCCTCGAAGTCATCCTGGTCACCGCCGACGGCAAGGTCTGGAGAAGGTGATTGTTTGAGTTATTAGGGGCAGGGACAGGGACAGGGGCAGGGACAGGAAATGCATTGGTCCATGACGGGAATCGCGGCTCGCCAGCCGTACCCGCTTCTCCTCGTGGCGCCCACGCAGGCCGCGATGGAAGAGACTCCCTGCCCCAAATCCCGGTCCTGCCCCCGTCCCTGCCCCTGCCCCTATGCCCGTCCCTGCCCCTGCCCCTGTCCCTGCCCCTGCCCCTGTCCCTATCTAATCTTCTTCACGAAGGTCAGCAGCGGGGCGTGCTTGCTGGTGTTCCACCCGCCGGGTTCGGCGGTGTAGTGCGCGGCGACGAAGGTGTCGTCGACGATGCGGAAGACGTAGCACTCGCAGGGATAACGGGGGCCGGGGAACGGCTGGCCTTCTTTGGCGTCAGGCTTGAAGGCGCCGGCGGAGAAACAGTCGAAACGCGGGCCCGTGCCTCCCCAGTCCGCGTAGTCCTTGTCCTCGGGGAACTTCAGACGGGTGATGTCGTGCGTGTGGCCATGGAGCAGCGCGATGACGTTGTGCCCCTTGATGGCCTCGTAGAACGCCTTGCGCTTGGGCTGGTCCCACCAGGTGCTGCGGGCGGAGAAGTCGAGGTGCTTGGCGATGATGACCGGCTCGTGCGCGGGGATCTTGGCCAGACGCGCCTTGAGGAACGTCAGGCTGGATTCCGGATTCCACATCGAGGTCTCCTTGGCGCCCTCCTTGGCGCCGTCACCGGCGTAGAGGTTGACGTTGATGAAGTGCACGCCCTGCCAGGTCCAGGCCGCATGGAAGCCGTCCTCGGACAGGGTGGACACCAGCCCGGCCTTGAGCATCTCACGGTTGCGTTCCCGCAGGCCCTTGCGCACGGGGCCGTCCCGTCCGCCGTCATGGTTGCCCGCGAGGGCGAAGAGCGGATACTTGGCGGGCGTCGTGCCCTGCCAGGGGAACATGCGGTCGAAGTCCTTCCACTCGGCGGCGTTGCCGACCTCGGTGAGGTCGCCGGCGACGATCATGCCCATCGGGCGGGGCACCGGGCCCCTGCCCTTCATCGCTTCGGCCACGGGACCTTCGGCAGGCCAGGGCGTGCCCGGCACCTGCGCAAGGACCTCCAGCGTCTTCGCGACGTGCGCGTTGAACTGGTCGGAACCGAACGCCGGCACGGTCTTGCGGTAGTTCATCCCCACGTGCGTGTCGGACACGAGGTAGAACGTCAGGTCGCGCGTCTGGGCGAGGAGCGAGGCGGCGGCCAGAAGCAGGGCCGAGGCCGATGTCAGGATGCGGTGGATCATGGAAAAAGGTCAGGCCTTGCGCAGGAGGGGCGAGCCGTCCTCGACGGTGAAGGTCGCGCGCGTGAGCAGCGGCGCGCCCGGCTTGGTCACGAACTCCACGGCCCGATAGTCGGTGCGCCAGGACTTCGGCGTGACCTCGCAGACGAGGTAGCCGCGCTCGGTGCTGTGGAACTTGACGAAGGGGTTCTCACGGTAGGTGTCCGCCAAGGTCTTGGGCGCGAGCGTGCCGTTGCCGCCGGAGGTGATCGAGGTGCCCACGAACTCCGTGCCGACCGAGCCCTGCTCGGGACGCTCGAAGTCGAGCACGAGCTCGTTGGCCCAGTTGGCGTGGATGTCACCGGTGAGCACGACCGGATTCCGCACCTTGGCGTCCCGGAAATGACGCAGGAGATTGCGGCGTTCGAACTCGTAGCCCGGCCACTGGTCCATCTGGAAGGCCTCCTCCGGGCCGGCCTTGCGGTCGACGTGCCCGACCATGACCTGCTGCGCCAGCACGTTCCAGCGCGAGGGCGAGCCCTGCAGGCCGCGGAAGAGCCAGTCGCGCTGCTCCTTGCCCAGCAGCGTGCCTTTCGGGTCGAGCTGGACGGGGTCGTTCGGGTGATGCCCGTCGCCCATCGGCTGGTCGGTGCGGTACTGCCGGGTGTCCAGGACGAAGAAGTCGGCGAGCCGTCCGAAGGGGATGCGTCGGTAGAGCGCCATGTCCGGACCCTTGGGCAGCGCGGCGCGGCGCAGCGGCATGTGCTCGTAGTAGGCCTGGTAGGCGGCCGCGCGGCGTCGCAGGAAGGATTCACGGTCGACGCCCTTCTCTTCCGAGATGTCGCCGGCGCAGTTGTTGTCGAACTCGTGGTCGTCCCAGGTGAGGATCCACGGCACGCGCGCGTGCATCTCGGCCAAGGCGGCGTCGCCGCGATACTGGGCGTAGCGCACGCGGTAGTCGCCGAGCGTCATGATCTCGCCGCCGAGGTGCTTGCGCACGCCCTTGTCCTGACCCTTGTATTCGTAGATGTAGTCTCCGAGGAAGACGACCGCGTCGAGCTCCTCCCTGGCCATGTGGACGTAGGCGGTGAAGAGCCCCTGCTCGAAGTGCTGGCAGGAGGCCACGGAGAAGCGCAGACGCGAGACGTCCGCCTCGCGCTTCGGGAAGGTGCGCGAACGGCCGGTCGGGCTCGATTCGCCGCCGACCGTGAAGCGGTAGAAATACCAGCGGTCGGGCGCGAGCCCCTCGACCTCGACGTGCACCGCGTGGCCCCATTCCGGCGTCGCCACATGGACGCCCTTGCGGACGACTTTTTCGAACTTCTCGTCCTCGGCCACCTGCCACGACACCTCGACCGGCTCGGGCGGCATCCCGCCGTCGGGCTGGAAGGGACGAGGAGCCAGCCGTGTCCAGATCACGAAGCCGTCCGGAGCGGGATCTCCCGAGGCCACCCCCAGCGAGAACGGGTAGGCGTCGAACTTCGCTCCGAGCAGCGGGCGACCGAAGGCGCGTTGCGTCGAGAGGGCGGCGACGGACAGCCAGGCCGCGCCGGACGTCACGAAGGCGCGACGGTCGAACCGGGCCGACCCGGGGACGGGGTGCAAGGGCGGGGTCATGGAAAACACCCTACCCTTTCCTCCCGGTCAGGAAAGGGAGAATTGCTCAGACCTTGGCCTGCGTCTGCTTGCGGCGCCGGCGCACGGCAGCGGCCGCGAGGGCCAGAGCGCCCAGGGCGAAGCCGTAGGTCGAGGGCTCGGGCACGGCGGTCAGGGTCAGGGTTCCGTTGCTGGCGGTGTCGTAGCTGAGGGACCAGAGGGCCGCGTTGGAGGCGGTGCCTTCGGAGTAGACGAACTGGCTGACGTCGATCACGAAGATGTCGTTGATGTTCGTGATGCCGCTCGGGAGGAGGATGTTGCCAGAATAAGTTCCGAAGGTGAACGAACGGATGGTCTCGGAGCTGAAGTTGGCGGGGATCGTGCCGGCGACGGAAGTCGTCATGGAGATCACCTTGATCGTGATCTTCTGGTTCAATCCGGTGCCGGCGCCGCTGAGGTCGAGATTGACGGCGTCGAACGAGTCATAGCCGGTGCCAGCGATGTCCGTGGCGTCCCGCACCTCGAAATCGTAGTTCGAGCCGGACCCGAGCGTAAGGGTCGTGGTGGTGAGAAGCCCCGGGGAATTGCCCGGAGCGAGGGTGCCGCCGGAACCGACCGCCACCGTGGCCACGATGCCGCTTCCGCCCAGCACCGAGCCGGAACCGACGGTCACCTGGCCGATCTCGCCGTTGACCACCAGGCGGCCGCTGCTGAGGGACACGGTCAGCGAGGGGGCTTCCAGGGCGGCCGCGAGGGTCAAGGTGCCGTTGCCGACCTTCTCAAGGCTCGCGCCGGCACCCATGGAAGGAGCGGCGTTGAAGACGACGGGGGTGGATCCCTCCAGCTGCAGCTTGGCCGTGGCGCCCGCCGGGACGGAGATGCGCGAGGCGATGTCATCGGTGTTACCGCTGGCCCAGGCCAGCGTGGCACCGTTGGAGACCTCGATGGTGGAGGTGGAGAATCCGTTGCCGGCGCCCAGGGCCCCCGACTCGAACTTCAGGGTGCCGCCGGCGACATCCAGACGGAAGTCTCCCGCGAAGCGGTTGGCGGGGCCTGCGATGACCCACTGGCCCGTGCCGTCGATGGTGACGTTCTTGAGGCCGGGGCTGCCGGAGGCGAGGACGGCCTCGAATCGGTTTTCGGCGGCGTTGTTGGCGACCAGCTTGAATTCCGCATTCGCGTTGGTGAGATTGATCTTGGCGTCGCTGGTGAAGACGAGCGCTCCGGCGCCCGACCCGGCCGCGATGCCCGCGCCGTCGCCGCCGACGGTGAAGGAACGCGCGGTGCTGGCGCCGCCGCTGCCCGTGAATTCAAGCACGGGGATGACGCCCGATGCGCCCGCGAGGACGAGCTTGGAGGGGTCCGCGAGATCGGTGATGCCCAGCGGGCTGGCGGTGGTGCCGTTGCCCAGGTCGCTCACGGCGATGGTGCCGGCGGAGACATTGGTGGGGGCGGTGAAGGTGTTGGCGCCCGTGAGGACGAGCGTGCCGGAGTCGGTCTTCTCGAGTGGCTGGTTTCCGGTGAGCACCACGTCGAGCACGCCGGTGGTCGGGACGCTGGAGGCCGGCAGCGAGCCGCCGGTGAGGGTCGCGCCCGTGGCCAGGGTGATGGCGTTGGAGATGGTGATGCCGTTGAGGTCCAACGTGCCTCCGGCCCCGACCGAGACGGCACCGGTGCCGAGGGCGCCGGCAATGCCGACCTTCAGCGTGCCGCCCGAGATCGTCGTCGCACCGGAGTAAGTGTTGGCGACGGAGAGCAGCAGCGTGCCCGCGCCGTCCTTGGTCAGCGTGCCGGTGCCGAGCGTGAGGCCGGTGGTGTCGACGGTGACGTTGCCGGCGCCGCCGAAGGTGATGCCGAGGTCGGATCCGGTGATGCCGCCGCTCAAGGTGAGCGTACCAGCGTCGGAGTTGATGCGGGAGGCGGAGGCGAGGGTCACCGCGCCGGCCAGGACGTTGTCACCGGAGAAGTTGCGCAGGGCACCGGCCGAGGAGACGCCCGAGCCGTTGAGCGTGACGGCCTCCGAGGCGACCGTGATGCCGCCCAGCAGCCGGAGCTCGGCGCCGGAGGTGACCGACGTCGCTCCTGCCGAGCCACCGAGGCCGGAGGCGTGGCTGACGGCCAGAACGCCGGCCGAGACAGTGGTCGCTCCGGAATAGGTGCTGGCGGCGGAGAGCGTGAGCGTGCCGGCGCCGGTCTTGGTGAGGGCGCCGGAGCCCGCGATGCTGCCGCCGAAAGAACCGGCGGAGGCGGTCAGGTCGGCCGAACCGAGGCTGAGCGTGCCGCCGTTGAGGTTGGTGACTGTCAGCGCTCCGCCGTCGACGGTGACCGTGCCGGCGGAGAGCGTGCCGATGCTGGCGTTGCTGGCGAAGCGGGTCTTGCCGGAGCCGGCCAGGCTCGTGAGGGTCACGGTGCCGGAACCGCCGCTGAAGAGCAGCGCGTCATCGGTCGTGTTCGCGTTGGAGACGGCACCGAGCGTGATTCCCGTGCCGGAGAGCGTGGCCGTGGCGGACGCGTCGAGCGTCAGGCCCGCCGTGGCGTTGAGGTTGACGGCGGCGAGGACGGCGCCGTTGACCGTCACGCCGGAGGTGCCGGCGAGGGCGCCGGAATCGACCGTCAGCGTGCCCGCCGAGACCGTGGTCGCGCCGGTGAAGTCGTTGGCGCCGGAGAGCGTCAGGTTGCCAGCGCCGGACTTGATGAATGCGCCCGAGCCAGAGATCACGTTGGCGAACGTCAGCGCGTCGGAACGGCTGATCTCCAGCGTGCCCGAGTTGGCGATGGCGCCCGCCCCGATGGAGCCCGTCGTCGAACCCGAGCCGATCTGCAGCTTGCCGGCCGAGATCGTGATGGCTCCGCCGAAGGTGTTCGCGCCGGAGAGAATCAAGGTGCCCGCTCCGGACTTGGTGAGCGTGCCAGTGGCCCCGGAGATGACGCCGCCGTGCATGCCTGCCGAGACCGTCAGGGCGGTGGAAGAGCCCAGGGCGATGTCGCCTCCGTTGAGGGTGGTCACCGCGGCCGTGGCGCCGTTGGCGTTGAGCGTGCCGGAGGTGAGGGTCGTGACCGTGGCGGCACCGCCCACGGTCAGCGTGCCGCCGTTGAACGACGTCACGGAGGCGGCGCCCGTGATCGTGCTGGAGCCTCCGGTGACGGAAGACGAGGTGAGCGAGGCCGCGTTGACCGTGCCCCCGCTGACGGGTGCGCCCAGGGCGCCGACCACCGTCACCGTGCCGGCGGAGATGCCACCCGTGACGTCGGCGTCGCTGCCGAAGCGGGTCGAGCCCGCGCCAGCCAGGGAGGCCAGGATGATCTTGCCCGAAGTACCCGTGAAGTTCAGGGCGTTCGCGGTCGTGTTGGCGTTGGAAACCGCGCCCGAGATGTTCAGGCCGGTCGCGGAGACCGTGGCCGTGCCCGTGGCGTCCAGCGTGAGCGTGGCGGACAGGTTGTAGTTTGCGGCCGTCAGCGTGGCGCCGTTGACAGCAATTCCGGAAGTGCCGGCCAGGGATCCGGCTGCGGCCGTCAGCGTGCCGGCCGAGACCGTGGTCGCGCCCGTGTAGGTGTTGGCGCCGGAGAGCGTCAGATTGCCCGCTCCGGACTTGATGAAGGCGCCCGCGCCCGAGATCACGTTGGCGAAGGTCA
>JACCDU011377935.1_pt1 | contig 154836 bp, 159 predicted proteins | sample 7446081 | NCBI WGS metagenome assembly JACCDU01 (sample SAMN15323447, study PRJNA562643) | freshwater metagenome | isolation source: river surface water | place: USA:Blue River Watershed | collected 2017-08-17
CGCTTCAGGATGAAATCGCCATCGAGATGATGGGCGAGGCACTCCGCGAAGAGTGGCAAATGAACGAGTATGACTCTGAATCCGCTGAGGAAGAGGACGATTGCTACTGGGACGACCCCTACGACGAGTGGGCTGAGGTCGAGAACCGTGAGATGCTGGGCGTTGAAGCCTACGCTCACTGGAATGAGGATGCCCACCTCATGTGGTGGATGGAGGAAGGCAGGCATCAATAAGGCTTTGCTGACCTCTCCCGCTGGCCTCGATCACATTCTATACTAAAAATCGAAAAATGTGCTATAATAAATGATGATTACGCAACTCACAAACTCAGAAAAACTTTCCATAATCCAAAAGGTTATTGACCTTGTCACTAATAAGGATACCGACCCTTGGGCAAATAGCATCTATGCTCCGTTCAAGAGCAAAGGCTCTAACTATGACATTGGTGATTTTGGAGAGATTCTGGTTTGCGAGTTGTTGAAACTTGACGGGGTTGACGCTGAACTTTACAAGCAAGACGGCTTAGATATTAGGCGTGGTTCTATACAGGACGAAGTGAAAACTTCTTCTATTTCCGCCCGTGGTAGCCACTGGTTCAACCAAATCAAGTTTTCCGAAGATAAAGTAAGTGGTGCTGATTTTGAGTATCTTTACTTTGTTGGGATTTATCCAGATAGTTCTTTACAAATCTGGAGAGCCAAAAACTCTGATGATTTGAAGAATACTTTTCGAAAGAATAACTCTTGGTGCTGGAACAATAAGTTTCCAGAAAAGTTGGATAAATCTTTGTGGGAGTGCTTTTTTGAGTATAATCCCACGATAATAGAGGTGGAGTAAACAAATGGCAGGAAATCCCCGAAAACAAGGTGCTGAACAATACTATACTGTAAATAATGTTGCAAAACACTTTACAGACATAATGATTGAGAAGTATGGTGCAAATCGCACTTATCTTGAACCTACTGCTGGTGGTGGCTCGTTTATTGAGGCACTTAAACAGAATGGGGTTTCAGACATTATCGCTTATGACATTGAACCAAATCATCCAGATGTGGTTCAAGCAGATTTCCTAAACTTGGATTTGAAAAAATCGGGGCTTATTGCGATTGGCAACCCGCCTTTTGGTAGGGCTTGTGCTTTGGCAGTAAAGACATTCAACAAGTGTGCGGAATCCTGTGATGTTATCGGCTTTATTATTCCACCTTCATTTCGCAAACCATCCATTGAAGATAAACTGCATCATGAGTTTTTCAGAGTGTATACCGAGAAATGCCCTGATGTAAGTTTTGAAACACCAGATGGAGTGGTTTACGAAATGGGTCGCCTCCGAACTGAGTTTCAGATTTGGGAGCGGAAGAAAGGGAGTATTCGTCCTAAGAGACAATCTTATCGTTCAGATAAGTTCCAGTTTGTTAAGAAGGACGAAAATCCAGACCTTGCATTCCGAACGCACGGAGACGGAGCAGGAAGAATCTTGCAAGGTCTGGATTACAACCCCAGAACAACAGCATTTATTAAGTTGATTGACCCCAGAGCAAAAGAAGCAATACAAAAAGCAGATTATTCCTATTGGATGGAAGCAACATCACACATTCCATGCATTGCACCTGCTGAAATCTCTATTAGCGTTGATGAATGGTATGAAAAGAATTAGAGGTAGCAAATGATTACTTGGATTATTGTATTGTCTTGGATTGCATTTGTAATTTCTGCAATTTATGTAGGATTTAAAGTTGCTTTTATCTATGGACTTAAAAAAGTAGGTCGATGGTGCCCTCGAAATAAATGGTATCTGTCTGAAGATAAAAATTATGCAATTTCATTTGCATGGTTTGATACTATACAAAAGGGGCAAGAAGCAAGCAGAACAAGATTGAGAGACATGGCAAAATAAGACTTTGCCAACCTCTCGGCCTGATCGATTCTATACTAAAATTTAAAATGGGGGCTATAATACTGTGGATTGTGTAATTATTGATTTAGATGGAACTTTGGCAAACTGCCAGCATAGAATGCATTTCATAGAAGGTCCCAAAAAGAACTGGGATGCATTTTTTGATAATTGTCTGGATGATTTTGTTATTCATCCCATGCTTCACATGATGCAAATTTTGTCAGAAAAGTATAAAATTGTATTTGTTACTGCTAGACCTGAAAAGAATAGAGAACTCACAACTAAATGGTTGCAGAATCATGGGATAGTTTATGATTCTTTGTATATGAGAAAGAATGTTGATTATAATAAATCTCCTATTGTAAAGAAAAACATTGTATTGTCTTTATTTGAAAAAGGTTATAATCCAGTATTTTCATTTGATGACAGACCTGATTGTGTGGCAATGTTTCAAGAATTGGGAATTTATTCATTTTTGGTCGGAGAGAACCAAGGACAGATTCTATACTAAAAACCAAACTTGATTCTTTACTAGTATGAAAACGATGATTATTACCAAGAACGACATCCAAAAGGCTCGTAAAAAGAATCCTGTTGTGATTCCTGCCTCTGAGCGAGTGTGGAGCCGAACAGCGGTTTATAAGTCTGGTAAAGAATACCAGCGTCATTCTAAACATAGGAATCGTGACAATGAATAATGGTGAGTATTTAGGTTTTCTTTTTAAATTTATTTTGGGGGCTTTGGGATTTGGTATAGTTACTCATACCATCGGTAACTATGTTGATAGTTTCAAGATATTTACTGCCCCCTTAGATTTAATTTTTATCATTACTTTGGTTTATTTGAATAGAAATAAGTTTAGTGAAATACTCACAACTTTGGAGAATTAAGATGGAACAAGATATGGGTCCTGCTATTATGGTTGCTAAGATTAGTTTGGCTTCTGTAATCATTTTGATGCTCACAATTATCTTCCAAAATATTTATGTATTTCTTGGCTCTTGGTTTATAGTGCCGCCTCTGGTATTTTTGTTATTTCCTAGAAAATAAGACTTTGCCAAGGTATCGGGCAGGGGGCGCCCAGTTTTATACTAAAAATCCCATAACTATCTATTATAATGTGAGGTTGATTCGAACAGCCTCCATCCAGTAAGAATCCAGAACGGCTAGAATCTATTGCGAGATTCAAATAAGGGTAGCAACCTTGGGGTGGTCAAAAAGCCACAAGTTCTTACTGCCCTTGGCAGGGACTGACGCAAACAGTTATGTCAAGGATGTAATGTGTGGTTGGGTACTATGCTCTGTTATCAGACAAGGGTACCATCGGAGGCAGAGACCATCGAAAGAACTGCCCTTGTGTTCCGTACTGGTTGAAATCCAGCCAACCACCAAATAAGGCTTTGCTAGCCTTTGGGGCTGCCCCGCGGCCTCTTTTATACTAAAATCCTATTGACCACCTATACTAGTATGGAAATCAACATCAACTTCAGCGTCCCCTCTGGCTCCAACGCGGAGGACATCTCTGCGATTCTGTCCCGTGTTATGGTCGATATTGCCAAGCAAGATGCCCAGGATTATTTTGGTCCCGGCGACTTCGAGGTCTATCGGGATGGTGAGTGCATTGCGACCTACAATGTACTTCAAGAGCAGGACGGGGAAGACTGTTTCCCGTATAACTGCCACGACTTCGCCGATGATGCCGACGCACTTGCATCGGCTGGGTTTGGGATGGACGAAGACTACGGGGGTTGGGCTTACGATTGCGACGAATATTAAGTCTTTGCTGATCGGGCGGCCTGCCCCCGCCCGATTCTATACTAAAATCTAGAGTATCTGCTATATAGATATGATAGTCACCACCCCAATCCCCGCCATCGCTGTAGAACGCTCCGCTGACCGCAAGTTGTCGCTTGACGAATCGGTATCTGCTACTTGGGTAGCACAGGGTTCCTGTGCATTGTCCTGCCCTTTTCTTGGTAACGGTTGCTACACTGAGACCGGGCGGCCTAACTTGGTTCGTCGCCGTTTGAACCTTGCCCATTCTTTGGCTAACTATACGCCAGAGCAACTTGCACGATTCGAAGCCGATGCTATCGCAACCCTTCGGGGAAAGTTCCCGCTTCGCTTGCACATTCTTGGCGATTCCCGTACCCGTAAAGCGGCTAGGATTGTTGCAACTGCCGCTAACAAATATCGTAAAACGTACAATAAACCTGTGTGGACATATACCCACGCACACAATGTCCCCCGTAAGATATGGGGTGATGTTTCTATCCTGCGTTCCTGTGAAAATATGGAACAAGTGAAAAAGGGACACGCCGAAGGCTACGCTTGTGCCTTGGTACGGAACACCTCTCACGATTCGCATCGTGTATATGACCTTGGTGACGGTTATAAAGGTGTTCCGTGTCCCCAACAGACTGGTAAAGCAGAAAGTTGCGTAAAATGCCAACTTTGTTGGAAAGATAAGACACTCCACGCCAAAAAAATGGTTATTGTATTCTCTCCAGACCGTGGAACGCATAAGAAACTTGCTAAAGTGCTTCCAATGGCGGAATAAATACGATAAAGTGTTCCTAACCTAGTAAAATAAGACTTTGCTAGGTTGCGGGGCAGGCCCCCAAAATTATACTAAAATCTTGAAAGGTATCTATCATAGTATGAAAACTCTCACCGCTAAAGTTGCAAAGTTTGTGTCGTCTAATGGGTATTTTATATTTGTATTTATCCTTAGTGTTGTATTGGGAAATTTGGTTTCTTTGCAAAATCGAATGCATGAAAGCAAGTTGAATCAGAAGAATGAAGAACTAGTAGAACTTCGAAGGAAAATCAATAATCATTTAATTGCTGAAAACTTTTATGACAAGCCAGCAAAAGAGGTTCTTCCTGTCATGAAAAGTTTCGGAATCGACTTGTAAACTATACTAAAAATCCGAGGGAACCCTATACTAGTATGGAAATCAAAACTTGTAGATTCGTTGATGCCTCTGACCTTTTTGATGGTTGCCCTGACGCTTGGCAAATGTTCATGGATTCTGACCCGCCTGTTTCGTGGGGGGATGCAAATCGCACTATGGTCACTCCTGAGTTAATGTCCTTTTCTTTGGAAGAGTGTTTCAGCGATGATAATGAAATCGCTCAACAGATTGATTTGGTATTGAATCGTCTACAAAAAGTTGATGTTTACATCGATTTGGAGAACTAATAATGATTCCAAAAAATCTTATTTACATGGCAGATGGTTTGTTTGTTGTTAAAGGTGTAACAGATTTCATCTGCCATGACGAAAACGGTAGAGTACTAAAGGTTGCAAAAACTATCAAATCTATTGATAAGTATGTGCAAAAAGAGTTGGAAGCCAAGCGGTTTTACGAAAAATGTCACCATAATAAACCGTATGTATTTGCTTAAGGGAAGATGTCCGAGTGGCTAAAGGAGCCGGTCTGTAAAATCGGCGGCGCAAGTCTTCGCAGGTTCGAATCCTGCTCTTCCCATTGACTCTATGGCGGAGTGGTACAACGCGGACCCTCGAAAGGTCAGGATGGCAGGTTCGAATCCTGCATGGGTCATGGCCAGGGCGCGACCCCGGCAAAGTCTTATTCTATACTAAAACAAAAATCGGGGGCTATGTTATTATGAAGTTGTCACTATGCTGTATCTCTAACATCTTGGCAGAGCAAGGTTTGAAGTTTCGTACCATGACGTACAAGACTTATTCGACCATGCCCCGTGCAGATGCTCTTGCCAAGTTGTCCAAGATTGTTCATAATAACTTTCATGTGACACGCAAAATCATTCAGTTTTGTGATGAACAAGGTATCAAGGGCTATCGTTTATCGAGTGATTTGACCCCTGTTTTAAATCATCCAGATGTTCTTATGAAAATGGAAGATTTGCCTGATTTTGGTTTTATTCAGCATGAAATAAACAACATCAAGAAATACCTTGCTACATCAGACATTAAGATTTCTGCACATCCTAGCGAATACATTACACTAACAACAGATGACCAAAAAGCAATCACAAATAGCATCCTTGATTTGGAAACTCACGCTGATATTTTTAATCGCTTGGGACTGCCTGAAGATTATTCTGCTCCCCTCAACATCCATTGTCGCAAGGACGGTGACCCCGAAGTCATCTCAGGCAAGTTTATGGAAACCTTTGATAAACTTTCCGATTCCGTTAAAAACCGACTGGTAATAGAAGTAAATGACAATGTAAAAGGTGTTTGGTCTGTTAAAAACCTTGTAAAACATTTTTATGAGAAACATAACATCCCGATTACATTCGACACTCTTCATCATAAGTTTTTACATGGCGACCTTAGCGACAAAGACGCTTTTGAACTTGCGTACTCTACTTGGAACACCACTCCGGTGTTTCATTACTCCGAAGGAATAGGCGATACCCGCAATCACGCATCAATGGCTACAGGTATTCCAGATTCTTATGGTTATGATGTTGTGTGGGACGTTGAACTCAAGAATAAAGATTATGCTATTCTTGACATTATGAATAGAGCAAAGGTTGCAGTATGATTACACTTTTGAATATTGAAGATACTTACAAAGCATTAGATAATAATGACGAAGCCCTCTTTTTACCAAATTGTGACCCTGCTTTGATTGGCACTTATGAATTGGAGCGAGATGGTGAAAATGTTGTTGTCAGTTGCTATGATTACGATTTGTTGGTTGATTGTTTCGCCAAAGAGTTTAGCGTTGATTGTGAAGCGCACGAAGACCCTGTTGAACAAGCATTGGAATGGGTAGATTATAACATTGTAGGTGCTTATGTTGGCAAATTTACACCCATGATAGTTTATAAAGACGAAGAAGGCGAATACACTTCAGAATAAGACTTTGCTGATCGGGGGCCCTGCTGCCCCCATTTTTATACTAAAATAAAAGGGGGCATCTATACTAGTATGAATAACCCAACTTTTCTCATCAAGAATGTCGCCCTCTCTGGTACTGTTCCGTTTTTGCCAAACCCTGTTGTTGCCAAAGTGCCAAACAAGACCGTTGATGCAGTATCGGAAACACGCTTGAAGGAAATCTTCAAGATGATGTTTGAACAGGCAAAGAATGAGTTCAAGGGGTTCCCTATCGAAACTCTTACCATGACCTTCGAATACACTCGAAGTGACAATCCTGATAAGATGTACATTCTCGATTACTACGGTTCGGATGAACAGGGCAGAATGCAGTATGACCTGTTTAGAACAAGCCTTTGCTAGGCTCCGACCCTGGGCGCGAAACTATACTAAATAATAAGGGGGCATCTATAATAATATGGAAACAACTTATAACGGCTACGCCAACTACGCTACTTGGAACGTTTCAATGTACCTCACCAATGATGAAGGTTTGTACAACTTGGTCAAGCGGTATGATTCTTGGGAAAAGTGCAAGGAAGCACTGGGGTGGTATGGTATAACCAAGACTTCCGATGAAGTATCTTTCAATGACCCTGATTTGGACATCGATGAACTCGATGAGATGCTGGCAGAACTTTAATAAGGCTTTGCCAGCCAATCCCACAGCCGCGATTCTATACTAAAATCTATATTGCATTCTATAGTAGTATGGAAAACAAAGAAGTCACAGACTGGATTGCAGTCGCTCCTCATGCTCATGGTACGCTCGTTGGTCTCAAGTTGATTCTTGATGGGCTGGAAAATGCAGATTATCCAGTAAGTGTTCTCAGAACCGTGCTGGAAGGTTACGAAAAACGTATCGCTGAACATCTCAAAGAGAAAGGTGATAAATAATGACTCCTAAAGTTGAAATCCGCCCTTCCGCCCGTGGTGGCTGGAATCTTTTTATCGACAATGATTTTTGCGGCTATGATAAATCCAAAAAGTTTTTGAAACAACTTGCGGAAGAAATCATCAAGAACGAGCACGGTCTATATTAAGGCTTTGCTCGTCGGTCCCTCAGGCCCCCAAAAAAATCTATACTAAAAACCTGAACCTGTCCTATACTAGTATGGAAACTTTCATTCTTCAATCAAACGAAATCGACTCCCTCGGTGCTTGCTCCTACGGTACTCTGCGTTCCGTGGACTTGCTTCCTCGCTTGGCTAACTACCTGAGCATCGCTCTGGATACAATCGAAGTTCGGTTTGAGAATGCAGGTCAGGCTTACGCTGAGTTTCAGCAAAGTCTGTTGTCTGAATACCGTCACCTTGTAGCGGAAGCGGTCGAGTTCCACGAACTCAATGCCGATGGTTACGGCAGTGCATACGTCGATTCTGTTGAGATGGATGCTCAAGAGATTATTGTATCACTATTCGACGCTCTTGACCAGTTGTCTCCGGAGAATCAGTACTTTGGTTCTCACCCCGGCGACGGCTCAGACTTTGGCTACTGGGAATCCTACCCAGAATAAGGCTTTGCCAGCCACCCCCTCAGGCCCCCCGATCTATACTAAAATCTAGAAAGACCCCTATTATAGTATGTCCAAAATGAGTAACCTTGCCATCGACCTTCAGAACGAACTCAATGAATTTGAGGCTCGACTCCAGAGTTTTGACTGGATGTACGAATACACTGATTCTCACAACATTTATTGGAAGTTCCGCAATGAACTTACTTCTCTTGAGGCTATTGCTAAAAAGGGTCCCCAATTCGCCGAATTGTTTGCTAAATACAGCAAGAAGGGTTAAGACATGACTACTAAGGCTGACCTCACTAAAAAGGTTAATGAGATTATTGATGAGTTGGAATCCAAGAGGGAATCTCTTCAGCAAAATCTTGATAAGAAAAAGGTTATTCTTGAATTGATTGAAGACAATTGGTTGACGATGAATACTTTTATGAAGGCAATTCGGCATCCTGTTTTTGCCCAAGATGAGACTTATCAGCAGGCTATTCTTACTATGGTCACGAAATTGCATTCCTATCATAAGGATTTGAAAGAGCAATTTAACGCAATGGAGTAATAAGGCTTTGCTGGCCAGGGCGCCTGCCTTGATCTATACTAAAATAAAAGGGGGCATCTATAATAATATGAAAAACTTTCCACTTATCACCAAGTACATCGACGAGATTGGCATTGACGTAAATCAGTCAGAGTCTCTGTTCCTACAGATTCTTGAATCCAAACTCAGTGAAGTTGAGAGTGGTCGCCTTACTGTAGATGATGCAGTCGGTGAAACATACGACACATACAGTGAGGCAATGGACAACGCCTATTAAGGCTTTGCCAACCGCCCCTCCAGCCCCCGCCCCCTTTTTATACTAAAAACATACAAGCCCCCTTTATTAGCATGGTTAAGCATGGGATTATCCCTAATAAAGAGCGTGGTGGATACGACTGGTATTCTAATGGTGAATGGCGTGGCTGGGCTAAATACCTGCGTGACATTCAGAAAACGATGAAAAACCCACCTGTGGTTTTGATTTACCCTAATGGTAAGAAAGAAAAGGTGAACTTCTAATGGTAACTCTCAAGTCTGTATTTGCCGATGTTGATTTTATCGATGGCTATTATTCCTTTCTGGCTTTTAATGATAATCCAGAACCTTGTGATATTGATTTGAAAGAGATTGATACTCGGCGTGAGTTCGCAAATACTTTGGAAATGATGGATTTTTTGTCTCCCAAAGTTGCAAAGTACATTCTAGACAATCATAATGATGTGAAAGATATTTCTTTTAATGTGGGATTCCACTGCAATCTCACGGGCTACTACCAAATATCCGACCACCTCAACGCTCTAGAGTCACTCTATACTAAAATCTAAAGGGGAGCCTATAATAGTATGAAAACCATCACCATCACCCGACGCGAGATTGAGAAGGCTCGCCAAGCCTCTTCCATTCCTGCTTCCGAGCGACCCTGGGGTCGCACCACCACTTACAAGAGTGGCAAGGAGTACAAGCGGCATCCGAAGCACCGCAACCGCGAAGAATAACACTTTGCGGGCCTCCGGGCCTGGGGCGCCTCAAAAATCTATACTAAATAAAAAAGGTACGACTATAATAGTATGAATACAATCACCGCTCGCTCACTTGAACTTCTCATTGGTCTCGGTTACTTCGCTCTCGCAATTGCTGTGTGCGTTGGACTCATGAAGTTCCTTGGGCATAAAATTCTTTCCAAAACTGCCACAATTTTTCTTATCGCTTTCCCCGTGGTTGGAATTATTGGTGGAACCATCGAATGGCTTTTCACTGGCGTTGCCGAAGCATCAAAATCCATTACTTTCAACATGGCAGACAATTTTTTTGGAATTGCAATTGCACTTTATGCACTCGCTTTCTTTTCTTACTTGATGTTCGGTGATAAAGAAAAACAAATCAGGGCAATAAATTAAAGGACTAAGGCAAAGTAAAGATAAGGCTTTGCTAGGTTCCGCCCCAGTCCCCAAAAATCTATACTAAAATTCAAAAGGACATCTATAGTAGTATGAAATACTCTCGATTCTCTGGTAAGCGTTATACCAACTATGTTCCTCGTAACTCTGCTCTCAAGTCCTCTGACTACAACTATCGCTCCAATCGTCAAAATGATGATGACTTCGATGGTGATTGGGATGACCATCTCGACCCTGAAGACCGTGCTAGGTTGATGGGTAGGGACTTTATGGGTCCTCGTTGGAAATAAAACTCTATACTAAATAAAAAGAGGGCGGCTATAATAATAGGAGATTTAAAATGGGACTTGACAACATTTGGATGAAGAACAAGGAAGAGCGTGGAGTCATTGAAGGCGAGTTCAATATTTGCGGTGGAATGTTTTCTGGCAATGGCAATGATTCTTTCCGTGGCAAAGTGTATGCCCGATTTGTAGAAGATGTCACTGAAGTTTCCTTGTATGGCAACCCAGAAACCCACGAAGTGCCGAACGAAACTGTCAAGAAGATGGCAGATGATTTGGAAGCAACTGAATGGCGCGATTCTTATGTCGAAAACTATGACATTGAAGAGCAAGAGTTCAAAGACTTGGTCAAAATGTTTAGGCTTCATGCAGACGCTGGTCATTACCTATTTGCTTGGTTTTAAGTAAATAAGGCTTTGCTGGGTGCCACCCCAGGCCCCCAAAAATTCTATACTAAAACCCCACTCACCTCCTTTATTAGTATGAACTACGATTACCACTACGACGACGACCCGTTTGACGCCTGTGACGGCACCCGCTTCGCACGGAGCGGGTCTGCCCTGCGAGCGGCTTCCAAGCGGAACCCTCGGAACCTCCCTTGCGGAACCTGTGGGCGACCTAATATGCTCACCCCTGCCGACAAGCATCGCGGGTATCAGTGTGACATCTGCGCCCGTCAAGCCGAGCAGGGCTGGTAAGTCTGAATAAGGCTTTGCCAGGTTCTCCCTCTGGGGGCGCCAAAAATCTATACTAAAACAAAATCTATCACCTTTAGTAGTATGGAAAACAAGTTCACCCCCAACGACTCTTCTGACCGCATTGTCAAGCCACTCGACATCTATCGGGTGTGCGTGATAGGTGAAGATAGCATCTACACGCCTGCGGGTTTCCAGTCCCGCGAACAAGCCATCAGATTGGCGGAAGAACTCTCTGAACATCATAATCTGGTGGAAGTGCGTCAGCCTGTTGAGATTAGCCATCAACTGAGCAACCGCCAAGTGTGGGACAGGGTTGAATACAATGTGATTTATTCTTGTTGTACCATCAGTCTAGATTAACACTTTGCTGGTTGGTCCCCCTGCCGGGCGCCCCCTTTTATACTAAAAACTCAAACTCAGCCTATACTAGTATGGAACTCATTCAAACCCTCTCCAACATCGCCTCCAACGCTCCCCTCGGTCTCTGCCTCATGACTGACGGCTCGGAAGTAGAACTCACGCCCGGAAAGCGTATTGATTCCAAAGATTACTTTGACATCGCCGAAGTCAAGCAAACGCTCGGTATTGATTACTTTGAGTTGGTTTACTGCAAAAACGACCTTATTTTGGTCTGTGATGAGGAGGCTCTGCTGTTTGCAGACCCTATTCTCAATCTTACTGCATCAATGATTGCACAACGTTCCATTTATGGCAATGTAATGGTCTGTCATACCGATAGAATCAACTAATAGGGGGTTATTATGGCACAGTTAGTTATTATTATTGGTATTTTAGCCGGTTATCTATACTTAGGATACATTAGACCCCTGTTAGCAAAATAAGACTTTGCTAACAGCCGGGACAGCCCCCGCTGCGATTCTATACTAAAAACCTAAACCCCGCCTTTACTAGTATGCAAGACCTCATTTTCCAAGACGACCTCTACTTCACCTTCTCCGCCGAGCAAGCCGAATGGGCTGTCACGATGTGGAACAAGGTTCTATTGTACCGGGGCATCCTGTCCGGTCGGATTCCTTCCGAGGGTGAAATGACCCGCTTGAAGCAGGCGGCTCCGGGAGTTCTCAACGGTTCCCCGCAGGAAGACCTCGGGTACATACTCGACTCGGCAAGTCAGATGTACCCGAAATAAGTCTTTGCCAGCCGGGGGGCCTGCCCCGGCCCCCCTTTTATACTAAAATCTCACAAAGTACCTATACTAGTATGACACACGACTTAATCTGGCAGTTTTTAGTTGCTCCACTCTTGCTCGTCGTTATTGGAGCCTCAGCACTCAGCATCGTTTGTTTAATTATTGGTCACATTGCGGAGACCATTGACAAGTATGTCCGTGCCAATCATTCCTAATCTATACTAAAACAAAATTCAAGGACTATACTAGTATGCAAAACATTGACGACATCTTCAACGACACCTTCGACGCCACCGCCTTCTCCCGACTCGCCAGCGATTATGATGCCACGCCCGACCCCTGCGATGTTGCAGATTACAACCACCGTGTGAAGTTTGGTTATTAAGGAAAATTACCATGGTTTTTATTCCGCCCCCTTTTCATGGAGAAAATGGATCTCTTTGGTTCATTGTGCGCGAGATCGATGGAGATTGGGAAGTGCTTGATTCTGCAAAGAGTGAAGCCGAAGCCCAGCAGAAACTAAAACTATACTAAAACTCAGAAAGCCCCCTTTATTAGTATGATTACAATCAACAAAGCATCCCATGGTGGATACAACGTAGTTCTTGACGGCGAGTGGCTGGCTTGGTTCCCCAAAATCAAAGCCGCTCGTGCTTTCGCCAAAGGCAGGCTTTTTCATTAAGGCTTTGCTAGGTTCCGCCCCGGCCCCCGGGCTTCGCCCCAGCTCACGCCAGATTCTATACTAAAATCACAGACAGTGACTATAATAGTATGACTTACACAATCGAAAAATCCACTATCGGTGCTGGCTTCTTCATCATCCTCGATGATGAAATCATTGGTTGGACTGCAACCCCTTGGGGTGCTCGGCAGTTCATTAATAAACACGCTCGAAATAATCCACTGCCATAGTGTTTATACTAAAACTATCTTTTCAGTCTTTATTAGCAGGAGAATACATTGGCAAGATTCAATGAGCGACAAGCACGACAAAACATGAAGGCTGTAAAGCAATGGATTGGTTTATTTACATTCTTTTCTGATTTCTTCTTTCCTGTGAAGAAAAGCAGACGAAGATAAGGCTTTGCTGACTTCCCCCACTGACGCCAAAAATCTATACTAAATACATAATGAGGGTCTATAATAGTATGAACGAAATAACTGAAATCCTGATACCTGTCTTTGCTGGCTCTTTGCTCTCTACTCTTCTTTTTCACATTTTGGTTGATGGTTTAGATTGGAGTCACAATAAAGCAGTTTGGGTTGCTCCTTTTGCGTTCATTATTGTGCCGTTTTTTTGCTTTATTGCTTTGCCTCTCATTTTGCTTGGAGAAGTCATGCGGGGGATTTACAGGCTCTTCGACAACTCTGGACGGAATCGCCGACGTTATCGACGAATCTAACCCAGAATAAGGCTTTGCCAGCCTTCGCCCCAGTCCCCGGTTTTATACTAAAAACCTAAACCCAACCTATACTAGTATGCAAACAATCAACATCTGCTCCGTTCTCGACGTTCTGTTCCCTAACAACGCTTGGTACGGCGGTGACTGGAAAGTCATCAACGCGGCGGTAGACCAGTGGTGCGTGGAAAACAACGCCTATCACTACGCCCGTGGTCGCGAGGAGTTCTCTCGCTACGAAGCCACCCGGCTGGCTCATGAAGCCGGGTGTACGGTTGTGCTACTGCATGACCTTTCATAATAAGGCTTTGCGGGGCTCGCCCACAGGCGGCGAGATTTTTATACTAAATAACAAGGGGGCATCTATACTAGTATGGAATTCATCTTTTTAACCTTCACCGCCATCATCTTCTGTCTTGGATACGGTATGCTCTGCGCCTATGTTTTCGGCAAGCAGATTGACTAAACTATACTAAACATTCAGGAAAGGTCTATAAAACTATGGAATTTATGATCTGGGCTGTTGCCTGTGGACTTGTTTGTATCGCATTCGGCTTATGTGTAGTTGCTTACGATAGCACTGCCCGCTGAAACTATACTAAATCCAATACGAAAGCCTATAATAGTATGAAGTACATCTCTTTTTCTCGCCGAACCATCAACAACGGACGCCAGTTCGTTCTCCAAACCCGAACCGATTGCTGGATTCTAACTGTCAAGCCCCATCGCTTGCTCTTCGCCCATAGGTTCCAACCTTACTGGCAATGGAATTACTAGTCTAATAAATAAAAGCCCCCTATTAATAAGGGGGCTTTATTAGTACTATTAGCATTAATAATAAGCAAAACATTAATACATAGTATACATACATAGTAATACACTACTACATAGTATTTACTATATAGAGAGAGGGGGGGGTGGGTCAAAATTTAGGTACCATAAGGAAGGGGGTTTCCTCGGGTCAAAATTTTGTGACTCCCAATGATCGCGATTTTCAACGTCTTAATATTTCATCGTAATAAGCATTCATTCTTTTGGCTGTTTCTATGCCTTTCATCAATGAAAACTTGTGTTGGTTAATAATTTGAACAGCATTATTAATTTCATTCATCGCTTCTGTAAACTTCAGATAATTATCATTTGGCACATCTATATTATCTGCAGGTTTCGGAATCCTAGAGTATATTAAAAATAAATCGTTCATCATAGAAAGAACTTTTAGTGTTTTTTGAAACTCTAATCCTATTTCTTCTTCATTATAAGATAATTTCGCTGAGATTTTTTTCATGTATTTAATTCCTTAATTTCTAAAAGGTCTTCTTAGAGAAGGTCTTTGCTCACTAACAGGTTCGATTTCAGTTACGTCATCATTTAAATTTTCAGAATTTGGTTCATCAGTTTTAAATGGTTGCAATTCAAATTGTTTTTTTGAATTAACTTCTTCTTTGTTGATTACAACTTTAAGTTCAAATGCCGTAGGTGCCAAATTTTGTATAATTTTAGCTGCAGTTTCAGCTTCATTTTTCAATGTTGGATCGTTATTATTGTAAATTTCATTGAAAATCTGATAAGCATTTGAAATGTGTGTTTTCATTTGGTCGATTGGTTCTAATTTTTCAAATTCATCTTCTTCTTCTGCAATTCTTTTCATTACATTGGTTAAAGAATTAGCTTCAGAATAAAGCCCCCTTTTATCTAATTCATTTGCGATTTCATTAATGCTTGCCAAGATTTGTCTTTTATTCATTATTATGCCCCCTATTTTTATATTTATTAAATACTAAATTATTTTACATTTACCTTCAATCTGCCCACTTATCCGCCCAGGGATCTGCCCAACGAATTGTCCAAGGATCTGCTCAACGAAAAAGGGGGTCATGGAAAAAATCGCCCGCAAAAATAGGATAGGGGGGGAGGGTAAAATTTAAGGTACCCTATTCTATGGGATAGTACCTTAACAAAAAAGAAGCCCCCTTATTTTTTAATAAAGGGGGGGGGAGGGTAAAATTTAAGGTACCCTATTTTGGAGATTGGTACTTTAACTTTTATAATCTCCGCCCCTCTTTTTTCGTTTACAGTAGTTTTTTTGGCTGAATCCTTTTGGGTTATTGCAATCAATGGCTCTTTTGTATTTTGTGCTCCATCTTGATTTCATTTTGCCTCTTGGTGCATTGTATTTCTTTGCAAATTTGAAGAAGATTTGATCGGATAGATGTTCTTTTCCTAATTGGTCTAATAGATCGCATGCTTTGAGAATTAATTGGTCCATAGTTTATTATTTTTGTTTATTTTATGTATTTACCTGTTTAAAAATAGATAATGTATTATGAATGACATGTCGATTATACTTGTAAGGCCTGAGATACCGCAGAACACTGGTAATGTAATTAGATTGTGTGCCAATGTGGGTGCAGATTTAGGTTTAGTTGGTCCTTTGGGTTATGATTTGAGTGATAAAAAATTAAAGAGGGCTCACTTGTACTATGATGAGATGGCTAGTGTAAGTGTGTATGATAATTTGGATAGTTGTTTATCTAATTATGTTGACCGAAGGGTATTTGCTGTAGAGACTTGGGGTAGTGAAAATTTTTATTCGGTAGAATTTTCGCCCGGTGATGTATTGGTTTTTGGATCTGAGTCGAGTGGTTTGGGTCAAGACATTATTGGCAATGTTGATAAGGTTTTGTATTTACCTATGAGTGATGGAAGTAGGAGTATGAATTTATCTAATTGTGTATCTATTTGTTTATTTGAGGTATGGAGACAATTAGGATTTAAGGGGGCCAATCACCGGGTAAGTGGTATGTCTTTCGCTAATGGTATGGTTGTATGATGTTTTCCACTGCTTTACATGTATTTGAGAATGAATTTTTGGATTATTGTAAGAGTGAGTTGCCATTTGACAGGTTGATGTTTGGCAACATGGATTATGATTTTGAGTTAGTATTTGAAAATAAAAAGTGGTCCTTACAAGTGTTTGAAGTTTGTCTGGACCACTACGGTAAGCCTTATAGAAATGATTTAGATAGTTGGTTTTATGATGTTACTATTTATTTCTCTTGATTTTGGATCTGCCTGTATTCTACCTGCGGTGCTTTAGTGGGCGAAATTTATCCAAAAATCTTTCTAGTATAATTGAGGGTATCATCTGCTAATTTGTAGTTGCCCTCTTTTTCATAATTTTTTATTGCATTCATGATTCCTGCAATTACCAATCTTTTATGTTCTAATTCTAAATCAATTGATGATAAAGTATATTCTTGTTGAGAAGCTGAATAATCGTATCCAGAGCTTTCCATTGGTTTATTCATTTGCATTTGTTGTTGCATTTGTTGCTGTTGTTGAATAGACTTTTGTTGTTCATCTTTAATTTTTTGAGCAACATTTTGTTTTGCTTGTTTCTTGATCGTTGGTAGCTGTTCTAAAAATTTTTGCCAAGCTTGTTTTCTAATAGGCATGGTATTCAATTTATTATAACCAAACCAGGGCAATGAAGAATCTGGAAGTTTTAAAGATTTATTTCCAGATTCTAGATATAAGTTCTGGCTTCTAAAAGCATTCAATACTTCAATGATTTTTACATCAGGATTTTCATTGAAAAAAGTTTTCATGTCTGCAATTAGGGCATTAATTTCAGAATAAGCTTGATTAGTAACTTCTTTTTCTTTAGTTCCTAGTACAAAAGTTCTATAAAGCCCAAGGCCACCCAAAGCTATAGCTAAAGGAATACCAACTACAGGAACAAAACCTGCAACTATTCCTCCAATCCCAATCAATCTATCAATAATTTTATCTTTTATAATAGGATCTTCAGCCCAGTTAGGATTTTCTGAAATAGATTGCCATAGATCAATCACTCCTGGTACTTCTAAAAGAATACCAAGGCCTGGGCCAACAAATTTTCTTAAAACAGGAAATTTCTTGCCTAGTTCAGACATCATTTTTGCAGCTGCATCGTCTGCGGCTTGTGTAGATTTAGCCAATCCTGAAGAACTTCCACCAGTTATTTTTTGAATTGCACCGGTAGCATCTTCAAACTCGACCACTCCTGGTTGGCCAAATTTTGAAATTGCCTTTCCAATAATTTCATCTCCTCTTTCTGCAATAGCTTTTTGCAATTGAGGATTTTTATTTTTTTCGTATAATTGAATTACTTTTTTAGCGGCATCATCGCCCATTTCAGCTCTTGCTCTATATTTTGCAAGAAATTCTTCAGCTTTTAATTCATCACCGGACAATGTTTTTGCTGCATCTTGAAATTTTTTTAATGCTTCAATGTAGGCATTGCTACCCACTGTTGGTTTTGCATCTGAAATACCTTTTAATGCAGGTAATGTTTCTAATAATCTTTTATCAAATTTTGAATTTTTTAAAATTGAATCTGTTAATGTTTTTAATTGGGGTTTAAGAAGTGGTCTTTCTCTGGCAATTTGTTCCAAAGCTTTTGCTTGTTCATTAGGATCAGTAGTTTTTACTATGTTATTTATTAAATATTTGCTCAAATCGTAAGAAATGTCAACATTGGATAAAGAGATGGCTTTCTGAATATATGGCTTTTTAAGCAATTCATCAAATAATGCAGGATTATCTTTAAATTCTAAGAAAAGATCATCCCAAATAGGTTTGAAATCTTTAAGAGGTGAAGGTATTTTTTTCTTTGAATCATTAATATTACGGTTTTGGAGATAATTATTTATTTCTTCATTTGATAAAAATTTTTCTAATTCAGTAAGCCTTTCAGGTAGCTCGAGCTCGAGTGTTTTTATTTTATTATATTTATCAATAAACTTAGTTACATTAGCTGCTGGCGTAGCTGCCGGTTGACTAATACCAACAAATCCAGGGGGCAAGTTGCGAATGCCCCAGCCCACCTCTTGTGCCATTCTTATCATGGTGTTAGCTAATTGGTCTGCTTGTTTATGCATACCTTTTGCTTCAAGAGATTGTAGTGTATTGAATAATTCGATAGCTAATTCCATAGTTTTGACCTAATACAATATTTATTAAATAATTGGTGATTACCCTATTAATTATAAATAAATAATGTTATAATCCAAATCTAGATTTGAGGGCTGTATAGTTTTGCAATACTTCTCCAGCCGTTAAGGCCGAACTATACATGTGGAAGCTATTTATTCTTGAATTGCTGTAACCTGATGTGCCCATGTTGGTAGAATCTGTTGCGAATAAAGCTACATAAAAAGCTGCATTAACAGATCTGGTAAATGTTGTTGTTCCAATTGATGCTCCATTTATGTATGCTGTTAGTGTGGTTCCTGAGTATGTAAGTCCTACATAATACCATTGATTAAAAGATTGGTTTGAGCTTACCACTTTATTAGTTAAGCTGTTATGCCACAGCGAAAAACTAAAGGCTCCTGAGCTGTTTATTTCTATATTAGACGCATGCCATCCAGAGTTGATAGTTGTTTGTCCTAGTTCTACATAAATTTGTCCAGCTGCTATTGGGTAAACCCATAGGAATACAGAAATGTCATTAGATCCAAAATTTGATTTAATGTTTGGTGAAATTATGTAATCGTTGATACCGTCAGCTGTGAAATAAGAGGGATTTCCACTTGTATAAGTTGGTCCATTGGTAAGAGTGAAATTTATTGAATTAACTAAAGAGGACCATGTTGTTCCTGATCCTGAATAAGAACTTGGGTTTTCAATATCTAAATTAACAACTAAGTTGGTTGATGTGACAACGTTATTTTTAAATGTTGGGTATCCTCTGTATTGACCAATAACAGCTTGAGTTTGATTTAAAGATCCTACAAATGTATCTCTCAAATCAGCTTTAGTAGCAAACACAGAGCTTTCAATTGTTAGTCCAGTGAAATATTCTCTTAGTACAGTTTTACCTGATGGTCCAAAAAAAGTTGTTACAGAACTTTGTCCTGATGTTGGCTCAACAGGTGTACTAAAGAAGAAAAAAATGGCCATAAAATTATCCGCAACCTAAGCAAAGTAAAAATACAGGGGGTGATTCATAGATTGATGCATAGCCAGCAGCTCCACTGCCACCAGCCTCATCATTGCTGTCATCGTCGCGCGCTCCTCCTCCTCCGCCTCCATATGTTACTCCGGCATTCCCTGCTCCTACAGTTGTTCTACCCGCTCCGCCAGTACCAGCGTTGCCAGAAATACCAGAATTACCAGTCCCGCCAGTTGTTGCAGAGTCTGACCCTTGAGTGCCTGCAGCAGCAAAACCGCCTATTCCTCCTCCAGGGCCTGTATTTGTGGATGCATTGCGATGACCCCCTCTTCCACCTGCCCTTCTTACGATAGCTGTTCCGAGACCACCGGTACCACCTGCTCCACCGCCAGCACCAGAAGCTGCATCAACTGTACCACCTGTTCCGCCATTAGCAGTTAGAGTAGTGCTTGCAAATGTAGTAGCGTTTCCGTTTGCTGTACCAGCTGTTACGCCAGCTCTTGTCTGTCCTACAGCAACAGTGTATCCTGTTCCTGGAGTTGTGGTAACTTGTCCATAAACATACTCTCCTGCTCCTCCTCCACCGCCCAAAGTCATACCTCTATTCACACCTCCCCCTGTGCCTCCTCCACCCCATAGTTGAACGAGGGCCCAGTTGCCGTTAGCAGTGAATGTGTTTGTTGAAGCAGTGTAATTGTATACAGGCATTTGATAATGCTCCTTAATTTAAAAACCTTTAAATCCAACTACAGAAATATAAATTGTAGAAATTGCAGCGCTTACGTCATAAGCCAAAGCTGTGTTTGCTGTTGTTTGTCTAAATGGAACAGGGAAGTTGATTGTGGCACCTCCAAGAGCAGGTAATGGAATTGTATACATCACTGTGCCAGCTGTTCCATCTCTTAAATCTAAAAATCCGTTTGTAGTTGAAGAATTGTAAACAGTGATAGTTGTAATGTAATTTCTTTGAGAAGCTACTGCACCAAACGCAGAGAAAGCAGTTGAGGTTCCACCTGTATCTGTTACACGAGTAACAATAATGTCTCCATAAGTGCACAATCCCTTGGTTACCAACACGCCATCTAAGTCTGCATAAAGGTTAGTTCTGTCACCATCTGCTACATTTGCTGTTCCCACAATAGTAGATTCAGCTATAGCCCCCAATTTTAATGGGTTTCCTGCATCAACAGCATCGTGTGCAACTCCACCAGTAACTTCAAGACCTCCATTGGCATTAACAACTACGTTATTTGTACCATCAGTAATTCTAACAAAAGCAGCAGCTCCTGCTGTTCCGAATCCATCTACTGTAACAGAGCCCCCAAGATCTGCAATTCCTACTCTACCAGCTGAGTCAGTGGCAATAGCTGAAAAGTCACCATCGGCAGATGTTTTAGAAGTTGCTGCATCATTTCTTACACCAAGGAAAACTGTTCCAGTTTCTTCACCTGCTGATGCTGCGTCTTCTGTATATTGTGTTCCACCACCAAATGAAGTAACTTGGTTTCCAGATGCATCTACTAGTTGAACAGACAATGCTCTTTCCGAGCCTCTAAGTGCCGATGTTAAGTTATTTCCAGATCCGTCCTGATTTCTGATAGACCAAGTTCCAGATTGAGTTGCAGCTACAGTTCCATCTACAGTTAAAGAAGCTCCATTGTCGTCAACTGATAAAACACCAGTAGAGTCCGTGGCAATTGTTACTCTTAATGCTGCAGATTCTGTTCCAGTTCCGGTAACATTTAAGGGGGCTGGTACTGTTAAAACATCAACATCGCCAATGTTATTTGTTCCAGATGCTAAGTTTGCTGTTACAGTTCCATCCACAGTTAAAGAAGATCCACCATCATCAACTGAAATTGTAGATCCTCCGTCGTCAACTGATAAAGTGGTTCCATTATCATCAACAGACAAAACACCAGTAGAGTCCGAAGCAACTGTTACTCTCAGAGCTCCTGCTTCAACACCACCGCCAGCTGCTATTGCTGTGGTAGCGTCTAAAGTTCCATCAACAAGTTTCATTCTTTGGTAGTGAACACCTGCTACATCATCTGTTGCTATGTTTGTTCCACTACCAGCTGTGATTGCTACATTATCTGCCATTGTTCAATTTCCTCTTTATTTATTAATATTTTTCAATAAATTTGGTATTAATTCCTATCCTATTTCCATTTATAAAGCGGGCGAAAGCATTGTATAAATTTTGTATGAAAAAGAATTCTTGCAACATTGGTAAGCCATTTAGTGCTAATCAAATGTATGTACCATTGGGCAAAGGCAGAATGGTTAAGAGTGCAAAATACAGAAAGTGGATTGAAGATAATTCAATTCATTTAGAGTGCATGAGTGAAGCTCAGAAGTTTCCTGTTGTAGTAGATATTTTGATTTTAGCCAACCACATGTGGACAATGAAAAATGATCCAGATAATTGCTTGAAACCTATCATGGACTTATTAGTAAGAAATGGAATAATACCTGATGATACAAATCAGTATGTAGAAAAGGTTAGTGCAAGAGTATTGTATTGTCCAGGCGAGCCTATGGTAAGAATTAGTTATGAGGAGCCTGATGAGGTATTGGAAACATATTAATTAAAGGGGGCTTGAGGGCCCCCTTTAATTTTGAACTTATTTAATTAACCTATTTATTATCGTTTCTTAATTTCGATTTTCTTTACAGTTTCTTTAGGTTCTGCAACTAATTCAATAATCTTTTTGAATGACAAATAGAGAATACCATTTTTAAGGTTACAAATGTCTGGATCAAGTTCAATGTTTTCAGGAAGTTGAATTGTCCTAGAGAATGCGGATAGTTTTAATTCTTTGAGATGTTCGTGGTATCTATTAACTCTCAAAATGCTAGCTTTGCCTTTGATGGTTAATAGTCTTGTTTCCTTTACTATTTCAATGTCAAGATCTTGTTCTTCAACTCCAGGAACTGCACATTCGATATTGAAATAAATGTCATCTTCAAAGATGTCCATTTTTGGATAGGAAGTGTTTGATTGAATGAAAGTTTTGCGATTGCCCCAGAAATCATCAAAGAACTTATTTAAAAGTTGTTCGTGATGGTCAAGAATTGATTGACGGGTGGGGAGGGCAGACGATGCTGCGGTTATTGGAACATTTTTCCAATAATATAGTTGATTACTCATTATTTATCTCCTTACTAAACCCATGTAGGTGTTTAGATTTAAAACAAGATGTCTAAAAAGATCATCTGTGGCAAAATTGCTCACGAATAATATTATACAAAAAAGAGGTGGATTTTATTCCACCTCTTTCAAATAAATTTGTTAAATTTTTATTTACCAGTGTCCCAATGTGATTTGTGGACCATGTTTACAATTTGAAAGCCATCTGGTGAGTCGAATGCAATGTGATTTCCGTCGATTGCTGCTGGTGCATACATTATGTTTCTTCCATATTTATCTAAGAGCATTTCAATGTATTCATCAACAGAGATCCATTCATTTTCCATCCAGTCTCCATGGGGGTCAACTTTGTATGTTTCTGAATCGAAGTTGTTAATTGCGTCTTCAAGATTTGATTCAGCTTCTATTGACATGTCTGAATGGTTCATTAGATCCATTTCGTGTGGTTCTAATTCTTTTGATCCATCAAGATCTCTGCCATCTTCTTTGCCCTCTTTTTTATCATCAAATAGGGATTTTTTATCCTTAGACATCATTTGGTCTATCATACTTTGAATTTGATCTTTAGGGGGCTCTAATTTATTGATTTTCTCAGCTGTTTCATAAATTTCTCCGAGAAGTTGTTCTGGAGTTTTTTTAGCTAATCTTGTGAAATTATCATTTGTTGAAGCTTTCTTCCAGCTTCCCCCTTTTGATTTATATCTTTTAGCTGCTGCGCCATTTGCATAAGCTGAGGGGTATACATCAAATGTTCTTTTAGCCCAAGCTTTGCATTCAGCCCACAGAGAGGGATTTGTTGGTACATTCTTCTTTGTTTTCTTTTTCTTTTTAGCAGCTTCTACTTCTGCTGCTATTTTGATAAAGATTTCATTAAGCTGTTCTGCTTGTGCGAATGCTTTTTTATTTTCTAATTGTGTTGCAATGTTATGTATTTGGGCTAATACTTCTCTCATTTAGTTTTGCCTTATCTTTATTAGTATAAAAGGATTTAAAATTTAAAAGCGGCTACCAGTGGACCAATAACCTTCGTACCTCTTATTCATATCTTTAATTTGCTCATCAAATTCTTTAATTGGGTCATAATTTGGGTCAACATCACGTTTATCTTTTACATATGTTTGATATTGCCCTCTATTAACAATTCCACTACGGGGTGGTACTATGTCTTGTCGTACAGTTAAGTTTGGATTTATTTCTGATTTATTTATTACATATGTATCAAATTCTGGTTTAGAAGGAATAATTTTATATCCATTGGACTGAAGTCTTTCAATCATCATAAAATATGCATCATCTGGTCTCATGTCTCCCTTAATGGCTTGACCAATGAATTCATTCATAATTACATGTTTTGGCTCTTTGTAAGGGGCAGGTTCAGGTTGGCGTTCCAGTGGCTGCCGTCGCAACGGCGATATACGAAAACCCCCATGCATACGATGTGGGCCCTCAACGCCCTCGTAGAGAGGATTTTTTTCAGTTCCTAATGTTCTTTCTGATTCGGTAAATTCTGGACCTTCATAAGCAAAAGACATGGTTTGAGTGTCAGATTCAGGCTCTGATTCTGATGCCATTTGTTTAGCAATTTCTGCCAAAACTTCAGCGGCGCTGTGACTTTTAAGAACATTTTCTACATCATTTGCAAGATCATCTTTTACGTCAGCTTCTTGTGCTACTCTTACAAACACTTCTTGAAGGGAGGAAGCTTCTGCAATTAAGCCATTGTCCTCGAGCTCATTGATTAATTCATGTAATTCTGCTAATACTTTTTTCATTTGAATCCTCAAATTGGTTTATATTTTAATATTTATAAAATAAATGTTTTGTCACCTATAAAAAATAAATCCCCTCTGTAAGGGGATTTAAATTGAATTAAATTTTCGACTAGTCGTACATGCTTCTATAGGAATTAGGATATTTTTCCTTGTGTCTTCTTTGCTCTTCATGGATAGATTTTGCCATTCCAGCAGCATAATCATGTCCAGGAGCCTTAGCATTACCACTTGTAATTTCTTGAAACACAATTGGATCAGTGTCTTGTTTTGACCATTCTGCTTGTGCTGCTGCCAAGGCATCGTTTGCACTCATTTTTTGAGTGATATACATCATAGTATACTTACTTACGATTGCTTGCTTTTCTGGATCTGCCCCAGAATCTGGCTCATCGCCAAATGCGAAAGAAGATGTTTCATCTGGTTCTGATGCTGGCTCTTCGCCACCACCCATTTGCTTTGCAATTTCAGCCAATACTTCAGACGCGGAGTGGCTCTTAAGAAGGCCTGCAACATCATTTGCGAGATCATCATCTTCTGCTGGCTCTTCCATTGCATCCATGTCGGCTTCTTCAGCAACTCTTACAAACACTTCTTGGAGTGTTGATGCTTCTGCGGTAAGGCCTTGATCTTCAAGGTCATTAATAAGTTCATGTAATTCAGCTAATACTGTTTTCATTATTATTTTCTCCATGTGCTACGCACAATTTTTAAGTGTGTGCCTAGCACACAACACTATTTTCTTGATTATAAAAAATTATTTAAAATCCTGTTTTTTTGTTAATTATCGTCATTGCAATTCTGGTAAGTTTATCAGAAATTGTATACTTTTGGGCAACTTCGAATTTTTGTGCAAATCTTATGGTTTGTAATAAGAGTTTTGCTAAGTTTGGTCGGCTTGTTTGAATTAATTCAAATTGCACTTTATCTTCAATGTTGTTGTAAGGTTGCATTCTGTTTTGCAGTTCTTGAGGATCTGCTTTTTTCTTGCCCCCTAAATCTTTAATTATTGCATCTAAAATTTTTCTTTTTACATCATCCAGATTTTCATCAGTTATTTTTTCTCCAGTTTGTGAATTAATTCCACTAAGAGTTTCAAAGACAGCTGATGGATTTGATGATGCGCCAACTGTTGGGGGAATAATTCTTGCCCCTTCTTGCATTGCTCTACTAACTACATTTTGATAACTAACGTGAGCTGGTGTGTTGACAAGTTTGATAACAACATTATTATAACCTGCTAGCAATGCTTTTGCGATTTCACTAGTCATGTTAGCTAATTGTCCACCAACTATTGGTATAACTACGTCTTTGTTATCTTCCATAGCTTTTTGCAATAATTGACGATGGATAGATAGTGCATAAGCGCTTGTATTTTGAGACCCTGCGCCGCCTGCATAACCTGGGATAAATGGTTGTATGTTATCTGAATCCATGACCAGAGAACCGTTTTGATTTATTTCAAACGGAGTATTTGGTATTTTTTGTACTTCACCTATCGCCGATGATTTTCCAGCACCAGAATAACCTATTACAAATGTAATAGTACCTCTGTTCGCTGTATCTGGAATTTTATCACCCAAATGCTCTACTAAAGAGCTTGAGTAATCGGACATAAATTTATTGAAGTTTTCTTCTGGATTGCGATAATCTAAGTTTATTCCGAATTCTGTGTTATATTTATGTAACAGTGCTGCTTGATGATAGAAGTATTGAAGTTTATTATCAAGAATTTGTTTTAAATCATCTTCTGAGTAAACTTTTTCTGGATTTTTTTTGGTTATTTCTTCAGCGTTGGTTTTGATTTGTTGCTTTAAGGTTTCAGTGTCTACATTTTTAACCCATTCTTCAAAAGTTGGAAAATCTGGAGATTTTACAGTTCGTGGTAATGTTCTCAGATTTTTGAAATGAGAATCTGTAGTTTCTTGTATTTGTTCTCTAAATTCATTCAAGTGTTGTGCACTTTGTGGCTGCATTTCAGTGAAAGTTTTGGCATAATCACTTCTGAATTGTTGCAATTCTGGTGGAGTATTTTTATTATCAGCATGAATCTGTTCTATTTGTTCAGGCGTTAATTCTAATTTTTCTTCTTCCATAAGACTATGATTAAAATTTTTATTTATCAGAACCTGTAAGATGGTTATTCAATGATTTTGGGCGGTTTGTAAAACAAAAACGCCCGTGCGCCCAAAATTATTGAATTTCATCATTTATTATTAATTATTCCAAAAGAGGGGCAACCATCCAAAGTTATAAAATCAATTTTTAGATTATTTTGAGCTATAAAATCATTAACAGCCCGCATAACAGGTAAAAAATTAAATGCATAATCATGGCCGGAAATGATACCACCAGGTTTTACTTTTTTTCTTGCCAAATTCAAATCAATACTCACGCCTTCGTAAGAATGATCACCATCAATGTAAATTACATCAAAATAATCATCGGGGAAATTTGCAATAATGTTTTCACTTTTTCCCTTGTGCAATTTAACTTCTTCTTGACCTTTAAAATAATTAGTTAAGACATTGAATTCATGGTCCAAATTGATCCAAACAATGTTATTGCCGTCTTTATCACCTGAACACATTGTTCCAGTAAAAATATCAACCAAATGCAATTCTTTGGGATTAAGAAAAGTTTTGATAATCTTAGAAAATTGCCCTTTAAATACACCTATTTCAGCAATAATAGAATTTTTAGGGAAAGATGAAATCAAATCATCTCGTGTTTGAAAATACTGCATAACTATAGCCTTTTGAGTTTACATTGAAACATGAAAGAATACTTTTCAAAATAATTTCCGACATCTCCGCCGAAATGCAACACTACACCATCAAAAATTTGATTATTTTGGGTGATTGTTCTGCCAATGTGAGAAACTAGATTATTAAAATCTAATGAAAATAAATTGTTTTTGAAAAGATAAGTTGCAAAAACTGGTTGCTCTAACCAGGTTGCATTTTCTGGATGCTGTTGAATTAAACTATCGAGCTTTTCAAAAGTTTCAATACAATTATTTGTAAATCCAAAAAATCCAGCACTGAAACCTCTGATTTGATTAGTTTTTATAAACTCAACTTCATTTTCATTTAAATTACAATTGTAATATTTTTCCGATAACAAGTGTCTTTCATTTGAAACATAAATTTTATCATCTTTTATTACTTCAAATAAATAATCTGGATTTTTGCACCATAGGCAATCTACGTCACAATAAATGATTTTATTGTACTCATGTATTTTATCAAATTTGTAAATTTTGAATTTATTAGCGCTTGATTGCAATAAAGTGCACTTTTCAGATTCTAAAAAGTAAATATTATTGATAAATTTGATTTGTCTTTCGATTTTTTCTTTGCAATCAGTGATGATGAGTATGTCGCCATCGTACCCTGTTTTATTTAAAGTTTCGATGCACATTTTAAATAAATTAACAAATAATAAGTTTTTGCCAATAGTAAAATAAATTAACTTTTTCATTTTTGAAATGTACTTTATAATTTAAATAAAATTATACATTACTGGTGCTATATGAATCTCACATTACTTTTAACAAGTGTTCTTTTATTAAATTTTCAAACAAAAGATTTGGATAAGGCTTGGAAATTTCATCATTTGAAAGCTGATTATTATTTTCACGAAGGTAATTATCCAGAAATGCTGTACCATGTGCAACAAAAGGTAAAGTACAATCCTAAAGATTTAGAAGCTTACTCTGATTTAGGTTATTACTATTGGTCTATGGCGGTGGATAATAAGGCTAGAAGTGAAGAATTTAAAGCTAAGGCCCTCAATTATTTAAAATTAGGGGTCAAGAACAATCCTGAATCATCATACATGGTTGACGAACTAGGAAGATTTTTTATTTATAAATCTAAAGACTTTAATTCTGCAATTCCTTATTTTGAAGAAGCTATCAAAAAAGAAAACTGTGATAACATTACATTTCATTTATTGGCTTTGTGTTATGAAAAAACAAATAGAGTGAATGATGCAATTAAAACTTTGCTTGAATGCACAAAAAGATTTCCCAATGATGTGAAGGCTAAAAGCAAATTGGAATCATTCAAGGATTAGAAATGAAGTATTTGATTGTTTTTGGCTCTGCAGATTACGAATTGGCAAAGCAATCTTTAATCAAGAGTGCTAATTCTTATTTTGATCATTGTTTCAGCTTTTCAAAGGAAGACATAGAAGAAGAATTTTATCAAGCCAATAGTAAGATTTTAGATCAAAAAAGAGGCGCCGGTTATTGGTTGTGGAAGCCTTATTTCATTTATGATGTATTAAGTTGTGTAAAAGATGGTGACATTATATTTTATGTAGATGCTGGTAACATCTTTTTGAATGATCCAAATTTACTCTATGATTATTTTGATGAAAAAGGAATTATTCTTTTTGATAACAGAGATGGCATGGAAAATGGGGTTTGTGCTCAAAATTACATTTCATGCAAAAGAGACTCTTTTGTATTAATGAATTGCGATGAAGACAAGTATGTTTATGGTAAGCATTTAAATGCATCTTATCAAATTTATAAGAAGAATGATTTTTCATTGGAATTTGCAAGGCAGTATTTGGAGCTGTGCAGAGATGAATTCATTTTAACAGATACTCCTAATAAATTTGGAGATAATTATCCAGGTTACTATGATCACAGGCATGATCAAAGCGTTCTTTCTTTATTAGCAATAAATAAAGGGATAGAGCCTTTGGTAGACCCTTCAGAATGGGGTAATTCTTGTTTAGACAGGCTTTACCCCCAGATGTTCTTACATCATAGAAAAAAGGATTACACATATTAAATGGCTATTAATCCAATTTTTATAGGGGGCTTTGGCAATAGATTATATCAATTGGCAAATGCTTTCAGGTTGCAAGATTTATACGAATGCGATTTGCAATTTCATGTTGTAAAGCCCCAGGAAAATGATTTCAAAAAATTTAGAATGTTAATTCATAAAGATTCTGATTTAGATCAATTTGGTGGTCACAAGTTATTAAAAAAAGAGGGGCTGCCTCAGTCTATTGATGAAATTTTCCCTAATTTGAATTGGAATTTATCAGAATCTAGTTTAAATAAAATTATAGAAAATAAAAAATTGGTTTTTGAACACAATGTTCTACAAATAGACCCTGAGTTTGATACTGTGGTAATGGGATATTTTTTTCATTATTTTTTTATCAAAGACTTTATCAATAGTGTAAAAAATAGTTTCAATTCAAAAATATATGATTATGTGAATGAATTTTATTCAGATTTAAATCAAAAAAACATTTTAGGTTTACACCTCAGGCTGGGCATAGAAACTGATAATACTCCAGCTGTAGAAGTGCCCAAAGACTTTTACTTATCAATTTTAAAAAATAAAAGTAATGATTATGATGAAGTTTATGTAATTTCTGACAATACAGAAAGGGCAAAAGAATTCATTAAAGATTTAGAAATAGACAAGCCAATAAAATTTATAGAAAATGAACCTATGTTTATTGACTTAATTATTCTGAGTAAATGTAAAATATTAATAATTGCGCCATCTACACTTTCTGCTTGGTCTGCTTACTTAAAGGATGAACAAGAAAACATCTTTGTGCCTTACATTTGGAAATCACATCATTGGACAGAAGACATACCTAATTCATGGAACCTTTTATAGAATTCTCTAATTATAATTTGACTCAAATTTATGATCACTTTTGCAATAAGTTTGAAGAAGATGATTTATTAAAATCTCATAGATTTTATGTAGAAAGCAATAATTTGGGCTTTGGAGAAAGGCCATTTCATGCTATGTGGCGTGAAATTATAAATTTAATGCCCCCTTCTTTTAAATTTATAGAAATCGGAGTTTATAAAGGTCAAGTTTTAAGTTTAGTCAAGCTTTTATCTAATTCTATGGATAAAAAAGTTGAATTTTATGGAGTAACCCCATTGATTGGGCTAGGTGATAAATTCTCAAATTATGAACAAGCAGATTACAAGCAAATAATAGGTGGTATTTTCAATTATTTTGATTTAGAATTTGATGCTGATAAAAATTTAATTATTGGAAGTTCTAATGACAAAGAAGTTATGAATAAAATTGAAAAGCTTAAATACTTTGATTTAATGTACATTGATGGCAGCCATGATTATGAAGTTGTAATTTCTGACATTGAATTAATGAAGAGAGTTTGCAAATCTGGCGCTATAATTGTGTTTGATGATTCGGCTTGCTTTAAAGATTTACCTCCTGATAATTTTAAGGGTCATTTGGATGTGTGCAATGCTATCAAAGATACTATAGAATTTGATGCCGATTTTGTCGAAGTCATTTGTGTGGGTCATAACAGAGTATTTCAAAGGTTAAAAAAATGAATAATCGTGTTAGTTGTTTATTGAATGTGCATAATCAAGAAAAATACATAGACATGGTTTGTGAAGGAATTGTAAATTCCATTTCAGATAATGTTAAACAGATAGTCGTGGTCTTAGATGGATGTATTGATAACAGTGAATCAATAATCAAAAATAAATTCAAAAATTTAAAAATTAAGATAGATTATGTTTTTACTGACAATGTGTTTGAAACCAAAGCAAATAATGCTGGGTTCAAAAGAGTAGAAAATGATTATGTAATAATAATTCAGGATGACATGGTAATAAAAGAAAAAGAATTTGACAAAAGAATGTTGAAGCCATTTCTTGAATTCAAAGATGTGTTTGCAGTTTCTGCACAAACTGCTCATAATAATTTTATTTTTGAAAACGAATTGGTATTTCCAATGGGCGCAGATAGAAGGACAGGCTATTCTAGAAATCAATTTGGTGTTAGAGAAGTTGCAATCAGAGGTCCTTTAATGTATGATTTTTCAGATGTAGTAAAGCTAAATTACTTTGACGAAGAATTGGCACCTGATAATTTTGATGATCATGATTTATCATATAAGGCTTTCAATGAATTTGGAAAAGTAAGTGGTCTTTATTGGATTGATTTTGATTCTGAGCGGGAATGGGCTGTAAGCACTAGAGTTAATCAAAACATTCATTATAATTCTTTTTTAAAGAACATGCAAATAATGATTTCAAGACATGGCCATCTGATGTCATGTGGTGCAATTCCTAATGAGGATAGAGATTTACAATGAGATTTGTTTTTGATTTAGATAATACAATTTGCGATACAATTAAAGACCAAGACGGCAATTGGGATTATTTGAATGCCAAACCTTTCGAAGAAAGAATTAATAAAATAAATCAATTATTTGAAAAAGGTAATTATATAATAATAGAAACTGCTAGAGGTTGTGTTTCTAAAAAGAATTGGTATGAACAAACTTATAATCAATTGATTGATTTTGGTTTAAAATTTCATGAACTAAGAACAGGTGTCAAATTCAATGCAGATTATTTTGTTGATGACAAAGCAATAAATTCGGAAGATTTTTTCAATGGGAATAATTAGTAGAATAATTAAAAAGCAGCCGACAACTATAAAAAAGCTTTATTACAACATCGTCCCATTCCGTAATAGGTATGGCAGATTATTTGGTGAAACGTTAGATTTTCTTGGCCAAGTTGATAATTGGTCTTATGATAGAGCAAAAGATTACCAATTTGAAGAAACTAAAAGAATTTTATTGCATTGCAAAAATTATGTGCCATACTATTCTAAATTATTTGCAGATTATGAATTTGATGTTAACATCCAATCATTTGACTGTATGAACAAATTGCCATTAATGAACAAGAAAACTATAAATGATAATTTTGATTCTTTAATAGCAACAAATTATAATGGGCCTAGAACTTTGTTTAAAACATCTGGATCTACAGGTGAAAAATTAAGATTTTATGGCGATGATTCAATTTATAAAAAGGAAGCTGCTTACATCCTTCACAGTTTCAGATCTCACGGTGCAAATTTGTATGATGAATGGTCTGTTTGGATAAGGAGACACTCGCCCCGTGATGAAAGCGAACTTTTCGTAAAAGATTATGAGCTTAAAAGAATTTACATGTCTCCTTTTCATCTAAATGAAAAGTTTATTCAACAATATGTTGAAATTATAAATTCATTACCAGCCAGAGTAATTGTAACTTATCCTTCTACAGCTTTTTGGCTTACTTGTTTGTTAGAAAAATTTAATTTGAAATTAAATAATATAACGTCGATACACTGTGCTTCTGAAAAATGTTTGCCTTCTTGGAACGATAAGGTAAAAAATTATTTTGGTTTCGAAATCAAAATGCATTATGGTTTGATTGAAAAAGCATCTTTTATGTATCAATCAAATTTGAGTAATTACTATCATGAAGATTTAACTTATTCATATACAGAATTTGATGAAGAAGGTTTTATAATAGGTACTCCTTTTTTGAATTACGTCATGCCTTTTTTAAGATATAAAACAAATGATCAAGCTGATTTGAATTTTGATGTCGTTAAGAATAATTCCAGGCCATTCACCGTTAAAGAAATTTTTGGCAGAGCTGATGACATGATTTTTGCAAAAAATGGAGCTAAAATACCTTCGGTTAATTTTTACACAGCTATGGCAAACATTAAGGAAATAAAGATGTTTCAAATTTTACAACATAAAGATAAATCAATTACATTCAAGGCAGTATCAGAAGATAGAAGTATACAAATGTTTAATAAATTAAAATTTGAAGTTGAAAAGAGAGTTGGTATTTTACCTACTGAAATAATTTTTGTTGATGACATTGAAAGAGATAAAACAACTGGAAAAATACGTTGTGTTTTATCAGAGTGTAAAAATGACTAAAGAAAAAATTTCTATCATTGGCCTTGGCAAATTGGGCTTGCCTTTATTGAGTACTTTTGCGTATAATGGGCAAAAAATAATTGGAATTGATGTTGATCAAAATAAAATAAAACTTTTAAAGAATAATGAATTACCATTTTATGAATCAAATTTGAAAGAATATTTAATTGCAGGTAGAGACAACATAGAATATTCTTTCAGTTTTGAAGAAGTGGTAGAATCTACAGATGTAGCCATAATTTTGGTTAATACTCCATCTGATGAAAATGGAGAATTTTCAAATAAGTACATTTACGATGCGCTTGATGACATTTGCTTTGCTTTGAATAATACAAAGAAGAACGATTTCTTATTTATCATAAGTTCAACAGTAATGCCAACAAGTTTGGATAAATTCATATCAAAAATTGAAGAATGTACAAATAAAAAATTGAATGAAAATTTTGGTTTAGTCTATATTCCTGATTTAGTAGCTCTCGGTTCGGTAATTAAAGATTTTGAGAATCCAGATGTTGTTATTTTGGGAGAAAGCAATAGTAAATATGGCGACGTTGCGGTTGAAATTTATTCTAAAATTTTCAAGAATTGCCCTCCTATAGTAAGAATGTCATTAATTGAGGCTGAAATTTCTAAAGTCAGCTTGAATGCATTCATAACAATGAAGATAAGTTTTGCAAACTTTATCGGAAACATTTCAGAAAAGTTAAATGCTAATGCGAATAACATTACTAAAGCTTTAGGTTTTGACAAAAGAATCTCTCCTTACTATTTTAGAAGCGGCCTAGCATTTGGTGGTACTTGTTTCCCAAGAGATACTTGGGCTTTTATTAAGTTAGCTGATAATTTAGGTTTAGACGCTTGTCATATTAAAGCTACACAAAAAATAAACGATCATCAAAATGATTTATTATATAGTAAAGTGAAAAATTTCAAAGACAAAAGGATTGGCATCTTTGGACTATCATTCAAGCCTAATACTTATGTAACTGTTGAGTCTCCAGGCAACATTCTTTATGAAAGATTATTAAAAGAAAATTTTGAAGTTTCTTATTTTGACAATTTGATTTTATCAAATTATAAAGATTTACAATCTTTAATAGATGAATGTGAAGTTATCGTTATAACACATCCAGTAAAAATTGATTTAAATGTAGAAAATAAAATCATAATCAATCCATGGGAAATGTAAATGTTTAGATTTGACATTATTAATCATTTAATTAAAATTTATAATTTTACAAATTACTTAGAAATTGGAATTTTTGATGGTGAGTGCATCAATCGAATAAACTGCCAAAATAAAGATGGTGTAGATCCTGGTGTTGAAAATGGATTAGCAATTGGCGTAAACTATAAATTAACTTCAAATGATTTTTTTGAACAAAATAAAGATAAATTTTATGATATAATTTTTATTGATGGGTTACATTTGAGTGAACAGGTTGATGTAGATATAGAAAATTCTCTTAGACAAACCAAAGATAATGGCATGGTAATTTTGCATGACTGCAATCCTACAAATCTCGAAATGACTTTGATTCCTCGTGAAACTGTTCAATGGAATGGAGATGTATATAAGTCAATTCTTAAATTTAGAAAAATAAATACAAAACATTCATTTTTTACTGTGGATACAGATTGGGGTGTTGGTATCATTGTAAAAAATAAAAAACAACTTGATTGGAACGCTCCCAAAAATTATGATTTAGCTTTGAATGACTGGCATTATTTTGATTTAAATAGAAAAAATCTTTTAAATTTAATTTCTGTTGAAGAGTTCTTTAAATTATTTAACGACCGCCCAGTACTAAAAACTACATGGAATTCTGGTTTTTTCAGCTGTTGTACTGTTAAATTGCGAGGCATACTCGAATTTCATCATAAAAATAACATTTTACCAAATGTGGATTCTTCTGAACAATGGGAACTTTATAAAGACGATGGAATTGATGAAATACAACAATGGTGGGGTGGCACAGTAGACGTTTTCAATCAAAATGACATAACTGATAAATTTTTTAAAAATAATAAAATTTATGATTTTGATTTTCAAAACTTTTCTGATTTTTCTAATTATCCAAAAGTTTGTAATGAAGATCAATTTATAAATTACCACAAAATTAATTATGATTATGTAAATAAAATAACGGATATTTATTTTGATCTATCAGAAGAAGTATTAAGCATTAAAAAACATTTGATTAAAAAATATAAAATCGAAACATCTAAGATAATAGCCGTTTGCTTCAGAGGCAATGATAAATTTTTAGAGACTAATTTGCCAAGTTACGAAATTTTGATGAATAAAATTGAAAAAATAAAAAATGAATTTTCTGATCATAAAATTTTAATTCAAACAGATGAAAAAGAATTTATTGATTTAGTAACTAATAAATTTAATGATTGCATAGTAATTGAAGAAACTACAAAAATAAATAAAAGTACAAATTCAGTGCAATATACTATAAAAAAGGGTCAAAGAGTTTACAGTGCTCAACTTTTTTTAGCAGTGATGTCAATAATTTCTGATTCAAGTAAAGTAATTTTGAACAGTGGTAATGTTGGCTTGTGGATTTGTTTATTTAGAAAAAAATCTAATAATGTTTATCAATTTTTGCATAAACTTGATGAAACTCCGAATGAGTTTTGGCTAGAATAAAATGAAAAAAATTTTAATAATTCAAAGTGCTGGCGAGCATGAGAAAAATAAACATTTTCGAGAATGTTTTTCATTTCAAAGAGCTTTTCAATCTTTGGGTTATGTTGCTGATGTTTGGGGATTTGGGCATAATAATTTTAATGACATTATAGATTTTAATAACTATGATCTAATTTACACATATGAAAATTATAACACTTGGTGGCTTCCTGATTTAAAATCTATCTATAGACCTATTAAACTTTTATCAGCGGGAGACGCTCATTGTCTTGGGACAAAAGTATTTGAGAAACATTTTTTAGACAAAGGTTATAATTATCTAGTTCATGCTACTATAGATTTCGTGAAAGAGAGTTACCATGTTTGGTTACCACATGGCTATGATGATGACTTAATTTATCCAGCTCATAATAATAAAAGATTTACATTGGGTTTTTGTGGTAACTATAATAATAGAAAAGAAATAATAGATGAATTACACAAAAAGTTTTATTTGAAAAAAGATATCTGGAAAATTGGTGAAGAAATGATAAATTGTATTTGTTCCTACAAGTACCATTTCAATAAAAACATAGGAATCGATGTAAATTACAGATCTTTTGAGACAATGGGATGTGGAACTGTATTAATAACTAATCACAATCATCAATACGATTATTTAGGATTTGAACATAATAAAAATTGTTTAATTTATAATGATGAGAAACATTTATTTGAAATTTTAGAATCATTAAATGTTTTCGATTATGAAAATTTAAGGAGAAATTCAATAGAGTTTTCCAAAGAGCATACTTATAAACAAAGAATGAAAGAGTTATTAAACTATATTGATTTTAAGTGAGTTACAAATTATGAAAAAAGTATTAATTTTGGGCGGCGGCGGCTTTATTGGTGGGCATTTGGCTAAAAGATTGAAAAATGAGGGCCACTTTGTTAGAATTGTTGACATTAAGCCCCATGAATACTTTGATCATGATGAAATTTGTGATGAATTTATTGTAGATGATTTGAGAGATCCAGGTCTAGTAAGCACAATTATGTTTGCACCAGGACAGCATTCAGAATCAGATAAAGAAAATAGCTTTGATGAAGTGTACCAATTGGCTGCAGACATGGGCGGCGCAGGTTATATTTTTACTGGCAACAATGATGCGAATGTTATGCACAATTCTGCCCTCATTAATTTAAATGTTGCACATGAGGCAGTGAGAAAAAGTGTTAAAAAGATTTTTTATTCTTCGTCTGCATGTATGTATCCAGAGCACAATCAATTAGATCCTAATAATCCAAATTGTGAAGAGTCAAGTGCATATCCAGCAAATCCCGATTCAGAATATGGTTGGGAAAAATTATTTTCTGAAAGATTATATTTAGCTTTTAATAGAAATTATAATTTGAATGTTAAAATTGGAAGATTCCATAACATTTTTGGACCTTATGGTACATATAAAGGGGGCAAAGAGAAAGCCCCCGCTGCTATGATTAGAAAAGCTATTGAAACTCCAGATGGTGGCACATTCGAAGTTTGGGGGGATGGTTTTCAGACAAGATCTTTTTTATATGTTGACGAATGTGTAGAAGCAATTTTTAGATTAATGGATTCTGATTTTAGCGGCCCGGTGAACATTGGATCTGAAGAAATGATTACAATTGGAGACTTGGCAAGAATGGCCTGTAAAATTTCAGGCAAAAAAATAGATTTAAAATTTATTTGGGGTCAAGAATTTTATGACAAATATGGTTTCAAATGCCCTACTGGTGTCAAAGGTAGAAATTCTGATAATAAGTTATTTAAAGAAAAAATTGGCTGGGAAGTTTCCCAGCCACTATTTGAGGGTATGTTAGCAACCTTTAATTGGATGAAAACTAAATATTAAACTAATTCCATCCATCCAATTCCAGCAATACATTTGGCATTTGTGTTAGAACCTGAGGCTGCTAAAGTAATAATATCACTAGTGCCTTGAATTGTCCTTCCAAGTTGCAAATTGAAATTTTGAACTCCGCCAAGTTCTGCTGTTGTTTTTTGATAAACTATTCCACCCTGAATGACCGTTCCAATGTCTGACATGCTAGTAGCACTAGTATCATATTGAACAGAACTATATGAACTAAAATCTGTAAACCCACCTGTTGAATTTAAAGTTGGATTTAATAAAAGTCTCCATTGAAAATTATCTGCAGTGTGTCCTAAAAAATCAATTTGCACAGGTAAAACTACAGAATCGAGTCTTGAGCTTTTGAGTCTTATTGATACCATAGGGTATAAAGTTCCAGCAGTTGATAACATTTTATAATCAGATGCTATTATTGTACTTGAAACAGTACGAACCTCGCTTGCACCTTGATATCCACCTTCAGAAATTACTGTAGAACAAATAACTTTCATGGTTGAAGATCCGCTTGTTCCTGCAGTATTTTCGATTTCTTCTCTTAATGGCAGAGTTGCTGTGGTCATGTAAGTTGTTAAATTTAAGTTATCATTATGAAAAGTATGAGCAATCACTGGCACCCCGTCAACTATAAAGCCACATCTAACATCTCCTACACCTAGCCACTCAACATCCATCCAAAAAATGTTTGCTTTGGTAACGTCTAATTGTCTTGGGAAAAATGCTGAGCCATCAAATTTGTTGCCATTCCAGCTTGACTGTGCAACTTTCCTCGAATCATCTACAGAACCACCTACATAGCTTCTTAAAACTAAATAAAGTGTTGTACCATCTTGTTCAAGAAAGACCCCGTTTTGAGTGCTAAAAAAACCAATTCTTTGTCGTAAATTTGCTTTAGGAGTAGCCATTGCAAAAGTTCTCATAACCAGAAAAGATTTACCAGGTTGATAAGGCATAACTCTTTTAGATTCTTGATAAACATAATCTCCTGAAGCATTTGTGACATTCAGGTTAACTACACTTTCATTGGCACTGTAGGTTTTTGATCCAGATCCATTAGTTGAATAGCTAAATTTTTCATTTTCTCTATACCTATGAAAACTATCAAATATTGTAAAAGGTTCAGAAACTCTATTCCTTCCAAAAGCATCTAATGTAGCTATGTTGCTATTGCCATTTATTGCATTCAGAATGCTAGCGGAATCACCACAACCAGAATTATCCATTTTATAACCTCGGAAAAATTATTTTATACTTGATAGATGAAATGTCTAAACTTCCAAATCTTCTAGAATCATCAGAATTATTTGAATTATCACCCAAAAGATAAACTCTATTTTTTTCTATTTTTGATTTATATACCATTTCCACTTTATTGTGCTTATTAAAGTGATCATAAAAATCTTTGTTAACTAAAATTGGCAAAATTGAATTATTATTCAGCCAGTAATAATATTCATCGCCTTCTAAAAATTTAACTCTTTTGATAATGTAATTATCTTCAAAATATGCAACTACGACATCTTCTTTATCAAATTTGTTAGCTTCCATTCCAATCAAAATTTGTTTATTTTTCAATGTTGGGTACATCGAATTGCCACTTACAACTATAATTTTGAAAGGTGATAAATAAATACCTAAAACTAAAACAACGAATAAAGTTAATTTGAATAAATGGTTCTTCAAGATTATTTCCTCCTAAATTTGAAATAATCAAACCATTTTTGTTTTTTGTTGATTAAGATTCTGTTTGTACGAAAGTTTTTTGGCCTTCAGGGCCAGTTTGAGTTACAACTTCAATTGCTCCTTTGGAGCCTCCATAAGCCCCAAAGTTTTTACCTGAAATGTAATCATAGCAGCCAACCCATTTTGCTCCAGCATATTTCTGCATGCCCTGTGCGTTTAACCATAATCTATTTTTGCCTGATTCAAAATTTGCGTTAATTCCTGCCGATTTATCGCCTTCACCAATTTGCCCATTTTCTTTAAAATCAGGATTATTATTAAAAAAATTTGCAACCACAGAATCTGGTACTAGCCACATGCCATCAGATGATCCATGAGTGACGAGAACTTTCTCTCCTCCGACAGTTGCGTAGTCAGGAATTCCTGATTGAGCAACTTTATCAAAGACAGAATTGTCATTTGTTGGAACTTCATACATCTGACCCGGTTGAAGTTCAGTGCCAGGCAAAAATTGTTGGGTTTGAGCTAATTTTATTGTTTTTCTAGCAATAGAATCAGCCAACTTATAATTGCCAACTTGTTCTGATAATCTAATCAATAGTTTCAATGCTATCAAGTTTTCTGTGTTCATCCCAATCCTCTTCAGCAATTTCGATTAATTCTTTTTCATCATATTCTATTTCTGAATTTGATTCGGTATACACTTCTTCGTTTAATTCAAAAATCCCAGCCCCCAATAATTTATTAACTTCATTCATTAAATCATTATCTCTATTGAGCCAACCTTTTAAGAAAACTTTTTGTGATGGATTTTGTTTTACTCGGTAATTTCTCCAAATTTTTCTTAATTTGCAAATTTCTAAAGCAATTTTACCAGCATCGCATTCATGAATAACATCACTAATTTCTTGTGTCCAAGTGCCTGTAATGTTAACTTTCAAAGCTTTTTGCAATCTTCTGATTGCTCCTGCTGGGCCAAAATTTACAGCTGTATCAAACATAACTAATCCAAGGGGGGCTTTGAGCCATTTTGCTCTAACCAAGTCCCAGTAACGGGTCCCATAAATTTCTTTTACTTCATAATCCAAAATATGTTTCACACTCATCGCGGGGTGTTTTTTAGATTTTTTGTATGAATCATAAACTCTTTGTGTTATGCCTTTATTTGTTGCACCACCTGGGTCTTTAGGATGATTCGTAAACCCGCCTTCCCACTTAAGAACAAATTTTAGGGCATCTTCAAATTCGATTGGCATAATCCTACTCCTTTTTGAGTAACTTTAGTATTTCAAGCCACTCTTTCTATCTCAAAATCGCAGGTTTAAGCAAATTCTAATTGTAAAATTAATGATTAGAATTAACTCAAACAATTAAAGAAAAAAATAACATTATGCCTACATTTTACATTGTTCCGCCAAGAAAAACACAATTAGGCGAATTTGGAATTAGTATTTCTGGTATTTTTGGTATCAAGACTAATTTACCAAATAACGCCCCAATTACTAGCGCAGGTGCATTACAGCTAGATCAGGGTTTCGCACCAACTTGGACAGGACAACATGTTTTCAATAATATTGTTACATTCAATGACAATGTAATTTTCAATGGTGATCAATCATTCAACATTAATTCACTTTACATTGCCGGACAAACTGCAGGCGATTTAATTTATTTTAATGGTACCACTTGGACCAGACAGGGTATTTCAACTACATCTGGTGCAGTGCTTCAATCTACAGGCACATCAATCACTTGGAGTAATGCTTTAAATGTAGGAACAACAACTACAAACACTCTTAACATCGGTTCGCTCAACGGTGTTCTCAAAGCATCATCTGGCTTGGTAAGTGGATCATCTGGACTCAATGATCTGCAAGATGTTCAATTATCTTCACCTTCAAATAATCAATTTTTAAAATATAATGCTGGGTTGAGCAAATGGCAAAATGCAAATGTCCCATTGCCTGACAGAACATTAATAATAAGATTTTTGAATGGCTCAACACCTGTTACTTTGGGGGCAGATCAAGAAATTGCTACAGTACCATATGAACCATCTGATGGTGTTAGTGTTTTGATTTTTTTGGTAACAAGAATTACTTTACAGATAGAAAATACTGCCTCATCAGGCGATAGCACTATTCGAGTTCAAAGAGTAAATGCAAATACAGCTTTCCCTGATCCTACCGACCCAGCTGCTGTTTTTATTGCAGAATTGACAGTGCCAGCGGGCGATACTGAAGTTTTTATCAACAGAACAGATCCATCATTTGATGTAAGTGTTTCAAGTGGTCAAAGATTGCGTTTAGTAATTGATGAAATAGGCACTGGCGCTGAAAATTGGACAGTTCAGCTCGAAGGTTCTGCCGTTTCATTATATGAGCAACCTTCTGGAGTAGTTCCAATCTCTATGGGCGGAACTGGAAGATCAACTATTGGAGCTGCTAATACAGTATTAACTGTTGGCCAAGATGCAGATAAATTAATTTACAAACAACTAGTTGCTGGAACAAGTATTAGCATTGTTTCAGCTCCCATTTTATCTGGCGGTGTTGAAGTTGGAGGAACTATCACTGTTTCTTACACTGGGTTGGCAGGTGGTGGAGGAGCGGGAACTGTTAATTCTGGCAATGCTGGTGAATTAACTTATTATGCTTCAACCGGAACAACAGTTTCGGGTGTAAGTAATCTTCTTTGGAACAATGTTGGTAAAAAACTTTCTATTACTGCTGTTCCATCTACATGGGATACATCTGCAATTTCTTTATTAGTTGGAACAAGTACATTTGCAAATGGCAGTGCTAATGGAACAGTTATAGCAGTTAATGTTCCATCTACGCCAGTATTCACTGGTAATTTTATTGATTTTCAATTGAATAATTCAAGCAAGTTCTCAATTGATTACACTGGAGCTGTTTCAGCATCAACTATAAGTTTAACTTCAGCCTCTGCCTCAACAAGTACTACTACTGGAGCATTGGTGGTACCAGGCGGTGTAGGTATAGGAGGAGCTTTAAATTTAGGTACTGCTTTATCTGTAAGTAATGGAGGAACAGGTGTTACTACTGCCACAAGTGGTCAGTTGTTAATTGGTAATACTTCAGGCACATTTACTAAGTCAACTCTAACAGGTTCAAATGGAATCTCTATTACTAATGGTGACGGAAGCATTACAATTTCCAATGATAGATTAAATTCATTGAATGGCTTGACAACTACAAGTCAAACATTTGCAACCTCAACTTCAGGTACAGATTTCACTATAACATCCTCAACTTCAACACATACTTTTGCACTGCCAGATGCATCAACTACCGCCAGAGGAGTTATAAGCACAACTGCACAAACAATAGGGGGTCTCAAAACATTTAATAATGGGGCCAAATCACAAGAGTTCATTACAGGATTGAGTGGTTACTTTGGCGGTGACCCAACAGTATTTACGGTTGGCGGAACCACTAGCAGTGTATTGTTTGGAATCATGAAAGATGATTCTCTAAGCAGATTTGCTGGGATAAAGGTTGAAGAAAAAGTGAGCCCTACTTTGGGGTCTGGCTATCTTTATGGCGACATTGTATTTTACACCGACTCAGAAGCAGAAGATTTTTCAACTGAGAGAATGAGAATTGATGGTGCTGGAACTATTTCTTTGGAAGGTGATGTTTCCATAAATGGTACTTTGTCCTTAAATAATGTGCCATTGGCACCATCATATGGCGGAACTGGCAATACATCATACACAGATGGACAACTTTTAATTGGCAACAGCTCTACGGGCTCACTATCAAAATCCACCTTAACAGCTGGCACTAATGTGACTATTACAAATGGCAATGGCACAATTACTATTTCAGCTTCTACAGGTGGAACTAGTGGAGGTACAGTCACAAGTGTTGGTATGTCTGTACCATCAATTTTTGTGTTGAGTACATCATCGATTTCAACATCTGGTACTTTTGCAATAACTCTCGAAACTACTTCTGCAAATTATGTATTTGCAGGCCCGACGACCGGGTCGGCAACTACACCTGCTTTTAGAGCTTTGGTCGCTTCAGACATTCCTTCACTAAGCTACGCACCTTTGACCACTGGTACAAGCATACTTTCGGGCAACGGCAGCGGTGGATTTTCAAGTGTAACAATTGGTACAGGTTTAAGTTTTTCTACTGGCACATTAAGTAATTCTGCTCCAGATCAAACTGTAAGTTTAAGTACTGGCAATGCAAATGTTACAATAACAGGAACTTATCCAAATTTCACAATTTCAACACAGAACACCACTTACACAAATGGAACAGGAATTAATTTATCTGGTACTACTTTTGCAATTGATAATACCGTGGTTGTCACACTATCAGACAATCAGATTTTGACCAATAAGACACTTACAAGCCCGGTTATAAATTCTGCAACATTAAATACTACTACAATAGGTTCTTCTGGCCTAATTATTACTGGCACAACAAGCGGAACATCTGCTTTAATAGCTTCGGCATCTCCATCCGGGAACACTTTGACATTTCCAACTTCAACTGGAACTCTTGCAATTACTTCAGACATCGAAGATGGTACTTTAACTTTAGCAGTTTCAGGTGATGGACTATCAGGATCAGCAAGCTTTTCTGCCAACACATCTAGCAATATTACTTTCACAGTAAATAGCAATGCTACAAGTTCAAATTCAACAAGTACAATTGTTTTTAGAGATTCTTCAGGAAATTTCAGCGCCGGTACCATAACAGCATCGCTAGATGGTAATGCAACAAATGTCACAGGAATAGTTGCTGTTGCAAATGGCGGCACTGGTACAAGTGATACAAATCAGGCAATAATAAATTTGGGGGCTACTACCACCGGTGCCTCATTATTCAAAATTACACCACCTGGTTCTACGACCTTTATAAGGGTCAAATCCGATAATACTGCAGATTTATTGGATGCAACAAATTTCAGAACTGCTATTGGCGCTGGTACTGGCAACGGTACTGTAACAAATGTTGGCTTGAGTGTTCCTAGTATTTTAAATTCAAGCACTTCGTCAATAACAAGTTCAGGGACATTTACTCTTACTCTTGCATCTCAAGATGCCAATACGGTATTCGCAGGGCCTACCACTGGATCAGCAACCACACCTGTTTTTAGATCTTTAGTAGCTGCTGACATTCCCTCATTATCTAGCTTGTATGCCCCTGTAACAAGTGGAACTAGCATTTTGAGCGGCAATGGAAGTGGGGGCTTTAGCAGTGTAACAATTGGCACAGGTCTTGGCTTTTCGACTACAGGCACCTTAAGCAATACTTCGCCAGATCAAGTTGTAAGTTTGACAGCGGGAAATGCAAATGTAACTATAAGTGGAACTTATCCTAGCTTTAGTATTACAACTGTAAACACTACATACACAAATGGTACAGGCCTCACCTTAACAGGTACATCATTTTCCATAAATAATACTGTTGTAACTTTAACAGGCAACCAAACTTTAACGAATAAAACACTTACATCTCCAACAATAAACTCGCCAACTATTAATACTTCAACTATTAATACTTCAACTATTAATACTTCAACAATTGGTAGTTCTGGGTTGAGATTTAGTGGAACGTCTAGTGGTACAACTTTGCTCATTGCATCAGCGACCCCTTCTAGTAACACCTTGACATTGCCAACTGCCACAGATACGATTGCCGTTTCAGGGGATATTAAAAATGGAACATTAACTCTTGCCGTTTCAGGCAATGGGCTTTCTGGTTCTGCAAGTTTTTCAGCTAATACTTCAAGCAATGTTACCTTTACGGTTGATAGTAATGCTACAAGCTCTAATTCAACAAGTACAATCGTTTTTAGAGATTCATCTGGTAATTTCAGTGCTAATACAATTACTGCAAATCTTACTGGAGATGTCAGTGGTAATGCTTCTAATGTAACAGGAATTGTTGCGATTGCTAATGGTGGAACTGGAGCATCAACAGCAACCACTGCAATTATAAATTTGGGGGCAACTACTACAGGAGCCTCTCTATTTACTGTGTCATCTCCAGGTGCAATAAGATTTATCAAAATTAAAGCCGATAACACGGTTGAATTATTAGATGACACAAATTTTAGAACTGCTATTGGTGCAGGAACTGGCAATGGTACAGTCACCAGTGTGGGTTTAACAGTACCTAACATTTTAAATGTCAGCACTTCATCAATTTCAACATCGGGCACTTTTGCAATTACTCTTGCTTCTCAAACTGCTAATTATGTATTCGCTGGCCCCACAACGGGCGCTTCTACAACTCCTACTTTCAGAGCTCTTGTATCTTCTGACATCCCGGCTTTAAATTATGCGCCACAAACAACAGGTACTTCTATTCTTTATGGCAATGGAAGTGGTGGTTTTAGCAATGCTACAATTGGAACTGGCTTAAGTTTTTCTGCTGGAGAGATAAGTAATTCTGCTCCTGATCAAACAGTGTCGCTAAGTACAGGAAATGCAAACGTAACAATAACAGGTACATACCCAAATTTTACAATCTCTACTGATAACACAACTTACACCGATGGCACTGGAATTATTCTTACTGGAACTTCTTTTGCTATTGATACAACCGTTGTAGCCACATTAAATGATACTCAAATTTTAACAAATAAAACAATTACAGGAACTAGCAATACTTTAACTGTCAGATTAACAAATGATGTTACTGGTACTTTGCCTATCGCAAATGGTGGCACCGGGACTGTAGACGGCTCTATAACAGGCACTGGCGCTTTGACATTTACTGCAACTGGAACTTCGAGTAACATAACTCTAGTACCCGGTTCATCTGCTTTTGTTGATGTAAGTAGTAAGAAGATTATTAATCTTGCTAATCCAGATAACGACCAAGATGCAGCAACTAAAGGATATGTTGATAGTGTATCTCAGGGCTTGATCGTAAAAGATTCGGTGAGAGTTGCATCCACTGCAAATTTATCTGGTACCTATAGCAATGGCACCAATGGTGTAGGTGCAACTTTAACAAATAATGGTTCTCAATCTGCATTATCGATTGACAATGTAAGTTTAGCTTATCTGGACAGAGTTTTAGTCAAAGATCAATCGACACAATTACAAAATGGCATCTATTACATTGCATCAACCTCTCACATAGGAAGTGCGACCACAAACTGGGTGTTAACTAGAACTACAGATGCTGATGAAGACAGTGAAGTAACATCCGGTTTGTTTGTATTTGTGACTTCTGGAGATACTAATTCAGCTACTGGCTGGGTTATGTCAAGTTCTGGTGCAATTGACGTTGGCACATCTAGTATTGTATTTTCTCAATTTTCAGGCAGTACAACATACACTGATTCAGATCCTATTACTATCAATGGAACTGTGATTAGTTTAAACAATGGTAATCCTTTACCCGTGAACCATGGTGGAACAGGTGTAAATTTCAGTGCATCTTCTGGTATTTTAAAATTTACCACTGGTACAGCTTCACTTGTAACAGCGCCATCGGGAGACATAGTAGGTACTTCAGATTCGCAAACACTTACAAATAAAACTTTAACGTCCCCAACAATTAATACTGGAATTATTGGGTCTGCCGGAATAACATTCAATGGTTCAACAGGCACTACTAAAATTATTGCAAATTCAACAGCTGGCAATAATACTATAACTTTGTCTAACAACAATGGCACGATTGTTACCACTGGTGACAATGGCACTATTACAAGTAACATGATTGCCAATAATACAATTGTTAATGCAGACATAAATACATCAGCGGCAATTGCAATAACAAAGTTGGCTGCCTCAACTATTAGTGGTGTTAGTTTGGGCAATAATTTGAATAGTTTATCTACCTCCTCTGGTGGCGGCTTGACAATTAGCTCAACATCCTATAATGGCTCTGCGGCAGGCACTATTAGCGTAGATACTTCTGTTGTAGCTACTTTGAGTTCAACTCAAACACTTCAAAATAAAACTTTAAATTCACCTGTTATTGATAGCATTTTTGATCTTTTGTCCTGCAATTTGACTACTAGTGCTACAACAGCTGATCAAATTTTACACTCAATAAGCGCCTCTACTTATAGAAGTGTTAAATACTTTATGCAAGTTACTTCAGGTGGAAGTTATCATGTAGTAGAAATAGTATTAGTACATGATGGAACATCAGTAATTATTTCGGAGTATGGACGAATTATGACAAGCGGATCTTTGTCCACCTTTGACGCTGATATTTCAAGTGGAAATTTGAGATTAAAAGTTACTCCAGCTAATGCAATTACTGTTTATAAAGCTGCTGCAACAGCAATCAGAACATAAAAATAAATAATTTATAGAGGATAGTGAATCTATAATGGCAACAACATCTCGTTTCGTAGCAAAAAATGGCTTAGATAATAATAGTAAAACCCTATTAAATATTGGTTCTTCTGGTTCGGAGTTGAGTTTTTCAGGAGGGCACAGTGTAACATTTACTTCTACAGGAAGTACAGGTTTAACACTACCTACATCTGGAACACTAGCAATCTTAACAGACATAAAAGATGGAACATTGACATTAAATGTTTCTGGCAATGGATTGTCTGGTTCAGCTAGTTTCTCTGCAAATACAACTAGTAATGTTACTTTTACGGTTGCTAGCAATGCCACTAGTTTGAATTCATCTAGTACAGTTGTTTTTAGAGACTCGTCTGGTAATTTCAGCGCTAATACCATAACTGCCAACCTAACTGGTAATGTTTCTGGTAATGCTACTAATGTCACTGGAACTGTTGCAATTGCCAATGGTGGAACTGGAGCATCAACAGCAACCACTGCAATTATAAATCTTGGAGCTTCAACAACTGGCGCGTCCTTATTCAGCATAACTCCCGAAAGTGCAATAAGATTTATTAAAATAAAAGCAGATAATACTGCTGAGCTTTTAAATGATTCAGATTTTAGGGCGGCTATAGGAGCTGGTACAGGCAATGGTACAGTAACTACAGTCGGGTTGAGTTTACCTAACATTTTTTCTCTTACTACATCTTCAATTTCTACTTCTGGAACTTTAACTGCCACTTTGGTTTCCCAAAATGCAAATTATGTTTTTGCAGGGCCGACTACTGGTTCTGCAACTACACCTGCTTTTAGAGCCTTGGTTGAAGATGACATACCATCATTATTGTCATTATATGCGCCTAAAACTGTTGGCAGTTCAATTCTTTATGCAGACGGCAGTGGCGGTTTCAGCAACGTAACAATTGGAACAAGTTTAAGCTTTTCAGCAGGAAATCTTTCCAATTCCGCTCCAGATTTAACTGTTGTTTTAAATGCTAGTGGAAGTATTTCTATTACAGGAACTTATCCTGAGTTTACAATCTCAGGCACAGACACTAATACTACTTATACTAATGGGACAGGTTTAAACTTAGTTGGGACCACATTTTCGATCAATACATCGGTTGTTACATTAACAGGATCTCAAAATTTAATTAATAAAACAATTGGTACCACTGGTTTAATATTTGATGGCACAACAAGCGGTACTACAAAAATTATTGCGTCATCGGCGCCATCTAGTAACATTTTAACTTTTCCAACTAGCACTGGAACTTTAGCTATCACAGATGACATTAAAGATGGAACGCTAACACTTTCAGTTTCTGGTAATGGATTATCTGGTACAGCTAGTTTCTCTGCAAATACAACTAGTAATGTTACTTTTACTGTAGACAGCAATGCCACTAGTTTGAATTCATCAAGTACAATTGTTTTTAGAGACTCATCTGGTAATTTTAGTGCTAATACCATAACTGCAAATCTTACTGGTAATGTTTCTGGCAATGCTACTAATGTCACTGGAACTGTTTTGATAGCCAATGGAGGCACAGGAGCAACAACTCAAGCTGCAGCTAGGGTAGCATTAGGGGCTACTACAGTTGGTGCAAATTTGTTTACTCTAACAAACCCGAGTGCCATAACTTTCATAAGAATAAATGCCGATAATTCAGTTTCTACACTAAATAGTTCTGCTTTCAGAACAGCTATTGGAGCTGGTACTGGCAATGGTACTGTTACAAATGTAAGTTTAAGTTTGCCTAACATTTTTACTTTGACTACTTCTTCAGTTACAACTTCAGGTACGCTAACCGCACTCCTCGCCTCACAAAATGCTAATACAATTTTTGCTGGTCCAGCAACAGGCACTGCAACTACACCAACTTTCAGGTCTTTAGTTGCCAATGACATTCCGCCTTTGAACTACGCTCCATTGACTTCTGGAACTTCAATACTTTATGGCAATGGCACTGGCGGATTTAGCAGTGTAAATGTAGGATCTGGATTGTCATTTTCAGGTGGCACATTAAGCAATTCGTCGCCCGACCAGACAGTTACTTTGAATGCATCGACAAATGTTACAATAACAGGAACTTATCCAACTTTTACAATTTCAGCCACTGACACAAATACAACTTATACTAATGGCACTGGAATTGATTTGGTTGGAACTACATTTTCAATTAATACTTCTACAGTAGCTACTCTTTCAGATTCTCAAACATTAGCTAATAAAACTATTGGAACTGGTGGATTAATTTTTGCAGGTACCACTAGTGGTACTAGTTTAATAGTCGCTTCTTCAACTCCTTCTGGTAATACGCTTACATTGCCAACGTCTAGTGGTACTATTGCAATTACATCAGACATTAATAATGCTTCTCTGACTCTGGCTGTTTCTGGAGTAGGCCTTACTGGTTCTGCAAGTTTTTCTGCAAATGCGTCGAGTAATGCAACTTTTACTGTGGTTAGTAATGCCACAAGTTCAAATACAGTTAGCACGATCGTTTCCAGAGATGCATCTGGTAATTTCAATGCTGGTACTATTACTGCGAATTTGTCTGGCAATGCTACTAATGTCACTGGAATAGTAGCCATTGCCAATGGCGGTACAAATGCAAGCACTGCCGCAGCTGCATTGACAAATCTTGGAGCTACAACAGTAGGCGCAAATTTATTTAAATTGACAGATCCTAATTCTACCAGTTTTATAACTATAAATTCGGCGAATACAGTTTCTGCTAGATCAGCATCTGAATTTAGATCTGATCTCGGAGCAACAACTGTTGGTTCTGCTCTTTTTACTCTTAGTAATCCAGGATCTACTAGTTTTATAAGAATCAATGCAGACAATACTGTCACAGCACAAAGCGCTAGTAATTTTAGAGCTGATTTAGGTGCAAATACCGTAGGCTCTAACATTTTTACTCTTAGCAACCCAGGCGCAACAACATTCATTCGAATTAATTCTGACAATACTGTAACGGCACGATCTGCCTCTGATTTTAGAACAGATTTGGGAGTTTCAGCTCTTGGTGATGCTTTATTTACATTGTCTACAACTGCAATTAGATACATACAGATAAGCACAACATCTGTTAACTTGCTTACTGGCGCTGCTTTTAGAACTGCCATTGGGGCTGGAACTGGCAATGGAACTGTTACTAGTGTAGATTTAAGTATGCCTAATATTTTTACTGTCAGCAATAATCCAGTAACAACATCAGGCACTCTAACAGTCACATTAGCAAATCAAAACGCCAACACAGTATTAGCTGGGCCAACTACAGGCGCTGCTGCTGCACCAACATTTAGGGCTTTAACATTTACAGACATTTCAGGCGATGCGCTCACTGTAGGTAAAGGGGGCACAGGCACTTCATCTCTAACATCCAATGCTGTGCTAGTTGGCACAGGTACGTCTGCAGTAACATTAACTGCTACTTCAAGTCAATACAAAGTATTTGTGTCAGGCTCAGGCGGAACTCCCACATGGGGGACTGTTAGTTTAGATCAAGCTGCAGCAATTTCTGGTAAACTTCCAATAGCAAGTGGAGGCACTAATGCATCTACAGCTGCTGAGGCTTTAACAAATTTGGGGGCTTTATCAAGTGCCATAAATTCTACTCAAGATGGTTATTTTAACAGCATTTATCTTTTAGAAAGTGATACTAATGCTACACGACGTTATCTTCAAATAGTAAATTTTGATAATCTTTCTACTTCTAGAACTTTGAACATAAAAACAAATGATGGAGATAGAACTTTAACAATTGCAGCTAATTCTGAAATTTCAGGTACTAACACTGGTGACCAAACAATTACTTTAACAGGTGATGTTACAGGTTCGGGAACGACTTCTTTTGCCGCAACTTTATCAACTTCGGGAGTAACTGCTGGAACGTATAATAATAGTACAACTTCGATTACTCCATTTACAGTGGATTCAAAAGGTAGAATAACTTCTACAGGAAGCACTGTAACATTGACTCCTTCTTTTTCAAGTATTACTTCTAAACCTACTACACTATCCGGGTATGGAATTACTGACGCTTTGTCAAATTCCACTTCTTCAACTCAATCTGGATATTTTGGGAATGTTAATTTATACGATACAACTACTAATCCAAGCAATTATTTGCAGATTTTAAATATAGCAGATTTATCAACAACTAGAACTCTTAGTATAAACACAGGAGACTTTAATCGAACAATAATTTTGAGTGGTGATACAACGTTATCTGGTACTAACACTGGTGACCAAACAATTACTTTGACAGGTGATGTTACAGGCTCAGGAACCTCTTCTTTTGCTGCTACATTAGCAGCATCTGGTGTAACTGCTGGAACATACAATAACAGCACAACTTCTATTACCCCGTTTACTGTTGATTCCAAGGGCAGAATTACTTCAATTGGTGTTGCTTCTACTATTTCGCCTGCTTTTTCAAACATAACTTCTAAACCTACTACGTTATCTGGCTATGGAATCACTGATGCTTTATCAAATTCTACATCTTCTACGCAAAATGCTTATTTTGGTGACATACATTTAAGGGATGACACATTATCATCTCATTATTTAAAAATTACTGATTCGGAAAATCTTACAGAGGACAGGACACTTAATTTAAGTGTTAATAATGAAAATAGAACTATTTCTTTGTCAGGAAACTTAACTGTTTCTACAACTTCAATAATTTCAGGAACTAACTCAGGCGATCAAACAATTACTTTGACAGGTGATGTCACAGGCTCAGGAACTAGTTCATTCGCGGCTACAATTTCTAGCAATGCAATAACGTTTGCTAAAATCGTTAATTCAAACGCGTCTGGTCTGTCAGTTGTTGGCAGAAATACAGATAGTGCTGGAAATTTTGGCGAAATAATTGCTGCTACAGATCATCAAATTTTAAGAAGAAGTGGCACAAGTATTGGCTTTGGAAGTATCAATTTAGCTTCATCTGCTACAGTGGGTACTAGTGTTCTTTCTGTTACAAATGGTGGCACTGGTGTTTCATCTTTTGTAACCAGCAGACTTTTGATCAGTAATTCTTTGTCTACTACTGGCGTTATAGAAACATCTGCTAACATAATTCATTCAACATCAAATCTTTTATTCTCACCACATGGTGTAAGCGCCGGGAACACATTTGAATTAAGATTTGGAGAATTGTCAGGTTCTGAATATATTGGATTGAAAGCCCCAGATTCAATAACAACATCTTATACTTATGTTTTACCATCATCGGCCCCAACAAGCGGGCAAGTTTTATCTGCATCTGCTCCAACTTCTGGAGTTGTCACTTTATCATGGGCCAACGACGCATCTGGTTCTGGTTCTGGAACCGTCAGTGCAGGCGATCAATATAAATTAGCTTATTATAAAGATTCTAATGGTTCAACTGTAGTAGATGATGCTACTTACTTAACTTATTCATCTACAGGCCCCCATTTATTAATTACTGCTGGTTCAACAACAGCTACCCCTTTAGTTCTGAAAGGAATAGCTTCACAGTCAGATCCATTGATGAAGATAACAAATTCTTCTGATGCTTCTCTAGTTACTATCTCATCTACAGGTATTTTAACTTTATCCAATTCAACTGCTGCATCAAGCACTTCTACAGGAGCTTTAGTAGTTACAGGGGGCATAGGAGTAAGCTCAGATTCTTATTTAGAAGATGTGTATGTTACAGGAACTAGTTTAGTTGCTTCGTCAGCTACAACTGTTACTTTAGGAACTACATCTTCTGGAACCGCAACGATACAAAATCCTTCATTCGCTTTCAGCGGCACTGCTTTTACAGCTTCCAACGCAACAACAATTACATTAGCATCTGGAGCGGCTGGATCCGGTACTATAATAAATTTGAATTCTGGAAGAATAAGATCAAGTGTTGCGAATGTTGCATTTTTAGATACTAGTACAGGCACTATTACTTTTGGCACTTCGGCCCAACAAATTGATTTATTACACAGAACTAATGCCACTTCGATTTTTAACATTGGGACCACGGCTGCAAATAATAGTGCAAGTGGCACTTCAACGTTAAATTTGTTCTCTCATTCTGGTTCAGCTACTAAATTCATTAACATTGGAGCATTTGGTACAGGCTCTGTAACAATTGTCGTTGGCACAACTTCTGGAACAAGTAACATAACTATTAATGGAACAGTTAGTTTATCCACAGCTTTAACGGTGGCAAATGGTGGAACTGGTGCAACTACATTTACTACAAATTCAGTTATTTTAGGGAATGGTACAAGTGCCTTCATTACAACATCAGGCACTGCTGATCAAATTCTGAGAATACCAGGAGCAGGAGGAGCGCCAGCTTTTGGAGCTATAGATTTATCAAAATCAGCAGCAGTTACTAATCAGTTACTTGTAGAAAACGGCGGCACAGGTACATCCGAATTTTCTAATACCAGTACTATGATAATTAGCGGTTCAACCACAACTGGTTCTTTGTTGTCGGCTTCCGCAGTAGTTTATTCAACATCTTCAAACAATTTAACAATCACTGCGAGTGGCGCTACTGTTACCCCATTAAAATTAAAGGGGGCTGTATCACAATCACAACCCCTATTATCAATAGTAGATAGTTCTGATTCTAGCCAGTTTGGAATTTCTAGTTCTGGTATAGTAACTATAAACTCTTCTCAGACTTCATCTGGAACAACCTCTGGCGCTTTAGTTGTTACAGGTGGCTTAGGAGTTGGTTCAACCTCTTACCTATCAACTACCAACATTACAACTTTAAGTTTAACAAATGCCCTTGCTATTTCTAGTGGTGGAATTGGAACTACTACAGCAACTGCTAATTATGTATTTGCGGGCCCAACTACAGGTTCAGCAACTGCGCCATCTTTCAGGGCTCTTGTCGCCAATGACATTCCTTCTTTGTCATCTTTATATGCTCCTGTCACTAGTGGCACATCAATTTTATATGGAAATGGTTCTGGTGGCTTCAGCAGTGTTACTATTGGATCAAATTTAACATTCTCAGCAGGAACTCTTTCAGCCACTGATACCAATACTACTTACACCAATGGCACTGGTATTACTTTAACAGGTACAAGTTTCTCTGTAGACACTACTGTAGTGGCAACTTTAAGCAATACTCAAACACTTGCAAATAAAACAATTGGAACAGGAGGATTGATTTTCAGTGGCACAACTAGTGGTACAACTTTAATCAAAGCATCATCTACTCCTTCCAGCAATACTCTAACATTGCCAACATCAACTGATACTATAGCGGTTGCAGGCGACATCAAAGATGCTTCATTGACTCTGGCAGTCTCAGGAGTTGGATTATCGGGATCTGCAAGTTTTTCAGCTAATACATCAGTAAATACGACGTTCACTGTCACCAGTAACGCTACTAGTGCTAACACTGTTAGCACAATTGTTTCAAGAGACAGTTCTGGTAATTTTAGTGCAGCAACAATTACTGCCTCGTCATTGGTAGTTGGTTCTGCAAGCGGAGCATTGTCAGCTTCATCAGGTACTGTTAGTGTCGGAACATTATCAGTTGCCAATGGTGGCACTGGTGTTTCATCCATCGGTGCTAATAGAATTATGTATGGCAATAATACCGGTAACATTGGTACAGATAATAATTTTACATGGGTTGGCGCTGATCAAAGATTAACCTTACAATCATCTAATACTACAACCTCCAATTTAGCAATAACAAAAAATAATATAGCTACAAATTCTTACTTAGGCCTACAGATAGCCAATAATTCTTCAGCTACTAATTTGGTAACCGCTCAACATTCACCAGCTCTTGAATTTATTGGACATGTTTGGAATACCACACCAGCTGCTGCTGACAACACTGCAAGATTTAGACAAGAAGTTCAGGTAACGAGTGGAGCTTCTCCTTTAGCGACTTTAGTTTGGAAGTCTTCTGTTGATACTGGTACAGCATCTTTCACAGATAGATTTAAAATAGATTCTTCTGGCGTTGTATCAATTCCAGGAAGCTTAGTATTAGGATCGGCATCAGGTGCACTATCAGCATCTTCTGGCACTGTTAGTGTTGGCACTTTGTCTGTATCTAATGGAGGTACAGGAGCAACTTCATTTACAACTAGTAAAATTTTAATTAGTAATACTAGTTCAACCACTGGTGCAATAACTACAGCAACTGCAATGGACTATTCTGCATCAGGCCAGCATTTAACAATTTCTGCTCAGGGGGCAACTGTAACTCCACTCAGAGTTGTAGGAACTACATCACAGTCTGTAAATTTATTTGAAGTTTATTCCACATTTGCCACAGCTTTGCTAACTGTGGGCACTACATCTATGAATTTGCAGCCCTATGGTGCTAGTGCTGGAAATACTTATGGAATTAAATTCTTTGAATTGGCTGCAAACGGCTCGAATAGTGTAACGTTAAAGGCTCCAGATTCTATAACAAGTGATTATTCTGTAACTGTCCAACCAAATAGCAAATCTGTTACTATCTTAAGTCCTACAAGCTCGGATAGAATTACTATGTTTTACACAGATACTGCAATCAAATTCACTAAAGTTGTTTCAGTGATTAGAGGAACTTCAGCCACATCTTCTTGGCAGCTTTATTACGGAACAGATAGAACTTCGGGAACTGCAGTATTTAGTGCTACGCAATCTACAACGAGTACTACCACCGGCAATGTAACAACAACATTTGCAAATGCTAATGCTGCTGCGAACAGTTTCATATGGTTAGAAATGAGTACTCAAACAAGTGTCACAGAAGTTCACATTACTGTATTCTATGATTAAGAGATAATGAATACTCTGGAGCCTGCTTCAGGTGCTGTAGCTATGTAACCCATTTCTAATGTAATTGCAGTCAAATAGCCAGAACTTTGTCCTGATACATGTCCTGATGATTTTACTCCAAATTCCGCACTATTGTAAGTTGAAGTTGTCCAAGATGTGGAAGTTGCTGGGTTGTTTTCCCAAACTCCCCTCAATAATGACCACACAGCAGGACTACTAGGGGCCAAAATCTTTGTTGTTGCGTATTCGTAATCTGTGCCTGAAACATTTGTGATTGCACTAAAAGTAATGTTGCCGGGAGATCCAGTAATTTTATAGGAAGAAACCCAACAACATGATTGTATTCCATACAAGTTCATTGATGAAGCATCAGTGAAATTATATGAAACACTACTTGGAGAAGCTGTATTGCTAACATCATAAGTTGTCGTTCCATCGTGGTTAGCTTGATAACATTCATCTACATTTGTATAATTTGCGGTCCATGGATTTGCTCTTGTAAGTGAAGTATTTGCATTTGGCACCACTGCGTCTATTTTAATTGAGCCTAATCTTGAAGAGTTGTTATTGGTTAAATAAAGATCATCAATAGTAATTCCACCACTGAATTTAATTGCATCAATAGTTGCTTCGACCAAAGCAGCAGGAGCTACATTTGGCACAGAAAACCAATTGGAACCATCCTTATATAAGGTAATAGTCGAGCCACTAATGTCAACCGAAGATTCAATGTAATAAAAAGTATTTAAGCTTAATGCCGATGATGATGTTGCCAATTCCAATCCAGTTGTATCATAAACTTTAACATATAAGCTTGCCAAAAGCTTGTATGTTATGTAATATGTATCTAGCCCTGATGTTATTTTGACTGTTACAATTGATGTTTCCGATACGGGAGCAGATGTTACTTTTAATGCTACACCCCAAGTCAAAGCTTGAAATACGATATTGAGTCCAGTTTTATTAAGATAAGAATTGCCCCCTAATTTACAAGCTTTACCAGTTCTACCCGTAACTTGTTCTAATAAATAACCACCTGCCGCATCTTCTGAAATATCATCCCATTTTGCGTGGTAAGATGCATAGGAAGAACCTGCTGCAAAATATCTATCATCAAATGAATCTAAAAATAATAAACCCATGTTATACTCCTTAATGCTTTATACAAATGAAGGAATTCAAACCATTTAAGCTTGAATTAAATAGTAAATCAATCTAGAAAAAACACAAATGGCAATTAATCATAACATAGACTGGGAAATTAAAAGTACAGGTACAGAAAAATCAGGAGCTGGCTTTAATAGTTCTAACCAGAATGCAGGCTTAAATTATTCTTATGGTTCAAATTATCAGTTAATAACGTATGATGATTTAGAATTAGATAATGCTGATTTATTTAAACCTGGAATACCTTCTTGGAGTTTGCTGAATGGCGGTTCTTTCCCAGGAGGAACCTATTACATAGGTATCCGTTATGTAGCGCTTGGCGGCAATGGTGAAATCAAAGCAAAATCTGAGTTAGTTGAATATGCAGATTTCATTCCAAATGGAAAAACAGTTAGTATAAACTCACCTGCAGATCCTGGTTATCCATTTGATCACTATCAAGTATTTATTAGAGAATTAGCTGGTTCATCTACTTATGCACAACTGCAAAATTATGGGGGCGGTGAAGTAGCTTCTTCCATAGGAACTAATTTATCATTAAATTCATTTTCAACATCATTTACCAGCATTTTAGTTTCAGCTTTGCCGGACAAAGGTAATGTTTTTCAGCTTATCAGCACTGACAGAAATTTTGTTGCCAATGACGTCGGAAACTTTATTTATTTAGAAAATAACAACATAGGTTTCAGATCAAAAGCCGCTTCCTTGGTTGATGTTTCAAATTATGTAGAAATTGGCAAAACAAATAATTATTTGTTTGCGGCTTGGTTTGATATCACAGAGACAAAAGTTATCAAACAAATTTCTGCAGTGCTATGGGCCGTAGGCTCACCATCAGGAGATTTATTTCTAGAACTTAGAACAAATAACTCAGGTGCCCCCTCGAGTACAATTTTGGCTAGTGGGGGAATAAATGCTAATACTTTGGGTTCATCTGCTCAATGGGTGGATGTTTCTGTTAATTCTAATTTGTCCCCAGGTAGGTATTGGATAGTAATCAATTTTGATTCAACTCCTGATGCATCAAATTATGTTCGACTTGGTCGTAAAACGTCAACTGGTTTTCAAAATTTAAATTTGATGCACTTGTACCAATACAATACTTCTACTTTGGCTTGGGCAAATGTAGATACTGGTTTAGCAGTAGCAATCGGCGTGAGTTGGAATACTGCTAGTATTTGGGGAAATGGAGATTATTCGCCTTTTTTAAAAAATAAAGGTTCTTTGAGATTGGAAATTCTAAATGTAAATTCTAATCAAGCTCTTGTTTGCTCCGATTATTTTATAGCAGCAATTGGATCAACTGGTGGATATGGTTATTTGGGTGGTGCAACTAATAATTTACTAAGTGTTAATGAGCATTCTACTGAGTTTTCATATAATTCTATTGCACACTTGAAAGCTGCAAATTATACTCTTTATGAACCTATTGTTTTATCAAACATGTCTCTGTCAGGGTATCAAGCTACTCGTTTCGATAGAGCAAATAGGCCTGTTTTGATTGTTGACACTGGTGTAAGTCCTGCTCTTTATGACTATACAACTGGCAGTGGAGCAATAGACATCAATGGAGATAAAATACAAATTATAAACATTGAAGTAGATGGAAATGATTTTGCTGAAAAATTATTAACATCTACAAACAAAAGTCTTCTTATTTTAAATTGTTGGTTTCATAATTCTGCTCATACATCTTTTTATTTTGGAACTGGCAGCAGCCAAGCTATTTGGATCGAATCAACTAGGGTAAGTGATATTTTAACTAACTCAGCTATGTCCGCTGGAATTTATGTAGGCTCAGCAAATCATTTAAATGTAAATAATTGTTATTTTGATAACATTGCAGGTTGTGGAATTTACGCAAATTCAATGTCTTTAAGGGTAGAGTATTCAATTTTTCACAAAATTTTTGGAGGCTTAACTAATAATGGCAATGGGATTATAGCTGATGAATGTACTGATACAAAATTAAGTTTTTTAACAATTAATGATTGTTCAAAATCTGGAGTTAATTTCAGAAAATCAGGCAACATTGTAGTAAGTAATTCTTTATTTACAAATGGTGCAGATCATGGTATCTTAATTGACATGGATACAACATTCGCATTCGGATTGAACAGAATTTACAATAATGCGTATTATAATAACGGTGGCAATCAGGTTGAGTCAAACCCTGCAGTTGTATCACAGGTGGGCGCAATTACATTGTCAACTTCTCCATTTGTTCACATTGGCCTTGACTATGTAGACTTTACATTAAATTCTTCCACTGGAAGTGGTGAGCAATTGATTGGCCATGCTCTTCCAACCTCATTTGAGGGCACTAATTCAACTCAGAAGCTAGACATTGGTGCAGTACAAAGTTATGGAAACCAGCCTGTGCCAAGAAGAAATCCAGTAATAAGTTTATTTTAACATGAATAATTTAAAAATTGCCGCCATACAATTAAATTTAGTTCAATGCACTAAAGAGATTGATTTTTATAATTTGCTTGATGGACTAGTCAAAGAATCTGTGTGCAACGGCGCTCAGGTTGTATGTTTCCCAGAAGATTTGGGGTTTTGTTTAGCTTGGGCTAAAGAAAGTTATAGAATTGAATGCATTAGGCAGAACATTGATCCACAAATTAAATCTTTGGGGGCAAAAAATTGGTTTGAAAAATTAGCAGATCTCATTTTATCAAAAATAAAATTAAATAAAATGGGAGAGTGGCTTTCTCAAAAAAGAATTTCAGACATAATTAAACGAACATTTAAAAAACTTGCCGCCGAAAACAAGGTGATAATTGTATCAGGTAGTGTCTATGAAAGAAAGCTTACTGGAATTTTCAATTTGTGTTATGTTTATGAATCAACTGGTAAATTAGCTGGAACTTATGCAAAAAGAAAATTAGTGCCAATAGAAAAAGCATGGGGTGTAAAATCAGGTAACCAAAATACTCCTATCAAAACTGAATTAGTAGACATCGGAGTAGTTATTTGTTATGATCTCGATGACCCCCTTTTTATTAAAGAAATGACAGACAATGGTGCTCAATTTTTAGTTGCTCCTTCTGGTGGATGGAGGCCCTATCCTGATTATCCTTTTGATAAAGAAAAAGAGCAACCTCAAATTCCACGAAGCATTGAGAATCAAATTAGCATCGTTAGACCTTATTGTTGCGGATGGTTATTTCCTGCTTTATATTTTCAGGGGCACACTCAAATTGTTGGACAGGCTGGCGAAATTTTAGCAGAATCAACAGATTGGGGAAAGCAAAAAATTTTTTATGCAGACTTAGCCTTAAGACCCAAAATTTTGAAATAATTAACAGATAGATCAGCAGGGTTTATACTTAAAATCAAGTACAATATGTATTGTTGTCTGGTTTAAAAATTGTTCCGAATTAGCATCTTCAGTGATGTTTACTTAGTCACATCTGAGCCAATTCAGATGCTGGCTTTTTTTGTTGCCTAAATTGTGGCAATGTAGAAATTATAGCACCATAATTAACTGTAAAGTGGACCAATGCAAAACCCTTGACAAATTTGTTTCAAACAAAAATAGTTATGTTATTGCGTCAACTTGATTGTATTATAAGATAATCAAAAGTTTTAAATAAAGAGAGTAAGGATAGATAAGAATGGAAAAGATTTTACAAGAAAATAAAAATAGGTTTGTATTGTTCCCCTTGCAACATCATGACATTTGGGAGTTTTACAAGAAAGCTGAGCAGGTTTTCTGGACCGCTGAAGAGATTGATTTAGCACAAGATCTTGCTGACTGGGAGCAATTAAAACCTAATGAACAGCATTTTATCAAGCATGTTTTAGCTTTCTTTGCAGCTTCTGATGGCATCGTTAACGAGAACCTTGCAGAAAATTTTGTTTCAGAAGTTCAGTACACTGAAGCTAAATTTTTCTATGGTTTCCAAATTATGATGGAAAACATCCATTCTGAGACATACTCTCTTCTTATAGATACTTACATCAAGGATAAAGAAGAGCAGAATTATCTTTTCAACGCAATCGACACAGTCCCTGCTGTTCAGAAGAAGGCAGAATGGGCTCTCAAGTGGATTGGCTCTGAATCATTCACAGAGCGTCTGATTGCGTTTGCTGCAGTAGAAGGTATTTTCTTTTCTGGATCATTCTGTTCTATTTTCTGGCTTAAGAAGCAGGGCAAGATGCCTGGCTTGTCTTTCTCCAATGAGTTGATTTCTCGTGATGAAGGATTGCATACTGATTTTGCAGTCCATCTATACAATCACCACATCGAGAATAAGCTTTCTCGTGAGCGCATTATCGAGATTATTGATTCGGCTCTTGTAATCGAGAAGGAATTTATCACAGAAGCTCTTCCAGTTAGCTTGATTGGTATGAATTCTGATCTTATGAAGCAATATCTTGAGTATGTATCAGATCGTTTATTAGTTGAACTTGGTGTTGGTAAGGTATACAACTCTGAGAATCCTTTTGATTTTATGCAAAACATCGCTTTGCCTAATAAGACAAACTTCTTTGAGAAGCGTGTAGCTGACTACGTTAAGAGTGGCGTAGGCGAAACAGATAATAAGACTATTTCATTTGATGAGGACTTTTAAGGATGGATATTGTAAAGCGTAATGGTTCTAGAGAAGCACTCAAGCTAGAGAAAATTTCTTCTAGAATTAAAAAGTTAACTTATGGTTTACATGAGTTGGTAGACCCAGATGTTGTTAGCACTAAGGTTGTTTCAGGCTTGTATGACGGAGTAAGCAGTACAGAGCTTGATCAGCTTAGTGCTGAAACAGCTGCCTCAATGGTTACTATTCATCCTGATTTTGGTAAGCTAGCTGCAAGAATTGGCATCACATCCCTTTATAAGGATGTTGAAAAAGATTTTTCAATTATAGCAAAGAGACTCTATGACTATGTCAATCCAAAGACAGGCGAAAAGGCTGGCATGATTTCTGATGAAGTTTATGACATTATTCAGAAGTTTGCCCCCGAACTCGATGCTATGATTGTTCATGATCGCGATTTCAATTTTGATTATTTTGGGTTCATGACTTTGAAAAAGTCTTATCTTCTTAAGATTGACGGCAAGCCAGCTGAAACACCACAGCATCTCTACATGCGAGTCGCTGTTGGTATTTGGCGCGAAAATCTTGAAATGGTGCAGAAGACCTATGACATGCTGTCTCAGGGTTTGTTTACCCATGCCACGCCAACATTGTTTAATGCTTCTACAAATCGCCCCCAATTATCATCTTGTTTTCTTTTGGACATCGATGATGATTCTATTCCTGGCATTTATAAAACTCTTTCTGATTGTGCTTTGATTTCTCAAAGCGCCGGTGGCATCGGCATCAACATTCATAAAATTCGTGCTAAAGGTAGTTACATTAAGGGCACCAATGGCCATTCCAACGGAATTATCCCAATGCTTCGCGTGTTTAATGAAACAGCAAGATACGTTGATCAGGGTGGCGGTAAGCGCAAGGGTTCTATAGCAGTTTATCTTGAGCCATGGCATGGTGATGTATTCGACTTTCTTGACTTGAGAAAGAATCAAGGAAAAGAAGAACTTCGCGCCAGAGATTTGTTTCTTGCTTTGTGGATTCCAGATTTGTTCATGAAGCGCGTTGAAGAGAATGGCAACTGGTCTTTATTTTCACCAGATCAAGTACCAGGCTTAATTGATGCTTATGATACTCCAGAGCACAAAGCTTTCACAGAACTCTATGAAAAGTATGAATCTGAGGGTAAGGCAACTAAGACTGTTAAGGCCAGAGAACTTTGGGAAAAGATTCTAGATTCTCAAGTTGAAACAGGCACTCCTTACATGCTATACAAGGATGCTTGTAACTACAAGAGCAATCAAAAGAATCTTGGAACTATCAAGTCTTCAAATCTCTGTACAGAAATACTAGAATTTACGGACAAGAATGAGATTGCAGTTTGTAATCTCGCATCTGTAGCTTTGCCAAAGTTTGTAATTGTGCCAACTGGAAATGTTCGCAGTAAGGATAAAAAACTACGCAAGTATGATTTTCAGAAACTTTACGAAGTTACTTATCAAGCAACAGTTAATTTGAATCAGGTAATTGATATTAATTATTATCCAACACCTGAAACAAAAAACTCAAACATGAAGCATAGACCAATTGGATTAGGTGTGCAGGGATTAGCAGATACATTTGCTCTCATGGGCTTGCCTTTTGAATCTGAAGAAGCCAGAAAGCTTAATAAAGACATCTTTGAGACTATTTATTTTGCTGCGCTCACGGCATCTAAAGATTTGGCAAAAATTCATGGGCCTTATAGTTCATTCCAAGGGTCTCCGGCTTCACAAGGCTTGCTCCAGTATAATCTTTGGGGTTTAACTGAATCTGATTTGTCAGGTATGTGGGATTTTGAGTCTCTGAAAGAGGAAATCAAAAATTATGGGCTTAGGAACTCTTTATTAGTTGCTCCAATGCCAACAGCATCAACAGCTCAGATTTTGGGCAATAATGAATGCTTTGAGCCCTTTACTGCAAATCTATACAAGAGGAATACCCTTAGCGGTGAATACGCTATCATTAACAAGCATCTTGTTGAGGATTTGGTAAATCTGGGTGTGTGGAATGATAACATACGACGTAAATTGATTATTGGTGATGGTTCAGTTCAAGAAATTGAAGAAGTGCCACAAGAAATCAAAGAAATCTACAAAACTGTTTGGGAGATGAAGGGTAAATCAATACTTGAGATGGCAAGAGACAGAGGTTATTTTATTGATCAATCTCAATCATTGAACATGTTTATGTCTGAGCCAACAGCTTCAAGATTGTCTTCTGCTCATATGTATGGTTGGAAGCTTGGATTGAAGACCGGCATGTATTATCTAAGAACTAAGCCAAAAGCGCAAGCATTGAAGGGACTAGGCATCGATTTGTCTTCTACTACAATTCCTGAAGTAGAAAAAACTAAAGAGGTAGAACAAATCAAGCAATTTAATGAGGAAGATTTTGCATCAAAAGTCTGTTCATTAACTGATCCAGACTGTATCATGTGCTCAGGATAAACAGGAATTTACCTCAAAATTACATAATAGATAAGTACATTTGTCAAAAAAAGCATTGCATAATGTAATAATGTTTACGCTTTTAGACAAACATTATTAGGCTTGCTTTCGTTGGGTTCACGAGCGAAGGTTGAGCAGCTTACTCTATTAGGCCCCAAAGCTGTGGCCCAAATACTCTTTGCAACGAAGCAAGATTTAGCCCCCTATTTTATATTAGGGGGCTAAATTTAAATTGAGGTATTTACATGAAAGTAATTTTGGCAATCATAGCTTCAGCGTTGCTTCTTATAAATGTTTTTCTGCCTCTATTGATAATTTTTTATGCATTAATGCAACTTATTCCCAATCTGATAATAACCTGTATAATTTTCACTATAACAATTATTTGTTTTGTAATGATTTCATCGTTATTTTTATTTTCTTATGCGTTAGATAATTTTGAAGATCTACGCAATTAGAGGTTATTATTATGAATAAGTTTTTATTGATTTTGGCGTTTAGTTTATTCTCAACTAATCATTCAGATGTCAAGCGAGTTAGAGTTGTAGAGCCTATCAATCTAGGCGGTGTGCACTTGTTTTCAGTAAGAGGGAATAATTGCGCAAAAAGAGCTGAAATCATTTATGATAGACTAAGATATGTATTAGTTCCTTCTTTAGAGGCATCAGACATAGTTGTTTCAAAAATCAAAGGGCAAGCTGTAATTTTAATCAATGATGAAGTATTACTAACTATTACTGATGAAGACGCTAAATTGAATAAGTCTACTAAATTTGGTTTGGCAAATAAAATTCAAAATAAATTATCAGAAATTTTGCCTGAATTAGTACCTTTAAACTCAAAATAGTTACATAATATTTATGTATAAAAATAGTGTTGTAAAACACAAGTAATTACTTTTATATCATTCTTTTGAAAAGGAAAAAATTAATGGAAGAACAAGTTGGTACCACAGATAATCGTCCTGCAGTTAGCCCTGAAGAGTATGCAGAATTGCGCAACATGCAGGCTCAGCAGACCTTTTTGCAGTCACAAGGCTATCAAGCCTATAATTTTCTTAAGCAGATCGATTCTCAGTATGAAGAGATCACAAGAAATTATCAAGCCCAGAAGGCTCAGGCACAGGAGCAGTTGAACAAGGTAGAAGAAGAGCTGCAGAATGCTAATACTACCTTCCAGGATAGATTCAAGGAAATCATCGCTCAGTACGGATTTGATGGCGTAACCGCTGTTAACATTGAAGAGTCAGAACCACACTTTATTTCTGAGCTTCAGGTTCCAGCTCCTCAAGCTCCTGATAACGATTATATTCCAGCAGAAGAAGTTTAAGTTTAGTAAACTTAGCTTAAATAAAGCCCCCATTAAATTGGGGGCTTTATTTTGTTACTCTACATTTAACAAAAAGTTCATGTCCAATTTTATCTTCATAAACAAGAGTTTCATGACTAATAATTTCAGCGTCAGTTAAAAAGAAGTATGGTTTATCTTCTGAAGTGATCAAAAATGGAACGTAACTATTTGTTTTTTTACTAAATATCAAAAAGTTAAAACCTGATTCAAAATCGATAACATTTATGTTGTCAATTCCTTCTGGTTTCAAATATTTGATTAAACATTCGCAAACAAATGTTTTTTGGTTTTCATTATCGGGCCAAAATTCTATGTTACATTCATAGACATAATCTTTAATTCCCCATGCGTTTAATTTTATGTCTGAACTCATTGTGGCTAACGGTAACATTTGATTACCTGTATCTAGCCCGTTTTCTATAGCTGAAATCCATTCACTCTCGGAGGGTTCACTCAGTTGATCAGTGGTACAATTAAGCATTAAGTGTGTTTGAAAGTGATCAGGTTCAGATTGTAATGTTATTAAGCCTCTGAGAAATCCTATTTGTTTTGAAGCGTTTGAATTGAAATGCTGAAAGATAATTCTTTGTAAAAGCGTTCTACCGTCAGTCGCATTCAATTTGTTCATGGGCACTATGACAGGCATGTCAATTGAATAAATTTGATCTTTTAAATTTGTAATATCATTTACAAAGCATAATTCATGTTTAATTTTATGCAAATAGTATGCACTAGACATTACTTTTCTCCAAATAATTCTGAGTCCAAATCTTCATTAAGTTCTTCATTTTGTTTCATTTCATCTAAATGCATCTGTGTAATCATTTCATGAACTTCTCGATTATGAGCAAAGTAAGAATCGACGAAGTTATAAGATTCATCTGTTTCACTAAATTCTTTTACACTCAAAGCCAGTATAACGTTTACTTTTAAGTTTGCATGATTTTTTTCCAACTGAAAAGCAAAAGATCTTAAATCATCAGCATCCGATAATGTAGCCCATTTAGTTCTACTCATATATCCAGTTAAGTTCAAGTAATTAATTCCATCTTTTTCAGTGAGTTCATAAATCATTTCATAAGGTGAAAAAATTACAATTTGACCTGGATCAGATGTAATGTGCGGATGCTCATCAATCCAATTATCCATAAATTCTTTAATTTCTTCAGGTGATAAGTCTTGTGACACATTTATCACATTAATCCCTGACACTTCTGGTAGTTCATTTTCCATTATCAGTATTAGCAAGCAATTTATTTGCTTTAGCTCGCTTCCTTTCCTCTTTTTCTCTGTTGGCAGTTTCTTGATTTTCCCTGTAATTTTCTTTTGGATGCCTAAATCTTTTAATGACTATTTCTATTCTTGGATTTTCTTTATCAACACCGCCAAACCAATGATCACCTTCCCAATCCCAATGTATCCAACTATCATTAGCTAGAATGCCGAATTTTTGCATAATGTCGGCAATTGATTGCTGATAGCCTGTGCAATCTCCTACTATCCAATTTTTCAAATAGACTTTCATGTTTATGCTTACACCAAAATCCATTGGGGATTTACCAGTTTCTACCCACACTGATTTACAAAATGGTTCGCAATAGATTTCATAAGCACAATATGCTTTTGATGGTAGAATTCGTCTTCTGAAAATTCTTTGAGACGTTTTTTTAGTGGCAGGCTGACCAGGAATGGAAAATTTTAAAATCAATTCTCCATTTTCTAGTAATTCTTCTGGATGAATTACATGATAAAGCGACTTTTCAGTGATAGCAATACTTTTTTCTTTATTAGTTCTTTTAACAGTCATAATTATTTATGCATACCAAAAATAATAGGTATTTACTGTTATTATAAAACAATTATGATGTATATGAAGTAAATGAAATACTAATCTTATTTACATCGCCAGCTGTCACTGATCTTGAAAATTCTGATTTCATAGCTGCCAGACCAATATAAAGTGGTACAGTTCCAATAAATAAAGTCAAACTACTTGGTCCAGTTGGCACCAAAAAACCTCTATTTTGAAAAGGGATGTAGTTAGATAAATTGAACATTTGGCCTGGCGAAGCAATTACTGTCATTTTGCCTGAAACTTTAAAATAATCAATTGAAAAAAATGGGGTTTGGCCTTGTCCAACAAAGTATCTTTGGCTTATTTTAGCTTCAAGTTCAATTTCAGCACTTTCTAATGCGACAACTTCAGATATGCCGCCAAATCCAACTGGCCCATTTGTAATTAATAAAGAACAATCAAACCATTTGGCAGTTCTTGCGATAGGTTCATTAGCACCCCCAGTTATTACTGAAAAATAACTGGGCCCATCACTTTTAAGATTGGCACTACATTTAACCCCATCTTTACTTATATTGATCGTTGCTTTTTCTAAAAGAGGCTGGTATGGAGTTATTGAAGGATTGTTAGCACTTCTTATGTTGTCCCATAATAATGTAATTAGACTAAAGACATCATTGTTAACTCCATTTTCATAAACTAATGCTGTCGAATCTATTTGAGTTGTCCAAAAAATTTCGCCAACATCCATCACCCTTACGCCCAAAGAGCCTTGAATCATTTGTTTGTCTGATAATGAGTTTCTTTGTGTCTGGTTGAATTTTTCTAAAATGTAAGATTTTGAGTCAAAAATAATTTTTTGTAAACTACCCAAATAAATCGATGGTAAAACTGGCATTTTTATTTCCTCAAGATTTTATTGCTATTCTGAATAATTCTTTAAAATTGATGGCTTGTCTTCTTTGTGCAACTACTTGTGGAACATAAGATACAAATAAAGAATCTAGCAATACTTCCAATTGTTGATTTGTCATGTTGTCTTTCCCACTTGACACCAAATCTCTTATTTCTTCTAACTTTTGTAAAGTTTGTGTGTATGTGGAATTTTCCGATGCATCAATGTTTGTTTGCATGTCATACATTTCTTGAAAATGTTTTAAATGCTTATTTTTAAGTTCAATAATTTGTGTTCTGAGTTCTATTTCTGCTCTATAGTCATGTTGAGGAGATTTAATCAAATCTATTAATTGTTTTTCAAGAACTACTTTTTCTGAATAGTATTGATAAATTTCATGTCTTCCAAATCCCTTAACAGATAAATCATGTTCCGCATGAAATCTGTCTAGAAATTCTTTATAAGGCATTGTTGCCCAGAGTTGCGCAACAGGAGCATTAACTTCAGCAGCTATTTTTCTCATGAACTGCATTTTGGCTTGAGCAGTTTTATTTTTTTCTTCTCTGAGTTTGGGAACTAGTCCATGCGTCATTTTAAATTCAACTATTTTTGCTAGAACTATGCCTTCTTTGGCGCTGTAGTTTCTAAAATAATGTAAATCGCCAGTTGGCATAGTTTTTTTACTAGAACAATTCTCATCTTGACATTGAGATACATGATTGTTTATAAACATAAAAGGCGATTTGTCAACTATTGTTCCCTTGTATCTATAAATAATGTTACATCTGTTTAATTCCTGAATAACATCAGTGTCATTAAAATCAGGTGGAATGTGAATAGAAGCGTTACCCAAGACAGTTGCAGCGAAATCTTCTGTCATTTTTTTCCATTCTTCACGAATTTTATATTCACTACCAGCGTCAAGTGGGGTTCCAAAATTAGCATCAACTTCAATTTTGTCTTTGTTAGAATCACCTGGATTTCTTCTTAGTTTTACTTTTGCCAAAGAACCATCAGGCATTGTCAAGCCTTCACTTGACTGAATTCTTTTAATTTTTTTAGGCTTGCCAGTAGTAGTATCAATAACCACATCTGCAATTTTTCCTTCATCATCAAAAAGCTTCAATGACTTCTTAAAATCAAAATTGAAACCATAGTATTCGCCAACAAAATTTACTTGCTCATCAATTTGTGGATGGAATTGTCCATTGTTTTCAATCCAATTTCGCAAAGCTGAGCAAATAACAATAAAATCAACTTGGAAACCCTCTGCATTTATGTTACAATCGTCCAAGGCAGGTATCCCCATTGAAGAGGGAACAGCCTCCAAAGCAAATGAATTTCTCAAAGTATCAATGGCGCGTTTTTGATCTATGGAATCGTGCTCTAAATTAAAATCTCCGTATTTATCATCTGTAAGCGGAGCATCTCCAAACAAAATTTTCATTTGAGATTTAGTATCGCCTGTCAATTCGATAGCATCGCCATCTTCATCAACTAACTCTTGTCCGTCTTGATCATTCTCGAAAATAGCACCCGATGATTCAATAAATCTTTGAAAAATTTCTTGATTACCACAAAGATTATTTGCAGCATACCACAATGCCCTATCTACATAGCTGCCCGATGGAAATTCCTGTGTATCAAAATTCAAGCTTTTGCCTTGTCCAATTAACATTTGGACTTGCTCCCACTGTTCTTGCGATAGATCATAATCTGTTTTTCTTTTAGCAAGATAATTGGGTAGTCGTTTTGCAGCTTTACCACCAACAACATAACCGCCTTTTTCAAGCAATCCTTTTATTAGATTAAGGTTATTTGGATTCAGTCTAATTTGCTCTTCTCTAGAAGCTGGTAATTTTGGATCATATTGAGAATCAAATAAATCATTAGAGTCAATTGGTATTTCAAGTTTACTCAAATTTAATTTATCTAAGTAATCTTCTCTAATGATAGCTCCTCCAACATCTGGATGTGAAGCTATTTGTTTCATTATTTCAATTTCTTCGTCAGATAGACCAGCTTTTCTCATGTTGGCTTCATTTTCTGAAAATAAAGCTGTTGGATTTTCGCTTAAGATTTGACCTATTCTTGTATTGATAGTATTAAATTCATACATCAATTCTTTGATAGTTCCAAAATCTACTTTTTCTTCATCTGCAAAAGGCATTTTTGAAATGTCTGCATCTCTTCCATGAGACAAAATCCAGTTTATTTGAGCCTCAATTAAGCCAATAGATTTACATTTATCTATAAATGGAGCTAGCATGTCAGCTGCAGCAAAAACATAATCTTGTTTGACTTGAGAAGCTGTAAGTATGATAGCAGTATTATCTTCTTGCTGTTCTAAATTTCTTTTAAATAAAGCGGCTATGTTAGGTATTGTATTGGCATTTACTCTTTGTTTGAAAATTGCTATAAGATTTTCATCATACTGTAAATTAAACTTAGAAAAAACAGCTTCTTTGAATTTTTGTAATTCTGCAGGCTTGTCACCAAATGCGTCTTTGACCATTTGAATAACATCTGCTGATGATTTATCGCTCATCAGATTTTTTAAAGCTGCTCTAAGTTGCTCTATTTTTTTGGTCGGCTCAATGTCAACAGATAAAGACTTGACAGATTCGAAAGCTGGACCAATGGATTCGGGAGTATTGAAAATAGACAAATAATAATTTTTTAATTCTTCAATTGTTTGTCTATCAATTTGCTCAACTTTTCTCCCTAAAGTTGTTTCTACTAATTCTTGAAAAGGAATAACAGGTAAAGGAGACAGCCTTTGTCTCTCCTCAAGGTCTTCAATTTGTTCAAGACTTTTTGGTGACCTTGGATATTCTATGTTAATTGCTTCTCTTAAATTATTGAATTTAGATAAATTGAAAACACGAGACATTACAAAACTCCTAAAAACAGTTTTACAGTTTTGCCCCGTGTTTTCCTATTAACTTGATGCTATGCGAGCTAATTGATTGTATTTATCTAGTACATTTGGCCACAAAGTTTCAATCCAAAGTTTTTTATCGTGCTCATAGGACAACTTAATCAAAATACAAAATTTTGCCATTTCAATCCATGTACTTTCGTTGAAAGAGGAAGGATAGATTTCATCAAATAAAGCTGCCCCCAATAAAGAATAGTTTGCCATGTCTACTAACGTATCTTCAACAGCTTCATCTTTAACTTGATAACTTTCTTTATTAATAAAAGAACCGATTCTACGCTTTTTATCTCCGATTCTCAAAAGAACACCCTTCCAAGGACTAATTCCAAGTTCAGCTGACTCCCTTAGATTTCCCATTGGCAAGTCATTTTCTGAATAATCTGAATCCTTGGCAACATAGACATCATGCATGCTTTTAAGCAGGCTTAAAGCTTTCGATGATGCTTCTGAATCTATAATGCCAAATTCTTCCAATGAAGAATTTGAACTAAAGTAATCTTTTAAAACCTTGATGTAAACATCATAACGAACATTTCTTGACATTTTAATTTCCCTCTTTACATTATCTCTTTTATAGAGGCAAATTTAGTTTTTTCCATAATATTTTAATTAATGCAATTAATTGCACAAGGAGCGGCACCATGAAGAATTTCTTAATGGCTCTGTTGCTTTTTGGAATCTTAGCTGTGTCTAGTTTGTCTGCAAATAATATCACCGCTAAGCGTCTTGTGTTTTTAAACTTTCCAGAAAAAGTTACACAATCTGGAGAATTAGGAAAACAAACAATAAAAAATGCTTCGAATACAAGAATATTTTTCCATTACCTAAATGCAACGGGGCGTGAACAGGTTTTTAATTTAAAGTTCGAAGGAAAATTTAACGATTTTAAATCAGGAATAGCTATTGATAAAGAGCCAGGATTTGCTGGAGCGAAAGCAAACTCTACTTTTTTTAAAGCTAAGAGAAAACCGATTGAGAATCCTAAACTAACTATCACTTTGCCAAATAAAACAACAGTTTCAGGAATAGTTGATGCTACATTTTCACAAGGAGATAAATGGCATTGTGAAATGGGATCAGGCGAAGCTGTCAAAGGAATAAAAATTGTCACCACTGATAATTTTCATAAATCATTTAAAATTAATTTACTTAACTATAAGCCTTACTATTATAGACTTGGTGATAATAGAAGCGATATAATTCCAGGTGACTATGGTTTCAATTATAACTTTGAAATAAAGAATAAGACAAATTCCAGAAAAGTTTTGATTTGCTATCTAGACCCAAGAGGTGGCAAAATTACTGGTGTCTTCAATGTTAATAATAAAATTATAACTACCGGCGAAATCAATCCTAGAGAAGTTACAAAGTTTTACCATAAAGTAGTTGAGGCAAATGAAACTGTTGATTTGCAATATGTACCTACTGGAGGATACAGCTATCCTATAAATTTGAAATTCAAATTGATAGATTTTTGACAAAAACAAAGTATAATTCATAGAGGAGAAAATTATGGATTATAATTTTAGCAAAGGTAAAATTTCCTTTTGGGAAACTATCAATAAAGAACTTGATAATTTTAAAGAGGATGAGCAAAATAGAATCAAAGAGATTGCAAAAAGCTTTGAAGATTCAGTTGCCATCATGCCCGATGAAGATAACAACATTTATGCTGCAAGAAGATTAGCCAATGCTATCTTAAACACAGATTTAACAGAACAAAAAGAGGGCTCAATCGATACAGTCACTACGAATGTATTAGTGAAGTATTTTTCACAAGTTCAAAATGTTATCATAAATAAGAATCATTTTGTTCCTGAAAATTCTAACATTACAGGAAAATTTGGCAAACTTGAACAAGCTAAAGTGGATGATTTTGAATCTGAACTGAGATCAAATTTTGAAGAAGAAATTGATTTATTAGAAGACTTAAATGCATCTGATCTTTCAGTAGAGGGTCTTAGAAAGAAATTGATTATTCCTTCAAATTTTAGCGAAGGAATGGAATTACCTAAAATTGAAGATACTAATTTACTCGGAACAATCACTTTCAATGTGAATGGCGAAATTGAAAAAATTTCATGTCCACATTGTTCAGAATCCGATGTTTATTTTATCATGCACGATAAATTTGGATGTTTCAAATGTGAACAAGAGTTTAAAGTTCCAATGGAAATTGGAGACAGCTTAAAATAAAAAACTCCCCGAAAGGGGAGTTTTTTATTCTTCGTCTTCTTCAGCTTCTTCCATGTTTTCAATCAGAATTTGAGCAATGGGATCTGTTGAAGTAAATTTAATTAAATGATCTAATTTTCTATTCAAAGAATCAAGTTTGTTGTTCAAACTAATTAATTCATTTTTTATGTCTTTATTGTTTTGACTTTGTGAAATAAAAAATTCACTTAAAATTTCAACACAGTCAGCCAATTCTGCGTTGCCAGAGCTGGCTTTATTTTGAATTTCCAATAATCTTTGTTTCTTCATTTTTAATTTGTATTAGAGTTTTGAGTATAGCCGAATTCGTTCAAGGTAGCCTTGCCAGATTCTTGATTATTTAAATTCTTGACCAAAACTGGCTGGCTAGTACTATCGACTTGTACATTTAAGCCTCCAGCCATGTTCGGACTTTCGCTTACTTGTACGCCACTAGGAACAGATGCAGTATCAAGCATTGTTCCCTTTAATTGTTGATTTTCTAAAAACAACTTAGTATATTGTTGCTTCAATAATGTGTTTTCTTGCTGCAATGCTGAAATCATTCCCATAATTTCTGAATTTACTCTTACATCATCTTGATTTTGAGCAATTCTATTGACAGTTTGGACAACCTTGTCTTCAAACTCAAGGGTAGATGCATCTTTCAATAATGTGCTAAGTTTTCTGTAAATGTTCATAATCTTCTAATGTTTGTTCTTGGGAATTGAGATTTTTTTTCATCTATTGGTAAATTACTAATTAATGAAATCAATTTATCAATCCTGTCTTTTGCCTCTAAGTTATCGAACGCAACTGTGGCTCGAATAGCTAAAATATCTTCTATTAACATATCCCTGTCAATTCTAATCATGTTCATAAAAATACCTATAATGTTAATATGTTTAAACGCCCTCTTTTATCTAATCTTATTTATACCAAAAGACAGATAGTTATTCATGCATTCACTGTCAACCATGTACACCCAGGTAAATTCATGCCGAATGATTTGTCTAGAATTGATTACAAAAATCATTTGGCATTAAAACATAACCATCTGACAGTAGGAAGATTTCAAACCGCTATACATCACAAGGATCAAAATTCGATTTTTTTATATTTTGAAAACACTGCGCCCTTTTTGAATTTGAACGACTTTTGGGCTTGTATGAACATGGAACCAAAAGTTATTCAGTGTCCTGTTTGCAAATCATTTTTTAATAAGAATGATTCACCTTGTCTATGTATAAAGGGGGCGCCATTTTACATTTTAGAGGATGCAACGCTTGAGGGAGTACATTTGTTCAGCAACAAAACAGATAATGAAGATAGCTATGATTGTAGAAATGATTTATACTCAAAGTTCTTTAATAGATCATTGCACAATTTAACATTTTTGGAGCCGATTTAATGTCTACTAGATACCTTACCGAAATCAGACTTGAAAATTTTCAGGATCATAAGGATTCTGTTGTTTCTTTAACCAATGGGATAAATCTCATAGTGGGGTCATCCGATGCTGGTAAGTCTGCAATTTTGAGGGCTGTTAATTTTGTATTTCATAATAATTTAAAAGGCGACAGTTTTATCAGGCATGGTACTACAGAATGTAGAGTGACTTTAAAATTTTCTGATGGTGTTGAAGTAACTAGAATAAAAGGCAATGATGTTAATTCTTATAATCTCAAAGATTCAGAAGGCAATAATCATTCGTTCCCAAAAGTTGGTACTTCTGTTCCAGAAGAAATTAAAAAACAATTAGGAGAGCCCCCTTTAGATGATAAGAAGCGTCCAATAGCTTATGCTGATCAAATGGCTAACCTTTTTCTAGTAGATTTGTCACCCGCTGATTTGCCTAGAACTCTTTCGGAGTTAACAGGAATTCAAAATCTTCAAAGCGCTGCTGAAACTTTATCAAAAAACGCCCGGTCTTTTGATCGAGTTATTAAAGATAAAAATGATAAGATAGAAAAGCTAAATGTTGAGCTTGAAAAATATTCTTATGTTGATAAAGACTATGAATCAATTGAAAGTATTGAGCAAAAGCTAGATAGTATCAATAATGAAATCAAAAAAACTAACAAAGCAAGACAATTTATCATTGATAACAATAAAATTGTTCAAGAAGCAAAAAGTTTGAAAAAGAAAATTGATTTGAATTCAAAGTTATCAAATTTAAATGTTAAATTCAAAAATTTAGAACAAATTTATTCAAATGTAGCATCAGCGAAAAGAATTATTAAATCTTATAAATCCTATGCGGACGAATTTAACAAAACTAAAGTTGAAATTTCTAAATTGAAAACTTTTAGATCTCAAAGTAATTTAGATAAAATAGAAACAATAAACGAAATTAATAAAAGCAACAACAAAGCATCGAATTTTATTAATAATTTGAGCAAAATAGAAGAAGAGCAGAATTCTTTAAATGTTTTAATTGAAACTGAAAAAAAGAAAATTGTCAATAATAAAAAAGAATTGAAAAGATTAATTGAAGAACTCAAAGCGAAAGGCAATTGGTGCGAAGCATGCAGCAGACCTCTAATTTAAATAAAATAAAAATTTTAGTAGTGGGGGACACTCATGGAGACGATACAACTCCAGAAAAGAGAAAAGACAATTATGCTGAAGCTTGTTTAGAAGAATTGCAAGAAATTGTTGAGATCGCACATGAGAAACAATGTGATTTAGTACTTCATCTTGGTGATGTATTTCATCGAATTGAACCTGGCCCATTTGTAAGAAATGGCTATTTGAAAATCTTGTTACAAAGTAAGATTCCTTGGTACACATTAATTGGCAACCATGATGTCAGGCACAATCTCGAACAGTATTATTCTATTTCATCAATTCGAACTTTGATTGAAGCTGGAGCTTTAAAAACTGATGATTCTATAAACGACTATGGTATTTACCTTATGCATCATACAGCAACTAAAGTTGAAGAATGTGTAGAAGGATTTTTACTTGATAAAGAGTTTCCTGTAGTTGCTGCTCACATTTCTATCACTTTAGCCCCCTATTTTGGTTCCTATGTATTATTTGATGATCTTCCATTAAATCAAAAAACTAAAATCGTTGTATGTGGCCACATTCATGATGCTATGGAAAAGGTCAGAACAGATGGAGTTCATTTTATGAATCCAGGCTCTGTTTGCAGAAAAAGCTTGAACGATACAAACATTGTTAAACAACCTCAAGTTTTATTTTTAGAATATGATTTAACTGGCGCAATTTATCAAAAAGAGTACATCAAATTACAATCCAGTAAACCAGCTGATGAAATCTTCAAAATTGAAGAAGCACAAGCAATCAAAGACAATAAGCATGACGCTCAGAAATACATCAAGCAAATTTCTATGATGAGCCTCACTGACTTAGAAGAAGATATTTATGAGTCGCTAAAAAAATCTGCAAAATTGAAGTGCATAGAAGAAAAAGTTGCAGATCATGCAATCCAAACATTGAAAGCTTTGACCGATAATTGATATTATGAATACTGTAAATAGCGTTGCTGAAAGAATTAAGCAGCTGGAAAAAGATATTTCTAGCGCAGAAACTTCTATCAAGATTCACGAAAAAAGACTTGGTGAATTGAAAAATCAAGTGTCTGAATTAGAAACTGAGTGCAAAGAAGAACTTGAACTCACAGTTAAACAGTTGCCTGAATTTATCAAAACCAATGAATCTAAAATCGAAACTCTACTAACCGAACTTGAGGAAGAACGAGATAAAATAAATGAGGGCCATGAAGAATGACAGCTTTAAGCGACAGGCTTGAATCATTCACAGAAGAAATCAAAAAACAAAAAGAATCTCTCATAAAACTCAAAGGTGTGAAAGAGCAACTTGAAAAGCAAATTAAAGAAGAAGAAGATGCTTTAGTAAATTTACAAGATGAACAAAAGCTGAACAGTCAGGCAAGCTTGTTCATGTTAAGTGAAATTGTAGACAGGAGACAATCGCAACTCAATGTGATTCAAGCTATAGCAACTTCTGCTTTACAGCAAATTTATGGTGACAAGTATTCTTTGAAATTTGATACTTTTGAAGAACAGCGAAAAGATGGAGTTAATAATTTTAGGATAGAAATTAAAATAGTTAGTCCACACAATGGCGAAGAGATGGAAACTGGCTTGCTTAATGAGAGAGGTGGAGGCCTAATTGAAGTTGTATCTTTCGCGCTTCGTATAGCAGCATTAAAATGGTTAAAATACAACGGGCCAATTCTTTTGGACGAAGCTTGGAAATCAATGTCAAATGATTATAAAATTGACCAAGTTGTTCAATTTTTGAGAGAAGTCACTGACTCTACTGGCAGACAAGTAATTTTAGTTACTCACATGTTTGATAAATTCGGTCCAGAAGCCGATAATATTGTTCACATTACTAAGGATGATGGTGTGGCTCAGGCAGGTATAATTACATACCAGGAAGGTAAAGAAAACGAAGAATGGTAGCGAGTGTCAGACACATGAAAAATAGGAATGATGCAGTTCACAAGATAGTCACAAATATTATGTCCATTGAAGTTCCGCCAGAGGGCCAGCTAGTCAATCCCTTCAAGCCAAAAAGAAGGCAAAATTCTCAAGTTACACTTGATGAAATGATTACAAAAAAAGCACCAGCAGAATTGCCGGAAAATGTTTCTGACTGGACAAATAAAAACTTTGTAACTTATTTTGCACGAAAATATCAATCTTTTATTGGGGGAAATTATAAGATTACATTTACATCTGATTTACCAATAATTAAGCAGATCGGTGATTTTTTCTCTTCTAACGGGCTTGAAAGGAATGAATTTACAAAGAAATTATTCGATTGGGCATTCGACAATAGTGAACAAATTATTAGAAAATACAACTACATAACTTTGCTTAGTGTATTCAATTCTATTAATTTCTTCTATCAAGATGAAATCTTACCCCAAGTTGAAAGTGGCGATGTTGTTAGAGATTCTGCAGATACAAGCTTGTTAGAAGAAATTAACTCCTTGCAAGACAAAGTGAAAGCAACAGAACTATTTGCTAGATTTGGAATTCCAATTACAGTAACCTATCTCGTTAAGGTTAAAGGCTACGATCAGTCTAAAGTCATAGCTAGTTTGAATGTAAGATTTGGTGATAAAAAGAGCTCTGATGTAGAAATTCTTGAAAGAATGTTTAATTCATCTATCATAAATTCTCCTTATCCAGAAGAGTTTCTCGGGTTAGAATGGAGAGAAACTTTCCAAAGCTTAACTTCATTTTTTAAAACAGAAACTTGGTGGCGAGATAAAGATTACAAAGGTAATCCTTTAGCTAAATACTATACTTTATTGGGTGGAAATTAATCCACCCAATTTTTTGGAGAATGTTATGGATAGTGAACATAAAAAATCAATGCGAGAACTTGATTGGCAAATCAGATCAAATCGCCCCCTTATTTTTATTTCGTCACATGAAGAATCTAGAATTTGCGATGCAATTCGCTTTATAGCTAAAAGAGGCACCGACGCATGGGGAGTTTTTTATTGGGACCTTGCCTCTGGATTAACTACAACTCCTGATTTCCAGCATCTTCTACCAAAATCAAAAATTGTGAGCCACATGCAAGTGCTTGAATGGTTCAGAGAACTCAAAGATGAAACCAATGGGTTCTATCTATTGGTATTAAAAGATTATCTTAAAATAATTCATGATGAAAGCACATTGGATGATAAAAGAAGTGTAAGAATGCTTAGAAACATTTCACAGGAATTTGTTTCACAACATAAGGCAATAATTCTTCTCGGCACATCATTGATGCTTCCTGAAGACCTTAACAAATCTTGTGCTGTTATAGATTGGCCTTTGCCAGAATATGAGCACATTGAAGAAAAGGTGAAGAATGTAATTGCTTCTGCTTCTAAAAACAATGAATTAATAAAAAAGGGGTTTAGAATTGATTATTCAGAACCTGAATTACAAGACATCATCAGAGCTTTTCAAGGTTTGACACTTCAAGAAATCGAGCTTCTTTGTACTTACATGATGGTAAGTAACATCAATGCACTTGACCCAGTTAAGATTGCTGGAGTTAAAAGAGAAATTATCAGAAAAACCGGGCTTTTGGATTGGATCGAAGTGAATGAGAATTTTAATGAAGTTGGTGGCTTGAAAGGCATTAAACATTGGCTTCATCAAAGAAAATTCGCTTTTACCACAGAGGCTAAAGAATATGGTTTGCCTGGTAACCCCAAAGGTATTTTATTTGTTGGTGTCCAGGGAGCTGGTAAATCTTTGATGGCCAGATGTGTATCATCATTCTGGCAACTTCCTCTTATCAGACTCGATATGGGTAAAATCTTCAGTGGGATTGTTGGCTCTTCAGAGGAAAACATTAGAACTGCAATCAAATTAGCTGAGTCCGTGAGTCCCTCTATTTTATGGATGGATGAATTGGATAAGGGTATGTCTGGCTCTGCATCTTCTAACCAAACTGATGGCGGCACAGCTTCAAGGGTCTTAGGATCATTTCTTACTTGGATGCAAGAAAAAGAGTCTCCTGTTCTTGTGGTTGCAACTGCAAATGATGTTTCGCAATTGCCCCCTGAAATTTTGAGAAAAGGTAGATTTGATGAGATCTTCTTTGTGGATTTGCCAACTGAAGAGGAAAGATTTGAAATCTTCAAAATTCACTTGAGCAAAAGAAAACGAGATCCTCTTAAATTCAACATAGATAATTTAGTTGATAAATCAGCAAGTTTCACTGGAGCTGAAATAGAAGCTGCAATAATTTCGGCTATGTATGAAGCTTTTGATGACAATAAAAGAGAATTTACGACCGAAGATATTATGAATGCCATTGAAGATACAGTCCCGCTTGCTGTAACTATGAAAGAGCAAATTGATGGGCTTAGGTCATGGGCGAATAGAAGAGCTAGACACGCTTCTAAGATTAAGAAGCGCAAGATCAAAGACCAAGAAATAATTGATACAGTTAAAGCTTTGATGGAAAATGTATCTAATGAAGAGGATGAAGAATTGTGAATTTTGAGTTATCCAGAGATGAGTCAGACTTTTTAGAATCATTGAGGGCCGAAGGTCAAGTTGCCAGCGGCTCTTGTTCTTCTTGTGGAGGGAAAGGATCATGGCTGAATACTGACGGCAAAGCCGTTTTATGTCATTGTTTAAAAGAACAAATGTGGAGGGATAAGTATGTAACAGCTGGTGTACCTCCTAAATATTTTGGTAAAACATTATCTGAAAATTGGAACTTAAAACAAGATCCTTGGGGCAACAATCTTACCCAAGCAGCACTGGCTAAGAAGATTAAGATTAAGTCTGTAATGGATAAATACATCAATGCTCTTCCAGCTCTTTGCGCAGGTCGCCCAATAAAGATTATCCCCAACAGGGGTACTACTATCAATTTGCTTAGCTTATTATTAGTAGGGGGTCAGTGGAGTGGTAAGAGCTTAATTTGTTCTGTTCTTGCTCAAGAAGCTGTAAGGAAGAAGCTTACAGTTGCCTACTATGACTACGCAGATTTGTACGCTGACCTTTCTGGCTTTGATAATAGAGATAAACAATCTGATTATGCAGAAGAATTTGCGACTAAAGATTTAATCATCATTGATGGCATCACGCATTATGAAATTCGGAATCCTACATTAGGTATTCAATTAGATAGAATTGGAAGGTCACGAATAAAATCGGGCAAGCCAATTGTTCTGAGTGCTTATGATGGATACGACAAAATAGATGCTGGTCCTGGTTGGTCAAGTATGACTAGTTCTTGCTTTAAGATTACTTTGCCAACACCAATGCCTCCACAACCATTCGCGTCTTGAAAGTAAAGAAATGAAATTATCTAGAGAAGAATTAGAAAAGCAAGTTATCAAACACATGATAACTGACCAAGCCGCTGTTATCAGGGCAAAGGCTTTGAACATTACACCTGAGCATTTTTCTTTTTCTGAAGAAGGCTCAAAGACAAGCTATACTTATAATTTAGTCAAAACTATTTTCAATTATTTTGATGAATCAGATGGTAGCTTAATGACTGAGCTTGTACTTGAAAATAGAATGATTTCTAAAGGCATTTCTGATCTTCATAAGGGTAAGTTCCTTACCATGTGGGCAGAGATTGTAGACCTAGATCATGATTCTAATGAATTACATGATTTACTCATGCAATTGAAACAAAGGAGGGCAGTTTCAATTTGGCAAGACATGCATACTACTGGCCACTCCTTGATGATCGAAAAAGGCTTGCAAGATGGCGTCAATCATGTTTTAGATTGCATTAAAGACATTGAAACAGAACTATCTACTGAGCCTGGTGAGAAAAAGACACTTGATATTTCTGAATCTTCAGACTTCTTTTTAAGAGAGTATGAGAAGCAAAGAACCAAGCCCCCTGGAATTTTATCAGGTTATGATGAAATGGACCGCAGAACATCTGGATTTAGGGGAAGTCAGGTGACAGTTGTTCTTGGACCTTCTGGTGGTGGTAAATCATTACAGCTCCTGAACTGGGCCTATAATGCACACAAACAAGGCAAGAATGTATTGTATTTTTCATTTGAGCTTTCTCTTTGGGACTGTTTACTTCGCCACATGAGTTTGGCTTTTTCTGTACCATTTCAGGAATTGAAAAGGTCTGGCTTGGACTTAGATGAAGTTAAGTCTCTTGCTGAGAAACTTCAAGGCATGCATGGTGGCCCTTATTTTGAGTATGACTTTACCGACACTGATCCAACACCTGAGTATGTGGACATGCGAATCAGAGAGCTTACTTTAACTAAAGGTAAGCCAGACATTGTTATTGCCGACTACATTGGTGAAATGAGAACAAGAAATGCTCCTAAAACTGCTAAATCTTGGGAATTACATGAGTTGGCATTCGATGGCTTGGTGAGGATCGCCAGAAGGCATAATCTTCCTGTATTGACCGCTCAGCAGCTTAATAGAGACACTATCAGGGATAGTCGTAAGTCAAAGGACTCAGGCAAGGCACATACTTATGACCAGTCAGCAGCATCAGGTGGTCAGCACATTATGCACCAGTCCCATTATGTGTTTGTTTTAGAGCCTGACAAGGATACAAACATTGCTGTAGTTCATATGGCAAAGGGTCGTGATGCTTGGGTGCCCCCTTATTGTGTTAGAGTTGCGCCCGAATTTAACGCAATCCAAGAATTGACTATGGAAGAACAAGCTGACATGAGAAGAATGAAAGGTTTATCGCCTTCTGAGAAGCAAAAGTCAGACGAAGACAGGCAAACCCGAACAACTACGTCTGAAGATAATAATGGCAATGTAAATGTGTCTATTAATGATGAGGAATTTAGTTTTAATGTTGATGATTTAACTATAAATGACATTGATTTGGGAGATGATTGGTAATGCCTAGAATATCATTGCAAGATTATAAAGAAGATCTATTGGGTGATAATAGAAAAATTAGTTTCAATGATTCAAGCATCAAAGCTATAAGAGAAATGCTTCAACAGATAGACATCATACAAATTCTTGAGCAGGAATATGATTTGTTCTTTCCTCAGGAAGCCAATGGATGGTTCAACACTAATTGTCCTTTACCAGGCCATGACGATTCTAGCCCTTCTTTTGGAGTAAATAGAGATAAAGGTTCATTTCATTGCTTTGGGTGTGGAGCTTCTGGTGATTTGATAAGTTTTGTCAGAAAAATGGAGGGCTTGGGCTTCAAACAAGCAGTTGAAAGAGTTATGCTTATCACTGGCATAAATCCTGATTTAGAAGAGGGTGAAATCTACCGAGCATTGAGAGACATAAATAATGTAGCTGATGATTATTTGAATTATCAAGTCGAATATGATTTGCCAGGAGGAATTTCACCAGTCCAGTTTTTAAGATCTTTAGCCGAAAGACTTAAAAACTTTGAGAACAAAACAGAATTCAAATCTTCAGAAATACAATGGGTTGAGACGATTTATGAAAAAGCTGATTCATTTATAATGAAAGAAGATTACAAAAATCTCAATAGATTATGGAAAAATTTAGGTAATGACATGAAATTAAGATTAAAGGGGGCAATAAATGATTGAAGATCCGAATAAAGTTTTAATACCTGTAGAGGGCTTGGAATGGAATCCTGAAAGATCTGTAGCAGAAGCAGTGAAACTCGCAGAAGAAGCCTTGAAAACAAATGTTGACTCAATTGATTTTGAAGTAAAACTCACTGGAACTTTTGCTGCAAAATTACATTTTATTAAAACTCTTTTGTCTAGTTTTGGTATGCCTGATTCTGAAATTGATCTTTACATTTTGCAATCTGGAATCGAAGCTCAGTTCAAAAAATTAGCAGAAAGCATGAATAATGGCTAGGGCAATTCCTGTTGGTAAATTGCAAGTTGAAATAAATCCAGAATTGATTTCAACAGCATCAAAAATTAAAAAATTGGACGTATGTGCGATCTGGCTTGCTCTTAGAACAATTGACAAGCATAAACAAGGCACAGGTAAATTTACATTGCACACTTGTTTAGAAATTGTTAGAGAAATCACTAAATGTAATAGTAATTACAGTTATGAAATTTTCAAAAAGGGTATTAATTTATTTTGGCAAGAACCTACAGGAAGCAAGGGGTCAAAAATTGTTTATCTTTATGGCATAAATAAAGTAATTGAAATTATGTCATTTGAAATTTCAAAAACACAACCTTTTCTTATCAAAATGGAAGATTTATTCAAACATGATAATACCAGTGAATTAAAATCTTTCTTGTGTAGTTTTGTTATTGCTAGATATGGTCAAAATAAACCTATCACGATTAAGTCACTTGAAAGTAATTTGGGAGTATCTTCCTCTACTATAAAAAGAAGAATTACCACATCTGATAACATTACTAAGAAAAAAAATTACTGTTTTTTAGATAAGCAATTTGATAACATTAATGAAGCTTATGAATATTATAAAAAAGCAAAGATAATGTTCAAAGAATCTGCTAAAGCAATAAGGGTATTACAAAAAGATGGCAAGTACATAGTTGCACAACAGATGGGTAATAGCTATTCTTGTGAAGATTTCTCAAGGGGAAAGATTTCTAAAAGACCAAAGTCTTTTAGAATAATTGATGCAGACAACAGAGATACATTCAAGCGTAAAAAGTTTTTCTATACAAGAGCTAAAAATGTTGTTGATAAAGACTTGATTTTATCAAAAGTAAAATCGCCGAATGAAAACTTTTATGTATGGAAAATGGTAAATCCTGATTCTGAAAAAATTGATGAATTAAATGAAAAACCACAAGGTCATACTGTTGAGGTTTGGCAGCATGAAAAGAAATGGTCTAAAAAAAATAAGGAGTGCATTTAGCACTCCTTATTTCACTTACCACCAATTTTGAACATTTTTGTTCCACATTCTAAACATGTGCCTGTTGTAGCAGGCTTACCATTTTTCATGGTCACAGATTCAGGATTATTCATTGGTCTTTTAGTTTTGCACTTTACGCAATAAGCTTCCATTTTATTTTTTCCTCCTTATTTAATTCGAGAATTAAAACGATTATACATAAGTATAACTTTAATATCAAACCTTGTATTACGCTGAAGAGGCGCGGGGGAACTTATGTGCAATAAAAATAAAGATTTCGTGCATTTGCATGCACACACTCATTTCTCAGTTCAAGATGCTCTGCCATCTCCATCTCAATATGCTAAAAAGCTATCTGAAATGGGTTTCAGAGCTGGAGCAATCACAGATCATGGCAGAATATCAGGGGCTATAGAATTTGTCTCTGCTTGTCGTAAAGAATCTACCGAAGAGAATAAGATCAAGCCTATTTTGGGTTGTGAATTTTATACTTACCATGATAGATTCGATAAAAACCCAGTTGTGATTGACGGCAAAAAAAGAAGGCCCAAGCACAATCATTTAACTTTATTGGCCCAGAATGAAAAAGGCTATAGAAATCTTCTTAAGATGGCTTCTATTGGTGCTGAAGAAGGCTATTACTACGAACCAACTATTGACCGAGATGTATTGTCAAGGCATTCCGAGGGTGTGATTGCTTTGTCTGGCTGTATGGGTAGTGAAGTTTCTCAGCTCTTGCTTCGTGGTGAAAAAGACAAAGCTTTGAAAGTTGCGGAATGGTTCAAAGGTCAATACCAAGATAGGTACTACATCGAAATGCACTATCATGGTATTGAGGAGCAAAAAACCATTTTGATTCCTGGCCTCCATGAAATCGCCCGTAAACTCGATCTTCCTATGGTTTGTGCCAATGATGTTCATTATCTTGAACAAGAAGATTGGAAAGTTCATAAATTGCACATAAGCATGAGAGATCAAGACAAAGACAATAATGTCAGTGGTAAATTTCAAGCTTATTCTACTAAGAATTTTCATCTCAAAACATATGAAGAAATGGAAAAGATCTTTGGAACTAAGATTCCAGAGGCTTTAACCAATACTGTATTGTTAAGTGAATCTGTTGAAGATTTCATGAAGCTTGGCGTACCACATCTCTTGCCCAGAGTCATTATCCCAGAAAATGATGAGCGTTTTAATAGATTCAGGGCCAAGTATTATCCTTATCATAAGCCTAATGAAGCCTATCTTGCGTATTTGGCTTTTGATGGCCTAGCTAAGCTTGGTCATTCTGCTAAGAAAAATTATGTAGAAAGATTGCGCTATGAGATTGACACTATCTGCTACATGGGTGTAGTTGACTACTTCCTTATCGAAAGAGAAATGGCTAATTACATGAAGACAGAAAGTATTCTTTACGGAATACGCGGTTCTGGAGTTGGCTCACTTGTTAACTATTGTCTACAAGTTTGTACGGTTGACCCTTTGCGCTGGAATCTTATGTTTGAAAGATTTTTGAATCCTGGCCGTGGTGAACAGTATAAAGTAGAAATTTCTGATCTTCCTGTCGATGCTTGGAGAGAACAAGGCACTAATACAGATTTACACATTGCCAACAATGAATTAAGAAAAAAGATGGAGCTTGTTGCTGAGCAAAATCCTGAGCATGCCCCCCAAATTTATAAAGAACTTTGGGTTCTTGAAAATCAGGGCTTGTCTAACTACATCATTGATGTGGCAAACAAGGGTATTAAAAGTGTAAATAATGATTGTCAGCTTTGGACTGCCTGGGCACTAGGCATCACTGATGAAAAACCTGAAACTGAATTAGTCGTTTCTCGTATTGCTGAACTCCCCGATGTTGATACTGACGTTGATAAACAAAAGCGAGAAAAGGTTATTGATTGGATGAGAAATCGATTTGGAAATGACAAATGTTCCCAAATCGGCACATGGGGCACTTATCAGGCAAAAGCAGCTGTGATGGGTTCTTTGAAAGTAAGTTCTGCTTTCCAGGCAAAGCATGGTGATCAAACACACTATCGCGCGCAGGACATCTCAAAATCAATTCCTTCTCGCCCAGGAATTACTATTGACGAAGCTCTTGAGGAATCTCCAGAATTTGCTTCTTATGCATCAAAGTGGCCCGAAGAAATCAAAATTGCAAAAAAGCTTGTTGGTGTAATTCAAAACTTTGGCGTTCACGCTGCTGGCGTATTGCTTGCTTCTGAACCTATTGCAGAACATGCACCATTAGAAAACTCAAAGGGCGTGTTAGCATCTGGATTTGACATGGGTAATGTTGTTCATGTTGGTCTCACCAAGTATGATGTTCTTGGACTTGCCACATTTACAATGATTGCTTTATGCTTTGATATGATTGAGACACGACACGGAGCGGATAAGATTCCAAACTTTATTAAATTATTAGAGGGCAATGAAGATTCTAAAGTACTTAGGATTTTCACAGAAGGTAAAACTGATTCTGTTTTTCAGTTTGCTTCTGCTGGAATGAAAAAAGCTTTGAAAGAAGTTAAGGCTGACTGTATTGAAGACCTTATTGCTATCAATGCTCTATTCCGACCAGGCCCCCTTCAATTTATTCCTAACTATGCAGATGGTAAGAAAAATCCAAATAGTGTAAAGTATTCTCACCCTATCATCAAGGACATTCTTGGTGTAACTTATGGTATTCCAGTTTATCAAGAACAAGCAATGGAACTTGGTCGCAAAATGGCTAGTTTCAATCATAATGATGTAGATAAACTTCGTAAAGCTGTGAGCAAGAAAATGCCTAAGGAGTTTGCAGAGATTTGTGAAAAGTTTAGAAAAGGGGCTACTAAGAACAACATTCCACATGCTGCTATCGAAGAAGTACTGCAAAGATTACAAGGATTTGCTGGTTACGCTTTCAATAGAAGTCATGCTTGTGCTTATTCATTATTAGCTTATTCAACTGCTTATCTTAGAACTTATTTCCCTTCTGAATGGCTAGCTGCTTGTATGCAGTGTGACCGTGATGATGAGGATAAGATGGCTGTATACCGCAGAGAATGCTCTGCTGAAGGCATTCATGTAAAGACACCTAACGTAAATGAAAGTGGTTTGAGTGTTACAGTTAATAAGCGTGGAGACATTCTTTTGCCATTGAATTCTGTAAAGGGGGTGGGTGACAGTTCAAAGTCTATTGTAGATAATCAGCCTTATGAAGACTTAGATGACCTTGCTATGAGGGCTCGCCCTAACAGAGGTATGATAGAGTCTTTAGCTCATGCAAATGCTTTGGATTGTTTGCCTGGTGTCAAAAGTAAAACAGTAGAGCAAATAATGGAAATGTGGGATGCTTCTGTTGAGAAGAGAAATCAGCAAGAAAAGGAAGCCAAAAGAGTAGCAAAGCTAAAGTATAAAGTTATTTCACCTATGGAACAAATGCTTTCTGGAGACGATGATAATTTGTTTGGTTTTGAAAATACGCTTCCCAAAAGAACAAGGGACGTTAAGAAAGTACGAATGAAGTCATTAGATTTATTCCCTGATGATTTGTTGTGAGGATAAAATGGAAGAATTTCAAGAAATTAGTTTAGATGAAATACTAGAAGAACAACCCGTTCAGAGCGAGAGTATCTTTTCACAAATCAAAAAGAGAAAATCAAATTTAAACAATGATAACTTTGATTTGGATGTAAAACTTTTTGAAGATCAACTGCTCTTGTGCGAAAGACCATCAGAGCATGAGATTTATCAGGAAGTGGGTTCATGGAATTTTGCCACGCCAACTAAAGAGTGTTTTGATCGGGCTGAAATTGTTAAAGTTTACGCTAGATTAAATGCTTATAGGCATAGACTTTCAGAATTGTTGAGCCAGTGTTCCAGGTATCAAAAAATAGCGTCTACTGCATTTAAATCATTAAAAGAAACAGCCCACTGCTTATACACTGGCACAGCTTCGGAGAGAAATGCTAATGCAGGTTATAGAGTTAGACCTTTTGAAATTGAGGCACTGTATGCTGAAGGTATTCTAGTTTATCTTACTGAAACTTCAAGAGCTTTAGATTCTATGTTTATAAACTTGTCAGCAAATCTTAAACATATTGATAACTTGATGCGAGTTAATCACAGTTATGAAGATGAAGGCATTTCATTAAATTACAAATCAATGCAAGACATTGATACAGAGATAGAAGAAGATACAAAAAAAGTTATGGGAATGCGTGTAAGATCACTGGGTGGAAATTAATCCACCCAGTGCTTTTTTCGTTAGAAATATAAGATAATAAAGAGTAAGAAAGAGTCATTCAGAAAGTCCAAGCGACAAATTAAATTTAAGACTCAAGGAGAATAATTATGGGAGCTCGTTATACTCGAGAAAAGCTTCAGAACATGAAGAACGAGCCATCAAATGGTGGCAATTATAAAGGTATCAAGTGGGTTGACCTCAAGGTTGATAAGAACAACCCAACAAAGCAAGTAATGCTTCGTCTAATCGGATTTCCTTTTGCATACAAGGAAGCTTCTGGATATCAACAAAAACTTAATCCTGCCACAAAGAAAATGGATTGGGTAGAAACTGGTTTCCATGATGATCATCTTTATGAGAAGAAGAAATTCAACCGAATCTGCACCGAAAATAATCCTAAGTATGGCGTATGCCCTTGGGAGAGCGCAGGTTATCGTGTTACACAAAAGTTTGCACAGAATGTAATTATTCGCAAGCCATACAAGGATGCCAATGGCAAGACCTTCTTTGAGAATGAAGTTGCAGTGCTTCAAAAGGGCAAGATGCTTTTTATTGAAGGCATTCTTAAGAAGGAAGAAGAGAATGAACTTGCAAATGACAATGCTGGAATTGATGCTGATGATCCAGATGCAGCATGCACATTTTTAGGCGGTCAAAAGGCTCATAACATTATTATTAAGGTTGATTATAATCCTAAGCAACCTAATAACCCTGACTATACAATCTCAGTTGTTCCTAAGGCTGATGTTATTTCAGACTCTGACATACAACTGTTAATGGAAGCAGGAGTTCCTACCGATGAGGAACTAGAAGAAATCTTCTCTGAGGATCCTGAGCTAAAGAATTATCCAGTGTGGTTCAATTATGGCTATCAATTGAATAAAATCTTCAAGCCAACTCCAGTCAAGACAGCAAATGACACTACTTCAGTTGAAGATCTTGATGTTAACGAAGATGAAGAAGAAGTTCCAGCTCCTAAGGCTAAGAGCAAGTATACAGCCAAGCCTGCTCCAGCTCCTAAGGTAGAGGAAGATGATGACTTCAATGTAAATCTCGTTGAAGAAGATGATCTTGATTTGATGTTGGACTAAAATAGTCCCCCAAAAGGGGGCTATTTTTAAATATGGAGAATAAAATGACCGCAAGAAAAAAAGATTCTAAGAAAGAAGTTGTAGAGCAATCAATTAGCCCAGAAGACAGGGCAACAGCTCGAAGAAAACAAATTCAGGCTCGCTTAAATGCATTTAAGTTAAATCCAGAGGGCGTACATTTAGGTCAAGATCTAGATGAAAGCGACAAGGTTTACATTCCAACTGGCATTGTTGAAATTGATGGTCTTATGGGACCTTACGGTGGAATTAAAGAGGGAACTGTAGCAGAATTTGCTGGAGAAAACTCATCTGGTAAAAGCTACACTGCATTAAAAATGGCTGCTCAAGCTCAAGCTATGGGCCTTAGAGTAGCTGTAATGAATGTAGAATATTCGTATTCTGACGAAAGAGCACAAGCTATTGGTGTTGACACAAGAAATGCTGAACTCTTTGAGACTTATGAGAATTTAGGCTCTGCTGAAAATTGGGGTAAATGGATTTGGGCATGTGCTGATTCTGGTGAATATGGCCTAATTATTGTTGACTCAATCACTGCTATGATTCCTATGGCAAACCATGATAAGGAATTATCTGATGCTGATAAGCTTGGTGCTCATGCTAAATTCTGTTCCAGATTTGTGTCCAAATTAACTGAAATCTGTGGTAAAACAGGAACAATTGTTGTCCTGATCAACCAACTTAGATACAGTTCTGAAAAGCGCGGAATGCAACAAGAATTTGTTCTAAAGTCCACTGGCGGAGAAGCTATTGGTTACTTTAGCTCAATGAGACTTTGGTTTACTAAGATGAAAGGCGCATCAGCTGAAATTATTGGAGATAATGGCGAACGAATTGGTGGTCGGAGCAAGTGTTTAATGAAGAAAACAAGACAATCCGAGCCTGATACAATTGCAGAATTTCCAATTTACTTTGGTAAATTTGAAGGCAATCCAGTTAAAGATTTCTTACACCGAACTCTTAACCATCCTTCCACAAAGGAAAAGGGCTATGTTTCTGTCTTAAGAAAAGTCTACAAGTACATTGATGTGAACACAGGTGAAATCTTTGGTCAAACTAAAGACGAATATGAATTTGTAAAGATTCTTATGGATTCACCAGCCCCCTCAGTATTAACTAGGGGAGACACATCCAAAACTGGATTTGAATATGTCTGTGGAAGAATTAAGCTTTCGGACATTCAAATCAAGGCTGTAACTGAAGCTGTCAAAGAAGGCAAGAAGGAAGAGGGTGAACCTGAAGTTGAAGTGGATCCTTCATTCCTGAATGATGAATTCTATGGTGGTTTTGACGAAGAAACAGAAGTACCGAAGTTCGAAGAAGAATAAAAAATGGGGGCCTTCAAGCCCCCATTTTTTATTTATGAGCAATAATAGATTATGTCAAATTACAAAGTAGAAGTTGCAAAGCAGCTGAACAACAACTTGATTAATTATGCTGAAGCTCTAGAATACCTTGAATCAAGGGGAATTGACAAGGAGGAGGTAATCCATTCTAATCTTGGTTATTGCCCTCCTTATTTCTCGCATTTTCAGGGCAATAACATGGTTTTATCTCCATTGATGAAAGGTAGAATTACTGTTCCTATTAAAGATGCTTATGGTAACATCATAGCATTTGCTGGAAGAAAATTTGAACCAATGGAATACTCTGTTGAAACTGCTTTTTGGCAGATGTATAACACATCTCCTGCCGAAGCTCAGTCAAAAATTGATCAATGGAAAAGAGGTAAATGGATCAATGAAAGTTTTCCAAAGAAGTTTCATTTATTCAATCTTGATCTTGCTAAAGAATCAATGAGAGAGCATGATTATGTTTTTGTAGTAGAAGGCTATTTTGATAGTTTGACTTTAAATTCATTTGGCTTTTTCAACAATGTTGCACTGTGTGGCACTAGGCTTACAGATTGGCATGCAGCTAAGTTATTCAGATACTGTTCAACTGTATTTGCTTTATTAGATGGTGACGATGCTGGTAAAAAGGCTTTAGATCACATCAAAACAACGTTAGCTGATGTAAATATGAATTTGAAAGTAATATCCTTACCAGAAGGATTTGATCCTGATACATTTTTATTAAAATATGGATCTAAAATAATAAATAAAGCGGTTTCTCGAATGTTTGAAAAAGAACTCGAAGAAATCAATTTGAAATTGTAGAGGTTTAATTTGGAAACTATTTGGAAATTAAAAAAGACCTCAATCATGGAAGCTCAAGAGCTTGCAGCAGAATTGATGATTCCTTTATCTATGGCAACTGTCATGTTGCAAAGAGGAATTGATACTGTTGAAAAGGCTGAAGAGTTTTTTGATTTAAGTCCAGAGAAATTGCATGATCCTTGGCTGCTTCCAGACATTCATCCTGTTGTGGATAGACTTGAAAAAGCAATTAAAGATCAAGAGTATATTTATGTTCATGGCGACTATGATGTTGATGGTGTAACATCAACGGCTGTTATAACTCATAGTCTAAAGCTTTTTGGTGCAACTTTTGAATATCATGTGCCCCACAGAATTCAAGATGGTTATGATGTAAGAGTCGCTACTGTTGACAAAGCACTAGCTGTAAATGCAAAGATTCTTATGACTGTTGACTGTGGTATTGTAGCTTTTGAAGCTGCTACATATGCAAAGAAGATGGGTGTGGATTTAATAATCACTGATCACCACCATCCTTCAGACGATCATAGAATTCCTGAAGCTATAGGTGTTGTCAATCCTAATAGACATGATTCTGAATATCCTTTTAATGGCCTTGCTGGTGTAGGTATTGCTTTTAAGACAATGCTTGCTCTTGGCGATCGAATGGGTTTTGATAGAGAACAATTGATCTATGAACTTGTTGATTATGTAGCTCTTGGTACAGTTGCAGACGTAGCCCCTATGATTGATGAAAATAGAATTCTTGTTCATCTGGGATGTCAAGAACTTACTAAAGCAAAAAAGCCTGGTGTTGCAGAACTTCTTAAAGTAGCTGGCGTAAAAACAGTGAATACAACTAGTATTGGATTCTTTTTAGGGCCTAGAATTAATGCAATTGGGCGCATGGGCGATAGTGCAGTAGCTCTTGACTTGCTTTTGGAGCGCGTACCTTCAAGAGCAGCGTTTTACGCAGATATTCTAAATAAAGCAAATGACACGAGACAGAAGAAAGAGAAACAAACTGTTGAAGAAGCTATTGCTTTAGTTGGAGATGTTGAAGATCAGCATATTTTAGTAGTGGCTGCTCGAGGTTGGCATCCTGGCTTGATTGGGTTGGTGGCTGGGAAACTTGCTGAAATGTTTGCTAGGCCAACTTTGGCTTGTACGATAAATGATGAAGGCAAAGCAAAGGGCTCTTGTAGATCAGTTAGAGATTTTAATATTCTTGATGCTTTGAAATCAGAAAAAGTTTGGCCCTTGTTTTCCAGAAGATCAGATGGTTCAGTGGTTTGTGGAGGCCATGCTTTTGCTGCTGGATTTGAATTGCCAGAGAAGAATTTAGACGCAATAAGAGAAGAGCTAAATAATTATGCTAAAAAACTTTTGGATGGCGAAATACAGGACAAGAAAATTTATGACATTGATGCTGGATTGTTGGTAACTCAACTAGACGAACAACTTTTCAATGCAATAACTAGATTAGCTCCGTTTGGTTCAGGTAATGCAGAGCCTATGTTTGTTGTGAGAAATGCAATTGTTGATAGCATGACTTTAGTGGGTGCTGAAGGCAAACATTTGAAATTAAGATTAAAGTCTGATAAAGAGACTAATAATAAATTCGTTTCTGCTATGGCTTGGAGAATGGGACATAAACCCCCTGCCATTGGAGAAAAAATTGATTTAATTGGCAAGCTTTCTATGGAAGAATTTAGGGGGCGAACAGATTTAACATTCATTGTTGAAGATTTTAAAATCTCAAATAAAGACAATTTAACTAGATAAAAAGGGGGCAAAAATTTTGCCCCCTTTGGTTGCATTTTTATAGTCTTTTTATTATAATTAATTAACAACATAAGTTGTTAATTAACGATTGGAGCCATTCTAATGGTAGAAGACTTAAATAAGAAGACTAAAAAAATTAAAGATCAACAAGATTTGAATAAAAAAATTCAAATTCAATTAGAAAAAGCAATTATTGGTTATCAAAAAGCTTTGGAAGATAACGATTCAAAACTTATCGAAAATTATTATCAAGAAATCTGTAACATTTACCCACCACTTGACTTTGTTAAAATTTGGTTTAAAAAATATAAGCATTTTTATGATAGTCGTGAAGATTTTGTGCAAGACTATCTCTACGTTTTTTGCAAAGCTTTAAGAAAGTGGCAACCTCGAGATAAAAGACCAGAATCCAGATACAACGGTACTGGCGAGTTCAAAAACTACTTTTGGTCAAACTTGAATAATTATTACACAAACATTGTGAAGTTTCAAGCAGCTGGTATTAGAAACATTGCTGTAATTTGTCCAATTTGCAATAAACACACTCAAACACTTTCAACTCACTTATTGAATGAGCATGCCCATTTGTTGTGGGAGCATTTAACTGTACTTGGTCACAACGTAGATGAACTTACCCGTTGCCCTCTTTGTAGATCTCATAAGATACCACAAACTGTATCCCCTGAATTTGCTGAGCATGAAAATGGCTTGTTTCTAACGCAGAATTTTGCAGTTAAAAAACACATGTTATCAAAGCATTCTCCATTATTATTTGAAAAATTCAATGACTTATACCCTGAACATGATACTTTAAATGTCAAACCAGTTTCAAACTACATGATGGATGAATCTGGTGAAAATGAAATTAATGTTTATGAAACCGTAACAGGAGATGATAAAATTTCAAATTTATGGGCAACTAATTTAAGTGATGTTCAAAGACAGATTTTAGAAATGATTATCATTCAAAAATCAAAGAAAATTATTTATCTTCCCGATGTGTATAATTGCTCTAATGAAGAATTCAATGTTCAATTAGATGATCTTAGGAGCAAGCTTATTATTTGTGGAATCGAAGGTTAAAATGGCTACAATTAATTCAATGACAAATGGTGATAGTTGGGTAGAAAATTTATCAGTAGCTAAAAATTTAATTAATACTAATGAAGATTCATTCACTATAAGAGTTCGAGGCGGCGATTCGAATGAACCCAATAAAAAAGCTACTGATCCTGTTGGATTGTCAAGAAGCATTTTGCATGTTTTAGATCAAAATCCAGAAGAATGGGTCAATGTAAAATGTGTTGGTGCCAAATCTTTATTTATAGCTTCTATAGCTTTTCAAATGGCTGCAAGTGAAATAGAAAAACACTCAAGAGCATTGAGGCTTGTGAACACACAGTGGACTTACTCAGCAGAAATAGGCGGAAAGCCAGCTAAAGGTATTTGCATGAGAATTTTTGCAATACCACAATTACATGCTAGATAGGAGATACCCCCTAATTATTAGGGGGTAAATTTATTATGAGTGAATGGAACAATTGGTACAATTCTTTTCTTGAAACTAAAAGAAACAAAGAGCTTGAAGCATTTGCTGCTGGTTTGAGGGGAGAAAAGTATTCTGCCCCCATTGTAAAGCCCCGTTTTGATTCTACTTCTAGCTGGACAGAACTCATTGCTGTAGCTATAAGCGGACATGAAGATTATGAATCAATAGACTATAATTTAAAAGAGGGCATTATTGCAAGTGAAAATCCTTTGATAACAACTTGTGTTGAAAAAGCTGTTAAGTTGAATGGAAATTACGGCACTAATGATGTTTTGAATTATTTAATTTTTAATTATTTAAAAACTCATAACATTGCTAATGTTTCTGTTTTTATAAAAGCAATTCGACAAATTCCAGATGATTTTTTTCTAGAATGTAACAATTGTGGGAATTTGAATGACCCTGGGTGGATCAGATGTTCAAAATGTGAAATTGACATTGAAAGTTCTTTTGATAGTTAGTTTTATTTATATTTCAAACCAAAATAAATAAGAGGTATTTAAAAATGCAAAATTTATCAGAAGATGATTATGATGTCAGAATTTGCAAAATAATAGACGCTCGTCATATGGAAGACACAGGAACAGATGATGAACCTTCTTACAGGCAATATATTCAATTACTATTGCAAGATTCTAATACTGGCGCCACATTTATTGCTCCTTTATCTGAAAATGACATGAAAGAATTATCAGGTTTGAATTTTGATTTGCATTCCAAAGAAATGATTGAAATCGCTGAATGGATCAGAGATTATGAAGGCGATGTTAGATTATTAGTACCAAAGTCTGGTAATAAAGTTGATAAATCTTTATTATTGAATACTCCAAGTTTGTCTTCAGATGAGCAACCTTCTTTTAGAGGCAAGGGAGTAAAAAGATTCAAATTTGACAAAGAAAAATTAAAGAAAGATAACTAAATGTTAGATAAAATTGTTGATGAATCATCTGCATATTACGCTGGTTTGGGACTGAACGATTCAGCAGATTTCGAAGAATTTGATTTTAGGCAATTAGATGACAATCTTATTTGGCACTTTTTGCGTGGTTATTTTGAAGCAAATTCAATGCTTTTAAATGATCCCAGAACTTCTGTGTATTATGAACCTAAATTGGATTTTGAAGTTAAGAAAGCTGCTTATCTAGAGAAAGTTTGTTCGTTTATAAATCTGCCAAACACTTATTCATTTGAAAATGGTAAGGGCATTTTTCATTTAACAGGAACAAATGCTTTAGATTTCCTGGGAAAGCTTTACGAAAATCCTCCATACAATTGTTATAATTCAAGAACTGAACATCTTTATCGTTCTTGGTGTAGGTTCTATGTTTCAGTATTGCCTTCTAAATCGAATGGTGACGTTTTTAAGTGGTGTAAAACTCGTGAAGATGCAATTGCTCCTTCCAAAGAAAGAGTAAGTGATTCAGGATACGATCTGACGATTGTTGATGTTGTTAAAAAATTTCACGATAAAACAACTTTATATACCACCGGGATCAAAGTTAAGCCCGCTTTTGGCTGGTATTTAGACGTTGTTCCACGAAGCAGTATTATCAAAACTGGATACATGCTAGCTAATAATGTAGGGATTATCGACAGAGCATACACTGGCGAAATTATGATTGCCCTTATCAAGGTGGATGAATCAGCTCCAGATTTGGAATTACCTTGCAGGATAGCTCAAATGATTCCTCGTAGAATCGCCCACATAAAATTTGAGCAAGTAGATGACATTGAAAAAACAACTCGCAATGATGGTGGATTTGGAAGTACAGGTTAATTATGAATAATAACTTTTTTGAATTGATGCAAAAGCAGGCTGAATTTGGAGTTCAGGCTGCTAAAGAATTGGTTATGATGATCGAAGATAAAGACTTTGCCCTTCATAACGGCAGAATTTCAGTAATGGAATCTTCTGCAGATAAATTGGTACACGAGATTTCAAGCTTAGTTGAAAGAACATTTATCACACCAATAGACAAAGAGGACATCAATGATTTGGCAAAAAATCTTGATGACATTATTGATTCTATCGAATCTGCCTCGGCAAGACTCGAAATTTACAACGTGTCTGACATACACCCAAAAATGAGTGAAGTCTGTAAAAAATTAATTGATATTTGCGAACTCACACTTTCAGCCATTTCTTGTTTAGGTAATAAGAATGATTTGAAGAAGGGTGGAAGTTTTGGTGAATTTTTAGTTTCTATCCATGAAACTGAAAATCTTTGTGATTTGTCATACCGACAAGCTCTAAAAGATCTTTGGAAAAAGGAAAAGGATTTTAAGAACCTGATTGCTTGGAAAGATATTTTTAGTAGGGTTGAAAAAGCTACAGATTCATGTGAGCATGTAGCTAATGTATTAGAGAGAATTAGGGTCAAGTATTATGCCTGAGCCCTTTTTTCTAGTAGTTTTAGTTGTTATAATGGCTTTGGTTTTCGATTACATCAATGGCTTCCACGATACTGCGAATGCTATTGCAACCGTCGTCTCTACGAGAGTCTTGTCTCCAAGATCAGCAATCATTCTTGCCGCTGTTTTAAACTTTGTTGGTGCTTTGGTAGCCCAGAATGTTGCTAAGACAATTGCTAGCGGTCTAGTTGATAAACAATTTGTAAATCAATCTGTAATTTTGTCTGCTATTTTGGGTGCAATAATTTGGAACTTAATTACTTGGAAATATGGAATTCCTAGCAGTAGTAGCCATGCTTTGATTGGCGGCTTGTGTGGAGCTGTTATTTCTAGGGGAGGCATTGATGCTTTAAAGTTAGACGGACTTAAGGAGAAGGTTCTAATTCCATTGGTAATGTCGCCAGCTATTGGTGTGGCGATTGGTTTTGTTTTGATGTGGCTGATTTATTTGATTGCAAGAAAAATAAAATCTAATAATGCTATGTTTGTTTTCAAGCCATTGCAAATTCTTTCTTCATCTTTAATGGCATTTTCTCATGGTTCTAATGATGCTCAAAAGTCTATGGGTATTATTACTTTGGCTCTTGTGGCTGGAGGGTTTATACCTAAATCTGATAAAATTATCATTCCTCTGTGGGTAATGCTATCTTGTGCATTGGTTATGGCATTAGGTACAGCTGCTGGTGGTTGGAGAATCATCAAGACAATGGGGCATAAAATTTTAAGAATGGAACCGCCTCAAGGTTTTGCTGCTGAAACAGGAGCGAGCATTGTAATTCTTTTAGCTAGCAAATTAGGCATACCTGTAAGCACTACACATGTAATTTCAAGCTCAATTTTTGGGGTTGGACTTGCTAAAAATAAGAATGCTGTAAGATGGATTGTTGCTAGAGATATGGTATTTGCATGGGTGCTAACAATTCCAGCCTCGGCGATAATGGCAATGATTTTGTCTTATGCTTTAATGATGGCAGGAAAATAATTATGTTTTTAGATAAGTCAGAGTTGAATTCTTTATCAAAGTCGGGAAAAATTTTATCTAAAATTTTGAATCAAATAAAAATGGCAATTACCAATGGCGAAAGAGATTTGTTCGAACTTGATCTTTTGGCAGAAAAACTTTTGTCAGATAATAATTCTAAATCTGCATTCAAAGATTTTCAACCTGACTTTGCTAATTCTCCATACCCGCACTTTATTTGCTCTTCAATAAATGAAGAATTGGTTCATGGGCTACCAGCCAAAGGCAGAATTTTGAAAGATGGTGACATTGTTTCCATAGATTTGGGATTAGAACATGATGGATGGTTTGCAGATTCTGCTTTCACAATTGGAATTGGTGAAATTAAGGAAAGACACAAATTACTGATTGAGGGTGCAGAGAAAGCATTCGATGCAGCCTTGCAAAATTGCTATGTCGGCAAAAAGCTTGGAGATTTAGGTTACGCAGTGCACGAAACTGCTATAGAAAACATGCACTCAGTAGCACTGGGATTAATGGGTCATGGAATAGGAAGATCATTACATGAAAAGCCTGATGTTTTGAATTTTGGTAAACCTGATACTGGTTTAGAACTATTTGAAGGCTTGTCCATTTGTATTGAACCGATTCTAATCGATGGCTTATACTCAATTAAAGAACTAGAAGATGGATGGACTTTAACAACTGAGGATGGTTCTTTTGCCGCCCATTATGAACATACTGTTGCAATAATAAAAGATGGCCCCCTAGTATTAACAAGAGATTAAAATGGAAATTTCATTTGTTGAATCAGATGAGCTTAAATTATACGCTGAAAAGCTCAAAGATTTCTATTATTTGCATTTAGGTCATGTAGATTTGAACGTGATTTATTTTGGCGAAAAGCATGGCGACGTTCCTAAAAAAGGGAACACTGTTGAGCTTTTTGGAGTAAATAATCCATCAGTTAGGCAGCTGCTAAGAGGCGATAAAAATTATGCGCTCACTGTTTGGAAAGAAAGATGGGATGAGCTTCACCCGCATACCCAATTGTGGTTACTTTTTGAATGTCTTTATTCGATAGAGCCTGGTTGTGAAGGCAAGATTAAAAAACCAGATGTTATTGAGCATGCTCCAATTATTGAATATTTTGCTCTGTCTAACATAGGTGTCCATTGGAGAAAGTGTGATGGAGAATTGCCAAATTTGCTTGGTGCAGCACCATTACCAATTCCTTTGCCTCCAGATGATGAAGAAGAGTCTGCTGGCTCTACTTTGTAAAATAAATCTCTTCCACAAACGATAATAGGAAGAGATTTATTTATTTGGAAGCACACTATGAACAACAATTTATACAATTTGTATCGGCCCCTTAGATTTGAGCACATCACTCAGCCATTCGTAACTAAGGTTCTGCAAGCCCAAATCAAAACAGATACCCATCCGTCAAGTTATTTATTTTATGGGCCTCCCGGTACTGGAAAAACCACAACTGCTAGAGTCATGGCTATGGCTTTATTATGCGAGAATTTGATTGATTGTGAGCCTTGTGGTTCATGCTCTAATTGCGAAATGATTAAAAATGATCGTTGTCGCGATGTTGTAGAAATCAATTGTGCTGTAAGTGGAAAAGTTGAAGAGGTAAGGGAGCTTATTTCTGAAAGACTTAGAATACCTCCTACTAATGGCAAATGGAGAATCATTATTTTAGATGAATGCCACATGCTTACCACACAGTCTCAAAATGCTTTACTTAAGCCTATTGAAGAGCCGCCTCCTTATGTAAAATTTTTCCTTTGCACCACAGACAAGGATAAGGTTGTTCCAGCTATTCAATCAAGATGTGAACATCATGAAATGTCACTTGTAAATGATAAGAACATGATTTCTATTATGACAAATGTCTTGGGCAAGGAAAAGGTCAAATTTGAATTGCCAGCGCTTCAATCAATTTGTGAAGCATCTGAAGGAAGTGTAAGAAAGGCACTAGTTTTACTTTCTCAAGTAATTACCATAGGGGTCACTGAAGATAATGTTTCTCAATTATTAAAGAGGGCTCCAAAGCAATTAGCAATAGAAATTTTGAAGCAAATCATGTTTATCAACAGAGCTGAAGTTTTCCAGCTAATTGAGGCAGCTTCTTTAGAGGGAAGAGACTTAGGTTCTCTTTTGAATGAATGCGCCAGATGCTTGATGCAAATTACAAAATATAAAGTTTTAAAAATTTTAAAGGAAGATCAAGACCCAAATTTAGAAACTTTAATGTATGGTGGCCAGAATTCAAAAGGAGAATCTGTTCCAGGATTCTCACCATCACAAATTGTAGATGTTGTAAATAATCTATTAGAAATTTCATCAAAGCTTAAACAAAATGTTCCAGCTGATATTCTTGTTCAAGTTAACATGTTAAAAGTTATTGATAGATTTGCAAAATTAAGGGAAGCCACAAAATAAAAATTATCTCCCCTTGAAAAAATTGTACAAAAAGATTTATGTTGTCATGGGGAGAAAAATGTGGCTCAAATATCTGATTACCAACTATTAATGCTTGTGCGTCGCGCGAAGAAGGGCGACCAAAGAGCATTTAGTCAAATTTTAAAAGAACTCGAACCCGACATCAAGAAAAAAACTAATCGCTTCTACATCAGAGGTTCAGAAAAAGATGACGTTTTACAAGAAGCTAGAATTGGCCTATGGAAAGCGATAGAAGATTTTGATGAAAATGGGGGCATGGCATTCAGATACTTTGCTGTTAATTTATGTGTTCCCAGAAGATTGATAACCCAGATTTCATCAGCTAATAGAAATAAATTCAAACTACAAAATGAAGCACTTTCTCTCGCAACTCCAGTAAGAACTGAAATGGAAGATTCTGAACAATCTTTAGCAGACTTTATTCAGGATGAAAGTAGCGATTTGCTTGGCGACATTTTGATACATGAAGAATATGAAGAATTATCAGAGATTCTCAAAGTAAGACTTACACCATTAGAAAAATCTGTATTTGAAAAGTACAGCGAAGAAGATTCCTATAAAGACATAGCCCGCTCGCTTGATCAAACCCCCAAGGCTGTAGACAATGCCTTAATGAGAATACGAAAAAAAGCAAGAGAAGTTTTCACTGCTTACCAAGATGGTTATTTGTACGAAATAACATGTACTTACATTATCGAAAAAGATAAAGAAGACCCAGAATCTTAAAATAATACGATAATAAAATGATCTACATACAAGGACATTTTATTATCATGAAATTTACACTTAATACTTCTGTAGCTTTGGCGCTTTTCAGTCAAGCATTGAAAACATGTAATGTGAAGTCAAAAGGCCAACCAGATTCTGAGTTTTTGTTTGAAAAAGTAGGTGACAAGCTTACAATTACTTCTCTAAATGAAACTTCCGAGCAACAAATCGTTATGCCAACCAACTCTATTAGTGGCGATGATGAAAAGTTCAGTGTTGCTGGCCAAGGCGTTGTCGAATTTTTGCGTCAAATTTCTGAAGCAGAAGTTTCTTGCCAGTATGTAGCAAAGAATAATTTGTTCTACATGATTTCTCTTGATCCATCAAGGCAAACTAAATTTGCTTTTCCTTGTGGTGATCCCGATGATTTTCTTCCCATTGTTTTCAGGGCAACAGGAGTAGAAACAACAGTTCCAGGTAATGTTTTAGCCACGGCATTGCATTCTACTGCCTTTGCTGCCTCAAGTGATGGCAGCCAGGCACCTCAAACTGCTGTCAGAGTAAAGCTCCAAAGTTCAGTTTTGAGCGCAGATGCTTCTGACTATCATAGAATTTCTTCTTTTGTAACAAATGTTAGCGAAGATAATGATTCTGAGTTTTCTATTCTTTTGAGAAAAGACATAAGTGAAGTTTTGTCAGTTCTGCTTTCCGATGTTGCTGAAGTCAACATAGTCCTTGCATCAAATCATGTTCGATTTCTTTGGAATAACACAGTATTTACTTGTGTTTTAGAGAGCGAAATGAAAAAGAAGTTTGCCCCCATTGAGAAATTTTTTGATGGAGATCTTGAAGGTAGCGCAACTCTTTCCCGTGGAGAATTCCAGAGGTCTTTGAAGTTGGCTTCTTTAGTTGCAAAAGATTCAAGCGTAGGAATTGCTCTTGAAGATGGCAAGCTTATTGTGACTACCAAAGAACAAGACAAGGGGGCGAGTAAAGACATGGTTGTTTGCCAAAAATCTGAAGGCTCCGCTTCTACATTTAGTGCTTGGAAGTATCTTGTTAAAGCTGTTGACATCTGCACATCTCCATGGATTGGCATTGAGTTCAGATCTTTGCCTAATAACATGGGCTCTGCACTTATTATTTGTGATGAAGAATACACGCATTTGATTTTCCCAGTTTTACCAAAAACTGAAGAAGAGGACACTGAGGAATAATGTCTTGGAATAAAATTTGGTTACTTGAGGGATGTCCTTATTTTATCAATTGGTTTGTTGAAGATCTAATTGATGATTTGGGGAATCCCAATGTAGTACGATTTGATAGTAATACGAGCGCAAATGAGTTTTCATCTGCGCTCACTGCTTTCCCATTTTTTGATGTACCAGATTTCATCGTTGTTAGAAATCCTGATGTTGAACTATTGAACGCTTGCTTGTCCAATTTAGATATAATGAGATGCTCACAAGTGGTATTTATTTCTGAGTATAATACTTTCGATGGTCGTCAATCATTAGTTTCAAAAGCTGTTAAAAATAAAAGGCTCAAAACGTTTGATTATTTTGAGCAGGGCGATGATCTTTCAAAGTTTTTTAAAGTTTGGAAAGAAAGAATTAATTTTTCATCTGATTGTTTAGGGTGGCTTAATAAAAACGCTCCTACTAGGCTGGCTAAAGCTAAAGTCAACGGTCAAAAGAAAGAAATCATTATTGTAGATCTTTTACAAATTGATAATGAGCTTAACAAGCTTTACTCTTTATACCTTGCTAATTCTGAAAAAATTACTGTCGAGCATTTAGAAAGTTTTTGTAGTTTCAAAAGAGAATCCGAAATTTGGCAGTTCTTTGATGCTGTTATTGCTGGCGATCTTGCGTACATTTCGAATTACTTCGATAAGTATAAACTAACTACTTCAAATGAGGGCCCTCTTTGGGTTGTATCTTCTCAACTTGAGTTATATATTCAAATCAAAAATAATAATAGTTCAAATTTATCAAATGATTTGACATTATCAAACAAACTAAATCATTATCTAACTGAAACTCTGGACGAACCAGTAGAAGTTAAACCAAAAGCTCAAATCAATCCTTTTAGATTAAAAATGGCTTTAGAAACATGCAATAAAATTAGTTTAACTTCTTTGGTAAACAAATACTTAGCAACTATTAGTGCGATTAGAGATTTAAGAGCAGGATTGCCCCCTGAAATTATTTCAGGATTGTTATGCCTTGCTTATTCTGATAAGAATAAGTATTTGGACCCTGTTTATGATGTATAATTGAGCTATGTCAGATAATCATTTTGAACTTATAAACCAGCTTGTAAGCAAAGCTCAAAAAGATGATAAAGCAGCAATGGAAGAATTATTAGAATTCTATAGTCCATTGGTTAAAGCTGCCATAAGAAAGTGCATTTATTCAGATTCTAATTTTTTAAGATACAAAGAAGATCTTAAGTCAATGGCAAGTTTGGAATTTATCAAATTGGTCCATTCTTATGATGTATCGAGATCATTCTTTTCTTATTACATTTCTAACAGACTTTATAATAATTTAATTAAATCTGCTCGAACTTTAATAGATAAAAATGAGAATGATTTACCAATAGAAATACTTTTTTGCGAAATGCCGCCTTTATGGGATCCTGAAAACACAGATCCTTTTGGGCAAGTTGAACTTAGAATCATTACATTGCAAGCAATTAAAAAGTTGGATAAGAAATATCAAGATTGTATCAATTTAGTTTTTTATGAACAGCTGAATCAAGAGGAAGCCAGCTTAAAACTTGGCATCACACAATCAGCATTCAGCAAAAGACTCAAAAAAAGTATGTCTGCCTTAAAGAAAATTTTAATAAATAATTTTGACTTTATGGAATAAAAATCTTAAAAATAAACATTATAATAGAATGTGCAACTTTGGTTGTTCAACATTCTCAATCCCCCGTAATTGGAAATCAGGAGAGTATTAATCGTGTCTGAACAAGAAAAATCCTTCACAGACTTAGGCAGAAATGTCTTATCTAAATCCGAAAACGGCAAGCGTATTATTATCAGCGAGCAAGTTGATAAATTACAAAGCAGAGGTTTTACAGCCGAAGAAGCTTTTGATATTTTGGCATCAAATGATTTCGCAAACTTATCCATTATAGAATCTGTTATCGATGAAAAGTTTGGCAAAATTGCTTCTAATCGCACTAAAAATGTTAAAGAAGCATATGTATGCCCAACTTCTTATGCAGAAATCAAGGAAAATGTCAAGGACCAACTTTTCAAGTTAGGTCCTATTAATTTTATTAATAAGCTATCAAGATCTGAAAAGCCACTCATGCCTGTTAATGACAAATCTTATAATTCATACTTAAGATTGGCAAGTGCGGCCCATAAAGATCCAAATACTATAAATCAGCTTCATTCAGAACTCAAAAAATGGTTTGAGGAAGCTATGTATGTGTCTGTCTGCGCGGCCAAGTTTAATAAAAATGAAATTAGGGTCGCATCTGTGAACGAAAATTTTGTGGCAACAAGTGGTAATAAATCTTATGATGTGAATCTTGAGATTGGAACTTGTAATTGTCCAAAATTTACAAGTAGTCACTATGGAGATTTTGGTTTGGCATGTGAACACATTATTGCAGCGTCTAATAAGGTTTCTCCCCATCAGAGACTTTTAAAAGCTGTGAGAGAAGCATCCGATAATGAACAATTAGAAGAAGATAACCAACTTTTTAATTTTGATTTAAGAACAGTAATGCGCTCATAATTCATTATTTTTTAGCTCATTAAAAGACCGTATCCTAAGGGTACGGTCTTTTTCTGTACAAATATTGTAACTTTTAGGAGAACTTGGTTTAAAATATGAGTGATTCCACTGAAAACTCTTCACAGCTTATTGAGGTAGGCAAAATAAATTTGTCTGATCATTCTGATCTTGCTTTGGTCCCTGCAGAAGCTCCAATCTTGATTCCTTTTAGGGATCTGAGAGAAGATGCAATACCTTTACTTGAATTGCCTCCTGATCCTTGCCCTGATGTATTTTATCCAAATACTTATGTTGAACCCAAATGTGTAATTTGTAATTCTCCCTGGAGATTGAGAGTTGAGCATGAATACATATCTCAAGGCCAAAAAGCTAACAGAGTAAAAACATTTTTTGAAAAATACTTTGGCGCTAAGCTAACTTGGGAATCAATCTCAACACACATGCATTTTCACTGTGATTTGAGCAAGATCCAACAAGATGGACAACTTTACTACCAGCACAGAGAAGACGATTTATCATTATATAAATACAGAGAAGACGATCTTGCTTTAATAGCCTTAACTGATCAGCTTTATGAAATCAAAGGTATGACATGTAAATCTGCAGATTTAAAATTAAAGAGGGCCAGTGCAATTGCCAATTTGACAAAGCAAATTCAACAAATTAAAAAAGATAGAGATAACAGTGGGGCAATGCAAAACATTAACTTCTTTAAAGTTCTCATGGACATTCACGACAAGCTGAAACATGAAGAAGACAAAATGATTGTCAGATCCAAAGTAAAAGAATTAAGAGAACAATTAATGAACGAGGCTAAATAATGTCAAAACAAAGCGACTTGAAAGATGCAAATGCAATAAAGCAAAAAATGCTTCAAGAGCTGTTTCGATTTGAGCAAGAAGTTGGTGATGATTCTGATTTAGATCTTACCGATAAAAGAGATTTAATTACAGCTCCTCCAATACCAGAGAAGAATTACTTAAATCCAGATGGCATTGTCGACATTGTTACATTTTGTGAGCATCCATATTTTTTAGGTTTAAAATTAACACCTTGGCAGAAGTTGATTTGTAAAGCTTTTTATTCTGGCTCTCCTGGTAATACTCACCTTAAAATCGAAGAAGACAAGCCTGAATCTGGTTGCGCAGGGTGCGTTTGGAAGTCTCATTATGAAACTGAAGTAAATTTCATTAAGCAAATGCAGCAGCCCAACAGAAAGCTAAGACCTGAAGAGCCTGCAATCAAGCCTGAAAACTCACCTTGTTTACAATGTTCGAGGTATAACTCTGAGGACAGAAAATTTTATTATGAATTTCAAATGTCTCAGGCTTTAAACAATAAAGCAAAAGATCAAGTAGCAGAGTATCAAAATCGCGAAATTTATGATTTGCATACTACAGAATGGGAAATGCTGCATACTGAAGAAGTGAGCGAGCGAGTCCGACAGCAAATCATTGAAAAATGGGGTGGAAAATTCCAAGAATTAATTTTAGTTCTTGGTCGTCGTAGCGGCAAAAGCTTTATGGTTTCTGTTATTGCTTTGTATGAAGTATACCGCTTTTTGATGATGGAACATCCTCAGGCAAGATTCCCATTAACTGAATTTGATACTATTTCTATAGTAAACATTGCGAATTCACAAAAGCAGGCCAAGGGTGCGATCTTTGACAAAATGAGATCTTATTGTTTTAAAAGCCCTTATTTTTCTGCTCACGTTGGTAAAGATATACAAGGAGAAATTCACTTCTTAACACCACACGACAAGAAAGAAAATGAAAGAAGAATAGCCCAAGGAAATAGTTCATTGTTAACAGGTACAATACAGGCTATCTCTGGACACTCAAACTCAAGTACTCTTGTTGGTCTCACAGTTGCAGTTGTTATCATCGACGAAATGGCAGAAATGGCTGGTAATAACCCGGAGGGTAATGCTGATGAAATTCTTTATGATAAATTAAAGCCCGCGCTTGCTACTTTTGGCGCAGAAGGAAAGATGATTTGTATTTCTAACCCACTGGCCCCCCAAGGTAAATTTTATAATTTATTTGAAGCTGCTTTTGACGATTCATTAACTTTGATGTTTCAGCTTCCTACTTGGTTATCAAATCCAACAATTTCCAAAAGCTGGCTTGAATCAGAAAAAGCTAAAAGTAGAAAAACTTTCAACATCTTCTACGGTGCTCAATTCTCAGCTGGTGCTGGGGATACTTTTTTGAATGAAGATGACGTATTTAGAGCTTTCAGAAATTTATCAGATCACAGAAGACTTGAACATGGCGAACCTTTGCAAAAATATTACATGCATTTGGATCCTGCCCATTCTTCAGATAATTATACTGTAGCAATTGTTCACACAACTCCCATGATAGGCGAACTGGGGCCCGATGGTAAAGAGTTGCAAAAGGTTGTGGTTGATCACATTCATTATTTTGAACCTAAAGGACCAAACCAGCCCATAAACCAAGATGCTGTAGATCAATATGTTCTTACTCTCGCACAAAGATTTCACATTGTACAATGTACCTATGATCAGCATTGGTCAAGCCACGCTTCCATTGCCAGAATGAAACAGTCAGGCATTCCATGTTCGATGACTCCGTATACAGGGCAATTTCAGCGTGAAATATATCAAAATTTATACGAATTATTTGTTGGTGGCAGAATAGATTTTTATGGTATCAACACTGTAAATTGTGAAATGCCAGATGGATCTTTTATAGCTTTGAAAGAAATTTCTATGGCAAGAGACCAATTTTTAGATTTGCAGAGAAAGTACAAAGGTAATGGTTGGAAGATTGAAGCTCCAAGGGGACAGAAGGATGACATACCTGATTGCGTGGCTGGAGCTGCATTCCAAGCTATGAAAGATAGAGTGTTTTCAACTTTACCAAAACCAAGAAGTATGTCATTTAATCCATGGAGACAGAGGATTTAAGCCCCCTTTAGTTTAATTTCAAAATTATACTCTCAGACTTTAGGTATGAATTATGGATCATTATTGCAATAAATGTGTTTCAACAACCAAATTGATCAAAAAGAGTGAAAGCAACTTCGGATGTCCTCGTTGCCATTCTCAATTTGAATTAAATAATGGTAAAATTGTCACTGCTCAATTTGGTGGAAACATTGCAAAGCCTACCATGCATGGTCCTGGATCCTCCCCTTTATTTAAAGGTTTATCTAACAAAAATAGAGGAACAAATACCAGGTTCGAAACCAGCATTGATACTATTATTTCAAGAACCCATAGACCTGCTCCAATAGATCCAGAGAGAAATGTTGAAAAAAGATTAGAGCAATTTCATGTTCATTTTGAAGATGACTCAATTCCTTACGAATTAGACATTAAAGAAAGAGCAAGATTAAAAACAAGAAAAGAAATTAGAAGAAGAGAAAAATTCTACGAGGATGCTGCCAATAGAGTTGAAGAAAACTCAGTTGAATTTATAAAAGAGAATTTTCATCCAGCTCCAGAGCAATTGCAGAGTCTTGAAGAATCATTGTCATCTCGAAGAAAATATGAAAAAATAAAAGAAAAATCTATTACTGAAGACGAGGCTTCTGAGCAAATACAACCCAGCAGAAGGCATACTGTTGCAAGAAATACTGCAATTACCACTGTTTTTGATAACACTATTTCTGACACTGATTCAACTTATGAATCTCAAAATTATAATCCTAAATTTTTAACTACAGGCCCTTTTGAAGGTGTTTATGGTGGAACATTAGTTACAAATTTAGAACTTGATTCTTATCTGGATTCAGAAAATTTTGATTTAGGTTTATTTATGAATAAAACAACAAATTCATTTGATTATCCTGAGTTAGATGAAACTTATTCTACAGATTTCATGTCAAGTGATTTGCCTAGTTTAGCAATTGTTGATTTTGATCCTTCAGACGATACTATCGAAGAAGCTTTAGATCAATTACTTAAAAATCCAGACATTGATAGCTTGCCCCAAATTAAAGCTCCTCAAGAAATTAATCGTGATAAACAAACTGGCAGAGGCAAAGAGCCAAGAAACCCATTTGAAGGTTATCCAATAATTCCTGTTGGCACAGCTCCATTGCCTAAATAAAGATGTATGATTTTGTAATTATTGGATCAGGCCTATTTGGAAGTGTATTCGCACATCAGGCCAAGCTTAGAAACAAAAAAGTTCTCATTATAGAAAAACGAAATCACATTGGCGGCAACATTTACACTTCCAACAATTTTGGAATTAATGTACACGAATATGGGCCCCACATTTGGCATACAACAAGTAAAAAAATACACGACTACATGTGCCAATTTTGTGAATTTCATAATTATTCACACAGAGTAAAAGTCAATTATGAAAATGAGATTTATTCATTCCCAATAAATTTAATGACTTTGAATAAGCTTTGGGGTGTTAGAACACCTTTAGAAGCTAAAATTATTTTAGAATCAAAAAAGATAAACTTTTCAAATCCTGCAAATTTAGAAGAATGGATTCTTAGTCAAGTCGGTGAAGAAATTTATGAAAAGTTTATCAAAGGGTATACATCTAAACAATGGGGCAGAAATCCCAAAGATTTGCCCTCAAATATAATTAAAAGATTACCAATACGACTTACTTACAATGATAGATTTTATCCTGACACTCATACTTATGAAGGAATCCCAATTGGTGGATACACACCTATCATCGAAAAAATGATCGATGGAATTGAAGTTAAGCTTGAAGAAGATTTTTTCCACAATAAAAAGATTTTAGAAAAAATAGCCCATAACATAATTTACACTGGCCCCCTTGATAAATTTTTTGATTATGCAGAGGGAAAATTACAATACAGATCATTAAGATTTGAATCAGAATCCCTTTATGGGGATTATCAGGGCTGTGCTCAAATTAATTACACTTCTGAAAAAATACCATACACTAGAATTATTGAGCATAAGCACTTCGAATTTAGTAATAGCGAAAATACAATTATTACCAGAGAATATCCCCAAGAATACACTGGAGAAAATGAACCTTTTTATCCCATTAATGACTCAGAAAATAAAATAATTGCCGAAAAATACAGAAAACTTTCTGACTCAATGGATAATTATTATTTTGGGGGCAGATTAGCAACTTATAATTATTATGACATGCATCAAGTGGTGGCTTCTGCCTTAGCTTTATCAGAAAAAATTTTATAGGACAACAAGTATATTTTTTATAATCAGATAAGTATGAAAGCTGAGCATCTATTGAAATTAGCAAGAATAAGTTCCCAATTTGAACGTGAAGGCATGATTGTTGAGTCAGACCGTGTAAGAACTGTATTAATAAAATTGGGGGCTAACTGGCAATCACCATACATGGACATTCCTTTATTAGAAAGAAAATGGCCTTTTGATTTGGTTGATGAAGATTTCCAAGAAGCTGATGAACTCAGAAACAAATTTCCCCGTTATGACGAAAAGGAAGATCTTGATCTTGCGGGCGAGGATGAAGTTGAATTTGATAGCTTAGAGGTCAGATTGCACCCACATGAATCTGATCCTGGTGCAGGCATCAAATTTGTTTGGTATGACGGATCTTCAAGCTTACAGCAGGGTAAAGACTGGGGTAAAGACATCAAAAAACATGATGAGAACAACGCTTCTGGCATGAGATACAAAAACCTAGTTCCAACATTTTATTGATTTAAGGATTTTATGAGATGACATTTTTTAAGAAAACGCAAGAGCCTGATAATTTTGCTCAGTTAGTTGTAGATTTTATTTTAGCAAAAGCACAAAATTTTAATTCTAGATATGCTAGCGTTTCTGATGTTATGGCGCTTGCATCAGTTGAAATGTTAATTTCAAAAGAATTATTGAATGAAACATTTGGCACTCGATTAGCGCAAGCCTTGAGAGATACCAGAAACATGCCAACCACTGAAGATTTCGAGCAAGTTCGCAAAAAGTATAGAATGAAAATGCGCAAAGGCCTAGAAGAAGCTGCTGCAACAGGTGGCGATACTAAAGAGGTAATGCGTGAACTCAGATCTGAGTTTGCAAATTCTCAAGACAGATCAGACAAAAAAGTTAGAGACTACATGATGGCAGAAGCCTATGGCAGAAGCTACCAATTAAAAATGGCAGAGCCTGAAGCTGCCATTGCAGATTATTTTCATTTAGGAGATACAGAATCAGATGCTCAAGGGTTTCTCGATTATCTTCTTAAAACCGAGAAAGATCCTGAAACTGGAAAAAGTAAGTTCTCATTAAATTTGAATCAAGATCCTTCCAATCTTGTAAGTGCTGCTATGGCAGGTATCAAAGGAGGAGTTGGTAGAAGTCAAGTTTCTAGAGAAATCAAACAAAAGCAAAAAGAAACTTCTACTGAACAATCAATCAGTGGTGGTAAAACAGATTCTGCAGACGTCACTGTAGGAGAAGGTTTAACTGGAACTTCTGGTATTTCTTTATCACCAGAAGAACTATTTATTCAACAAGAAGAAAGAGCTGAAGAAACAGACCCCCTTAAAAATTTGACAGTTTTGGCAATGCAGTTCAAAGCATCAAACATCTTTCCTGAATTGCAAAACATAAAGCCGATGCTTGACAATAAGAAAATTCTATTTGAGAAAAGATTTTTGAATGATGAGGAAATGGCTCAATATGATAGTCTCTCAAAAGAAATTTATCAAAGAGTAAATGCGATCAAAGAAGGATTAATCGGCTCCAGAGCATTCCAAGCAATTCCAGAAGGCCCAACAAGACAATCTAAGGCAGCTCAAATTAATGAGTTAGCATTTGATGTAGCTGACATGTATATTATTCCTGGGTATCAAGCATTTGAAGTCCCAGAAGAGCAGGCAGCACAAGCTGCTCCAGCTACTCCAGCTGCTTTAGGTTTTGGTTCTTTCAAAGCTAATGCCGATTCGCACTTCGAAAACATGCTTCCTTATATTTATGGCTCTATGGACTTGCACCCACCAGGTTCAGAAATGTCGCAGGAAAAGGCAAATACACCAAGACTTACTAGAAAAATGACTAAATCAATTCCCTATGGTGAAGGAATTGAAACAAAAGCTCAGCAAGATGCTGTGATTTCAGGTGACAAGGCTGCGATGGATGCTGCTGGAGTTCCAGCCATAGCTCAATTTAATAGAGATTTATTACAATTAGTGCATGATTGGCAGGTTCAATCCTTATGGGAAGGCGGAAAGGGCCAGCAACTTGTTGATTCACCATATAAGAAAAGTGCAAATGATAATTTCTTCGCTGGAATTGCAAAGCTTGCTGAAAAGTATAAGGATAATCCAGAAATTCAGCAAAGGATCGCCGAAGAATATACTGCTGCTAGAACAAGAATTATTGATGGGCAAAAGGTTACAGAAGGCAGCACTACATGGCAAAGAACCCAAGAAGACTTTGATGCTTTGAGAATCAACGCTGAATTCATGAGACTTCTTGATTCGGTTGGCAGACAAGTTAGCGGCGCGCCGTTCAATTCATTCAGTCAACTTTCGGGCGTTGATCCTGCTATCATCGATAATGCACTCGATCAAATCGTTGCTGAAGAAACTCATTTTGGTGGCGGATTGGCATGGTTGCCTTCAAAAATTGGTGCACAGTGGAAAGGCAGAATGCACCAATTTGACCCAGCTAGCTTTAAAGCATACCTTAAGAAGAGCTTGGACTCAATGATTTCTGGTGCTGCTGGCGGTCCCAAAAGCCCCAAAAATGTGGCATGGTGGCAACATGGACAGCCTACAGATACTGAGGGCGTGACACCAGTTATTAGAAGAAAAGCTCCAGGTTCTGATTCTACTCAATTAGGGCAAGACGATGAAAACGAAGGCCTTGTTCAAACCATGAGCTACTATCATGATGAGGACGAAGATGCTGCGCCTCATAAAGTAAGAAGATTTAAGATTGTAGTTAAATAATTTTTAAACCAACCATTAAGCCCCCTATTAATTAATAAGGGGGCTTAATTTTTTGAAAAAATAAAATGAATTTTTTTCAAAAAATAGGTATTTTGTATAAATTAACATAAGTAGTAAATAGGCTACATAAGCCAAAGATTAGGAGAATAAATTATGCCAAATCCTATAGTTCCGATTCACAAGCAAGAAGATTTTGATGACATGTTTGGCGGCGGAGTAGAAATAAGTGGTTTATCTGACATTCAGCAAACACTTCTCGGTCCTCGAACAGCAGCCAAAAAGACATACTCATCTCAGACTCTAGGCTTGCTTGAAAGAATTTACAAATCAAAAGATGAACTTTTGTCTGCAGCTAATTCTCACTTAGAAAGAACTGCCGAGGCAGCTGACATTTATAATGTTCCAGGCGGTGTTTCAGATTATGATTTGCTTGGCCTTAAGACAGAAGGGTTGATTGTTGGCAGTGGTAGAGCTGTAAAAATTACAGAAGCTGGCAGAACTGCTCTAAGAGATCATTGGCTTAAATCACAAAATGATCAAAAAATCAATAGAGAATCACCTAGATTTGATTACCAATCAGCTTTGAGCAAATTTCAAAGCATAAAATCAAACACTGAAGGCAAGGTGACAACCGCTTCAGCTAAAGGGAGATTCAAGCAAGGGTAATTTATGAATTTACACAGTGAGGCTGAAGTATTAGCTGAGTTGATAATTAAGTTGTCTGCTGATACTGAACAAAATAAAAAATTATTCAAATTGCCCCCTGTATTCTCTGCTAAGAATCATAAAAAATATGGAAACGGTAAGAATAATTTGATAGCAATTATCAAATGTTCTGCAGACTACGAAGATTTAAATAAAAACTATAAATTGCATCAGATGATTGAAAAGTACAATTCTTATGGGGGCAAACCTGAATTGACTTCTCAAGATTTGAGAAAAGTTCACAATTGGCTGTATCTTATCAACTTTGTATTAAGAGCAGCCATGATGGAGAAACTCTCTGAGCAATCTGACGCAAAAATTATTGAAGAAATTATAAAAAGTTTGTTCACTTCAACAAGGAGAGCATTTGTTGCTCATCCTAATGGCAAGAAATATGAATTCAAGCCTTTGAAGTATGCAGATGTAAAGACAATTTCTAAATGGCTTTCGATAGAATTAAATAATAAGAGATCTGGCTTAGCACCTTTTGGTTATGTTCCTTCTCAAAGAGAATGGGAACTTTATGGATTAAGGGGGCAAACAAGAACAGCTTATAATTCTTTAATGAAAGACATACATAATTTGGTTAAAAAAGCTAGAACTTTTGATGAAAGCGGAGAACATAAGCAAGCTGACATTATTTATGACAAACTTGTATCAATGCAAAAGTCATTAGAACAAATTAACATAATTATAGCGGAATAAACATGGATAAAGAATTTGAAATTAGGTTTATTGCAGACAATGATGCCAAGAGATCCAAGGGATTAATGTTTGCAGAGCCCTTAGAGGATAATGAAGTTGTTTTCTTTATTTTTCCTCATTCTGATTTTTTATCTTTTTGGAATAAAAATGTAAGTTTCGATTTGAGTCTTGCATTTTTGAATGATATGGGTCGTGTGGTTGATTTTTGCGAATTAAAAGCAGAATCTGAAAAACCAATGGCTTCTTCTCGACCCGCTCGATTTGTCATCGAGGCGAAAAAGGGAGCTTTTGACAAAATGGGCGTTAAGCTAGGCGACATGTTCGACTATAGTGGCAGTAAGCTTAGATTAATTCCTATCAAATCTGGGTCGAAAGACTAATTGGTTAAAATTAAAGGAATTAAACTTAATTTTTTATAAGTTTTAAATCAAGTGAACCCTGAAAAGGAAGGTAAAAATAATGGCTGATCGTATTTTTCCATCTGCTGAGCAAGATTCGCTCGGTAGCACAAAACAAATTAATACCATCGACTGGGAAAAGTTTGCAGCATCTTTAAATAAAAGAGTTGCGGCAGAAGATGAAGAGAAAAAGTATGAAAATCTCGGAAATGATCATCAAGAATTAGCGGCTAAGCTTGGCTGCCCTGAAGATTGCACTATGGACGATTTTGTTAAGAAGTGCCAGGAGCATGTTGATGAAGGTGGCAGTAATAAAGATGAGTGCCTTAAGGTAGATGGTGTTGAAGCTCCAGAGAAAGCCGCCATGAGAACTTCTGCATGGAAAGATCTCAAGAAGTGGCTTGACAAGAACAAGAAGAAGAAGGGTCCTAAGTCTGATGAAGATGAAGAAGAAGACGAGGACGAAGAAGACGAAGAAGGCGAAGATGAGGATGAGAAGGACGAAGATAAGGACAAGGAAGATAAGCCTAAGAAGAAAAAGTCCGAAGATGGTCCTATGAAGCGTAAGGGTCTTGACAAAGAGTGTTCATCATGTGGCAAGATGGCTGAAAAATGCGCTTGTGCATCCACAAAGAAAGCATCTAAAGTTGTTTTCACACACCCTGATCAAATCAGTGCAGAAGCTTTAATGCAAGCTAAAACCGCTGGCAATGAAAATCTTGTTCGTGCTATCCTTGCAGCAAGAGAAGACAGAAATAGAGTAATCGAATCAAGACTTGAAAGACTTGCCCAAGAAGAATCTGACAAGAATCAGAGATTGGCTCAAAGAAGAGAACAGAGAGCTGCGATTGTAGCACAGGCTGAAGACAATGCAAAGAGATTAGCATCAGCTGATGCTTCAATAACAAAGAATGTTGAAGGATTCAAGACTGTATCTGCTCTCAAGAATAATGAGAAAGAAGTTATTGCACAAAGACTTCTTGATAATGGTTTCCCAGCTGAATATGTTGAAGCAACATTAGGTCTTTATGAAGAAGTTGCACCAATTTCTTCAGAAGAGAATCAAATTCGCGAAGTTATGTCTTCTTCATTGAATGACACAACTAAGAGAACTGCAGTTGCTTCTCTTGTTAAGGTTGCTGAACTTTCACAAGAGCAACTTGATAGATGTATCAGATTCTGGGTTGACGAACTTGGCTACGGCGACGAGCAGTGGGTTCGCGATCTCTTCGCTAAGAAGTAACTAATTAATTCATCCTCCAGTACTTTATAATAGTATTGGAGGATGAGTCCTAATATTATGAAATCAGACAGCATTAAATCATTAAAAGATTATAACTTAGATTATATTTATAATCATTTGGAAAAGAATGGCCTTGTGCCCAGAAAACAAGGTCTTGGCGTACCACCAAGTGTAAAAGGCAACACTAATGTTTTAGGTGAAGAAGCTAGAAAGCAAGGCATGCCCCACATTGTTTCTGGAATTAATTTGTCTGACATTTATGGGCAAAACAAATAAGTCAAGGAGGCAGAACACTAAAAGTGTTCGATTCTAAATTATGAGTAGATTTAAAAGAATATCTGATGAAATTCCTCAATCTATAGATCAAGCGCTTTTCAGAGCTGCTAGCCAAACATCCAACGAGGTTGACTCACGCCGCGAAGCAATGGCCCGCGAAATGGCTGGATACAATACTGAAAGTGCTAAGAAAGCACAAGATAAAGCTTGGGAAAGAATTTCAACTGCTTCAATTTTAAGTGAGCAGAAATTCTTCACTGAAGATGAATCCCTTTCAAACTTGAGACCAGAGGATGTTTCTCTTAGCGGAATCAGAAGAGCTGGTTATGATACTGACAATGTATCAACCTCCATGAGACCATCACCATCCGAAATGTTCAATGATCCAATCACAGTAGCCATGAGAGGTGCCTCAATTTGGGGTGACTTGGACGAAGTCAATGATATTTTGATGGAAATGGCAGAAAAAGATAATCAAAATTTTGACAAGACTTCTGCAAGAGAAAAGCAGCAATCAAGAATTGCAAACTGGGAGCAAGAGAAGATTGAAGAAATGGGCGGCTTAAGAAACAAAGCTTATGCTACAAATAGAGGCCACCAAATTATCAAAGCACACCACGAAACTGGTGTTGCTGGCAAAAATAACATTCATGATTATTCATTCTTGAACGAGACTGAAGAGCAAAGAAAGGCCCTTGCTGAAGCTAATAGAAATAGAAAATTAGCCATCAAGGATCATAGCTGGAAATCTCGCGAAGAAAAGCATGACGAGTGGCAAAACACTAGAGTTGCCAATAATGTATCTAAGTTTCAAGATGTTAAGAATAATTGGATCGATGAATTTGATCGTTTAGTTAGAGGTTAAAATCATGCCCCGAATTACTATTTCCCAAATTGGCGGTTCTTTATCAAATCCATTAAATAATAATGGGATGAATAATATTCTTTTACAGCCAGGCCAGGGCGATGGTGGTTTGGGGCAAGATGTCATTATGAAACTTAGTGATTTAAAACAAGTATTGGAAGAAATCATTGATCCAAAAATAGAAACAACTGAAGATCATCAAGAAAAGATTCTGAATGCTCAAAAATTTTTCAAAGAATATGCAACAGATTTAAATGCTTTATATGGCGCTTTGAAGAATAATACTGAGAGCGCAATAACAAAAGACCCTATAACAGGCAAAGAATACCCAACTGGACCTAAATTAGCGAAAGATTTATTGTCAAGGATTGAAAAAATGAACGAAACTGTTAGCTTAAATAAAGTTTTCAACATGGCTAGATTTTCTGCTGCTAAGAAAAATAGAGCAAGAGAAGAAAAAGATAAGAAAAAAACTCGTGGAAATCCATTTCGTGTTTTAATGGGGCAAGTTGGTAAAATGCTTGACCACGGAATTAATAAGAAAGACATTGTTAGATACATTGCCAAAAAGAACATGTGGAACGAGGAAACCATTTCTAAGGCTGTAGATGTTGTATCTGATTATTCTAAAAAGAAAAGATCAAAAGAGAAAAAATTCCAAGAAAAAAATTCTAATGTTAATGAAGCATCAGTCAGACTTTCTGCAATTGATGCTACAACCTCTATTTATGAGGTTAGTCCAGATTTTACAAAAAGATCAACATCAGAATTGATGGCTAGAGCTTCTTGGCTAAATGATTTACTTAATTACAACGAAAAAACACCGCAAGGCGACATGCGAAAAGCAGCAAATAAAGATGGTGTTTCCGCAGAACTCAAGAAAATTCGCGAAGCTTTGAAAGCCCGTGGATTTGAACCAAATGAATTACCTTAAGGATTTTTGAAAATGAGTGAAAAGAAAGAGCACAAAACACCAAAACATGATCATGATCAAATTGATGGTGTAAAATTACTCAAAATGCTAAAGGCGGTATTGCCAGCATTAGTAGAACATGTTAGTACTCACGATCATGATGATGCCGAGAGTAATGAAAGAGCGGCAATTCCATTCATGCCTTTTTCTGAGCTTGCAAATGATGATTTTGTTCCTGGTGATCCTATGGTCAGCAAATTCCAAAATGACATGGGTGGCTGCGATGGAATGGTAAAAATTGTTAAGTTAAATCCAGTAATGGCTGCAGAAAAAATTGCAAATACCATAAACAACTTAGAGCAAATTAGAACAGCATCAAAATTAATCAATATTAGAAAAGCTTTTGAAACTGTTAAAGATTTTTCATTTGAAAACACTGGCTCGAAACAATTAAAAGCAGTTGAAATTTTAGATAAATTGCAAAATTTGAGTGATTCTGACGCAGAAAGATATGCTTTTACTAAAGCAAAAAGAGCGGTGCTTTCAGGCAATGAAGAAGAAATAGATGCTGCTGCATTTAGATTGCAATCTGTATTTGCTTCTGAAGTAAAACACCCCAATGTCAGAGTTGCATTTTATGAGAATCCTAGAGCACAAGATGAAGAACCATATCAACTTTGTCCAAAAGCTAGACATCAAATAGGACATGCCGTCCCAATGCCTGTATCTTCATGTAGAGACAATTGTATTGACTCCAGAGTTACAAGAGATGGTAAAATCAGCTGTGCATATCAAGATTGGTTGCAAAGAGCAGCTGACAATCATATTAATGTGATCGCAAGATTAGATGAAGTACATCCTGAAGACAATGCAAAAAATAGATTGAATCTCAAAGACGGTGAAAGATTTAATCCTGATAGCATGGCCATTGATTTGATGACATTTGAACAGAGAATGGCAGACAAACTTAAAAAACTTAAAGATTCAAAAAAATCTAAGCAAGTCGAGAAGAACATAGAGGCTAGATTAGACGACAAGTCTGTTCTTACTGGGCATCAAGGCTTAGTTGGAGAAGGAAACATGGAAGATAGACTAAGAAAACCAGTCATTGCTTCAAAGGCTGGCATTGATCCTGAAGAAGAAATTTCGTTTGGTGCTCAATTAGAAGCTAAAAGAAAGAAACTTTTTGTTGAAGAACCAATTCAAACAAGACTTGATGAAGTATCTGAACCAAATCTTGGCAGACACGGTGAGCCACAAGAAAGAATTCAAGATGTAAACGTCAAGAAAGCTTGGAATTTGTCAAAAAACACCAAAGTTGATCCTGCAAGTGAAGATAACTTAGGTGCTCAAATTGTAACCAGACATGAAGCTGATGAAGACGAAGACATGACTCTTGAAGAGCTTTTGGCCGATGCAGAACATTATTATGATGATGATGAAATGGAAGCATTGGTATCAACATTAGAAGAACTTTTAAGCAAATCGCACAAAGGTTATTAATTAATGTGGTATCGTAAAAGCAGCAATTTTATGTCAGGCTTGATTCCCGAAATTAAGGGGGCTGAAAATGCCCCCTTAATTAATGATGAAACTGCTGTTGAGAACGATAATCCATATGAAGGCAAAAGCTTAGAAGATGCTTTAGAAGATCTAAGAAGGCCAGAGTATCAATCCATTTTTGATGGTACAGATACATCGCCAACTGTATATAAGGGTAACAATAGTGCTCAAGTTGCCAAGTCTTATGATTTAGGACCAGGTAGAGTTCCATCCAATAAGCCTGGAACAATGTATTCATTGTAATTCTATTATGTATAATTAAAATAAAATGAGGTAGAGTTGTGCCAAATAGTTCCGAGAACACTCCAACATTAATTAGCGTTTTAAGACGAGCTACTGCTGAAGTTACTGGCAGAGAAGTTTCTGGCATGATGCCGTTGGAAAAGTCTTCTAGGACATTGCCAGGTGCTAGATCTATGAATCTTATGGATTCAAGAGCCACCAAGGCGATGCGTACAGCACAGATCAATACAGCTTATACTTCCCCAAATTTTTACACACCATTCACTCAGCCTCAAGCTTTTCAAGTTCCAACTAATAGAAAAGAAGTTTACACTTGGGCTCAGTGGATTTATGATAACGAGCCTATTGTTGCTGCAGGAATTGATTTTTACTCAGACTTTCCTTTAGCTGGTTTTAAAATCGAATGTGGCTCTCCTTATGTCAAGGGTTATTTCGAAAAGCTCTCAAAGAAACTTAATTTAATTTCTTTGATGCCACAAATTGCTCACCATTATTATTTGCATGGTGACGTTATTCTTTTTGCGACAATTGATTGCCCAAAGTGTGGAGGCATGGGAGTTGACAAAAAGACCAATAATACTTGCGATCATGAAGGCGCAACTATTAGCCACATCGACATTCTAAATCCAGACTACATTGAAATAACACCTGGTTTTGGGAACATGCCTGCTTCTTATTATTACACTCCCGATGAGAATTTAGTAAGAGTTGTAAGAGAACAGCAGCCTAAAGAACAATACAACATGATCCCAGAGGCTCTGAGGCCAATCATTCTGCAAGGACAGCCAATTAGACTTTCCAATGAAGCTGTATGGCATCTTAAGCATGGATCTTCTGCTTTTGCCCCTTATGGCACATCAATTTTAAAAAGATTGATGGGAGTTTATGCATATAAGGATAAACTCAGAACTGCACAATGGTTAATTGCTGAAAGGCACATCTTGCCAATTAAGATGGTCAAAATTGGCAATGACAACAGACCTGCTTCAGAAGAAGATCTCGAAACTATGCAAGAAGAACTTGCCAATGTGGCGATGGATCCTCTTCTTACTATTGTCACTCACCACGCTGTTGATTTTGATTTTGTGGGAGCCAACTCTAAGATCTTACCTATCACCAATGAGATGGAACAAATTGAAACAGAGTTTATTAATGCTCTTTCATTAAATAAAGCTATTATTAATGGAGATGGCCCATCTTATTCCAATGCGCAAGTTGGTTTACTGGCTTTAAACAAAAGATTAGATCAGATTAGAAATCAGGTTGCTTATTGGATTGAGGAAAGATTATTCAGACAGATTGCGACTTGGAATGGCTTTACCACTAAAGGTGACCGAGGCGAAGATGAATTTATTTATCCTAGAATCAAATGGGATGACACACAGCTAAGAGACAATACTGGTATTATTCAAGTTTTGGCAGATCTTTTCAAGAATGGTAAAATTTCTGCTCAAACTATGTATGAATATTTCAACATTGATTATGATCAGGAAGTTGAAAGACTCAGATTTGAACAAGCAGCAAATGTAATCAATTCAACAAATATTGCAGGATTGGGAAGCGTTTCAGGAATGGGCTATGGCGCTCCAACTCCTCCTTTGCCTATGGCTAACATGGGTATGGGAGCTCCTGGCGCGGATATGGGGCTGGGAATGTCTCCAGGTGGCCTCGGCGCTCCTGCAGGCTTGCCTGCTTTAGCAAGTGTTGATAATCCCGCTGAAGCTTATAGATTGGCATCTTCTACTTTAAATGAAATTTATAGTGAACAAACTGAGCTCTACAGTGCTAGAAGGTCTTCCAGAATTACTACAGCTTCATTGAAATCGAATGCACATAAAGATTTCTTATCAAATGAATTTGAAGTAACTGGTCGTGGTTTATTAGGTCCCTTACCTGACATGCCAGATCAAATGATTGCATTGGTTGAACCAGGCCCAGGATTCACAAAATTTACTTATCCTTTGAATGCTTATGCAATTAATGAATATAATTCTATGGTTCAAGATGAAAAGATCGTTTTAGCTAAGAAAAATTACCCTTCGCAGCCTATGCAATTATTCACAAGTTGGGAGCAAAAACTTTACAGATTAATTCTTGAACAAAATATTCCTTTCGCAATCTATGCACAGTATCAGGCTGGACCTAATCAAAAATACCAACTTGATGCTGCTTTGCCTGACATCAAACTGGGTATAGAGGCTGATTCTAGAAAATTCCACTCAAGCCCAGAAGATGTAGCTAGAGATCAAAAGAGAGACATGGAATTAGCTTCACAAGGTTGGACAATTCTTAGGTTTACTGAAGAAGAAATCGATAATAAATCACATGAGTGCGTTGGTGTTTTATTCAAGGCAATCAAGAAACTAGCTGGCGGTTAATGAAAATTTTCAGGTTTGGTGCAGTTGGTAGAATAAGAATTAAAGGCGAAAATTCTGCACCACCTGAATGGAAAAGATCAATTTGGGATAAATTAAAAAATAATGATTTATTCACTCCAATTAACATTCATGATGAAAATAACATAAGAGAAATTAAAATTTTCTTCAACAAAAAGGTTTTTGTCGTTGGCATTAACCTTTTTTTATTGAGTTTTTCATATGCGTTCATCAAAGATTTCTACACAATAATTCAATCTAGAAATAATATTCTTAAAATCAATCAAATAGATTTTACTAAAGAATTGCCCCCAAAATTATTAAATACAAAAAATAATAAAGAATTGAATGATCAATGGATTAATTCCATGTCTGCTTATTTGAAAGAAAAGTATTGGCAAACTAACATGCAAACTTTCAAATCTACCATTTGGCCTTTAACAAATGACTTGCTTATTTTATTAATGATTTCCAAATATTATTGGAAACGCAAAAAGACTTAACCCTGTACAATTAATTTATAAATTTTGAAAAATGCAGGTTTTATGACTTCTTGTCTGAATTACCTTAATAAGAGTAATTTTTGCATTTTTCAAAAAACTCTAATAGAAGCGACAAAGAGGAAGCCATATGATAAAACAGGGTATTTCTGGCGGGCTGATTAATTTGAAATCATTTATCAATAAATCAGATTATGTCGAAATCAAAAATACAAATCTTCGAACTGCCTCAACATTAAGAGAGGCAGCTAAAGATGGCTTGCAATCACTTTACGCTGAAGTTGATGATGTATTAGATAAATACAAAGACACAGATGTTATTAAACTCATGCATGAGTTAAGGGATGAAAAACTCCTTTGGGTTAGAGCTCGTTCTATAGATGCTGATACAGTTAATGCAAATGGAGATTACTTCTCCAAAGCTGAACTTTTGAAAGAAGTTGACATTATCACAACTGATTCAGAAGGAAAGAAAGTAAGAACTAAGGGCCCTGCTTATAAAACTTTTGAGGGCGTTCCAATTTATGCAAATCATAAAAATGATGATGTATTAGAAGCTAAGGGCATGGTTATCCATGCAGAATGGAATGATGATGAAAACTGTGTTTATTGTGTGTTCTACATTGATGAATCAGCATACCCAGACATTGCAAGAGGCATTCGTGTTGGTTACATGCACGATGTTTCTATGGGCTGTCAGGTAGAGTCTGGCGAATGTTCAATGTGTGGTAACATAGCTGCACATGAAAAAGATTATTGTGAATGTTTAAAGAAGTTCAAAGGAAAAATCCATCCAAAGAGTGGTAAAAAAGTTTACGAAAAGAACATGGGCATAAAATTTATTGAATTGTCTGTGGTCGGTGATGGAGCTTTTGACACTTGTGAAATCGAAGAAATTTATGACAAAGACGATGTTTTGAGTAAAGCTATCAAGCTTGAAAAGAAAGCATCTGATTTACATGCCAACTTGATGCTTGCTGCTTCAAATCTGCCATCTGAAGCGAATGAAAGAAGAGAATTTGAAGCAAGCTTACGTCAAATCAGTAGTGCTTCTACCGCTGCTGTCAAGATTGCCCAAACTTTAGTTGGCGGTCCACTTTTAGCCCAAGATGGAGCTGGAGCCAACGCCACTGTTTCAAACATCTTAAAGTATCTTGGAATTGATCCAGGTTCAGGTTTGAACATTCTTGATATGTTAAATTTGGCATTGAATTTCTTGGAAGTTTCTATTATCAATATGTTCGCAAGAAAAGACAATGTTGATTTAGCACATGTAAGTAAAATTTCTAAATCTATGGCTGATTTACAGGCCACAATGCAAGATCTAATTGATGATGGTGTTGATTCAGGTGGTCAACAACAAGCACCAATTAATCAAGGTCAAATGCAACAACAACAGCAAGGGCAAGCAGCTCAGCCAGCACAGGTAGCGCAGCAAAGCTATTCTCCAGCGGGCAATGTTGGTCAATTAATGACACAAAATGAAGCATTTTCTGTTCTTCCCCAAGAGATGTCACAGTCTATTGGCGGAGGAGCAATGGCAAGCAACAAGAATTCTAGAGTAATTGTTTGGTCTCACTCTGGAGAAGAAGTGAGCTCAAGAGTTGCAACTGCTTCAACCAACAAAAAGGTAACTATGGGCAAGGCGCTGGAGAATCTTGCCGAAGCATTAGGTAAAACTGCTAATTTAAGAGCAGCTGAAAATAACAATCCAATCAAAACAAATTCACCAAACAAGGTGTCTGGAGGAAAATCTATGAGTATTTGGGAGAAATTCACCCAACAGCGCCGTTTGAAGCAAGCTGCAAAGGCTACCGAAAAATTTGAATTAGAAGACAAATCTGGTAATAAAATTGTCATCTCTTCAAAGGGCGATGTAGAAGCTTATCACAACAACAAGAGAGTGGCCTGGGAGCCTAACATTACTGACGAACATCTTGAAGCAATTTCAGTCGGCAACGGAATTGAAGTTGCAGCTGAATTTTTAAGCCAATTTGGCCGTGCAGTCAGTGCTTCTAAGTCTAACGGCAGATCTGTTGTATCAAATTGGTCACCACAAATTCGTGAAGATGTTTACGAAGAAGCTCTTGAACCAATGCACAAGGGTTCGTATGATGATGTTATCGAAGATCTTCTAGGTAGTGAATCTGCTGAAAGATACAAGAGAACCAATCCTGCTGGAGAAGAATCACAATCAGAAATGCTATCTGAGCATGGTGGTGATGTTTTAGCAGATAAATTGCAAACAAGAGAAGAGTTGCTTAATGACGCTGGTCTTTATGGAAGAAATTTTGTAGATGATGATGTCAAGGAAGCATTGCTCGAAGATGCGAGAAAAGGCAATCCTGAAGAAGTTTTGGAAGAGCAATTAGCAGCTGTTCATAAGGAGCATTCTGCCAGTTCCGCAACCAATGTTATCAAAACTGCACTTAACGCTCTTGCAAATGCTGTAGTGGCTTCAAGAGTGACTCCTGAAGAAATTATCGAAACCACAATTGCATTAGCTAGAAAGAAAGACTTTGCTCATTTGATCAAGTTAGCACAATTAGGCGACAAGACAAGAACAAAAATTGCATCTAGATTAGATTTCTACAATCAAGAAGTAATTTTATCCCCATCTGCTGCTATTTTCAATGAGTTAGGCAAAGTTGCTTCAAATGATGTTACTGCCAGAGATTTGCATGAAGTATTGGCAACAGTGGCAGCTAATACAGAAAGCATCACAAAAACAGTAACCGCATCTGCATTAGCACTTATCAAGGATAAGAATCTTGCTCCTAAGATGTCTTTGACAAGAGCGTCAAGATCAGAGTTGCTTAAAGCAGCTTTAGCATCCCATGTAAATAATGAAGAGGGCGTAAGCAGAGATCACCTCAAGACTGCTTTGATGGCATTTGCTGCAGCTTCTGAAGATGCTTTAGTAACACCTGCCGAAATTATTAACTCTGTTTCTGAAATCAGCTCTGATGAACTTACAGCAAGAGTTCAATTCGCTAAGAGTGAAATATCAATGAATGAAAGACTTGCTTCCAGAGCAAGAAAAGAATTCTTTGGTTCAGCTAGATTTGCATCAAATGTTGACATTGCAGAAAATACTATCGGATGGCTTGCAGATTATGCGATTGAATATGGCCAGTCATCACAGGCTATCGCAGAAGCAGCTTCCTTAGCTGTTGAAAATCCAAAGGTAGCTTCCAACTTAGTTTCCAAGTTGATCAAAACTGCCAAGGTTACAATTACCGATGAAAGAGTAGTTACCAAGAGAATCAGTGCTACTTGTGAAGAATTAGGTCTTGATCCTAAGTCAGAAGATTTTGAAGCACAATTCCGCGAAAAGGCAATTGCTTTGTTACAGCAGAGCGGTTACACAGTAGATCCAAACACTTTCTCATTGAATGAAGTAAATGTTTCTGCAGATGGATTTGTTAGTGCATCTGTGACTTCAAGATTCACTAAGTCAGTTGATGCTGGTTCTGAAATGGAAATGCCAGTTGAGGCTGGAACCGATGTCGCAGAAAATCCTGAAAACCTTGGTCCTGTTGGCCAGGCAGAAGAAATTGCAACTGAAGGCGCTCAAGAGATGAGAGCTGCTAAGAGAAAGCAAATTCTTGAAAGAATTGCACAAATGGTTCCTGGCATGGCAGCTCCTGCTCCAGCAGCTCCAATGGGCGCTCCTGCTGGTGCTGATTTAGCTGGCGGTGGATTGGGCGCATTAACAATGTCTGACGAGGAAGCAGCACCTGCTGACACAGATACAGATGCAATGCCTGAACCAGGTAAAAAACTTCCAATTGGTAGTATTTGCCCCCAATGCGGTTCAAAGAATGTTGATTTAGCAAATGGGACAGGTCATTGTAACGATTGTAATACTGACATGGAAATCAAGTATCAAATTACAATCATGCCAAGCAGCGATACAGAAAATGATAAATCAAAGACTGAGGAAGAAGCTCCTATTGCAGAAGCCCCAGAAGCACCTCTTGGTGGAGAAACTGGTCTTGGCGCTGCAACTGCGCCAGCCCCAGCAGCTCCTGCTGAGCCAGCTGCGATGGGTGCTCCAGCCGCACCAGGAATGCCTGCAGCAGGCATGACTCCGATGGCTAAGTCTGCTCCTCCTGTCATGGTTAGAATTTCTTGGAAGCAAAATCCAGAAGTATTTATCAAGGCAGCGCAAGCAGATTTTGATCCCAAGTCTGAATCAGAATTGCCAGTTGGTCACATCTGTCCTTCTTGCGGAAATAGAGAAGCTAAGAAAGTCAAGAGTACAAGATTCTGCTATGACTGCGGCGAAGTCTACATTCCAAGAATTCACAGAAGTGCAGACAAAACTAAGGTTGAAGTTAGCATCGACAAGATTGTATAATCATAAATAATTACAGGCCCTCTTAAATGGGGGCCTGTAACTCTATGTTTTTCTACTATCAAATACATTTTCAGAAAATACTTTTTAAAAAATTTGCAGGAAATTAGGAATAATTTATAGAAGAAGCATAGAGAAGGGAGCTAACACTATGGCCTTAAATAATGATAATAACCAGCGTGAAGCTCTCAAAAGAGCTATGAGACTTGCTGAAATGCGCGTTGAAGATGCTGAAGACATGCAAACTTGCGTAGATGATTTAGTTAGAACCGCAGGATTAGATGAAGAATCAGCTGTAATTGTTGCATCCGCTTATAGAGCTTCTGTTTTACCAGAGGTCTTGAGAGAAGCAGGTTTAGATCCAAACTCTTTTGAGATGGATACAATGGAAATGAAGAGTACCAAGCCCTTCGCAGACGAAAATAATGCCGAGCCAGAAATGGCTGATGAAGAAACAGACATGCCTTCAGGTGATTTTGAAGAAATGTCAGATGATGATAGCGGCATGGAAGATGATAGCGAAGCTAAAGACGTTGCGACTATCGAAGTTGAATTACCTGCTGATAAAGCAGATGAATTTCAACAGGCTCTCGAAGAAGCTATGACCAAAGTTTTCGGTGATAGTGCAGTTGCAGAAGAACAAGATGAGGAAGAGCCATCTTCCACAGATGAAGACAATAAAAACGAATCCATGGAAATGGAACCTATGCAATCCATGGCAAACAGGAAGGTAAAAGATATGAGTAGATCTGCCCGCGCAGAACGCGAAGCCATTCTTGCCTCACTTGCTGGCAACACACGCACCGCTTCTAATTTTGAGTATGCTGCTGATGCGCAATACAGCAATGAAGGCAATCATGACAAAATGACTATGCCAAATAGCGAAGGCAACAGCCTTCGTGAGCAAAATACCACATTTAACAAGCAAGAAGTTCCTACAAATAATCCTGAATTATTGGGTCTCAAGAATGAGATCAAGGGCAAGAAGCTTGAAGGTTCACCAGAAGATTCTTCAATGTACGAAGCTACATTTGATTTATTCAGCGGTACACCTACACAAGGTATGGATCCTGATTTTGGCACATTTGAAGTACCAACTCAAACAGACTACACAAGCCGCTCAAACATCATTTTAGCATCTGTTAATGATCAAGACGCAGCTGAAGAATTCTTATTCAATGAACTCACCGCTAATGGTGTAGATGAAAATACAATTTCAAACATGACATTTGCTGAAGGTCTCGCACTTTACAGACAAATCAACGCTTCAAAGGTCGAAACACTTGCTAAGGTTGCTCAGGTTGCAAACTTAGACATTGCTGCTCCAATTGACACTGTTAAGCTTTCCGAAGAAGAGTGTGAATGTGGCGAACCAGGATGTCCTAAGTGCAGTGAAAAGATGACCGATACAGCAGAGTGGGCAAAGATGGAAGACGCTTATGCTAAAGAAGCAGAAGTTTTCCGCTCTAGACTCAAGACAGCTTATGGCGTTTCAACTAAGCTCTGCCTTGCAGGTTTAATTTCAGCAGAAGAAGTCGAAGCAAATGTCGATTTATGGCTTAACGACGGTTTGACCGTTAAGGCAATGCTTGCATCTGGCGCTCAGATGCTCCGTATGTCTCAGACTGCGGAACAGCGTGTAGCATCAGCTCATGCTGAATCCAATGTCAGAACAGCAGGCGTTGCAACAATCCCTGGTTTCTCAGGAACAACAAGCAATGTCTCATCCGATCTTCAACAGGCTTTGAAGTCAATCTTCAGCAAGCCAGAATTCGAAGGTTAATTTCATTAGTTTGTTTATTATTTGTTTTATAATCCTTTAGGAGGAAATTCCAGAAATGGCTATTAAAGAACTTATTAACGTTTTCCCATTCAACTATTCAGTTGCTAAGGACACTGTATTCTATGCCGGTATGGTTCTTGCTCGTGGCACAGACGGCCTCGTACTCAAGGCAAACCGTGCAACAACAGCACACCAAGCAAGTGCAGCAATTGTTGGTCTCTCAGCAGACGACAAGGCAGCAACAGGTGTAACATTTATTCAGGCTGACCCAGTTGGTTCAACTTATGTTGACGGCAGTGGTGTTGTTCAGGCTGCTAACAACGGTTGGTTTGTTGGTGCAAAGCGTGGTCTCGCAGATAACGCTGCATTCGATGAAACAGTTACCGGTGTTACCGATCTTACATCAGGTTCAACAGGTTACCAAGGCCCACGCAGAGGCGTTGGTGTTTTCCAAGCTCCAGGTCAGTTTGTAACCGATCAGTTTGCTCTTTACCAAACAAACGATGCAAGCTCCTCAAATACATCTGATTCATCAATTGCAACCTTTGCAATCAACGATCTTCTCACCTACGGCTCTGGCGCAACCAATGCAGGTAAGCTTGTAAAAGTTCAGTCCAGTGCAACCAACCAGGGAGCTGTTGTTGCTAAGGTAGATCGCTACGATTCAGCTGCAGGTCTTCTCTATATCACCCTTCTTTAATCGGTGAAAGAGTATAATTTCTAGGAGAAAATAAAATGAGTATTGTTAAAAATGCAAGAAGTGTAAACGAGCAGAAGGAAGCCGTAATTGCAGCAGCTCTTGAGACTGCAGAAGGCCGCGTTGCTCTTGCACAGGCTATGGTCGAGCCAATCAAGACCTCCCTTATGTATCAGGCTATTGGTCGCAAGCTTCTTATGGTTGATGAGCTCCCACAGGGTGCTCTTCCACGCTACGAGAGAGACATCGCTGTTCGCTCAGCTGTCATTCCTAAGAGAGGCTCCGTCCCAACTCACGTTGTAGAAGCAGAAGAACTTCTCGTTCCAGTTATCGAGATCGCTTCCAATCCAACAATCAAGTTGAACGAAATTCGCCAAAGAAGATACTACATCGTTGACCGTGCACAGGTCCGCGCTAAGGACTCTCTCCAGCGCCAAGAAGACGTTGAAGTATTCAGCGTCATCAATGCTGCAGTTCCAGCTGACCATAGCATCTCCGTAACCGGTACTCTTCAACCAGATAACATCAACCTTGCGTTGACCCTTATCGAAGAGCATGAACTCATCGGTGCTAAGATCGTCATGCATCCTCAAAGATACAAGGATGTTCGTATGTGGGGCAAGGACTTCTTTGATGAAGCAACCCAGCGCGACATTCTCATGACTGGTCTTTATGGCCACCTTTACAGCGCTGACATCCATGTTTCAACCATGGTTCCAAAGAATGCTGTTTACGTCCTCGCTCCTGCACAGTTCGTTGGTGCTATGCCTGTTCGCCAGGACATCACCGTTCTTCCTGCAGACGATCCAAAGAGACTCCGCCTCGGCTGGGTCATCTTCGAGGAACTCGGCTTCGCAGTCATCAATGACTACGCTGTAGCAAGAATCCAGGTTAGCTAATTTTAGTTAGCCCAAAATAAAAAGGGGGACTTCGGTCCCCCTTTTTTATGTATAAATTATTTTATGAACAAGCTAAAAATTTCTGAATCAGAATTATACAAAAGATTAAACAAGTGGATTGGGCATAACGTTGATGTAGTTGAAAAGGCTCAAAGCATTTCCAAAAAAATTAATGATGCAAATTTATTACACATTTTTAGAAGTTTGCCTTTTGAAATTTTACCTATAGATGATGAAGTAACAGATTTTAAGTTAATTATTTACTTGGATCATCCAAGTTTTGATACAGTCGAAATTAACATCAATAGAACTGAAATTTTTATTTTAGATGATCATGGAGCCAAAAATTTATTGACAGAAAAAGATGTTGATGAATTAATTGATCAAAGCAATGATGAAAATAATTCAATTTATGTGGACTTTGTAGATTCAGTTTCAAATAGAAACTACACCCAAGTGAATAAAATCATCAATTTAGAGTTAGCTAAATATAGATCTAAAATTGATTCTGAACTTAAACAAATTAAAGATTATTTGAAATCAATTGAAAATGTAGGTTTGACTAATCCGAGTGACGGTACAGTTTCTTATTTGAATAGAGTAATGGGTCGTTGGGATTTAGCTTTATGCTGGGAAACATGTCCATTTGTTGTAATTTCAAATTCTGAAATGACAGAAGAGGTTAAAAACAAAGTGGAAAACTTTAAAATTTTTGAAAAGAAAGCCGCTGCCCTTTTGAACACAATGCAGAAAACTTGTCTTAGCATGAACATGGATGTTCAAGTCATCACTGACAGTAAAGACAATGAAGCGGATGCTTCCGGATGGCTATCTATAGATAAGTTTGGAGTTCCACAAATTGGCCCTCTTTTACATGTTGTAAAAATAAATGTTTACTCAATTTTAGAGGGTAACATGAAGAAAGACATGTCTAGTCCCACTGGGCTTATCTTAAAGTAGGTTTTTTGCTTTCTATTTTGTAAAATAGTTAATAAGAACATTCAAATGAGGAAGCAAAATGGAAAGAAGAGCGGCAGTCGAGTATTTGTTGAAAATTGCGGAACTAACAGATAATTCCAAATTTAGCACAATTGTAAATGATTTGGCAAGAAGAGTTGCTCTGTCAATTGACCAGGACGAAGTCAACTTGGATAAGTTTTGCTCCAAAATGGCAGCTGAATTGATGTTTAGAGACGATTATGTCAGCGCAAATAAACTCATGAAAATAGCACAAGATGCAACTAAACCATCTGAAGATGTTTTACCATTAGATAATACTGAGCAGCCTCAAGAACCTATTGAACCTGTAGATGAAACTAGTGAATTCATAGAAAATAATTTGCCAAAATCAAAGCCCTCAGATTTGCCTCCGTTGGATACAAACAAATTAAATGATTTTTTGGCAAGATTGCAAGGCAGTGGAGTAACTATAAATCAGGATGGTTCAGAAAATAGTCAGCCTCAAAAGGAGGATTCTCAACCTCAAGAGAATTCGAATTAACAAGTTTATTTTTATTGAAAACAAAAACAGGTGGCTCTCCAGATTCGTATTTTTCAATTACATCTGAAGTAAGCCACCTGTTTTCTGCTAATTCTTCAATTAAATACAAGCAGAGATTTAGTACAACTAATGCTTCATTTGCAGACAAATCTTTAAACGCACTCATTTTATCATGGAATTCAATTAATTCCAGGGCATGTTGTCTCAAAAGAGCTATCACATCATTTGGTAGCAAATTGTACCCCCATGCTGATTATTTATTGGAAAAAGTTTATATTACCTATCTCCAAAACCGCTTAAAAATTGTCCTGCCATCTCTTTGGCACTCGGCGGAAGAGTATCCATCATTGATTGATCAATTTCTTCTTCGCCCATTCTATCATTATTCATAAATTGAATTTGTCTTCTGGTCCCCAACCCCAAAGCTTCTGATCTAGCCATGAAGATTGTTTGCATTTTTTCCATTTCTGTTGCTGTAATTTTTCTCAATTCTTTTCTAGACATGCCCCCAAATTTCAACATGATATCTACTTCTAAAATCATGGGGGGCACAGGACTATTGGTTTGTGAATCTCCATTATAATATTTCACAGCAGCATTGTAGAGCGCAGCCGCTTCTGTTGCACCTAAAAAAACATAAGTCTGATACTCTGACCAAATGGCTTCTACTACGTCAAAGTTTAACTTTGATAAAATCTGACCATCTTCATTAGACATAAATTCGCATGAAGGAACAACTGCAATCCATAGAATGGCCTTTTTGAGAATTTCTCTTCTCTCATGTTCGCCCGAAAGATACATTTCTTCTTCAGTTTTTATTCTGAAAGCTTGTGTTTCTGCTTCAAGCATTTCATGCCAATAGAGTTCCCTGACAGCTACATAAATTTCATCTTCATCTTCCCAATGAATTTTGATCAAAAATTCATTTTTCTTTTTTCTCAATGATGGTAAAGATTTTAAAAAATCTTCTTCTGAATTCTCAGCAAATAAATCCTCTTCTTCAAAGAATTCTTCAGTGATTTCCATTTTATTTTTTTGTTTCCTTATTTATCAACTCTTGCTGTAAATCTCTATTGTCATTTGGTAAAATAAACTCAGAAATATCAAATTTTTGGTCATCGGCATATGCTTTGTAAGCATTAGCTAAAGTTTCGTCTGCAGCAAAAGCTATAAATTCATATTCATGAATGTAAAGATCATTTGTTGATGCAAGTTTAATTTTTGGTTTTTCCCAAACTATGTTGGGGATAATAAATAAAAACGGTCCGCCAAAATAAAGAGTAATACCTTTATTAGTTGATTTTGTCTTATCCAAGAATACTGAACTAGATGCTATAAAAGTTAAAGTACCAGTAACATTTCTTTCAGTAATTGTAAAAAATCTTGGACCTTGCAATACATTTTCTGTACTGTGCACTGCTGTAGCTTTAATATCATAAGCATTGTCAACATTTAAACTCATTGACACTATTTTTAACATTAGGTCTTCTGATCTACTGTTTACAGCATCAAAAAATTCTTTTGAAGTTTTATGGGCTTTGAAATCAAATGTACAATCGTAATTTTTCAGTAATCTATATTTACTATCAGCAGGTAACACTTCTGCTGTTTTTTTATCACTGAACAAAATTCTGCCACCTGTTGTTTCTAAATCGATAGTAACAGGAGAATTAGCATTTACTTGTATTGAAATTTTATCAATAAATTGAGGGCCATAAAGATATGCATTTTCAAGAGTAGATGTAAAAAGCAAAGGGTATCCAGGAAGAATAAATGCTTTGAACAAAATTTCATGGAAATCTAAAAAAGGATCAACATAGTCATTTTGCAATTTAAATTCTTTAGTAATAGGATTTATATTTATTCTATTTGTTGTTCGGAATTCTGTACTTGTGTATGAAGCCAGGGTGTTGACTGGATTAAAAGTAGAGATAGGCTTTGCGGTTTTGAATCCTTGATTGTGTTCAAAACTATTAACAAACATAGGTCGCCAATTGCTTAAATTTGCTGGTAAATATTCATAATTATCTCTAGCATCACCGGCAGAATAAGATTTTGATAATTCTCTGACATCCCATGTATAGTGGTCCAAAATGTTTCCTCTGAGTTTAGATTGGACTGTCATTTGATTACCATCTTCTATAAATGGAGTCGGATTGACATCAAACAAACCAAGAATGAAAAATTGCTCTAGGCCTGTAGACCTAAATATTCTACTTGAGTCGTCATTTATCATTGCATGCCAACTTTTCCATCAGTCAATAAAAGCCATTTTCTTGCTAATGACCTTACAACTTTATAATGAACATTACTAATTGTTTCAGAATTTATAGGTATCGGCTTATCAGATTCGTCTGTTTCAAAGATGTTCCATGAAACAAAAAATCTTATAAGAATCATTTTGCAAAATTTGGAAATTTGAATTACAGGCTTTCCGTTAGTATGATTTATCGCAGTACATGCTTCCATAACAGCGGACATGTTTTCGAAGTCTCTTCCTTTAGCTTCACAAATACATTCGAATGCATCAGATTCTTCAGTGTCATCCGGCAAGACTATAATTCCTACAACATCCCCGTCAGAATTTCTTGCTTCTTTAAATTTTAATGTTACTCTAAAAGTAGCCTGTGGATCTACAAAAATTGACATTTTATACCTGTGATGTAAACTCTAATGCGGGCATAGAATTTCTTGTTTCTGAAACCGCTGTGAAATTAATTGTTCTTGTTTGTGATTCCATGTTGCCCTCTCCAGAAGATGGTTCCCATGCCAATTCACTGAGGGTAATTTTGAAATTTCCAAAATCAACAATTAAACCGCCCCCATTTATTGAACTTGGTCCTGCTAATTTTTCTAAATTACTAAAAAAATCTATTGGTGACTTATAAGTAATTTTTCCTGTAATTAACCTTCCTTCTGATTGCAACGCATAAGGATAAGCATTTTCTCTTCTTCTTGATTGTACATCACTCTTCAATGAGTGTGCTGAATAAATTTCCTTAAGCTGATTGTCAATTGTTAATGAAAATCCTGTTACAACGAAATCGGGAATTGATAAACCTTGGAAGCCTGCAAAAAGATTGTCTCCAAGAGCTGTAGGCAGTCCAAAAGTGCCACTATTGTAAGTTGACAATTGGAGCTTTACATTTGTTCCATTGATAATTCTCATTGGATTATTAACTGTTGAATAACCATTAATTAAAGATTGCCTATTTAATTTTAAATCTATTTGCTTATCTCTATAAACTCCCAAAGATTTTACTTCTATGTCTATACCGACATCTTGTCCAACGCTTGCTTCAAAGGATATTTTATTAATTAAACAGGGGGCCAATAGTCCTTCTCGCAAAGACAATAAAGAAAAAGCTGGCTCAGTGTCTGGTTTGAAACTATTGTTATTTTGAAAACAAACTAGTGTAGCTTCATTTTCATTATGTGCGTATAATGTTCCTGCAGATAAAGTTAAAGTTCTATTTGCTTTATTTACTGAAGTTACAGATACATTTTCTGGTGTACCAACATCTGTGATTATGCTCAATGTAAAAGGTGTAGCAAGATTAGAAAAATCTGAAACATTATCAGTAACTAATGTTGTATCACCAATGTTAGCATTTTCAATCAAATTTCCAGCTGCTGCGGTAGATGTGCCCCACCAAGAACTGCCAGCTTTATGCCAAATGTTTGCAAATACCGGCGTAACCCATCCCATGTCATTCTGGAACAATGATGTTTTTAAATTTGCAGTTATTGAAATTTGCCCTATACTTAGAACGCTTGGGTCTGCTCCTTCTCCTAAAAATCTTGAATTATTATAAGATTTTTGATTGAATGAAAAACCGAACTGCTTAACTTCTAAAATTTTATCTGGCGTAATGTCTGAATACTGTGCATTAATATTGAATTCTCTGGGCGAATCGAAAATAAAGGCAACAACGTCATTGAAGCCACTACCTAAATGTCGTAATCCTAAATCAGATGCATAATCATCAAAATCAGTCATTATGGCACGTTCTCCACCACAAATACATCATATTTAGACCATGAAATAGCATTGGATCCAGTCTGTCTTGTGACATTCACGCCTGGCGTAATTTGCACATCAAGAACTCTATCAAAAATTTGATTTGCTGTACCTACTAAGAACTGTGTATTACTGGGTGTGTTTTGTGGAATTGTAACTGTTGGCAAAATTACAGGATCGTTAGTTCCATTTTGTGCAGTAATTGTTACAAGAACTTCATTTTTGGTTGTTGTTGTTTCACTAATGCCAGGACCATAAAGAGGATCAGAACTTGAACTTAAGTTGCTAGGCACATAAATTTGTAATCGCCTTGGTTCTTTTGTTATTTTTCTTGTAAGATAAACACCTCTAGAAATTACTGCTGTTCCACTAATTCCGTTATCTATAAATCCTAGTAATTCAAAATACGGCCTAATGTTATTAATAAGATTCCATGTGCCAGAATATGTAGCATACATTCCGGTAGCCGAGGCATTGGAAACATGCATTTGAATGTTGCCCGTTGAGGGTGCTGCATTCAAAGATAATACTAACCAATATGAATAAATGGATTGCATCTTGTAGTTAGTTTTGAGAATAATTTTCTTTAATTCGACAGATAGTTCGCCATTTTTATCGCGCAAGATGTTTTCAAATGTAACATTATTAAAACTTGCTTCAGTTATTTCAGTATCTGGTTTATTTGTTAATACATTATTTGAATAAAGCTTTACAGTTACATAGTCTGTCAAATTTGTCAAAGAAACGCTGGTTGCTTTCAATTTAAAATAAATGCCGCCCAGATGCATTTCTGTTGCGCCCGTTGGAGTAATTTTAAATGCTATTCCTGATGTAGATAGGTTTACAAAATCATTTGGTGAAACTGGTGTATTAGTAAATGGTCCAGCCCCCTTTATTGTATTTACATTTGTCAATCTGTACTCAACTTGTTCACCTGATTGTGTTGATTTTTTATAGATGTGATAAAATTGAGCATTAGTGACAGGAGTCCATTGAACTACATTTACATAATTAGAAGCATTTGGCGATGTGATGACAGACTGTACTTTTGTTGGAGTTTCTTTTGTTTCGCCTGTTGTCAAAACAGCACTAACACCGTAATAGTAAGTGCCATTGGTAAGCGATGATGTAATTCCTTTGAAATCAGAAATACTTGATAAAGTAAGTGATGCTGGACCAGATCCATAAATTATTGAAGGCGAGGAATATAAATCTCCTCTGAACATTGCAAAGGTTCGATTTAAGTCTCTCCCAGTTGTTGAATAATATGCATCAGAAAAATTATCACTAAATTCAAATCTTTCTAGTCCTTCGTAGTTTATACCCTTATTGAAATAAGTAGAATCTTTAACTGGCCTTGTAGCCCAAAACTGTCTGAAAGTTTTTCCTGCACTTTCTTGCAATGCAGAAGTATAGTATTCTAAAGCTTTGACAGAATCTCCAATAGATGCTCGAGATTTATTACTCAGCAATTGATTTTTTGCAGAATCTACTGCTTTCATAATAGTTTGACTATCGGTTATTGAAAACAGAGGTGGGTTAACAGTTGAGGCAGGATAATCTATAGCTTTTCTCAAAATTGCTGGCTCAATTCCAAATGTATCTACTTCAGGATTACCTGGATTTAAAACAAGTACATCTGCAATGTGTAACCAGTCTGATGGTAAAGGCGGATAATATAAAAATTCAGCAGGATCATGCGATGCAACTGGCACAGGCAACCCAAATAATGCTTTTATTTTTGGTTCATAAATAAAATTGACATTAGTACCTTTGTCAAAGGATTGAGTTACATAACCTCCATTTATTGCTGGATCAATAACTAATCCTAACTGATCAGTTGTAGCTGATTCGAACACAACATAAGTATTAGTGCCAATGTATGCCGTAATTGGGAATCCTAAATCAATAATTCTTTGAGGATTTTCTATGTAGACAGTATTTTGAGAAGTTGTCAAATTTTCTTTCAAAACTGATGAGTAAATTGTATTAACAGTTTTTTGAGCTTCTGCAATTGGGAACCCAATTCTCATTCCATAAACATCTGTTGAATTATAAGTTCCTGCAAAATTTTTGACTACTGAGAGCCTTTGAGATGATACATTGATTGAATTGTCTAAATAAGAAATTTTTCCGGATGAAATTTTGATAAAACTTTGATCATTCTGGTCTACAGTTATTGTAAATCCTGAAGATGTATTTGTTTGTACGATACCAAAAGCTGGCAACTTTTTCTCTGCCAAATAACTCAATTGATTAAGATTAAATACAGCAGATCCTGGTGTATTTTCATCACCAATGCCTTGATTAATTGCGTAAAAAGCATTACCAATTACTCTAGTGTATTCAGCTATAAATTCTTCGTTAATTTCTGCCATAATTTCCTCAAATCAAAATACTGAATCTCAAATCTAAATATTCTTTTAGTCTTTCCGGCATCAAATCTGAATTAGCAGGATCTGTCCAAAAGTCTATAAAACTGGGAGACCAAAATCTTAAATTTATCCAACTTTTAATTAAATTATAAAATTTTTGATCTAATTCATCATATATTTTATCAAAATCGTTGTTTTTATTTATGATGTAAGGTGTTAAGTACACCCCCATAAATTCTTCTGCAAAACCACCCCAGCCTCTTGGTTTTCTTTTATCAACATAATGAAATACAACATCTTTTGTTGATAGATCATCTGGATCATAATAGTTTATTTCAATTATAACATTGAAAATCTTTATGTTTTCTGGAGGAGCTGATGGATAATTAGTTTCACATAATGCGTCTGGAATTTCATCATTTCTTGACATGTTTATAACAGTTTGTATATCAATGTCTTTTGTCATAAAGATTGGCGTTCCAGCTGCTTCGCCTTTGAGCAAGCTTGTTGATACACTTGAAGATGGGTTGTCAACTGATCCATAGGGAGTTGATTGTTCTAAAAAAATGTTTGCAAATGCATATACATTTTGATAAGTTTGTGTTGAAGGAAGTAATGACGTAAAATTTAAACCTGTGAAACTTCTTTTTATTCTAGTTAATTTTGCTGTCACATCTTCAGTTGTAATTCTTGTCACTCCATGACCAATAACCGTTTCAAATTCCGCAAGCGCAGACGTACTCGGAGGAACTTTTGCGAAACCATAGCATAAGTCTATTGGTCTGTTTAAAAGTGGGACGCCAATAGCAAATTCTTGCAAAGAAAAGTACTCATCTTTGCCCTGCATCAATAAATCCATAGCATTTAGAATTTCAGTTAAAAGTTTAGCAGTTACTTCGGGCGTTTCTGACATTATGAGCTCCTAATTACCAGTCTGTCGCCTGGAGGCGCTCCATGATATCCATTCTGTAATTCTTCAAGAGTTTTAGCGACATAAACATAAACTATACTTTCAGCTAATTCTGTGCTGTCATTAACAGCTATCGGTTCAATAGGGTTTGTTGTTGGATCTAAATGCTTATAATAATCTTTTGGTTCTCCACCAACCATTAATCTAATTGCAACATAAATATTTCTAAAAAATGGAACATAACCATCTGAATTGTAACTTTGATTAATTACATTTAAGCTAGAATTACTTGTTAAAATTAAATTAGTATTATTTGTAATAGATGAAACTGTACCTATCAAAGTTCCTATTGTATTATAAATCTTTGAACCAATTTCTAATTCACTTGTAAATAAAGTCCCCGTGCCAGCAACATTAGAACTACCAGATGCTGCGCTTATGGTGCCCGTTTTAATTATAAATTTTGGAATGTATCTCGGATAGATGTAAACAATTGATGGTTCTGAGAATTTTTTGATTGTCCATGCCCAACTGGCCTCTTTTTGTAGTAAAGCCGAAGTTATTCTTTTAGTATTGGCTTTTGGTAAATAGCTTTCTAAATCATCTTCGTCTCTTCTGAAATAACCATAAATTTCGGGAATCAATTTGTTAACTTTCAACCAAGCTTTATAATTAATACCTTCCCAATTATCCCAAATTGAATAAGTGCCATTATCCGACAAGATTCTAGTAAATAATGTGTCATCTAAGTAAATAGAATCAAAGTTCACCGTTATGGTGCCACCTCTTTGTCTTTCGCTTGGCACCAAGGCAATCCAATATTTTTGATTACTTTCTAAATTAATAGTTGCGTTGAAATTGAAAAGTCTTTCATCGCCTGACAAATCAGCGTAATCAATTGAATCATTTGATGAAGTAAAACTTAAGCTTTCATTTATTGAACCATCTGTATTTGATGAATAAATTTTGATGTCTAGTGTTCCTGTTGAGTTAAGAAGAGAATTTGAAACATTTGTATCTGACAAAATTAAACTCAATGGCAAAGCACACTCGAAAGCATTGGTGTTTGAAATATTTACAAAAGAAAAAGCCTGAAACTCTATTTTTCTAGCTGATTCATCGTACGGAACTTGAGTTGCTAATTTAATGTCACCGCCTTGTGGTGCCGAATTTAAATTTAAAACTATCCAGTAATTCGTTGAAGGCAACAAAGTTGCGTCAATGTTCCAATAAAATTCTTTGTAAGTATCATTTTGAAGATCTGTGAATAAAATAGAATTCGAACTAGTATTTAGTAGAGTTTCTGGTGCAGTGTCATTAGCATTTGAAGAGTATAAACTCAAATTGATTAATCCGCTATTTGATAGCAGCAAATCATTGGCAGACAATAGATCAGCTTTTAATTTTAAGCCTACATTCGTCATTCTTCCGCCATTAACGCTCGTAAAAGTAAAAGCAGTATTGTTATTATGTAAAGTCAAATCAGAAATACTTGATGAAGGAATAAATTCATAAATAGTATCTGCTTGTTTTCCAAACGAATCTAGAGACTCTCCGTTGGCGCCCTCTAAAGTAATAGTAAAACTATCAGAATAAAATGATTCAGGCGTTTGTGGGTCTGGTTCTAAAACACTATTAAAAGCTTTAATGTTGGATCTCCAATACGGAGTACCTTCTGTCAATGTAGTAATGTTTATGGAAGTTTCTCTTACTCTAGTGAATTGATTGTTATATTTGAATAAATTTACAGAATAAAATTCTCCCCCAGATTCAAGAAATTTTTGTATCAAATCATCAATTTCATCTGGTCTTCTACCTAATGCTTCATATCTAGCCCTGAACTGCTCTATTGTTTCTTGCGTTGAATCAGGAGGACTAACAAATCTTGTAGTAAGAACCCTGGATTCGCCCATTGTTAAATCTGGCACAACGGCTGCATAGCCTTGTAATCTCCAATCATCAATAGAATCTAAGTTGTCATAAGTGAAATATCCGACGACTGATTGTTCTTTTTCTATTCTATTTTGGTATTCTTCTTTGGAAACAAAATATTTAGAAGCAAGAATGTACCAATCTTTTTTCAAAGTATTTTCGTCTTCGTCTTCAAGAATTAATCTCAAGGTATAATCCAAACCTAGTCTGTTTCCAGATGCTTGATTGTCTGCTGCTGTACACTGATCAGTTGGCTCAAGAAATATTTCAAATGAGTTTGGTGTATTCAATTTATTGTTCAAGATAAATAAATTATCAGCATTTAACCTCATCATTTCTGTGCTTGGAGGCTTAGAAGAAATACTTTCAATTAATTTAATTCCATTTGAATCAAATTGTATCGCCAATGTTTCATCTATCTCTGGTTGTAAAAGCGGATCTACAGGCGATTTCAATAATCTTCTAAAAATGTTTGATGCTGCGCCATTTGGATCAATGATAGCTGTGGCTGAGTTTGCAATTGTAGTTGGTGTTCTTGATGCTAAAATAAGCAATCTAGCTGCAAGATTTAAAATAGATTGATCTTTTCTTTCAAATCTGAAATTATTTATAGTTTTAAATAATGAAGGCACCAAAATTGATGAAATTAATGGGTCTCCATGTGGCTTGATGGCGAAGCTAGAAGGTATTTGTTCTATCCAAACAATTTCTGAATTTTGTAAAATTGTGACCTTATTGCTACTTTTCGGATCAGGGTATGAGTTTGCAGTTCCATTTACAAAATTAGATTCAATGATTCCATAGTTTTTTGAACTAGCTCTTTTTAAAATTAATTTTGCAAATGTAAAGTAATCAATATCTGGCTCAGGAAAAAATTCAAAATTTTCCCAATCACTTTTAGCTTCATTATTCGAAAATTTAGGCCCCAATTTAATTGAAAATTCTGTGAATCCTTTGTATTTTATTTCTTGATCATAAGAAGAAGTTGATTCAGCTCCATATGTTTTTACCATAAGAATTGCGGCTTGAAATTCTCCTATTTTCAAATCATTTACATAATTAGAAACACTATTTGTAGAAAAGTTTTGACCTTGAGTTAAAATACTATCCAAAAGTTTATATTTATAAGGATTGCTTTCTGGCAATACATTTGTATTTCCATCGATAAGTTCAAAGTGCAATCTGTTATTAGCGATCAAATATCTTAAATCACTTCCGCCAAGTAGGTTATAGTCTGATGAATCATTGATTGCATGATCTGACCAAGTTAATTTTGAGTTGAGTTTAGTATTGAAAAAATGTTTGACATCCCAAATTAAAATTTCATTAGTAGATAAAACATATTCTGGTGGCGTATCATCAAAAGTTACTATGTCATTCAAAACTTTTCCATCTTTTGAACCCCAGTACATTATTATATGCCACCATGATTCTGGGTGATGAGCTACTCCACCGCCACCAACTGTTGGGTCGTAAACAAGATCTCCAGGAATGTTTATTCTGATTAAATAAGTATCACCATTGTCTTCGATTTCATGTGCCAAATAATCTAATTCATAATTTGAACTTACGCTAACATCAATTTGCTCCCAAGACGAACCAGAGTATTTTTGTAATAGCTTGTTATAATACATGAATCTTACATCTACTGGTGAATCAGTGACTGGATTAATTATCTGTATGCCATCTAAATAATTTTTATCAATTTCAAAAACATAAACATAATCATCAGAATGTCTTGCGGAAACATCTTGATTGTAGATAGAAATCCATCTTGCATGTTCGAAAAAAGCCACTCTTGCATACGGATCTGGGCCCCCATTGTATCTTACAGGATATTCGCTTTCATATCTAAGTTCGTAGTTTCCAGATTCGAAACCAACTGAAGGCGGATCTTTTACATAGCCCTTCCATGCATTATAATACCATGTACCAAAACCTTCTGGGCAAGGCGGGCCATATAGTGAAGGATTCCAGTTAGATCCAGTAGCAAAAGAGAAAGCATTTGCGTTATAGTTTTTTGATAAAAATGCACCTTGTATTCCAAAGTTTATATTATCATTTGATGAAAACTTCACTAAATTGTATGTTTCTATAACGGATGGATCTGTATCTGCTGGGTATCGAAAAGAACTGTAATCCTCGTTGTAAAAGAATGTACTGCCTCTCATTTTACACAAGAGGCTTTCTAAAGAAATTAAAGTTTTTGGATTTTTATTCAAATCTCCCAGTAGAGAAAGTATGCTATCTTGAGCTTCTCCAAGAATGTAGGAAATTTTTTTCAATCCTTCTCTTGTTATTTCGCTCATCTAACACTCCACGATTCAGTTGATACATTATCTGGGCCAGAAGCTAAAAGCTTGCTTACTTCCATTGCTTTTAAACTTATTTCACCTATGTGGAATGTTTGCTTGTCTATTGCATTATCAGTAATTTTAATGTCCGAAATTCTAACATCGTACAAAAGTCTGATTGGTTTCATTTTAGTAGAAAATACAAAATCCATGTTGCGGCTTTGCTCTGCCGTTAAATTTTGTATTGGCCTATTGTTTACAAAATCTTGATATAAAAGTTCAAACGCCATCACTGCTTTTCTTGAATTTGTCAAAGATGGCATTCCAATGGTGTGAGTTTGATCCCAAATTGCTTCAGCATTAGCTACCGCAGTGGTTACAAAAGGTGCAAAAATATTGTTATGTTCAATTATAAAGTGTTCAGGGCTTAAGGCTTTTTTCAAGCAGAATGGGCATTGTGTCATTACCCAAACTTGTCTTCTTTTTGCAAAAATATGAAAAATTAATCTTTCGAATTCTTGTAAAATTGCTGCAGTTATAGTTTGATCATCTTGAGCAACTTCAAGTTTTATTGTTATAGAATGCTCAAGTTCGTAAGTTAAAGTTGCAACTTCTTTTTGGTTCAATGTTTGTCCAAAAATAGAAATAGCAGGAAGAGCAGGTTTTATTTTTCTATCGCCTATGTTCCAGCCCTTAATTTCTCTGTCGAAAATCGTAACATTCCCGGCAGCGTTTTTTGGCATTTCTGAAAATAAAATTGCTTGAAATGTTTCATAGATGTTCTGTTGCATTTATAACCACACTATCTGCCAGCACCCTTTGATTCACCATCTTTAACTGGGTTTTTAGGAATGTCTAAGGCTGTATTTCTGATGTATCTGTTGCCTCTGGTCGCTCTTTGTACAAGTAGTCTTCTTTCTCCATTTTGCACAAGAGTCAATTCATCTTTGGCCCATTTTTCTCTTTCTTTTTGCGATTCAGATCTTTGGGCATCTGTGCCTTGTAATCGTTGTTCCCAAATCATTTGAGAGGACAAAAGAGCAGCTATGGCAGGAATGGGAGGTGGGTATTGTATGTCGCCGCCAAAATTTATTTTTTTAAGTGGCACATCATAAATTGCTGCTAAAGCAGCATCTATTTCAATGCAGGCTTGTTCAATAAAGAATTCAATGTTTATTGAAGGCAAAGTTTCGGGAGCAGGATTGAAAGGATTTGGATCTGGATTTTGCCCTTCAATTACAATGTTTTTTGGCAAATACTGTTTTACATCTTGTACGGTGCAATACTTTCTAGACATTTTGTGCCCCTTGTTGTGGTTCTTCTGCCGTTACTTTTTCAAGATATTTTGGTACATAATCTGTTCCTTCTCCCGGCGGCAGCAATCCTGTTCTTTCTAATTCTTTTCTATTGATCAATGTATACACGTTGGTGTTTTCTAGGTTGCTTGCACTTTTCGCTGCAGAATTCATAAATTGTTGATAATCTTCATCAATGTCGAGATCCATGTACCAACCAACTGCAGTATTATAAAGCTCTATACCGTCTGGAGCTGAATCTGTACCCTTTAATTTATTTACTAACTGCGACTGTCTTCTAGTAAGGTCTGTGACCATTACATAGCCTTTTCGCTGATGAACCCATTTTGCAGCTTGTTCATATGTAAGTCCAGCTGGGATTGGCTCTTTAATATTTAAACCTAAGATTCTCAATTTATCGGTTGTAGCATATTCATGTCCTGGAATTACAAACAAATCGTATTTCTCTTGTAATGCAATTTGTTTTGCTATCAAACCAATTTGAGGGCCGTCGTGAGCTACTATTCCTATTACGTCTAAGCCAGAAATAACCGCTGCTGATAAAATAGATTTGATTGATTGATTTCTAATCTGTTCGTCTTTAAAATCGCTAAAATCACCAGCATGCACATGGAGATCTACTCTCATAACATGCTTTCTAAGGGCAACAATTTTTCTATACCAGCTCATAGACTTACTCCTTCTTTTTACTTTCTATTAGAAAGGCAGTAAATCCTATTCTCGCTTAGTTCCGCATTCAGAACAAAATTTTTCTTGATTATCAAATTTATTACCGCAGTTTTTACAAAATGCAGCGAGGATCAATGGCTTACCACAGTAAGAGCAAAATTTTGAATGTGGTTTGTTAGCAAAATTACAGGAACTGCATAATTTATGTTCAATGTTTGTTTCTGAAGTTTTTTTATTTTTAGTAGGTGAAGATACACCCAAAATTTCATCTGCAATAAGGTCGAACTCTTCTAAGGTGTGCGGTCTTTCAAAGATTTTATTTTCGATTGGCTCTAAGCTATCCTCTTCGGAAAGATCTATAATTTCAATTTGCTCATTCTCTTCTTCAGCTAAATTCAAATTATTTTTCTTCATAAACTTTTTCATGGTTGGTGAATCAAAAATGTCTACATGCGCATCTACTCCAGAAACACCTCCAAGCCTTAAATTTACAGCTATTTCACCATTTTCTTCTTGGGCTCCGGTAGTTGTATGCCCGAATTTATTAACCCTCACGTTTGACAGGGCTTCTGATTTTTTATCTATTCTGAAAGACACTCGATCTTTTTGCTCTTCCATTTTAATCCTCTAATTAAAAAAGCCCGCGATAAAGCGGGCTTGCTTATCTATTGAATTATACAAAAACTAGCTCTTCTTATCTTCTGATAAACTCCAGCTAAACTTAACAACTTTGGCTCCAAGCGCATCTTGGATTCCCATAATGTAATCCATCATTTTGTGCTCATTAACATCTAAGGGGGCGTCAAATGTGATTGAGCATGTGTGCTTTTTAGTATCACTCGATTGATCTTTATCTTTGATTGTAACTCTGGGCATTGCAAAATCTTTAATCATTGGATGCCCCATGCTGTCTAAATTTGTTGGTAAATAGTCTTCCATCACTTTTCCTCTTTTTCAGATTTTTGAACCCCTATTTAAAGGTATTACATTATATATTAATTATAATAAATAGAAATTAATCTGTCGGTTCTTTGAATGAGTTTTCAATCTGCTCTTTGATTTTATCTTTAACATAATCTTTGGCAAATCCTTGATACTTTTTTGGTATGTTTAAATCGCCTGCTACCTGCCCCAAAATTTTATCAATGAATTCACCATCTGTAAACTTTAAGATTGCAGTAGATGGATCGAAAACACCAGAAAGTAAAGCTGCATCTATTACTACAGAAACATTTTCATCAAACCAAACTTTCATCTTAGAACCAAAAGCTTGACTAAAAGCCCATCTTAATGGTTTTTTGATTAGAAAGTTACCCAGATTCAAACCACCTAGAGCCTTAAACATTTTTTTTACTCCAATTCGAAACTATGCTTAACAACCTTGAATGTTTTTGTTTCGCAGTGTGGGCAATGACCTTCTACAGCCTTTTTCCCATTTGGCCACTTAATTAATTTGGGTCCAGTAACAATTACTTTAGTTCTGCATTTTACACAGTACATTGGATGCGTTAATGTGGGTTTGTTCTTTTCCATTTTAAATCTCCTATTTTATATTTATGATTGAATTGTTACAACTCCTAGCCTCAAATTGCTTGTACAAGATATAAATCTGGAGGAAATTTATGCCAATTTATTTATATAAATGTGATGAATGTGAATCAGACTTTGAGGTCTTTACCACTTATGATAAATCATGTTCAGAATCATGGCCTTGTGAAAATTGCGGGTCAATTAATACTAAAAAAATCCCAGCATTGGCCTCTTTTCACATGGGACTTACAGCATCTGAAAAGAATGCTGGCGTAAAGAAGAGTAGAAAAGACATGGGCGCATACATGAAAGATGCCAGAGATAAAAGGAAAAAAGAGTTTGGTCCAAATAGTAGAGAAGGCCAATCAAATGAACTTTGGACTGGTGGAGAATATGATAAGCGAGTTTGGAAGGGTCCTTCTTCTAAAAAAGCAAAATAGGTTTGTGGTTTGTTTGAAAAGAAAAAAATCATGACAATAAATTTGTCATCAATTCCAAAAAATAAAAAGGAAAAATCAAATGAATAATACAGTATTTGCTCAAGAAGAGCAAGAAGAAAGTTTTTTCGTACAAAATGTTACACCCGGTCATCACTTTGTCACAGACATGGGTATTCATTTCCAGCCATTCGAAGTTAAAGATCTTTTATCTGAGGATCCAGCATTACTTAAGAAGTCAAGAGACATTCGAAAGTCCTTAGCATTGGGTACTTTAGTTAAGATTTCTAAAAATGAAGCAGATGAACTTCTTGAAATGGAAATTGCACTTATGCAACAAGAGCAAAGAAAAGAAGCTGCTACCAGAGAAACATTAGTAAATGTTGATGGTAAGCAAATTGTTGCTGATACGTTCGATGCAGCTAGAGCTGGTAATACAGGTGACAAAAGCAATTTAATTTCTACAGCAGGTTTTGCTAATGATCATAGTTCATATGCCCAAGCTTTTCAGAACATGAGAGACGCATTTGCAGCTCAAGGCAAGACTTTGTCAGCAAGAGATTTTGGCCAAATGACACAGGAAAATCCAGACATTGTCCGTAATTACATGAATAGAACAAGTAGTTCAGGAGTTTGGTCTGGCGATCCTAGTAGAGGCAAGGCTACATACGCAGTGCCCTCTAGCAATGAAGGTGATTCCAGAGCACCAGCACAGGGCTACATGTCTAATTTTAATCGTGATAGTAGATTGGCTGGTACAGACTACACTAACATGGTGGTAGATAACGCTCCTGAGCTGCCTTATGCTGAAGAAATTATCATAGGTGACGATGATGAATCAATGGACGCCTATGATGCTGAGGAATCAAGGACAAACCAAAAAGGGTCTGTAAGACGAAAAAGATCTTAATTGAGGTGAAAAATTGGCTGTAGAAGAACAAGTTTTTTCAACTTTAGAATATCCTGATTCTAATTGGCTCGACTACATGTCAAGCGCAGCCAATCCTGGAGTTTATTTGACATGGGAGAGGAGAAGTACCTCTCCTGTGGCTTTTTATCAGATTTTAAGAGGGCCAACTATTGATAGTGAATTTTCCACTATAGCAACTTTACCCTTTCCTGCTTATGAGTATGTAGATTCAGTTGGTAATCCATCTCATTATTATAAAATAAAAGAAATTGCAGCAGACAATACTGTTATTTCGACAAGTTCTCCATTAATGGGCTCAGAACTTCTGATCAAAGCTTCATTGATGTTCCAGGTGCGAGAACTTATGAACATTCACATCGAAAGTGAAGAAGCTATTTTTGAGCATGGCAATAGAAGCTCTTGTAGATTTGTTCATAAATATTGGAATAGTTACCCAAGGCCAGAAATTAGAATAACAGGTTCTTCAGAATCTGGGGATGGTGACCCATTCATACATCTCGATGATGTGAATCCAATTTACCAAACTATTAATGGTAACACCCAAAACTATCCACAGGGTCTAAAATTTATAGCTGATTACAATGGTAGACTATTTTTTAAAGATCAAAGTGGTAACAATGTAAACATTCAAGATTATGATACAATTTATGCTTCTTATTGGGTTAGAATGTTTTCCGGAAGCCAGTTGAATGATTCACTTTACATGGCTTTGCAGGCTATAAATGCTCAGCCTGGTACTAATAAAATAGCTTCAGTTGGTGAAGCCCCCTATTATTATGATGCGGCATTAATTTCTGGAGCTACTTATTATCTTTTAAGAAGCTTATTAGTGCAACTGAAATCAAGAGAATTCAGATTACTACTTGCAGATCCTGGAAACAATGACATTTTCAATCAGATTAAAGAAGATGCGAGATTATATAAAGAAGATTTTGATGAATTTTTGAAGAAAATTCCTATTGCGAAATATCCAACTACCAAAACAATTGTCACACCAGAATACATGCTGCCTGGTGGTAGAAGTAGATTTTTTAGAGCTATGTTCAAGGGTATGGGCGGTTAATTTTTTAAATAATTAATTGGTGATCAAATGACTAATAGGAAATATAAAATTATAACAGCTGCCCCAACGCTGGCAGATTTGGAAAACGAAGCTGTAGCTCAATTGACAGGTGCTGGCGCAGGTCAAGCTTCAGTTTTGGAATTGAAAAACCAAATCAATAAAATGAAAGATATGGATCCTGGAAAATACCAGGAAAACATTAATAGAATAGTTGGTAATTTACTTAAAGAAGAAGCTGTTTCAAGTGAAATAGCTTCCAAAATGGGTGTAAGCCCTACATCTGGTACAGCAGAAATAGACAGAATAGTTAAAAAGTTTAAACTTGGTAAACCAGATACTGTAAATTTACTTGATAATGTATTCAAGATTTCTGAGAGTTTTGGATTTTCTAGAAATGAAGCAATTAAATATTTAGAAATAGTTCTAAAAAAGTTTGGAGACATCGGTGCAACTCCAGAGGGAACGTCAGAAATAGCCAACAAAATAAAATCTGATTTTGAGCAAATGAAAAGCCTTGCTCAAGAATCGGGTTTAGCACCAATTAACATTTTTGACATTTTTTACAGGTCAATGGTTTCAGGTGACTTCAAGCCAGTTTGGGCTATGGTAGCTGTTGTCCCAATTTTAAAAATTAACTTTTTAAATAAAGATGCTTCCAAAGTTGAGTCAATAGCTGCAAAAGCAACTGCTTTGATTGAAAAAACACAAATGTATGACCAGCCTCTTTCAAACGCAGGTTCAATTGTTAAAAATTTATTTGATTCTTCAAATCAAATGAAAAATGCTTTCAATCCTATCCAAAAGTATTTAGCTGAGACTATGATCACCAGGCAAATGGGATATAATAACGTTGCAAAAAGAGATTTCCTAAGAGATCCGAATCACTGGAAAGATCTTATAGATTATCATCAAGACATGGATGCAGATTACAAAAATATCAGAGATAGACACTTCTTAATCAACAGATCTACTCCTTTTGTGCCTGCAACTGAAGTTTCAACAGAGCAATCACAAAGACGTTCTTCTATGTGTAAAAAATTTAGAATTGTAATTTCAGCCCCTACTCCCCCAACTTCGTCTAAACCCAATGAAAGATTGATTCAAGCTGAAAAGCGTTTTATTACACAACAAATGAGCATATTAACGTCTCATTCGCTCAAAATAGACTTGTTAATTAAGAGCATGGATGCTTTTATTCCAGGTGCGCAACAAGAGAGCTCAGGCATTGCATCAGACATCGTGCAATCATTTCTTGACACAGCAACATTTTCTAATGATTACGCTGATTTAAAAAAAGAAATTTCAGATTTTAGAAAAAATAGAACAGATTTTTTAAATGTCATCACCCCAAAATTGACAGATCCTTCATTGCCTGCTGAGTTATTTGAGCCTATTTCTGAAGCACATTCTAAAATTCAAGTAATGATTAAAACAGATGACAGAAATCATGAGACACAGCTGAAGAAATTTGGTCTAATAAATTTAGCTTTACCATACTTAAAAGCATACGAAGACAAGTTTAAAATTTATACTGAATTAAAACCAAAAATAAAACCAGCTACCGCTAAGTTTAAAGTTATTTTGCAAGTTTATAATCCACAGACTAGATCAATGGATAAAATACCTTATAGTAGAGGTGAATTTGTTCTTATGGTAAAACAGCTAGGCGATGAACTTGTTCAGATTTTAAGAACAGCAGCATCAAAATTTGCAATAGTGCCAGATGTTAACGCCAAAAGATCAGCAACAAGAATGTTTAGTTCTGCCAACAAACTCGAGGCAGAAAATCAAGAATGGGCAGATGAAAATTTCAAAGTACAAGCACCTACGGTGTATGAGCCAAGATAATGGATAATTTAGAAAAATTTAGTGATAAAAAATGGAAAGAATACTGGGACAAATTGATGATGAAATCAAAGAAGCCAGTGCCTTGGGGAACTATAGTTGAAGAAAAACCAGAACATGGTGACAAATCAACTTCCGAAGAGACCCAGCTTCATAGATTCAAGAAAAATACAAAAAAGAGATTCAAGGATAGTAAAGACTAAAATTGTATAATTTTAAAATCACAACTATCAAGAAAAATAAGCATGGCTAAAAGAATTTCTTTATCTTCAATTATTCGCCCAGATGAATCAGAGTATGTAAATGCATCAGATCTAGATGCAGGCTTGACAGATGCATATCAGCCAGTTATGTCTGGGTCTGCCATGCATGCAAGGCCTTTGCCTGTCAACATGTATACTTATGATGAAGATAGTGAAAAGTTTGACGATGTTCCACTTTCTCGCGCCCCCATGAGAATTAATAGAAGGTATGTACCTTCTACAAAAGATAATTTGCCATTGAAGCAATCTATGGAGCGCCCAGAATTTCCTTTATATGAAGAACAAAAAATACAATCAGACTCTGGTTTGATTTTTCCAAAACCCCTTTCTAAATTTACAGAAACTTCTCAATTTGAAGTTAACAAAAATGATACAATGATTTATCATGATTTCGAAGATGAAATTATGAGCGAATTTGTATCTGCGGACCCAAATGTATTAGGTTTGCTTCAAAAAACTGGCAGAGTCGTTCCGTCAGAAGTAGCACTATCAGTTAAAATGATGAACAAAAATAAGCTGTCATCTAAAAGTGCCTCTGATGCATCGGAAAGAATTAAAACTGCGCCAAGAATTTATGCGCCTTTATCATCCCCTGACAGCGGGCTAAAAAAAAAGATTCAGATTTAGTACCAGTTTTTAATAGATCACCTGACCTTAACTTTGTTGAAGGTAATGATGTATCTATTTTGAGTGAAGAGTTAGGAAATTTTGGCGACTCTTACAGAGTTCAATTTGTTGATCAATCTGGATATGTTGCTAAAGATTATTCTGGATATCTTGACAGCTCGGGCGTATTGAAACTTGGAAATGTAAATCTAAAAGGGGGCCAGTATGCCGTTAGTGTTGAGGGCAAAAATGGCAAACTTACTCCTTTTAAAGCTAATGTAACTAGCAAGCCCTCAAGAATAAATGCCAATCGTGCAAAATCACCAAACATTAATGTTGAAGAAGAGTATGTAAACATAGATTTAGACAAGCTTAAGAATGAAAGAATTCAAGAAAGTTTGCAGAATACTCTATCTTCCAAAGACAACTTAGAAAAAACAGACATTGCTAATGAAGAATTTAATTTTTCACAAAATCAAAAAATTAAAATTAATTCTGTAGAGCAAATTGAAAAAGATAAAAATTTATTAGAAGGTGAACAAAATCCAAACAGTCCTTCTTCTGACAATTCCTTTGCCAAGCTTCCTGGTGCTGAACAAAACTATAATTATTCGATTGCAGACACAGATGATTCAGAAAGTAAACTTACAACAGAAAGAACGAATGCTAAACCAACTCTTCAGCAAATTTCTCAGAGTGCAAATGTTATCAGTTCGAATAATTCTCTAAATAAAGATCAATTCGAAATTCAGAATGTTCTCTCTAATTCAAATTTTAATAACGAATCAAACCAAAATCAAACTACAAAAGCAAATTCAGAAATAAATTTACCTGATAACAACCAAGTTGCTAATGCAACAAATACATCTGAAGAATTTTATAACCCAAATAGTTCGAGCATAAATTTAAATAACCAAAATACTACAGAAAAATTTGAGACAGATTATGAATCCAAACAAAATGAAGTAGATGGTATTCAAAATCAAATTCCTGGTCAAACTAGGGCAGCTCAAAACTATCAATCTATAGGTCAATCATCAGCAGAACAAAATTACCAAATTTTAGGCCAATCAGGAACAACTCAAAATCAAATTCCTGGTCAAACTATAAACCAATCAGGAACAACTCAAAATCAAATTCCTGGTCAAACTATAAACCAATCAGGAAC